>Ga0255350_1000878_pt1 | contig 10849 bp, 9 predicted proteins | sample HBST25r1metaG_FD_186028 | JGI IMG/M metagenome (GOLD analysis project Ga0255350, IMG submission 186028) | Peat soil microbial communities from Stordalen Mire, Sweden - H.B.S.T-25.r1 | ecosystem: Environmental > Terrestrial > Soil > Wetlands > Peat | place: Sweden: Norrbotten County, Stordalen...
ATGCTGGCCAGAGCTATCGCCACCCGCCGTCGATTGGACTTCTCCATGAAATATCCGTAAAAAACCGCAAGCGTGAAAAGGCTCATCAGTGACCGGATACCGCTGCACGCTTCGGCCACCTCCAGCTTCATCAAGGGAAGCTCGATAACGTTGCCCTCGCGCAGAACTGGAACGCCGAAGAAAGGCAGCAGGCCGCTGGCCAGCTTGGAAGCCAGAATCTGCAGCGGGAAGGTAATCTGGTTGAAGAGAATGGCGGGAATCGGGATGGCCAGCAGCAGAACCAGCAGCGCAAAGCGCAATTCCTTCAGAAACTGCCAGCCGCCAAAGGTGAGCGTCAGTCCAGCCAGAAGAATAATCAGTGAAATCCGCGAAAGAAAGAGTTCTGAGCCGTAGACCCCCAGGAAAAGCACCGCCAATCCCAGAGCGATCACCCCAATCCCGCTCCATACCGGAGCAAGACGGACGCCGCGCAGAGTCTGTCTCTTCTCCCAAATCAGAAAGGCGGCGAAGAGAGGCACCAGAAAACCGTGCGAGAAATCAGGGATCGTCCACCAATCCGTGACCAGTTTGCCAAGAACCTGGTAATAAACCGCAAACACCAGCAGACAGATCAGCACCACGCCCGATGCGGATTGAGGCTCGCTAAAAATCTCGAAGCCAGAGATCTTTGCCGGGGGTTGCGCGATTTGTTCCGGATTATCCGTAGCGAATTCCTTACTCATAACAGTCTGTTCAACTTTATACTAGCAATCTGCATACCGAATATGAAAATGTACATTCCCCGGAAATCTTCCTCGATTCTACCTGTATAATGGAATTAATCTTCTTTTCATAGTGGAAAAAAACTTCCACTTGCCGAGAAACATATTAGCATTTTTCTTCCCACCGGAGTGAGGATTCACTTCCCTTTCATCCTTCGCATTTGGGAAACCGCCTAAACAATCGCAGGTTGTGCGAAATATCTGTCGAACCGGCACACCGGCATGGTTTGGAAGATGCATTGCTATTGAAAAGTTGTACCTGGAATTTTTTATGGCAGACGATACTTTGATCGAAGTTGAGACCCGGCCAGTTTCCTCGACCGTTCCGGTCGGAGCGCTGGTTGAGCAGACGATTCTCCGCATCGCCGAAAGCGATTGCCCGGTCTTGATTTTGGGTGAACCAGGCGTGGGCAAGCGAACCATGGCCGCATGGATTCACGCGCAGTCGAAGCGCTCCGATGCCGCCTTCCATGAGGTCCAATGCATGGATGCCAGCGCGAGCAGCCTGCAAGCCGCTCTTTCCGGCAATGGAACTGTTTATCTTCCTGAAATAACGGATATTAAGCTTTCAGTTCAAGAATCGATCCTGGCCTCCTACTATCGTTCGGAACAGCTCCCAGCCTGCCGTTTACTCTGCGCCTCGAGCCGCAACCTCAGCGAAGAAGTCAAATCCTGGCGGATGAGGGAGGATTTCTATTATTGCCTTTCAGCCCTTACGCTCAGAATTCCACCGCTGCGCTGCCGGAAGTCCGAAATTCTCTCTATAACCGAAAAGATGCTGACGCAATACTCTTTGCAATTCGAGCGCCCCAAGCCAGTCCTTAGCAAGGAGAGCGTTCAACACCTGATAGAGCACTCCTGGCCGGGCAATCTTCCCGAGCTGCAGACCGCCATCAAGACCTTTGTCGCCATCGGCGACCAAGCCATCTCGCTCGCCGCCATCAAAGCGGCAACCGCCTCGGGCCGGCCAATCGGAAACCATCGGCATCTATTATTAAAGGAGGCCACCCGAGCCTCTTCGGCTCAGATCGAGCGTCAACTAATCCGCGAGGTTCTGGCCTCGACCGGCGGCAACCGCAAGCGCGCCGCGGCGGAGTTGGGAATCAGCTACAAGGCTATGCTATACAAACTGAAGCAGATCGAAGTGGAGAGACCATCTGCTTCAAAAAAGAATGGAGTTGCACAATGAAACCGGGAAGTTTTCTTGTTTTGATACTTCTTCTTCCGGCGCTTTTCAGCTTTGCGCAAGACAAGCCGACCGCCAGTCAACCGGCAGGGCAGGCCTCTGCCACGGCGCCGGCGCAGAGTGAAGCCAAGCCGGCGGCTCAGAATGCCGCCAAGCCTCCCATGGACGACAGTTATGTGATCGGAGAGTTGGATTCAATCTCCGTTGTAGTCTGGAAAGAAGAGGGGTTGACGGACAGAAGTGTGCTGGTCCGTCCCGACGGCATGATCTCACTGCCGCTGATTGGCGACATCAAAGCCTCCGGCAAGACACCCATGCAGTTGGCCAAGGAGATCGGGGAACTGCTGAAGAAGTTTGTTCAGGATCCCAATGTAACCGTTTTTTTGAATCAGATGAACAGCAAGAAAATTTACCTGATTGGCGAAATCGGCCATACCGGACCGATCATGATGACCCCGGGCATGACTCTGCTGGAGGCCATCGGAACAGCCGGAGGGATCAATGAGTTCGCCAACGCCAAGAAGATCTATATCTTGCGCAACGTGGGCGGCAAGCAGCAGAAGATTCCCGTCCAATACAAACAGGCATTGAAGGGCGATCTTTCGCTCAATCTCACATTAAGTCCGGGGGACACAATTGTTGTTCCATAAGGCGGCCCATATGAAACCGAGTCTGACGCTCATGGCGGTCCTTCTTCTCGCCACTGCCGCGATGAGAGCACAGGTGCCTCCCGCAGCGGTCGGCCCTGCCGATTCCGCCCGCTTCGCGGTGCCGCCGATCAGCGGTTCGCTGCACACGGACCTGCACTATGCGGAAACCTCTCAGATTGGCGGAGTTCAGGGCGGGCAGCAGCAGAGTTTTGTCTCCGGCGATGCGAACTACACAAATCTTAGCAAGCGCCTTCCATTCAGCATGCAATATGGAGGCGGTTACGGTTGGGGATGGTCCGGACAGACCGGGCCGGGATATCTCTTTCAACATCTTTTACTTTCGCAAAGCATCGTCTGGCGTACTTGGAGCCTGACCGCCAGCGACAACGTCAGCTATAGCTTTCAAACCCCGACGACTGGCTTTTCCGGAGTTCCAGGAACCGGGGAACCGATCGGCAGCTCAAGTTCCACAACCCCGACCGACCAGACTATTCTGACCGTCAACACTCGCACTCTAGACAACTTTACGACGGTCGGCACAGGCCGCCGGTTCGGCCGTTCAACCTCGCTGAACATTAGCGGCTCCGCGGGGCAAATGCGCTTCATCGACGGGAACGGCCAGGACACGGATACGCTGACTGCGGACGCGAGCGTTTCCCGCCGTCTGAACGCACACAACTCGGTTTCTGCCGTGTATGCATTTTCCCGCTTCAGTTACGGCGGAGCCGCCGCTACCAAGGCCGGCGCTCTGCAAATCAGCTATGGCCAGACCCAATCCGCGCAACTCGCTTTCAGCCGGCAATGGAACCCGAAGATCAATACCAGCGCGTCAATTGGACCGCAATGGATCTCCAGCTCAGGCAGCACCGTCCAGACCTCCTCCATCAGTTACACCGCCAGCGCTTCGGCCACGGATTCATTCAAAATCGGAACTGCGGGCATCTCCTATAACCATGGAGTCAATGGCGGGTCTGGTTATATGCTGGGAGCCAAAAGCGATACGGTCGGCGCAAATTTTGGGCGCGGAATCGGGAAGAATTTAACCTTTGGAGTGACCGGTACGTATATGCGCACTTCGGCACTGATTGCCGAGGAGTTGGTCTACAACGCGCAAGGCGTTCTCTATTTGGTTCCACTGAATGTCACACCGTCCACCAATGCAAGGTACGGTGGAGTGCAGGCCGGGCGCAAGCTGGGCAGGTACTGGAGTGCATTTGCCAATTACACGGTCATTGACCAATCTTCCAATACTAAGGTTGCGGTGCCCAATACGCCGTTGGGTTTCACAACGAATATCCTCAGCGGAATGACGCAGGTGGTCGGTTTCGGAATTTCGTACTCGCCGCGGGAAAAGCGCTTTAGGTGGTAATCAAAAAAGGAGGCCTATGCTCGGGCATCGTGATCTGACCATGCGGGACTATACGGATATATTGAAGCGGAGGTGGTGGCTGGTTCTGGCCTCTGCTCTCCTCTGCTGGGGGATCAGTATGGTGATCTGCCACTTCCTGCCTACGCAGTATATGTCGCAGACGCTGGTGCTGATTGAGCAGCAGAAAGTTCCGGAAGATTATGTCAAGCCGGTGGTCAATGAAGATCTGAATGCGCGGCTGGCGTCGATGAAGGAACAGATATTGAGCCGTTCGCGCATCGAGCCGATCATCACGCAGTTCAGTCTCTATCCCAAAGTCAGCAACATGGACGACAAGGTCGAACTGACCCAGAAAGCGATTGGAATCAATCCAATCCCATTTAGTCAGGGTGCGCGCGGGATGCCCGGATTCTTTATCACATTCAAGGCCCAGGACGCGCGCACCGCGCAGCAGGTATGCGGCGAGATCACTTCACTGTTTGTCAGCGCGAACCTGAGCGCAAGGGAGCAATCAGCCGAAGGCACGACCGACTTTCTCAAACAACAATTGGATGACGCCAAGCGAAACCTTGACGAGCAGGATGCTAAACTGGCGGATTTTCAACGCAAGAATCTCAGTCGGCTGCCGGGCCAGACGATCAAGATAGGAGATCTGAGCGTGCCCATGGGGAGCGCGAATGAAAGCACGCTTCAGGCGCTCACTTCGCGGCTGGAAGCCGCCACGCAGACCATAAACCGCCTGCAGCAGGATGAAACATTTATCCAGGCAATGGTCACTGAGCAGTCGCAAACATCTTCCCACGGTGACTCGGCCACCGGCGGGAGCTCGCCGAGTGCGCTTCAATTGCAGCTCAAGGATGCCCTCCAGCAGGAAAAAGAATTGGAAGCTCGCTATACGCCGGACCACCCGGACGTCGTCGCCAGCAAACGCAGAATTGCCAGTCTGCGGACGGAGATTGCGCACGAAACCACGGCTCCAGCCAAGGATGAAGCCTCCGTCAGCACCGGCGACTCGCCGCAACTCAAGCAGCTCAAGTTGCAGCTTCGCGCCGTCAAGCTGTCCATAGCCGAGGCCAAGCAGGAGCAGGCGGGGATCACGCAGCAAGTCAAAGCCTCTGAAGCCAAAATCGAAGCAAGCCCCATGATTGAGGAAGAATACAAAGAGATTACGCGCGACCATGATTCGGCTTCGCAGTTCTATAACACCCTGCTTAACAAGATGAATGAATCCACCATGGCCACCGCTCTCGAACATCGCCAGCAGGGCGAGCAGTTCCGCGTCATGGACGCTCCCAACCTCCCTGAAGAGCCATACTCCCCCAATCGGCGCGCCTTTGCCGGCGGTGGTCTGGCGGCCGGTCTGGCCTTGGGGTTGCTGCTTGTCGGCCTGCTCGAATACCGCGATACTTCCGTGCGCAACGAGGGTGACATTTGGGCCTTCACCAAACTGCCCACGCTGGCCGTTGTCTCGTACCTCAAAGTTTTGGAAAAGCCTGGCTCAACCGGCTTTCGTGGAAGACTCAAAAAAGTGTTTTCCCGAGGCCCTAAACCCATGGAAAGTGCACGCATCTAGCCATGTACAGATCCTTCTTCGGCCTTCGCGCCCAGCCCTTCGGAGCTAGTCCCGACCCGCGCTTTCTCTTTCTGAGACCGCAGGTTCGGGAAGCGCTTGCCTGCCTGCAATACGGCATTGCGGCGCGCAAGGGATTCGTGGTCCTGACCGGAGAAGTTGGAACCGGAAAGACAACCCTTCTCAGGGCTGTTCTGGGCACATTCACCAAGGATCGTATTTCCACTTCGTTTGTCTTCAATCCGCGCCTGGATGTGCTCGATTTCCTTGAATTTGTACTCACCGACTTCGGCATTCCGCTCAAAGCGCGCACCAAGTCCAGCATGCTCTTGCAACTGAATAGCTGGCTCATTGAACGTTATCGCGCGCATCAATTATGCGTCATTGTCGTCGATGAAGCGCAAAACCTGTCGTGGGATCTGCTGGAAGAGATTCGTCTGCTCACCAATCTGGAGACCTCGTCAGAGAAACTGGTGCAGATTGTCCTGTCCGGCCAGCCCGAGCTGGAAGAAATACTGCATCACCCCAGCGTGAGGCAGTTGCGCCAGCGCATTTCGTTCTGGTGCAAGACTCAACCGCTCAACAGCGAGGAAACCAGGGATTACATCGCCGAGAGATTGCGCATCGCCGGAGCCGCTCAGCCGGTCTTTCTGCCTGAAGCAACCGATCTTATTTATCATTATTCTCAGGGCATCCCACGCATCATCAATCTGCTCTGCGAAAACTCTCTGCTCAATGCGTATGCTGAGCAGGTCAAACCTGTCCCAGAGTACATTGTTGAAGCGGTTGGCTTGGAACTCAACGTGGTTGAGCATCCTTTCACAATCTCGGTTCCTGCGATGCAGTCTTTGATGAACCGCAGCGCGCAAAACAATACATTCAACTCCATTACGCTTGCCGCGGATGGTGCGAATCCCCCGAAGGAACGTGAAATATGAGCCGTATCTACGATGCACTGCAAAGAGCGAACCTGGAGAGGGGCTCCTCTCCGGAATCCGATAGCCCGGAGTTTGTCGAGCCGTTTGCTGTTCCCGGTGAAGCGGAGCTGCCTCCGGTCCAGGAAGAGATTCTCTTTGATCTGATTACTCGCCATCCATGGAACCCGTCCCTCAACTCGCTTCCAACCCTTGGAGAACGCGGTGAAGGAATTGAGCAGTTTCGTGGACTGCGCACGCAAATCTATCAGTTTCGCGATCAGGCTCCGCTTAAAACCATCCTGGTCAGCAGCGGTTTGCCTGCGGAAGGAAAATCGTTTGTCGCGGCCAATCTGGCCATCAGTTTGGCGCGCAACAAAAAAAGCGCCGTTCTGCTGATTGACGCCGACCTGCGTAAACCCTCGCTCCATAAACTCATGGGGTCTCCCCAATTGACGGGGCTTGCGGAATATCTTGCCGGCTCCGCGCTGGCCAGTCAGATCCTGCAGCGCAATCAGTACTCCCATATCAATGTTGAAGGCCAGTCGTGGCAAATGCCCGATCTGACCTTTATCTCCGCGGGCGATGGAGGAGACCACTCCGCCGAACTCGTTGCCAACCACCGCATCGAAGAGCTGATCACAACGCTTTCGCCACACTTCGACTGGATCATTATCGACTCTCCGCCGGTCTTGCCGGTGGTCGACGCCATCGACTTGGCTCGCGCTGCCGATGCTGTTCTGCTCGTTGCCCGCGCCGCGAAAACTCCCTACACTGTCGCGCAACGCGCTCAATCCGCTTTCGCCAACTGCCGCCTTCTCGGTTTTGTCCTGAATGCCGTCAAAGACGCACCCCGCAGCGGCTCTTATTACTACTATGGAAAACGGGAAACCGGAAGCGGATTACATGGAAGAAAGGAATAACAGGCGCTCCGGATGATCAGACTCTTTAATGTTTACTATCCGACTCGGAAACTGGTGCTGCTTGGCTGCGAATTGCTGCTCGTGGCCGGCTCGTTCCTGATCGCCGCGTCCATCGTGGTGCAAGATCCGTATATAGCTTTGTTTTATGACAATGGATTGCTTAAAATCGCCGTTGTCACCCTGATGACGCTGCTGCTTACTTATTACTTTGATCTGTATGGGCCGCGGCGCACCTCGGCTGCCTGGGAGGTTTACTTTCGGCTCTTGCTCGTTCTGAGTGTTCTATCTTTTATTCTAGCCGGGCTGGTCTTTCTCTTCCCCGATCTGGACATCGGCCCCAATGTGCTTGTCGTGGGCGTTTCCATTCTTACCGTTTTTCTCTTTTTTTGGCGCTGGGCCTACGAGTGGATTCTCGCCTTTCCCATCTTTCGCGAGCGCGTCTATGTCCTGGGCAGCGGCGAACGGGCCCGCACCGTAGTGCAGTTGCTGCGCGAAAGCCGCGATGCCGGCATGGATGTCATCGGATGGAAGGGAGAAAGCGAACCTCAGGGTGGGCTGGATCGCTTTGCCGCCGAGTTGCGCGCCTTCCGCCAGCCGGGGCCGAACATTGACCGTGTCGTTGTCGCCATGGAAGACCGTCGCGATGCCATGCCGGTCCGTGAACTTCTTGAACTGCGCGTGCGCGGCGTGGTGATTGAGAATGCCAGTACGCTGCAGGAGAGGCTCTCCGGCAAACTGCCGTTGATCGGACTCAATCCCAGTACCCTCATCTTTACCGACGGCTTCCGCATGAGTCCTTCGCAGCAGCTTTTCCGGCGCTTGCTCTCCTTTGTGGTCTCCTTGACCGCGCTCGTGATTTGCCTGCCCTTCATCCCATTCATCATTCTTGCCGTCCGCCTCTCTTCGCCGGGTCCGATCTTTTTTAACCAGACCCGCGTCGGACAGCGCGGGCAGCTATTCACCGCCCATAAATTCCGCACCATGCGCGCCGACGCAGAAGCGCACGGAGCGGTCTGGGCCTCCAAAAACGACCCACGGATCACCCCGGTCGGCGGTTTCATGCGCAAGACCCGGCTCGACGAGATTCCTCAGTTGTGGAATGTTTTGCGCGGCGAAATGGGTTTTGTCGGACCCCGTCCCGAGCGCCCCGAATTTGTGCAGTGGCTCAGCCAGGAGATTCCCTATTACGACTTGCGCCACATGATTCGCCCAGGAATTACCGGCTGGGCCCAGGTGCGCTACAGATACGGCGCAAGTCTCGAGGAGACCAAGCACAAGCTCGAATACGACCTTTATTACATCAAGCATCAATCGATCGGCCTTGACCTGCTCATCATGTTCGAGACCATCAAAACCATCATTCTGCGCAGGGGGGCTCAGTGAGATTTGTCTTCTGGCTATCTCTGCTGGGCGTCTCTTACACCTACCTGGGCTATCCTGTCCTGATCTGGCTGTTGGCGCGCTTACGTCCGCGGCCCTGGACATCCCGCCCCATTTCTCCCAGCGTCAGCATTGTGATGGCGGTGCATAACGGCGCCGCGCTTTTGCCGCGCAAGATTCAGCACCTGCTGGAGCTCGATTACTCCAACATCCATCAGATCATCGTCGTCTCGGATGGCTCGACCGACGGCACTGCCGAGCTGCTTGCACGAGAACTGCATCCACGTCTCACTTCCATCATTCTGCCGGAACACAGCGGCAAAGCGGTAGCTGTCAATGCCGGTGTGGCCAATGCTACCGGGGAGGTAATCCTCTTCGTAGACATTCGGCCGGAGATCGCTCCCGGAGCAATTCAGCAACTGGTCAGCAACTTCGCCGATCCCAGGGTCGGCTGCGTGGCCGGCGAATTGATACTGCGCACCGACAGCCACGACCATGCATCCGCCGCCGTCAGCGGTCTCTATTGGCGCTACGAAAAGTGGATCAGGAGCAGTGAATCCATCTTTGCCTCTCCGGTTGGAGTTTATGGCGGCTTTTATGCCATCCGCCGCGAAGTTGCCGTGCCGCAGCCCGCCGGAATGATCCTGGACGATATGTTTCAACCGCTTTCGATCATTCGCCAAGGCTACCGTTCGGTCCTTGATCCGCAAGCCGACGTTTATGACACCTGGCCGGCAAAGATTGAAAAGGAGTTTCAGCGCAAGGTCCGCACCCTGGCCGGTAACTTCCAGCTTTTTCAGCTTGCTCCCTGGACTCTAACTCCGCGAAATCCCGTCCTCTTCCAGCTTCTTTCGCACAAGGTCACGCGTCTTCTGGCTCCCTACGGGATGATCCTTTTGCTGGTCTCCTCGCTGGCGCTTTCCAGCACCTCGCTTTTCTATGCTGCTTTCGCCGTCCTGCAGATCCTGTGCTGGACCCTGGCGGCTGCCTCCCTGATCGGCAAGATTCCCGTCCTGCATCGCGTCGCGGCTCCGGCCGGTGCCGTGCTGGTACTCCTGGCCGCCGCCGTGGCAGGACTCTACAAGTTTCTTTTTACGCGGGGAGCTCTCTGGAAGATTTGGACTTCCGGCAACCCTCCGCCCGGGATTGCCACTCCACAAATTTAGAGTTTTTCTTTACTGGATCAGTGTTTTTAAGCTAAGTCCCTTATTTCCTATTGGGGCGGCTAGTGGGGATCGAACCCTCTAACATCCTTTATAATCATTAAGTTACAGATTCTACGTTGCCATGGTTGCCATCAATGCCAAGGTTGACGTCGACCATTGCACACCAGCAGCTTTTTTCGCAAAATTTGATCAATGCGATGTTGTTCTCCTCGAAGCGAAATGGGGCGAACGGAACTCAAAAGACATCGCCACGCCGGAGGCGCTTAAGCGATACCGGTGTGGCCTTATTGTCGCCGAGGCTGAGTAGCCCTCCATGGGAATTACAGCACGAATCTTACTTAGTCGATCCTGAAAAAGCCGCTCTCAGTATATTGCGGACTGCGTTCGAAGGCGGAGTTATCCTTGCAGGGCCGGAATCCAGCTCCAGATGCGCAGCAGGCGGCGCAGAAAATTGCGCCAAAAAGCTCCCAGGAGCTTCTGGAAGTTCATCGCCGCGGCGCTCAAAATGGCATTCAGCGCATCTCCGGCAACGCCCTTCAAGCGGTTGCGCTCCAACCGGTGTTCCGTCTTCAGATGCCCGATGCTGGGTTCGACCGCCGTGCGCCGCTTCATCCATCGCCACAGCTGCCGCGGTGTCCGACCTTTTTGCCGCCTGTCCACGCGCACAGTTACAGAGCCTTCATAATCGTGGCCGCGATAACCCATGCGCGGGCCGGATGACGCCCATCTTGATGCCCGTATCGATGGCGGCGCGCAGCATTTTTTCGGCCCCGGCTTCGCCCATCCGCTGCCGCCAGCGCGTCATGCTAGACGGCTCAATCGGCACGCGATGTTGAAAAAATTGCTGGGGGCTGAAGTGCTGCCAGCAGGGGCTTTCGACCCAATGCGCCACCACGTTTTCGTCGCTCAGATCGTGTTGATATTTGAGAT
>Ga0255350_1000879_pt1 | contig 10848 bp, 8 predicted proteins | sample HBST25r1metaG_FD_186028 | JGI IMG/M metagenome (GOLD analysis project Ga0255350, IMG submission 186028) | Peat soil microbial communities from Stordalen Mire, Sweden - H.B.S.T-25.r1 | ecosystem: Environmental > Terrestrial > Soil > Wetlands > Peat | place: Sweden: Norrbotten County, Stordalen...
AAGCGCCGCGCACCTTGAAGGCGCCGGTCGGGTTGTGGTTCTCGTGCTTGACCACCGCCACGGCGCCGAGCCGCCGCGCGATCAGAGGCCAGGCGATCGCCGGCGTCGGCGGCAGCGCCGCGCGAACGACCGCTTCGGCGCTCCTCAACTCGTCGAGGGTGAACATGATGCGCTCCGCGGGCTGGCGCGTCAGACCAGCACCTTGCCCTTCTCGTCGACGATGGCGCCGAGCTCGATGCCGGCGTCGTCGCCGAGCTCGGCGAGCAGCATGTCGTTGTGCGCCTTGCCCGACGGGATCATCGGGAAGCAGTTCTCCTTCTGGTCGACGACGCAGTCGAAGATCACCGCCTTCGGCGAATCGATCATCTCCATGATCGCGTCGTCGAGCTTGGCCGGGTCGGCGCAGCGGATGCCGTGCACGCCGTAGGCTTCGGCGAGTTTGACGAAGTCGGGCAGCGAATCCGTGTAGCTCTCCGAGTAGCGTCCGCCGTGCAGCAGCTCCTGCCACTGGCGCACCATGCCCATGTACTGGTTGTTCAGGATGAAGATCTTGACCGGCAGGCGATACTGGACCGCGGTCGACAGCTCCTGGATGGTCATCTGGATCGACGCCTCGCCGGCGATGTCGATCACCAGCGACTTCGGATGGGCGAGCTGGACGCCGATCGCCGCGGGGAAGCCGTAGCCCATCGTGCCGAGGCCGCCGGAGGTCATCAGGCGGTTGGGCTCGTCGAAGCCGAAGTGCTGCGCGGCCCACATCTGATGCTGGCCGACTTCCGTGGTGATGTAGACGTCGCGGTCGCTGGTCAGCGCGCGCAGCCGCTGGATCGCGTATTGCGGCTTGATGATCTTGTCGGATTTCTTGTAGTCGAACGACCGCCGCGCCCGCCAATGCTCGATGGTCTTCCACCAGCTCGCCTGAGCCGTCGCCTCGGCCTGATGCTTGTCGGCGCGCCACAGCGCCAGCATGTCGTCGAGCACGCTGCCGCAGTCGCCGACGATGCCGAGGTCGATCTTGACGGTCTTGTTGATCGACGACGGATCGATGTCGATGTGGATTTTCTTGCTGAACGGCGCGAAGGCGTCGAGCCGGCCGGTGATGCGGTCGTCGAAGCGGGCCCCGACGCAGATCATCAGGTCGCAGTCGTGCATCGCGTTGTTGGCTTCGAACGAGCCGTGCATGCCGAGCATGCCCAGCCATTGCGGGTCGGAGGCCGGATAGGCGCCGAGCCCCATCAGGGTCGAGGTGATCGGGAAGCCGGTCGCCCGGACGAGCTCGCGCAGCGTCTGCGACGCCTTGCGGCCGGCGTTGATCACCCCGCCGCCGGTGTAGAAGATCGGCTTCTTGGCTTTCGCCATCATCTCGACCGCGTGCGCGATCCTGGCGGCGTCGCCCTTGGTCTGCGGCCGGTAGGTCTTGTGCTCGATGTGGCGGGAGAAGGAATAGGTTCCCCTCGCGAACTGGACGTCCTTCGGCACGTCGATCACCACCGGGCCGGGCCGACCGTGCGAGGCGACGTAGAACGCCTCGTGCAGGATGCGCGGCAGGTCCTCGATCTTGCGCACGAGGTAGTTGTGCTTGGTGCAGTTGCGAGTGATGCCGGTCGTGTCGCATTCCTGGAACGCGTCCGAGCCGATCAGATGGGTCGGCACCTGGCCGGTGATGCAGACGAGCGGGATCGAGTCGAGCAGCGCGTCGGTCAGGCCGGTGACGGCGTTGGTCGCGCCGGGGCCGGAGGTGACCAGCAGCACGCCGACCTTGCCGGTCGAACGCGCATAGCCTTCCGCGGCGTGGGCCGCGCCCTGTTCGTGGCGAACCAGGATGTGGCGGACCTGGTTCTGGCCGAAGATCGCGTCGTAGATCGGCAGGACGGAACCGCCGGGGTAGCCGAACACCTGCTCGACGCCCTGGTCCTTGAGCGCCTCGACGATCATTTCCGCGCCGGTCATCTGTTTCGACATCGGGGTCTCTCCAATCTCTCGCCGGGTCCGCTCTTTCCCTGGAGCGCGCGGCGTCGGACGCAGGGCAACAAAAAAGGCCCGCGAGGGGCCTTGGACGTGCGCCAGTCGACGGAAGCGGGTGCTAAGCCCGTCCGCCCTCTGGCGCCCAACCTACGATAAGCTTCTGAGCCACGACGGGCCGCTCCGCTACGACGAAAGTTCGCGCGAACCTACTGAAGCGGCCCGGGAACGTCAAGGGCGGCGACGACGCGGCAATTCGACGCGAGAGGCGTGGAGAAAGCCCAGCATGAACTTCAGATGGGCGTCGCTCTAGCCACAGGTGAATGGCTGAGACCCAACGACTTCAGAAAAAACCAAAGCCCTGGTCCGAAGTCGAGAGTGAAATGGCCCAGCCAGTGCCAGAACATGACGCTAACGATCACGTTCAAAACCGCTACGGTGGTCGCGAGCGTTCGGTCGAAATTCCGCAGGTCGTCTGCGGGGGAGCGGTACATGACGAAGATCGCGACGACCGGAGGTACGATGAGGATCGGGACGAGCGCCAGAACCCACACGAGCGCCCCTCTATTGTGCAAGTGCGCGCTTATGCGTCGCGCTTCGCCAGCCAAGTGAGAACGCAACCGCGCTGACGCAATCTCGATCGCCGTTACGCCGCCGCACGACGGACAGACTTGCGCGTCGGTGCCGAGTGGCGCCCCGCAGCTCGGGCAAATTCTTGGGCGCGGGCGTTCGCGCGGAACGCTCATCGCGGCTGCATGGCGAGCATGCGCTGTTGATATCTTACGTTCATCTGCTTCGCGGTGCTGTAGGCGTCGACGATCGACCAGATCCAGATGATCCATCCCAGCATCACTACCCACAGAAAGAGCGACCCAAACAACATAAGGAAGCCGCGCCCGACGCGCCCGCAATACATTTGGCCGGCGCCGCAAAGAATCAGAGACAATGCGAGTGCAAGACCTGGCGATTTCGGCCCGAACGGCGATCCGTCATCCACGAAAACAATGGTCGGCGGCGCAATTGTGTTTGTCACTTGCACGACGGTGGAGCCCGGCGCCGCCGAAATCGGCGGCGGTGAATGCGACGCGCGCGCAGTTCGAAATATCCCAGCAAGCCTGGGGTCTTCAACTGCCCTGGTCCAGATTTCCGATCCGATCAGCATGACTTGAGTTGCGCTGTCGATTCTTCCCTCTTTGACGAAATCCGCGAGCTGATGCCCCGGATAGGGACCGTATGTCTGGCCTTCCAAATATACGTACCATTCGTTGTCGAGCGGGTGAGGCGGCGGCGAAGGCGCTGGCGGCGCAGGCACGCGAACTCGTTCTGGCGGCGCTTCGCCGGAAGTTGGTAGATCGCTCATCTTTGTTCCCCAGACGACTCTAGCATTCTAGAGCGGTCTCAGCTCCCAGTAAAACCGAGAGCGTTACAAACACGAGTCAGACTTTGGCGGCTCTGCTGACGGAGGTTTCGTACGGCGCGTGGAAGGGTAAGGAACATGCCCGGCAAGCGCGTCCTTTTGCGGAAGAGCGGTTAGGGGCCGGCGCGCCACCGACTCCCGTCTGGCCCTTTGGGCCAGCTTCCTCCTCAGAGGATGGGACTCTCGCAGGAGGAATGAGCCTCACCCCGCCACCGCTCCCGGCCCCGGCGTCGCGCCGGGCGGGCACTTGCCGAGGATGATCATCCCCAGCACTTCGTCCTTGGTCACATCCTTGACCGGGGCGGCGCCGACAATGCGGCCGTTCTTCATCACCGTCACCCGGTCGGCGAGATCGAAGACGTCGTGGATGTCGTGGCTGATGAGAAAGATGCCGATGCCCTCGGACTTGAGCTGCTTGATCAACTCGCCGACCTGTGCGGTCTCGGCCGGTCCGAGGGCCGCGGTCGGCTCGTCCATGATGAGGATGCGCGCATTGAAATGGATGGCGCGCGCAATGGCGACCGATTGCCGCTGGCCGCCGGACAGCGCGGTCACCGGATCCTTGAAGCGGCGGAAGTTGGGGTTGAGCCGCGCCATGACCTTGCGCGCCTCGTGCTCCATCGCCGAATCGTCGAGCGTGCCCCACCGGGTCATGATTTCGCGGCCGAGATAGAGGTTCGACGCGGCGTCGACGTTGTCGGCCAGCGCCAGCGTCTGGTAAATCGTCTCGATGCCGTATCCCTTGGCGTCGCGCGGATTGGCGATGTGCGCTTCCTCGCCGTTGATGAAGATCTGTCCGCTGTCGCGCGGGTAGGCGCCGGAGAGGACCTTGATCAGGCACGACTTGCCGGCGCCGTTGTGGCCGAGCAGGCCGACGACCTCGCCGGGGTAGAGGTCGATCGAGGCGTGGTCGACCGCCTTGAGGCCGCCGAAGGCCAGCGAAATGTCCTTCATCTCGACCAGCGGGACCTTCGTCTGTGCGTCCATGGCTTATCCCCTGGCGGTCCCGCGCCGATAGAAGGTGTCGATGCCGACGGCGCCGACCAGCACGACGCCGACGACCATCTCCTGGAACGCCGAGTCGAAACCGAGCAGAACCATGCCCGACTGCAGAGATTGGATGACCAGCGCGCCGATCAGCGCGCCGTAGATGGTGCCGACGCCGCCCATCAGCGAGGTTCCGCCGATCACCGCGGCGGCAATGACGTAAAGCTCTTCGAACTGGCCGAGCACGTTGGTCGCCGCGTCGAGGCGCGCCGACTCGATGCAGCCGGAAATCGCCGCCAACACCCCCATGATCGCGAACACCAGCACCGTGATCTTCTTGGTGTTGATGCCGGCCAGCTCCGCAGCCTCGGGATTGCCGCCGATCGCGTAAACGTAGCGGCCGAAGCGCGTGCGCTTGGCGATGAAGGTCATGACGATGCCGGCGACCAGCACGATCAGAACAGGGATCGCGTAGCCCGTCGAAATGAACAGTCCGCCTTCCGGCGCCTGGATATGATGGGCTGTCGCGTAGTTGGCCGCGACGCGCTCGGGCCACGGATAGTCGTTGACGACCCAAGTCGCGCCGAGCGCGACAAAACAGCCGACGACGGCCAGCGCTATCTCCGCCCACATCGGGCGCAGCGGAAAATTGTAGCGTAAGCGTCGCCGCCGCCCGGCATAAAGGCCAATCACGATTCCGATGCACGCCAGCGCCGCCAAAGACCAACTTGCGACCGCGCCAATCGAGCCGAGCGGTCCGCCGCCCATCAGCGCGAACCGTTCGTCGAGCGGCGCGATGGTCTTGCCCGTCGTCACCCACCACGCTGCGCCGCGCCAGAACAATTGACCGCCGAGCGTCACGATGAAGGCGGGTATGCCGAGATACGCGACCAGCGAGCCGTGAAGGGCGCCGATCGCCGCTCCGACGACGAGGCCGAGCATGACCGTGACGATCCAAATGTACGGACTGTCGAGGCCAAGGTAGTACGGCAAAACGCTGGTCTGCGTCACGCCGATGATCGTCGAAACGAAACCGAGAATCGCGCCTACCGAGAGATCGATATGGCGCATGACGATGATCAACACCATGCCGGTCGCCATGACGGCCACCGACGAGGTTTGAACCGTCAGGTTCCAGAGGTTTCTGGGCGTCAGGAACAGGCCTTCGCCCGACTGGAAGTAGGTGTAGACGTTGAAGCCGACCCAGATCAGCGTCAAGGCCGCGATCATGCCGACCATGCGGGTGTCGATCTCGGTCGCCCGCATCAGCCGCTTGAACAGCGGCTCGTCAGGGACATCGCTCCGGACGATTGGCGCTGATGAGCTCATGCTCCCCCCTTCGGCCGCCTTTCGCGCCGTCGGCGCCGATCCGGACGGCGACGGGGCGAAAATGCCGCGCCGCCGTTGGCGGCGACGCGACTTATTTTGTTCATGCGCTCAGCGACGCCGTCAACTCACTTGCAGTACGGAGTCTTGGCCGGGTCGACGCCGGCGCAGACTTCGGCTTTGGTGATCCAGCCCTTGTCGACGATGGCGTTGAGATTGGCCTTGGTGACGGCGAGCGGGGTCAGAAGGACGCTATTGACCGTGATGTGCTTGGCGCCGCCCGAGAAGGGCTTCACGTTGGGAAGCGCGGTCATCTTCTTGCCGGCCGCGAGCGCCGCCGCAGATTCGCCCGCGAGCTTGCCGAGATCGCGCGAGTCCTTCCAGATCGAAACCGTCTGGGTGCCGAGCGCGATGCGATTGATCGCAGCATGGTCGCCATCCTGCCCGGAGACCGGAACGACGCCGGCCAATCCCTGTGCGGTCAGCGCAGCGACGACGCCGCCGGCCATGCCGTCGTTCTCGCAAACGACCGCATCGACCTTGTTGTCGTTCTTGGTCAGGATCTGTTCCATGTTCTTTTGCGCGTTGTCCGGCTTCCAGCCGTCGGAATAGCTTTCGCCGACGTTCTTGATCTTGCCGGCGTCCATCGCCGGTTTCAGCACTTCGGTGATGCCCGAAAACAGGAAGTCGGCGTTCGGATCGCCCTTGTCGCCCTTGATGAAAGCGTAGTTGCCGGCCGGCTTCACCGCCTCGACCGCCTTGGCCATCATGCGGCCGACGCCGACGTTGTCGAAGGTGAGATAGAGCACGTTCGGGCTCTCGATCAGGCGGTCATAGGCGATGACCGGGATGCCTTCGTCGTTGGCCTTCTTGACCGCCGGAAGGATGGCCTCGGAGTCCATCGCAAGGATGATGAGGACGTTGGCGCCCTTCGAAATCAGGCTTTCGACGTCGGCGAGCTGCTTGGTGGGAGACGCCTGCGCGTCGGCCGAGATGTACTTGGCGCCGGTCTCGGCGAGCCCGGCCTTGATCGCCGCCTCGTCGGTCTTCCACCGCTCTTCCTGGAAGTTCGACCAGGACACGCCGACGACGACGTCCTTCGCCATCGCCAAGCTCGGCAAGCCGATGGCCGTCAGAGCCACGCAAGTCAACAATGCTTTCCTCATGCTCGCTTCTCCCGTTGTTGAGTCTGACGCCCATCAGGGCCGACTCATTTCGTTAATCGCGCCTTCCTCCCCTGCGAGCGCCGACTGACGCGGTCACAGATAGCGGTTGACGAGATTCTCCAGATATTCCTGGCGGCCGGAACGCGGCTGCGGATCGAGGTTGTCGCGCTCGACCCGCGCGGCGAGGTCCGCCAGGCCACGGCGGCCAGCCAGAAGCTCGGCGCCCTCGCCGCGATCCCAGCCGGCGTAGCGCTCGGCGACGAAACGGTCGAGCGCGCCATCCTCGATCATCGCTGCGGCGGCCGTGAGCGCGCGCGCCAGAGTGTCCATGCCGCCGATGTGGCCGTAAAGCAGGTCGGCGGGCTCGAGCGACTGCCGGCGGATCTTGGCGTCGAAATTGAAGCCGCCGGCGCCGAGGCCGCCGAACTTGAGAATGGCGTGGAGCGCCAGCGCGAGTTCGGGGGCGTTGTTGGGGAACTGGTCGGTGTCCCAGCCGCTCTGGTAATCGTTGCGGTTGGCGTCGACCGAACCGAGGATTCCCAGCGCGGCGGCGAGGGAGACTTCGTGCTCGAACGCATGATGGGCGAGCACGGCGTGGCCGACTTCGATGTTGACCTTGACCTCGTTCGCCAGCCCGTTGGCCGCGAGGAAGCCGTAGACGTTGCCGACGTCGAAATCGTACTGGTGCTTGGTCGGCTCCTGCGGCTTCGGCTCGATCAGGATCACGCCCTTGAAGCCGATCTTGTGCTTGTACTCGACCACCATCTCGAGGAAGCGGCCGAGCTGGGCGAGTTCGCGCTTGAGGTCGGTGTTGAGCAGGGTCTCGTAGCCTTCGCGGCCGCCCCACAGTACGTAGTTGGCGCCGCCGAGCCGATGGGTGACGTCGATTGCGTTCTTCACTTGCGCCGCGGCGTAGGCGAACACGTCGGGATCGGGGTTGGTCGCCGCGCCGGCCATGTAGCGGCGGGCGCTGAACAGATTGGCGGTGCCCCACAGCAGCCTGACCTTGCGCGTCTCCATCTTGCGCGCGAACACGTCGGCGATCTCGCGCACGTTGCGGTTCGATTCGGCGAGCGACGCGCCTTCCGGGGCGATGTCGCGGTCATGGAAGGTGAAGAACGGCAGGCCGAGGATGTCGAACATTTCGAAGGCGACGTCGGCCTTCAGTCTGGCGTGCGCCATGTCGTCGGCGGCGAACCACGGCCTCGCCAGGGTCGCGCCGCCGAACATGTCGAGGCCGCTCGCGACGAAACTGTGCCAATAACAGACCGCCGCGCGCAGGTGATCCTCCATGCGCTTGCCGAGGACGAGCTTGTCGCGGTCGTAGTGGCGATAGGCGAGGGGATTGGCCGATTGCGGCCCTTCGTAGCGGATCGGCGCCGTGTCGCCGAAGAAGCCCGTGCCGCTCACGCGATCCCTCCCTGTGGACGTATTTTGTCGCCCTATTTTCTCACTGCAATAGCGAAAATGCTGAGGTGCGTCAATCAATCAATCTCAGCGCATGACGAAGCAGAATGCCGCGAAACCGCCCGAGCTTGCTGCGCCGCACGCTAGCATTTCAGAGGGTCGGACGTTGAGCCTTCCGTGGCGCTTGTGTGAGAGGCGGGCCGGCGCGCGGCGGCGGCCGGCCTGTGCGCATTTGGCTGATTGGCGTACCTCAAGAGCGGTCCTGCCGCGCCCGCCCAGGCGACGATTGGCAGCCCGGCCCGCCGGCTTCGCCTCTGCGTCCGCGCCTAGGGCAGATTGTCCCGCATGACGATCTCGATCGGAATCTTCTCCTGTTCGGTCAGGACCGGCTCGTGGCGAACCAGCCCCAACAGAACGCGCATCGCCGAGCGCGCCTCGCGGCCCGGATCCTGATGGACCACCGCGTCGATCACGCCGCGCAGCAGGGCGCGACGCGTGAACGAGGTCAGGTCGTGGGCGACGAAGACGATCTGGCGCTCGCGCCCGGCGTCGGAAATCGCTTTGGCCACGCCGGGCGTGCCCGCGCCGACGTTGTAGACGCCGATCAGGTCCGGCTGATCGGCGAGCAGCCGGGCCATCAGGTCTTCGTTGAGGCTGTCCCTGTCGCCGCCCTCGACCGGCGCCAAAACGGTCAGATTGGGGTACTCGAATCCGATCACCTGCTGGAAGCCGAAAATGCGCTCGGCATGGTCGCGCAGCAACTGCGACCCGGCGACGACGCCGATCTTGCCGGCGCGCGCGTGGGAGAGGCGGCCGATCAGGGAGGCCGCCGTGCGCCCCGCCGCGACGTTGTCGATGCCGACATAATGGTGGCGGCGCGATCCGGGCACGTCGGAAACCAGGGTGACGACGAACATGCCGCTCGCCGCCAGGTCGTCGATCGCGGCGCGGACGCTTTGGTGATCGAGCGCCACCACGGCGACGCCGTCGACCCTGCCCATCAGCGACTCCAGCGCTTCGCTGAGCACCGGCGGGTTGAATACGTCGGTGAGAATCGTCTCCACCGAGGCGCGCCGCGAAGCGAGCCACCCCGAAAGCTCGTCGACCTGGTCGCGGATCATCTGCATGAAGATGTTGTCGCCGGTCGGCGCGATCAGCGCGAAGCGGATCGCCTTGGCGCGCGCGAGTTCCGCGGCGGCCCGCAACGGGCGAAAATCGTAGCGCGCCACCGCCTCGCGCACGCGACGCGCCGTATCGGGACGCACCCCGCTGCGTCCGTGCAGGACCCGGTCGACCGTCGCGACGCTGACCCCCGCTTCGCGCGCAATATCTTCCAGCGTGCGAGGGCTTGTGGGCGTTTCCGTGCGCATTCGATAAAGCTTATCGAGCAGCGCTGATGGGCGCAACGCAAATAGTCGTCGCGCCCGGCTGCAGTCCCCTTGCCTCGGCCACGGCGGCTGTGACAGCATCGTCCCAACAATGACCCGCCGCCGCGGACCAGGGGCGAGACAATGACGAGGAAACGCTTCAACCGGGCCGGCGCGGCCGCGCTGGCGGGGCTCGCCGTCGCGCTCGCGGGGGGCGCGACGTTCGCCGCCAGTTGGGACGAGAAAGTCTTCTCTTCGCATGTCGATTTCGACGCCGTGGCCGCGGCGGGCGCGTCTGCGATCCCCGACCTGATCGCGCGCGGCAGGACGTTGTTCAAGGCCAAGTTCACCACCGAAGACGGCGCCGGGCGGCCGAAGGCGACCCAGGCGATCGTGCCGACCAAGCGCAAGTTCGGCGTCAATCCCGCCTTCAGCCGCACCAGCGGCCCCGACTCCAACTCCTGCTTCGGCTGCCACAACGATCCGATCGAGGGCGGCTCGGGCGACTTCGTCACCGACGTGTTCGTCTCGGAAGGGTTCGAAAGCGCGCAGTTCGATTCGACCGATCCCTCGTTCTCGAGCGAGCGGCACACGGTCGCGCTGATGGGCGCGGGACTGGTCGAGCTGCTGGCGCGCGAGATGACGGCCGACCTGCAGGGCGAGCGCGCCGATGCGGTCGAGCGCGCGCGCGCCGGGGGCCAGGACGTGCGCGCCGATCTCGTCAGCAAGGGCGTGCGGTTCGGCTTCGTCACCGCTCATCCCGACGGCATCGTCGACCTCGATTCGGTTGATGGCGTCGACGCCGACCTGATCGTGCGGCCGTTCAGCCGCAAGGGCGTGTTCACTTCGTTGCGCCAGTTCACCATCAACGCCCTCAATGTTCACCACGGCATGGAAGCTTCCGAACGCTTCGGCGTGCGCTGGACCGGCAGCCATGATTTCGATGAGAGCGGCGTCCCGGATGCAGTGACGGACGGCGACGTCACGGCGCTGGTCGCCTTCCAGGCGACGCTGGCGCCGCCGACGGTCAAGTCCGACCTGCCCGACGACTGGCGCGTCGCCGCCGCCGAAGGCCGCAAGCAATTCGAATCGCTCGGCTGCACGTCCTGCCATCGGCCCGAGCTGCCGCTGAAGTCGATGATCTTCACCGATCCCGCGCCTTACGACATGGCCGGCACGTTGCGGGCGGGCGAGGTGAAGAAGAACGTCGCGATCG
>Ga0255350_1000885_pt1 | contig 10793 bp, 7 predicted proteins | sample HBST25r1metaG_FD_186028 | JGI IMG/M metagenome (GOLD analysis project Ga0255350, IMG submission 186028) | Peat soil microbial communities from Stordalen Mire, Sweden - H.B.S.T-25.r1 | ecosystem: Environmental > Terrestrial > Soil > Wetlands > Peat | place: Sweden: Norrbotten County, Stordalen...
GGAGTCTGCTCGAAGTCGGTCAGGTTCATGGAAACCTGGGCCATGCCGCGCACCAGGAATCCCGCGCCCTTGACGAAGCGCAGGCCGCCCGAGGAAAAGCGCACCGCTTTGGCGATCTTCTTGGCGAGGGCGACATCGGCTGTATTCAGGAAGATGTTGTAGGCGATCAGGGGCTTGCGCGCACCCACCACGGTGGCTCCGGCGGTCGGGTGAACGCGCGGCTCGCCAAAGTCCGGCTTGCGCGCCGGGTTGGTGGCGATCTCGTCGCGAATCCCCTCGAATTGGCCGCGGCGAATGTTTTCGAGGTTCTGCCGCTCGGGCGTGGTGGCGGCAGCTTCGTACAAATAGACTGGAATCTGGAAGCGCTTCCAGATTTCCGCGCCCACGTTCCTGGCCATGGCGACGCAGTCTTCAATCGTCACGCCGTCGATGGGAATGAAGGGAATCACATCGGCCGCGCCCATGCGCGGGTGCGCGCCCTGGTGCCGGGTAAGGTCAATCAACTCGGCGGCTTTGCCGACGCCGCGGATAACGGCCTCTTCGATGGCTTTCCGCTCGCCCACCAGCGTGATGACCGAGCGGTTGTGGTCGGAATCCATCTCCCGGTCAAGAAGATAGACGCCGGGAATCTTCATGGCTTCGACGATGGCATCGACTTTGCCCGCGTCGCGGCCTTCGGAGAAATTGGGAACGCATTCGACAAGAGTGCTGGACATGGGCAAAAGAATAACGACCCGTGGCGCAATGCGGCAACCGGCCTTCAAGCCGGAAAAGAAAATCCCGCAAAACAAAGGGCAGAATGGCATTTTTACCGTCGAATCAGCGCATACTTTCCGATTTCATCCTTGATTCCGCACTCGTAAAGCAGAAATGCCTGCGTTTGTGGCTTTAAAAAAATGCCTGGCGGGGGGTAGTATCCTCTTGGAAGATTTGTGGGGGCTGCATCTTGCGGTTCTCCGATCGGGAGGAAAGAAAAAATGACGACGGCTCCGACCATACGCGCACCCCGCGGCAACCAGTTGCGGTGCAAGGGCTGGCAGCAGGAGGCGGCGCTGCGCTGCCTGATGAACAATCTCGACCCGGAGGTGGCCGAGCGGCCGGCGGATCTGGTGGTCTATGGCGGAATCGGCAAGGCGGCGCGCAACTGGGAGTGTTTCCACGCCATTGTCCGCGAGCTGGAAAAGTTGGGCGACGAGGAGACGCTGCTGGTGCAGAGCGGCAAGCCGGTGGGCGTCTTTCCGACCCACGAGATGGCGCCGCGGGTGATCATCGCCAACTCGAATCTGGTGGGCAAGTGGGCCACCTGGGAGCACTTCAACGAACTGGACCGCAAGGGCCTGATGATGTATGGGCAGATGACGGCGGGGAGCTGGATTTATATCGGCACGCAGGGGATTTTGCAGGGAACATTCCAGACCTTTGCCTCGCTGGCCGAAAAGCACTATGACGGCACGTTGCAGGGCAAGCTGGTGGTCACCGGCGGCATGGGCGGCATGGGCGGGGCGCAGCCGCTGAGCGTGACGATGAATGGTGGCGTGGCATTGGTCATCGACGTGGACCCGTGGCGCATCAAACGCAGGGTCGAGACGCGCTATTGCGATCAGTCGACCGAGAGCCTGGACGAAGCGCTGAAGCTGTGCGAAGAGGCGGTGCGCGAGGGCCGGGCGCTATCGGTGGGATTGGTGGGCAACTGCGCCGACCTGCTGCCGGAGATTGTGCGCCGCGGGGTTCATGTGGACGTGGTGACGGACCAGACCAGCGCACACGACCCTTTGAACGGTTATGTTCCGCAGGGCATGACGCTGGCCGAGGCCGCCGAGCTGCGGAGGCGCGATCCGGTCGAATATGTCCGCCGCTCGACGGCCTCGATGGTGGTGCATGTGAACGCGATGCTCGCCTTGCAGCGCGCCGGAGCCATCGCTTTTGATTACGGCAATAACATTCGCCGCTTCGCCTGCGACGCCGGCTGCGCGGACGCCTTTCTGATTCCCGGCTATGTGCCGGAGTACATACGGGATATGTTCTGCACCGGGCAGGGACCGTTTCGCTGGGTGGCTCTGTCGGGCGACCCGAAGGACATCGACCGCACCGACGAGCTGGCGCTGGAACTGTTTCCGGAGAACGAAATTCTCAACCGCTGGCTGCGGCTGGCGCGGGGCCGGTTTGCGTTTCAAGGGCTGCCGGCGCGCATCTGCTGGCTGGGTTACGGAGAGCGCGCGAGGATGGGCCTTGCGATCAACGAACTGGTGCGCAAGGGCGAGATCTCCGCGCCTATCGCCATCGGCCGCGACCACCTGGACACGGGTTCGGTAGCCAGCCCCTACCGCGAGACGGAGAGGATGCTGGACGGCTCGGATGCGGTGGCCGACTGGCCGATTCTGAACGCCCTGCTGAACACCGCCTCGGGCGCAAGCTGGGTGAGCTTCCACCACGGCGGCGGCGTGGGGATGGGCTATTCGCTGCACGCGGGGCAGGTGACGGTGGCCGACGGCACGGAGATGGCGGCGCGCAAGATTGCCCGCGTGCTGAACAACGATCCAGGGCTGGGCATTGCGCGCCACGCCGATGCGGGCTACGAGCTGGCGCAGCGCACCGCGCGGGAGCGGGGCATCGCCATTCCGATGGCGGAAAAGATGGCGGGAAAGTGACCGTGGCCGGGTCCGTCGCAGTCGTGAACTCTGTCTCGGTCGTGAACTCTGTCGCGGTCGTGAACATCGGCCAGTTGGTGACGCTGGCCGGCCCGATGCGGCCGCGCGTGGGCCCTGAGCTGCGCGAGCTGGGTCTGATCGAAGATGCGGCGCTCGTGGTCGAAGCGGGCCGCATCGTTGCCGCTGGACCTTATTCCGAACTCAAAGCCAACATTCCGGCGGACACCGCGCTCATTGACGCCGAGGGCCGATGCGTGACGCCCGGCTTCGTCGATGCCCATACGCACCTGGTTTTTGCCGGCAATCGCGCGGCGGAGTTTGACCAGCGAATCGCGGGCGCGACTTATCAGCAGATTGCGGCCTCGGGCGGAGGAATTCTGCGCACGGTCGCATTAACCCGCGCGGCCAGCGAAGAGGAACTACTGGCTGCGGCGCGCAAGCATCGCGACTGGATGCTCCGGGCAGGCACAACGACGATCGAAGGGAAGTCCGGCTATGGGCTGGACCACGCGACGGAGCTGAAAATGCTGCGGGTGCTGGCGAGGCTCAACGAGGAAGGCCCCGCGCGCATTGTGCCCACGCTGCTGGCCGCGCACACTTGTCCGCCGGAGTTTGCCGGCCGCCGCCAGGAATACGTGCGCTGGATAGCCGAAGAGCTGATTCCCGAAGTGGCCGCGGCCGGGCTGGCGCAATTTTGCGACGCCTTCTGCGACGACCACGCCTTCACGGTGGAGGAGACGCGCACGGTGCTGACCGCGGCACAGGGGCATGGCCTGCGTCTGCGCGTTCATGCCGAGCAGTTCCGTCCAGGCACGGGAGCCTTGCTGGCCGCCGAGCTGGGCGCGGCCACGGCCGATCACCTGGAAACCGCGACGGAGGAGACTCTGCGCGCACTGCAAATTGCCGGCGTCCAGCCGGTCCTGCTGCCCGGGTCGGTCTTTGCCCTGGGGCGGACCGCTTATCCCGCGGCGCGCGCGATGATCGAGCTGGGGCTGGCGATTGTGCTGGCCACGGACTTCAATCCCGGCTCCTCGCCGATTGCCTCGATGCCCTTCATCCTCTCGCTGGCCAGCCTGCAGATGAGCCTGACGCCCGCCGAGGCGCTCACCGCGGCCACCATCAACGCTGCCTGGTCTCTTGGCCTTGGCCACCGGGCAGGGTCTCTCGAAAGCGGCAAACAGGCCGATTTTCTGATTCACGAGTTCAACGATTACCGTGAACTGGCCTACTTTATCGCCGCGCCGGCCAGGCCGCGGGTCTTTATCGCCGGAACGGAAGGGACGCGATGAGCGCGAAAACCGAAAAACCAGGCTGACGAACGCAAGAACCAGGCTCGGGAACCGAATCCGGAAGATTCAGTCCTGGCGGCTCATTTCGGGGCGACCTGTTGCGCACTCAGTCATAGGTGTGCCGCTGGTCACGTCTCACCGTGAGCACAGGCTTGTTATGATGAATCAGGGAAACCAAGAAGTCAGGCCCCCGCGTGGTCTGGCCAGGAGAACGCAATGCCCCAAGTGTATGCCTTCAGCACTATACCCGCGAAGATTCTGTTGCCCATCGACTTCAGTCCTTCATCCCATTTTGCCCTGGAACAGGCTGCCGTGCTCGCACAGCACTTTCATGCCGAACTTTATCTGGTAAGCGTTCTTCCCGAAAACTCGGACCTTGAGGCGGACAAGAAAGTTGCGGAGGCTCATTTTGCGGTTTCCGTGGCCGCTCTGGATGCCAAGGGAGTCAAGGCAACCTCGAGTGTCGAAGTGGACAACGACATCGCCGGCTGCATTCTGGATGTGATTGAGCGCGAGAAGATCGACATGATCGTGGTTTCCACGCACGGCACCACCGGCTGGCATCCACTGGTCTTCGGTTCGATTGCCGAGAAGCTGGTCAAGCTGGTTCACATTCCGCTCCTTCTGGTTCGCACGGAAAAGCCGGAGAGCAGCGTGCAGGTCAAGTCGGGCCGCCTGATGGAGTGGTGGTAGTTTCTCAGCAGCAAGCCATGTGAAGAAAAAACAGCGGGCGACCGGCGACTTTACCTCCGCCGGTCGCCCGCTGTTTCTGTTGCTCCTGTTCCTGGCCAGGGCCGCTTTCCGGCCAGGGCTCCCGAATCCAGCACATCTCGCCGTTAAAGCGGGGCGGATTGCTCGGACCGGAGAGCCGCCTACTGTCTGGCTGCCTTGACCGCCTCAATGAGCGCCGGAACCACCTCGAAGAGGTCGCCCACAATGCCGTAGTCCGCGCTTTCGAAGATGGGCGCGCCGGGGTCCTTGTTGATGGCCGCCACGCACTGCGAGCCCTTCATCCCCACCAGGTGCTGAATCGCTCCGGAGATGCCCACGGCCAGGTAAAGCTTGGGCGAGACAGTCTGTCCGGAGCTGCCGACCTGCCGGTCCAGGGGCAGCCAGCCCGCGTCGCAGATGGGCCGCGAAGCACCCAGCTCCGCACCGAGCGCCGCGGCCAGCTCCTGAACCAGCGGGAGGTTGGCTGCGTCCTTGATGCCGCGGCCGACGCTGACGATCCTCTGCGCCGAACCCAGGTCAATGGTCTGCGCCGAGGCACGGAAGCGCTCGCCGGGTTTGGTGCGAATTTGCGCTGGCTCAATGGTGGGCGAAAAGGAGCAAACTTCCGCCGTGCCCGCCTGAAGCTCGTCGGCGCGGAAGGCTCCGGCTTGAACCGAGATAAAGCAGGCTCCGTTGCCGGAGTGCCGATACGCGCCATTCAGCCGGCCCTGCATCAGTTGCCGCGTGAAGACCGGGCGGGCGGGCTGCGCGGTATCCGCGCTGAAGGCGGTCACGTCGCCGATGAGCACCTGACCCAGCCGGGCGGCCAAGGCCGGGGCGTAGTCGCGCACCTGGTAGGTATGCGGAAAAATCACGAAATCGGGCTTTTCAACCGCGAAAAACTGTTCCAAAGCCAGCGTAAATCCATCCGCCGTGTACGCCGCGAGCAGCGGATGCTCGACGCGCGCCACCTTGGCCAGCGCCCAGGTTGCAGCTTCGCCGGCCAGGGCTTCTGTCTGCGCGCCGAGCACGGCTGCGTTCACAGGCAGGCCCGTCAGCGCGGCCAACTTTTGTCCGGCGGCGACGGCCTCGCAACCGATGTGGCTCACGCGGCCGTCCCGCTCTTCCACTACGACCCAGATTCCGCTCATAGCACCCTCGCCTCGAACTTCAGTTTTTCCACCAGCGCCGCCGCGGCTTCCTTCGCCGTTCCGGTCAGCATCTGGGTCGATTTCTGTTTCTGCGGCAGAGCCACCCGCTCCAGAACCACGACCGGCGCCGCGTCCACGCCCAGCTCGGCCGCGGTCACCGTGCGCACCTCCTTGGTCTTGGCGCGCTTGATGCCCATCAGCGTGGCGTAGCGCAGCTTGTTGCCGCCGGATTGAATGGTGAGCACGGCCGGCGCGGGCAGCTCGATGGTCTGGAACCAGCCCTCTTCGAGTTCCTTCTTCACGGTCAGCCCCGTTTCAGTCTTCTCCACGTGCAGGATCAGCGAGGCGTGCGGCAGACCGAGCAGTTCGGCCACAATCACGCCGGTTTGCCCCTGGCCCAGATCGTCGGATTGGAGGCCGGTGAGCACCAGGTCGGGATTCTCCGGCTTGAGCGCGGCGGCCAGCAACCGGGCCACGCCGAGCGCATCGCGAGAGCCGAGATCGGCGCAATCGATGTGGATCGCCCGGTCCGCGCCCTTGGCCAGCGCCTCGCGGACGGTGGGCCCGACACGCTCCGGACCGGCGGTCACGACCACCACTTCGCCGCCGTGTTTTTCCTTGAGCTGAAGCGCCTCTTCGAGGGCATAGGCGTCGGATTCGTTCAGCGCCCACTGCAGGCCGGACTCTTCAATCCACCGGGCCGCAGCGTCGATGCGCACCTGCGCATCCCGCTCCGGCACCTGTTTGATGGCAACCATGATTTTCATAGAAATGGGCTCCCGTACATCTTAACTGGCGTCGCGCGCAGGCAATCCCCGCGCCGTCAACTGGGCAATGTCGAGCAGTTGCGGAGCGCCTTCGCCGCGTTCGGCCAGCGCGTCGCGGAACATGCTGTTGCAAAACGGGCAGGCCGTTCCGATGGTCGTTGCGCCGGTAGAGATCAGCTCCGCGGCACGGACGCGGCTGACCCGCTCGCCGGTCTCTTCGCCCAGGAAGACCAGACCGCCTCCGGCGCCGCAGCAGAAGCTGCGTTCGTGGTTGCGCGGAGCCTCGAGCAACTGGCCGTTGCGGGCAATGATTTCGCGGGGTTCGTCGTAAATGTTGCGATAGCGGCCCAGGTAACAGGGGTCGTGGAAGACGATGGTCTCCCCGCCGGCTTGCTTAGGCAGTTTGCCTGCAAAGCGGGCCAGGAATTCAGAGTGGTGCTCGACAGCGGGCGGCGTGCCGTACTCTTTCCAGTCCTCCTGAAGAGTGCGAACGCAATGCGGGCAGATGGAGACGACCTTCTTGACGCCACTCTGCGCGAAGACTTCGAGGTTTGCCTCGGCCAGTTGCTGGAAGACCAGGTCGTTACCCAGACGGCGCACCGGATCGCCGCAGCACTTCTCCTTGCGCAAGACGCCGAAGCTCGCGCCCAGAAAGTTCATCACGCGGGCAAAGTCGGCGACGATCTCGCGACCCTTGGGGTCATAGCCGCCCATGCAGCCGAGCCACAAACAGTATTCCTGGCTGCCGTCGAAGATGGGCAGTCCCTGCTTCTCAATGAACTTGTCGCGCTCGCTCGAAGCCATTCCCAACGCATTCGACCCGCGCTCGAGAGCCAGAAAAAGCTTGGTGCCTTGGCCGTCCGCCCAGGACCCGGTGTTGACCGCGCCACGGCGCAGGCAGACGAGAATGGGCAGGTGCTCGATGCCCACCGGGCACTGAAACTCGCAGGCTCCGCAGGTGGTGCACTGAAAAACAGCCTCCTGTGCGTTGTACTTGCCCAGCAGCGGCTCTTCCGAGGCCGGGCCCAGGTCGTTCAAGTAGTCGCGCAGGCCGAGAATAATCTCTTTGGGGTTCAGGAGCTTGCCGGTATTGGCGGCAGGGCAGTGTTCGGTGCAGCGGCCACACTCGACGCAGGAGTAGGCTTGCAGGCTCACCAGGCGGGTCAGGTCCGTGCCGGCAATGAGGCCGAAGTCCTCGTCGCCGGAAAGCGGTGGAATCAGGCTGAAGCCGCCACGGGAGAGAAAAACCGTGGCCGGAGCCAGAACCAGGTGCAGGTGTTTGGTGTGAGGGATGATGGGCAGAAATATCAGGATGGTGAGCGTGTGCGCCCACCAGAGAATGCGTGCTGCGGCGCCGGCGTCCGGGACAAGGAACGCGGCCAGGTAGGTGGCCATCAGCAGGAAGATGAGCAAAGCGATGAAGCCGGATTCCCAGGAGAGCTTCTTGCCCAGCCATTTGGGCCGAATGAAAAAACGGCGGACAAAAAGCCCCAGGATTCCCACCGCGCAGGCCAGGGCGAAGAGCGCCGCGAAATCGGCATAAAAACGGCCAAACCAGCCCGCGGAGTCGAGAAAACCGATTCCAAACCCCACGGCGAAGTGGTTCAGCGTGACCAGCGCAAAGGCGCAGAAACCCCAGAAGACGAAGGCGTGGGCCAGCCCGGCGAGCGGGCGCTGGCGGATGACCTTGGCCTGGCAAAGCACCTCCCAGACGAACTCCCGCACACGGCGGGCGAGGGGAAAGAGGTGGAAGCCGGGGTCTTTCCTGGATTTCAGGATTTTATCGAGAACCGCACCGAAGCGGCTCCAGAAACTTGCGGCGGAGACAACAATCAGCACGAGCAGAAGCAGTTTCTCGGCCTGCGAGAAGTGCTGAGGCTCAGCCAGGGTTGCATTCAGAAGGAGCATAAGCAAACCAAGCAACGATACACGATTGGTTCGTCAGTTACCAACAAAAGCTGGCGGAATATGCTCAAGTGTTCTCCACTATGCGGCCAAGTTTGGAAACAATCCCGCCCCCCGCATGGAACCTCAACCTTCAGTCACCTCTGAATCCAGAATATGCCCCATTTTTTCGTGCTTGGTGCGCAGGTAGCGCTCGAAGGTCTCCTGCGGCTCGATCTCGGCGGAGATGCGCTCGGTGACCTCAATTCCGGCTAATTCAAGGGCCGCTACCTTTTCCGGATTGTTGGTCATCAGGCGAACCTGTTTGACGCCCATCAACCGGAGCACCGCGGCCGGCAGTTCGTAGGCGCGGTAATCGGCTGCGTAACCCAGCTCGACGTTGGCCTCGACCGTATCCAGTCCTTGATCCTGCAGCTCGTAGGCCATCAATTTGGCCATCAGGCCGATGCCGCGGCCCTCCTGCTGCTCATAGAGCAGAATGCCCATGCCCTCCTCGGCGATGCGGCCCAGTGCCAGTTCAAGTTGCAGCCGGCAATCGCAGCGCAGCGAGCCAAACACGTCGCCGGTGAGGCACTGCGAGTGAATGCGCACCACCGGCGGCGCGGAGTGGATGTCGCCCATCACCAGGGCAACCAGACCCTCGACTTCGCCATTGCCCAGAGCATCGGCCGCGCCATCGTCACCGGGGCGCGGCTCCGATAACACGCCTTCAAATCCCAGAATGCGGAAAGCTCCCCAGCGAGTGGGAAAATCCGCCTCGGCTACCTTCTTCACGCTCACAAATCCCATGCTCTTATTCTACTTTGCAGAAGATGGCGGCGTCACTGAGGGTGGGATGAGAGTCCGGCCGGACAGCGCATCGATCGCCCAGCCGCCGCAACTGCCTTCCGCAGCCACAGGCTGGGACGGTCAGGACACCACAGCGCTGTCCAGCCGCATCGCTTACTATGGAGCTTTGGCGGAGCTTTCATGCGAGACAACCTGGCAACACTGCTCGACGACTTCCGCCGCTACGACCGCCAGATTGCCGTGGTCCGCATTCAAGGCAACCGCCGCCGGGCAACCAGCTACGGAGAGGTTGCGCGGCTCGCCGGGCGCTTTGCCGCGCTTTTGGCCAGCCGGGGCATCGGACTTGGCGACCGGGTTCTACTGTGGGGCGAAAACAGCGCGGAGTGGATTGCCGCCTTCCATGGCTGCCTGCGGCGCGGGGTGCTGGCGGTGCCGCTGGACGCCTATGGAACGGCGGAGTTTGCCCGGCGCGTGGCGGCCGACGTGCGGCCCAGTCTGGCGGTGGGCGACGCGCGTCTGCTGGTCGAGTTGCCGGACGAGTGGCCGCGGCTCAGCTTTGAAGACTGGCCCGGCGCGCTGCCCACCGACGAGGCCGGCCCGGTCGAGGGACTTTCGCGCGAGACGCCGCTTCAGATTCTCTTCACCTCCGGCACCACCGGCGACCCCAAGGGCGTGGTGCTGACCCACGGCAACGTGCTGGCCAGCGTGGGTCCGATCGAAGCGGGCGCGCAACCCTATTTGCGCTACGAACGGCTGGTGCATCCGCTGCGCTTTCTGCACACGCTGCCCCTGAGCCACGTCTTCGGGCAGACGATGGGGCTGTGGATTCCGCCCATCTTCGCCGCCGAGGTGCACTTCGAGAGCCGATTGGTGGCCGCGCGGCTGATCGAGACCATCCACCGCGAGCGCATCAGCGTGCTGGCCGCCGTGCCGCGCGTGATGGCCCTGCTGAAAACGCATCTCGAAGCCAGCCACCCCGGTCTGGCGGAGCGGATAGCCGCATCGCAGGGCATTCGAGCCTGGCAACGCTGGTGGCGTTTCCGCGACGTTCACCGCGAGCTCGGGCTGAAATTCTGGGCGCTGATCTCCGGCGGCGGGGCGCTGGGCGGTGCGCTCGAGCAGTTCTGGAACGCGCTGGGATTGGTGGTGGTCCAGGGCTACGGAATGACGGAGACCTCGGCGCTGATCACGCTGAACCACCCTTTCCACGTGGCGCGGGGAACGATCGGCAAGCCGCTGCCGGGGCGCGAGGTGAAACTGGGCGCGGATGGGGAGGTGCTGGTGCGGGGCGCGATGATCTCCGGCGCAACCTGGTCGGGCGGGGCGATGCAGCCGCGCGCGGACGAATGGCTGGCTACCGGCGACCTGGCCGAAGCGCAGCCGGGCGGGGAGTTGCGCTTTGTGGGGCGCAAGAGCGAGGTCATCGTGACCGCGGCCGGCGTCAACCTGCACCCCGAGGATCTGGAAGCGGCCATCGAGCAGGAGCCGAATGTGGCGGCTTGCGCGGTGGTGGCGATGGAGACGGCCTACGGG
>Ga0255350_1000889_pt1 | contig 10778 bp, 11 predicted proteins | sample HBST25r1metaG_FD_186028 | JGI IMG/M metagenome (GOLD analysis project Ga0255350, IMG submission 186028) | Peat soil microbial communities from Stordalen Mire, Sweden - H.B.S.T-25.r1 | ecosystem: Environmental > Terrestrial > Soil > Wetlands > Peat | place: Sweden: Norrbotten County, Stordalen...
TATCGCGAATTCCTCAGCGGCGGCGCTGAAGTCGACGCGCATTTCCGCGAGGCGCCGCCGGAGCGCAACATTCCGCTGCTGATGGGGCTCGTCAGCGTTTGGAATCGCGACGTGCTCGGCTACGCGTCGCAGGCGGTCATTCCCTACGACCAGCGCCTGGCGCGCTTCCCCGCCTATCTCCAGCAATTGCAGATGGAGAGCAACGGCAAGAGCGTGCGCCGCGACGGCAGCCCGGCCGAACGCGCGACCGGAGCGATCGTCTGGGGCGAGCCCGGCACCAACGGCCAGCACGCGTTCTTCCAGCTGCTGCACCAGGGCACCGAGATCGCGCCGCTCGACTTCCTCGTCGCCGCCAACCCGACCGGCGCCGACCCGCATCACCACGATCTGCTGGTCGCCAATTGCTTCGCCCAGGGCGAGGCGCTGATGCGCGGCCGCACGCGCGCCGAGGCGGAAGCGATCACCGCCAAGCAGGGCGCGGACGCCGCCGAGGCGGCGCGGCTCGCCCCGCACAAGACCTTCTCCGGCAGCCGGCCGTCGTCGACCTTCGTCTACGCGCGGCTCGATCCGCGCACGCTTGGGCGGCTGGTCGCGCTTTACGAGCACAAGGTGTTCGTCGAGGCGGCGATCTGGGACATCAACCCGTTCGACCAGTGGGGCGTCGAACTCGGCAAGGAGCTCGCTTCGCGCCTCGCCCCGATCGTCGCCGACGCCAAGGCCGACCTCGCCGCGCTCGATCCGTCGACCGCCGGCCTGATCGCGCATATGCGGGCGCTGCGGGATTAAGCTCCAAGCAACAAATGGCGTCCGCTGCACACTGCGGCACCGGCTGTACTCAGCTCAGAAGCTCCAGCCCATGGTCTGCATGAACGTCTCAAGATTGATGCACGGCACTTGAAAGTGCGCGCAGACGTTCGGAATCTTGGCTGCGTGTGGCTTCAACTTTTCTTCGGTGACGACCGTCCCGCCGTTCACCTTCGCGCATGCGATAACGAATGGATCGGCGACTGGCGTCCCGTTGAGAGCGGCCTTTGCGTTGATCAATGTCTGAAAGTGCGGGACGGCAAGGATTGTTGCCACAAACGCGGTCTCAGCTGCGCTCGGCGTCGTAAATACCGCGCTGTTTGACTTCGCCCAAGCGAGCACGTTCGCTAGCCCGCTGCGGTTTAGTTCCGCCTTGACCTCGCGAGTCGAGATGACGTCGCCTGCGCTCGCAGCCGCATCAAATTGCGTCCAAAACGACGTGAACACTTTCGGATAATAGGCGTCGAGTGCGCTTAGACTGTTTGTGTCGAAGACGTAGATCATGCGGCGAAGCCCTGCATGAACTGGTCTTGGAGGCGAGAGAGATTCTTTGGCGCGATGCCCACGAGATCAGCGGCATCTTCTCGGCTAAGCTGGCGGCGGGCATAACGAGTGAGGACTTCACCAAGAAACCTTTCACTCAAGTACGCGTTCTGCGTCGCGTAGTAGTTTCCACCCGAGCCCTTCTCTGCCTTTTGCGCGTCCCATTCGTGTGTCTTCGTCACATAGAAATTCTGGCTCACTCGATCGGCGTCGAGAAGCCGTCGAAGAATGACGGCGCGACTAACGTGATAGCGGCTGGCGAGCGCCGCGAATTGATCGTTACTTGCGGCTTCGAGGTTGGCTGGCAGCTCCGCGCTTTGGGCGCGAAAATCCACCGCTGGAACTAAAATCTCAGCTGCGACCGCGTTGCAATACACCTCGATCGCGCGTTCGCGCGGCGTCAGGCGATCAATCTTGCTCTCGTCGAAACTACTGATGCCGCTGCGATCTGCGAGGATGTGCGCGAGTTCGTGCAAGAGGCTGAAAATTTGCCGCGTCTTGGTCGTGCTGTTATTGATCATTATGACAGGGAATTCAGCGTGACGAAGGCAGAAGCCCGAAATGTCGCTTTGCTTGAACGTCTGCTTGAAGACAAAAATGCCCCGCGCTTCGATTGCGTGCCGCCATTTCTTCAGCGCTTCGTCGTCTGAGCCGTAATTGGCTAGCAATTGGGATTCAAAGGGCAGTCCAAGCTCGACCCGAATACGGCTCGCCAGGGGCGGAATCGGACGACCCGGTGTCAGTGTGATGTCGCGCCAAAGCGGGGCTTGAGCGGGAGAACGACCGTCAAACAGTTCCTCGAGAGCAAGCTGAAATGCCCGAGCCTTGCGGATCAAGAGCACGGTCTCTCGATTGAGCTCGGCGAGATCACGCTCCGGTAGCGAGCGAAACTCAGCCTTCGGCGAAGGCTCGTTGGGTGGGCTCGGCAAGAAGAACATCGCCAGCGGGCGCTTATAGAGATCGTAGGCGAGCGTCTCCAACTGCGAGTAGGTCGGAGCGTCCGAGCCGCTCTCCCACGCGTCGACAAGAGCGACCGGTTTCTTCAGACTGTCCGCGACGTCAGCAGTCGTCATGTTCGCGCTTTCGCGCGCCCACTTTAGCAGGCTCGGCTGAATTCCGCTGACCGGCTCACCTTTCATATCTTCACCACCCTGCTGCCAACAGTATCACGACCAGTGTTAGGTCGGTACACAGTGCATGCGGACTCTGTTACCCCACCCGCCGCGTCGCTTCCTTGAGCCATTTGCGCGTCGCCGGGTCGACCGGCGGCGACAGTTTGGCCCGCGTCTCGGCATGGTAGGCGTCGAGCCAGGCGATCTCTTCGCGATTCATCAGTTTCTTTTCGACCAGCCGCAGATCGATCGGCGCGAACGAGATCGTCTCGAAGCCGAGCGTCGGCCGGTCGGCGCCGGCGAGCTTGACCTCGCGCACGACGACGAGATTTTCGATGCGGATGCCGAACCGATCCGCTGCGTAATAGCCGGGCTCGTTGGATAGGATCATGCCGGCTTCGAGCACGGTCGAATCTGTCTTTGACAGCCGCTGCGGCCCCTCGTGAACCGAGAGGTAGACGCCGACGCCGTGGCCCGTTCCATGATCGAAATCGAGCCCGGCGCGCCACAGGGCTTCGCGCGCCAGAGTATCGAGCTGGCCGCCGGTCGTCCCGCGCGGAAAGACCGCGCGCGCGATGGCGATATGGCCCTTGAGCACGCGGGTAAAGCGATCGCGCAGCTCGGCGCTCGGCCGGCCGACGCTGATCGTGCGCGTGATGTCGGTGGTGCCGTCCTCGTACTGGGCGCCGCTGTCGATGAGGAACAATCCGCGGCCGATCTCGAGGTTCGACGCGTCGCTGACCCGATAGTGGGCGATCGCCGCATGCGGGCCCGCGGCGGCGATGGTGGGAAAGGACACGTCCTTCAGCGCGCCGGTCTCGCGGCGGAACGTTTCGAGCGCTGCGGCCGCGTCGATCTCGGTCGCCTGGCCCTTCGGCGCTTCGGAATCGAACCAGGCGAGAAAGCGCGACAACGCCGCGCCGTCGCGAATATGCGCGGCGCGCGTACCGGCGAGCTCGACCGCGTTCTTGACCGCCTTCATCCGCGCGATCGGATCGGTCTTGACGATCGCCTTGCCGCCCGCCGCCTCGAGCGCCTGGACCAGCCGCGCCGGCGCGCTCGCCGCGTCGAAGACGATGCGCGCGCCCGCCGCGCCGCGCGCTGCGACGAAGGGGACGAGCGCCTCCGGCGGCGCGACGTCGGCGAAGCGGCCGAGCCGCGCGCCGATCGCGTCCGTCACCTTGCGCGCGTCGACGAACAACGTCGGCCGACCCTCCCGCGGCGCAAAAGCGAAGGCGAGCGGCAACGGCGTATGGGCGACGTCGCCGCCGCGGATGTTGAACAGCCAGGCGACGGAATGGGCGTCGCTGACCAGCAGGCCGTCGGCGCCCTTCAGCGCCTCGCCGACGCGCTTCAGCTTGGCCGGCGCGCGCTCGCCGGCGAGCCGCTCGGGGTGGGCGTGAATCGGCGCCAGCGGCGGCCCCGGACGTTCGGTCCAGATCGCGTCGATCGGGTTGGTCTCGACGGCGACCAGCTCGCCGCCGGCGGCGCGGCACGCCTTCGCCAGCCGTTCGACCGCTTCCGGCGTGTGCAGCCAGGGATCGTAGCCGAGCTTGCCGTCCACGCCGAGATTCGCTTCGATCCAGGCCGACGGCGGCTCGTTGACGACATGCTTGACGGCGAACACCGAACCGTCGACCTGCGCCGGCGCCTGCAACGTGTAGCGACCGTCGACGAACACAGCCGCCTTGTCGCCGAGCACGATCGCCAGGCCCGCCGAGCCGGAAAATCCGGTCAGCCACAACAGCCGCTCGGCGCCGGGCGGCACGTATTCGTTCTGATGTTCGTCGGCGCGCGGGACGACGAATCCGGCGAGTCCGCGCGCCGCGAGTTCGGCGCGCAGCGCCGCGGCGCGCGCCGCGCCGTGCGTCGGCCCGCCGACCTCGGCGAAGCTTTGGTGGCGGGCGACAAACTTCGCCGGCCGCGCGCTCACGGGCGGTCGGCCTCGGTGACGACGTGACCGATATACGGCAGCTCGCGGTAGGAATGGGCGACGTCCATGCCGTAGCCGACGACGAAGTCGTCCGGGCAATCGAAGCCGACGAAATCGGCGGTGATCGGCACTTCGCGTTTTCCCCGCTTTTCGAGCAGCGTGCACACCAGCACCCGACGCGCGCCGCGCGCCACCAGCAGATCCTTGGCGAACGCGAGCGTGCGGCCGGATTCGAGAATGTCGTCGATCAGCACGATGTCGCGATCCTTCACTGCCGATTCGATGTCACGCAGGATCTTCACCGTGCCAGAAGAGACCGTGCCTTCGCGATAGCTCGACAGATGGAAGAATTCGACGTGCGGCTCGAGACCGGCGCGGTGCATCGCGCGCAGCAGGTCGGCGGCGAACATGAACGAGCCCTTGAGGATCGCCACCACCAGCAGATCCTTGGGCTCGATGGCGGCGATTTTCGCGGCGAGGGCCGTGACTCGTTCGGCGATCAGCTTTTCCGGGAACAGGACTTCGACTTTGCGCGCGCCGCTCATGATCCCTCATCCCTCCGGGGCGAGGGAATCCTTATCGCCCGGCGCGGCGAATTTGACCAGCGCGTCGACGACGCCGGGCGGCGGCGCGGCGAGGCGGGCGACAAAAGGGGCGCGCTCGCCGGCGGCGAGCCGGTCCTTGGGCGGGCGCGCCGTCCAGACATAGAGTTCGCGTCCGTCGGCGGCGCGCAACGCGATGCGCAGATTCGGGGCGGCGGTCTGCTTGCCGCGCAGGTTGACGAGGGCGCCTTCGACCACCAGCAGCGACTTATCGCCGCCGGCGCCGAGACGGGCGCTGACGTCGTCGATCGCCAATCCGACCGGATTGACCGGCAGCCCGATCGCCGCATAGAGGCCGCCGGTCGCCGGTACGGCGGCGACGATCGCCGCCCGCGCCGCGACCGCCGCCATCGCGCTGCCGAGCGCAGCGGCGCACGCAACCGGAATGGCGAACCGGCGCAGGCGCGCGCCAAGCCGGCGCGAGCGCGAAATCGTCTTCTCGGCGGTCCGAGCCGCCGGCGCCGCGCCGCGGAACGGCGCCAGCGAACCGGCGAGCGTCGGCCGCGGCTGAATGTCCCAGCTATGGCCGCAGCGCGAGCAGCGGAACCGGCACGATTCGTCGCCGAGAATCTCATCGGGAATGTGATATGTAGCGGAGCAAGTCCTGCAGACGACGACCATGGCGAATCAGCCCCGCTCGAGCTCGCAGATGGAAGGCTTGGCATTTGGTCGCGTTCATGGTTAAGGCCGGGTTAAGCCACCATCCCGCGAGGGTCGCCGTTGCTGCGCTTTGACAACGTCGGTTTGCGCTACGGCGTCGGACCGGAAGTGCTGCGCGACCTCGATTTCTCCATCGCGCCGCAGAGCTTCCAGTTCCTCACCGGCCCGTCGGGCGCCGGCAAGACGACGATGCTGAAGCTGATGCTGCTCAGCCTCAGGCCCACCCGCGGCACGATCCACATTTTCGGCGCGGAGGCCGGCGCGCTCAGTAAGAACGAAATCACCGCGCTGAGGCGGCGCATCGGCGTCGTGTTCCAGGATTTCCGCCTGCTCGACCACCTGACGACCTACGAGAACGTCGCCCTGCCGCTCAGGGTGATGGGCAGGGACGAGGCCGGCTATCGCGCCGAGGTCGTCGAGTTGCTGCGCTGGGTCGGCCTCGGCGACCGGATGAACGCGCTGCCGCCGGTGTTGTCGGGCGGCGAGAAGCAGCGCGCGGCGATCGCCCGCGCGCTGATCGTTCGGCCCGAACTGCTGCTCGCCGACGAGCCGACCGGCAATGTCGACCCGAGCCTCGCTCGGCGGCTGCTGAGACTGTTCGTCGAATTGCACAAATCCGGCACCGCGGTGGTCATCGCCACCCACGACCTGTCGCTGATGGACCAGTTCGGCTACGCCCGCCGCCTCGTCGTCGGCGACGGCCAATTGCGTGTGTTCGAGGGCGACCCGCGATGAACGACGACGCCCAGGCCATTCCCGCCGATTCGCAGCTCAAACGCGACATGCCGCTGGTGCCGGCCGATTCGATCGCCGGGCGGGCGCTGGTGGTCGTGATCGCGATCATGACCTTTCTCGCCTGCCTGACCGCCGGCGGGGCGATCCTGGTCGGCGAGGCGTCGCAGGCGTGGCGCGGCGAGGTGTCGCGCGACGTCACCATCCAAATCAAACCGCGCGCCGGCGAGGACGCCGACGCCGTGGTCGCCGCCGCGGCTGAGATCGCCTCGCGCGCGCCCGGCGTCGCCGACGCGCTGGCCTATTCCAAGGCGCAATCGGAGGCGATCCTCGCCCCCTGGCTCGGCGACGGCGTCGACCTCGGCCAATTGCCGATCCCACGCCTGATCATCGTCCACATGCAGGCCGGCCATCGCGACGACCTCGAGCCGCTGCGCGCCGCGCTCGCGGCCGGCGCGCCCGCAGCGAGTCTCGACGACCACCGCCTGTGGCTGTCGCGCCTCGACGTGATGGCGGGCGCGATCGTCGTCTTCGCCGCCGCACTGTTCGCGCTGATGATCGTCGCAATGGGAACGGCGGTCGGCTTCGCCACCCGCGGCGCGATGGCGGGCGCGCGCGAGATCGTCGAGGTGCTGCATTTCGTCGGCGCCGCCGATTCCTACATCGCCGACCAGTTCCAGGGACATTTCTTCCGCCTCGGCCTCAAGGGGGCGACGATCGGCGGCGGCGCGGCGGCGGCGTTCTTCGCCCTGGCGGCGTTCGCCTCGTTCATCGCCCGTCGCACCTCGGCCGGCGCAGAGATCGCCGCCCTGTTCGGCGCCTTCCGGCTCGGCCTGCCGGGCTACGCCGGGATCGCCGTCATCGCCGGCGCGATCGCCGTCCTGACCGGCGTATTGTCGCGCCGCATCGTTTTCCGCCAACTCAGCGTGCTCTTGTGAACGCCAGCCCTTTCGCTTGCTTCGGACCGCCATGACCGCGCTGCGCTCATTCGCCTTCAACGTCGCCTTCTACCTCAACCTCATCGCGCTGATGATCCTCGGCCTGCCGTTGGTCCTGTTCGGCCGCCACGGCGTGTTCTTCATGGCGCGGCTTTGGAGCGGCAGCTCGCTGTGGCTGCTCGATAAGGTCTGCGGCCTCAGGGTCGAATTCCGCGGCGTCGAGAACATCCCGCAGGGCGGCTACATCCTCGCCGCCAAGCACCAGTCTTTCCTCGAAACCTTTGCGCTGCTTCGCCACGCGCACGATTTCGCCATCATCTTCAAGCGCCAGCTCGTGTGGGTCCCGCTGTTCGGCCTCTACCTGGTCGGCGGGCGTCAGATCGCCATCGACCGTTCGCATGGCCGCGCCGCGCTGATGCAGATCGTCGCCAAGGCGCGCGACGTGCTCGGCGCCGGCCGGCAGATCATGATCTACCCAGAGGGCACGCGCCGCCCGCCCGGGGCGCCGCCGCGCTACAAATTCGGCGCGGCGGTGATCTACGCCGAGAACGGCGCGCCCTGCGTGCCAGTCGCGGTCAACACCGGCCTCTTCTGGGGCCGGCGCAACGCCACCCGCCGCCCCGGCGTGGCGGTGATCGAATATCTGCCGCCGATTCCGCCCGGCCTCAACCGCGACGCCTTCGCCGATCGACTCGAAAGCGTGATCGAGGCGGCGTGCGCGCGGCTCAACGAGCAAGCGGTCGGCGCCGACCCCCGCCTCGCGCCGGTGCTGGCCTCGGGCAAGGCTACGATCGACCCGCCGCGGGCCGGTCAAGACCGTCACGAGGCTTGACGAACCGGCGCCTTTGTTCTATGTTTGTTCTCTCTCGCGCCCCCGCTTGGAGATGGACCGATGGCGACTTTCGGCCTCGATTTCGTTTCGCCCGCCCTCGTCGCGTCGCATCCGCCGGTCGATCCTTGGCCGGAGCCCGCGCCGCCGACCGCGCCCTATTTCGCCGAAACGGACGCCGAGCCGCTCGCCTCGCTCGCCGACGAGCCGTTGTCGCGGCGCTTCTGCGCTTGGCGGGGCGCGTCCGGCCGCCGCTACATCGCCTCGGTCTACGAGGCGCGCGCCTGCCCGGCCTACTGCGACGCGGCGCTGATCGTGGTCGCAGCGGACGCCGACGGCCGGCGGCGCATCGTCGCGCTCGCCGACACCGGCGCCTTTCCCGAGCCGGTCGTCGCCCGGCTCGCCCGGACGTCGGCGCCCGTCGGCGGGCGACTCGAGCTGCACCTTCACCTGCTCGCCGCCACGACGGCCGAACGGCGCGCGGCGCTCGACGACCTCGCCGCGGCCGCGCCTTACGCGGCGCGTAGCTGATCGGCGAGCCATTCGAGCTCGGCGTCGACGATGCCGAGCCCGCGCAGATGGTCGCGCGTGTTGAGCACGTATTCGGCGTTGGGGCCTGACTGGCCGACGCCCTGCCTGACCAGCTCGAGCAGCGCCTCGCGCGGCATCGCGCCTGCGTACTGACCATGGGCGCGGTCAGCGAGATAGGTCAGGGCCGAGACCCGCCTGCCGTCGTCGAGCGTCACCGGCACGACCCGCTCGAGATAGACAGCCGTTACCAGCTCGCGCTCGCGCAAGTACCGCACCGTCGCTTCGCCCAGCGCCGCCTCGACGCGAAACGCGACGCCGCGGCAGGCGCCGCCGCGGTCGAGGCCCAGCACCAGACCGGGCCGCTCAGTCGTGCCGCGATAGACATGCGAATAGACGCACAGCCGCCGCCGCCAGCCGCGCAGCAGCGCCGGCCGGCGGTCGACATAGGCGAAACCCGGCCGCCACATCAGCGACCCGTAGCCGAACACCCACAAATCGCGCGACGGCGCAGCCGGCATGCGGAGCGACTCCATGCGAAAGAACGCGGACCAGCGAGCCATGGTCGCCCAACGCGGTCAAGCCGGGATCGCGCGATGCGGGTCATGTCAGGATCCCTGTCCATATGCCGGACATATCCTACATGTCGTTCATCTTGGAGCCGCCCACGCGAAAAGTGTCGATCTTCCGCAACAATCGAAACTTGGCGATTCGCCTGCCCAAGGATTTCGAGTTCCCGGGCATGACAGAACTTGCGATCGAAAAACACGGCGACGCCATCGTTCTGCGGCCAATTCCCCTGACCTGGACCTCTTGGCCGACGAACCTCTCGCCGACCCTGATTTCCTACGCAGGCGGCCTGAGTTCATCGAGGAAGGCGTGTCTCGTTCGACGACGATGCGGAGCGACGACCGCGGCCTACATGCTCGACACCAATATCTGCTCGTTCATCATGCGCGAGCGACCGCTTGCTGTACTGCAGCGACTCCAGGCGGCGACGGAACGTCGGAGCGCTATCGTTATCTCGGTTGTCACCTATTACGAGATTCTGCTCGAAACCCTCGGCCGCAAGGCAAGCCCGCGTCACGCCGCCCTCGCCGAGGCCTTCGTCGCGCGCCTGTCCGCCATCCTGCCTTGGGACCGCGAAGCGGCCGATCAGGCCACACGGGTTCGCAAGGATCTGGCCGCGAAAGAGACGCCGATCGGCGGCGCCGACACAATGATCGCCGGCCACGCCCTCGCCGCTGATTGCGTGCTCGTGACGAACAACGTCTGCGAGTTCGCCCGCGTTCGGGGCCTTCGCGTCGAGGATTGGGCGGCGGTGCCGTAGTTAGCCTTACGACCCTGCGCTTCCCGTCTCAGCTCGCGCCGTTGTCGTCCTCGCCCTTGCGGCGGCCGAAATCGGGGGCGGCGGTCTCCTGGCCCATCTCGACGATGCCTCGGCGGATCGCCCGGGTGCGGGCGAACAGCGCGAACAGGCCGTCGCCGTCGCCGTAACGGATCATCCGCTGCAGCGCCGTCAGGTCCTCGCTGAAGCGGCCGAGCGCCTCGAGCACCGCCTGCTTGTTGTTGAGGAACACGTCGCGCCACATCGTCGGGTCGGAAGCGGCGATGCGGGTGAAGTCGCGGAATCCGCCGGCGGAGAACTTGATCACCTCCGAACGCGTCGTTTCCTCGAGATCGGAGGCGGTGCCGACGATGTTGTAGGCGATCAGATGGGGAACGTGGCTGGTGATCGCCAGCACCAGGTCGTGATGGTCGGCGTTCATCGTCTCGACGTTGGAGCCGAGCGCCTCCCAGAACGCGCGCACCTTCGCCACCGCCGCCGGATCGGCGTCGCCGGCCGGGGTGAGGATGCACCAGCGGTTGACGAACAGCGTCGCGAAGCCCGCATCCGGGCCCGACTGTTCGGTGCCGGCGACCGGATGGGCCGGCACCAGCGCGACGCCCTCGGGCAAATGCGGCCCAACCGCGGCGATCACCGCGCCCTTGACCGAACCGACGTCGGAGACGATCGCCCCCGGCTTCAGTTTCGCCGCGATCCGCCGCGTCACCGCTTCGTCGGCGCCGACCGGCACGCAGAGGATGACCAGCTCG
>Ga0255350_1000893_pt1 | contig 10746 bp, 10 predicted proteins | sample HBST25r1metaG_FD_186028 | JGI IMG/M metagenome (GOLD analysis project Ga0255350, IMG submission 186028) | Peat soil microbial communities from Stordalen Mire, Sweden - H.B.S.T-25.r1 | ecosystem: Environmental > Terrestrial > Soil > Wetlands > Peat | place: Sweden: Norrbotten County, Stordalen...
CCGCCGAGGGGATCGTCGGCAAGGGCGGGGCGCGGTATCCGCCGCACGCCGGGGTCGCGCTCGAGGCCCAGAAGTTTCCCAACTCGCCCAATGTCGGGCATTTTCCGTCGGCAAGGTTGGCGCCGGGAGCGCTCTATCAGAACCACGTGCGCTTTCGCTTCTTTACGCAGTGAGGGTTGCCGCCCCGATATCCACTGATTGCGGCGGCGCGCGGACAGCGAAGCCTCGTCGACTTGGGCTGACGTCAAATGGCGGTAGGTCGTGCTTTGGACTGAAGCGAGGGGCATCTGGAACGAATTCGAGTGCAAGCTTCGAGCAGGTCACAAACGCTGATTGGCGCCTGACCGCCTGGGTGTCGGAAAGTGTAGGCGACGCGGGCGCGGCGTGCGGGCAGGCCATTCCACGTCGTGAGCGCTTGAGGACGCCGATGGGGAGCACGAAATCGGGCGAGAATATGCGATAGAGACTCTGGTCGACTCGGCCGCGCCGTTGGTTCGGGATGAAGCCGTGGGGCGTCTGAAAAAGAGCAAACATGGCGCATCATCCGGCCCCTCAAGCGGGGCAGTGCGCAGTCGTCGCCGGTGGGGCTTCGGCGTTAATTGTCTTAGCTGGCCGTGCCGACCCCCAAACGTGGCGCGATCCGGCTTCGAATTGGAAGGGAAAGACAGCATGGCCAACAAAGCATCTTTGCCGACGCGGGCTTTTGGCCGAACCGGAATGAACATCACTCGCGCTGGGTTTGGCTCCTACGCCATCGGCGGCGCCGACTGGCAGTTCGGCTGGGGCGAGCAGGACGATAACGACTCGATCGCCGCGATCCGTCGCGCGATCGAGGGGGGAGTGAACTGGATCGACACCGCGGCCGCATACGGTCTTGGACATTCCGAGCGGTTGGTGGCGCGCGCCTTGCGCGACATTCCGCGCGCCGACCGGCCGTACGTGTTCACAAAGTGCGGACTGGAATGGGACGACGACAATCGTCTCGCGCCGATCAGGCAAGTCGGCGCGCCGGCCAAGTTGCGCGCTGGGCTGGAGGCGTCGTTGCGCCGGCTCGAGGTCGAACGGATTGATCTGTTCCAGATGCATTGGCCGCCGGGATCGGACCATACGCCGCTCGAGGTCTACTGGCAGACGCTCTTGGACATGAAGAAGGAAGGCAAGATCCGCGCGGTGGGTCTTTCTAATCACAACGTTGCGCAACTCGAAGCCGCCGAGCGGCTCGGTCATGTCGACACGCTCCAGCCGCCGTTCTCGGCGGTCCACCGCGAAGTCGGCGCAGCGGAGCTGCCGTGGTGCGCCGAGCACGGCGCAGGCGTGATCGTCTACAGCCCGATGCAGGCCGGGCTGTTGACCGGCGCGTTCACCGAAGCACGGCGGGCGGCGTTGCCGGCGAACGACTGGCGCACGCTCTCGCCCGACTTCGACGGCGAAGCGTTGCGGCGAAACTTGGCGCTAGCGGACGCGCTGAAGCCGATCGCGGCCCGACACGGCGTTACGCAAGGGGCGGTCGCGGCGGCGTGGACCCTGGCTTGGCCGGGCGTGACGGGGGCGATCGTCGGCGCGCGCCGGCCGGCGCAAGTTGACGGCTGGATCTCCGCCGCCACTTTAGAGCTCACCCGGGCGGACCTGAAGGAGATCGCCGACGCCATCGCCGCGACCGGCGCCGGTTTTGGCCCTTCGGCGCCAGCGCTCGAGGCCTAACGCCAAGTCCCGGAGGGCGTGACTCCCGACATCGCAAACTGCCGGCGAGGTGATTCACAGAGAAGTAGAATAACTAAGTTACGTCAATGACTTAGATGACGGTTTGGCGCATTTCTGTAATGTCGTTTTGTACGGACTTTTCACCTATGCGCCCACCGATTTTGCGATCACAGTGCAATCGGGACACCCGCGTCGGCGGATTATACCCAGGGCTCCGCAGGCTGACTCATAGGGGATTCGTAAGGCGCGAGTTTTCTGACCCCTTAAGGCGTCGGAGGATTCGCGCCATTCCATCAGCGGTGAGACTGCGGGACGATTTTTCGGCTGCGACGCTTCGGGGGTTGGCCAAGCGCGCAAAGGACGCCAATCAGAACCGGCGGCTTCTGTCGCTGGCGGCGGCGCCGGACAGGATGGACCGCGGCGCAGCGGCCAAGATCAGCGGCATGGACCGCCAGACGCTGCGCGACGGGGTTCATCGCTTCAACGCGGCGGGACCGGATGGTCTGCTCGACCATTGGACGAACGGCCCGATGCCGCGCCTGAAGCCGGAGCAATTGGCCGAGCTGGCCGCGATCGCCGAAGCGGGCCCGGATCGCAAGAGAGACGGCGTCGCGCGCTGGCCGTGGGTCGACCTCGAGCGGATCATCGCGGCGCTCAAAAAACTCGCCGACGTCCTCAGCGCGCGTCTGCCGGACTTGCCCAAAGGGACGCCAGTCGAGATCTGGTTTCAAGATGAGGCCAGGATCGGCGAGAAGAACGGCCTCGTAAGGCAACGGGCGCGGCGAGGAACGCGGCTGCGTCAACCCGCCGATCAACGCTACGAGAACGCCTACCTGTTCGGCGCCATCTGCCCCCATGCGCGGAACCGGCGCGGCGCTGGCGCCGCCTTTCGCCAATACGGAAGCGATGCAGATCCACCTCGACGAGATCGTCGCCGTCGGCGCCCATGCCGCGCTGATCTTCGACCGCGCCGGCTGGCGCACCACGCCCAGTCTCGTCTTCCCGCCCAACCTTGCGCCGACCTGGCCGCCCTTGCGCGGCCCTGAGCGCAATCCAGTCGAGAACGTCTGGCAGTATCTGCGCGCCAACTGGCTATCGAACTCCGTCTTCGAAACCTTCGTCGACATCATCGACGCAGCTTGCCACGCTTGGCGCAACCTAACAGCCACGCCCGAGGTCATCACATCAATTGGCATGCGCCGCTGGGTCCACGCCGGCCTCGGTCAGACCTTGTGACCGATGGTATGACCGCGTTGCGCCACGGAGCCGCCCGTCACATAGGCGATTAGGAACAACCGGAGTTGGCCATGCGCCGTTATGAAGATGAAAGGCGCCGCCAGCGAGGGACGTGCGCCGCGCGGAACGCCTCTTCGCCGCTCATGTCCGGCAAGCGAATGTCGCAGAGCGCGAGATCCGGACAAAGCGCGCACATCTCGTTCATGGCTTGCCTGCCGCTATGCCACCATACGACGCGCCAGCCCTCGAGTTCGAGGGCGCGCTGCAAGGACTCGCCCATGATCGGATCATCGTCGACAACCGCGATGCATCCAAGCTCATTTGGCATGGACAGCCTCCACGACAAATTGGTCGTTGATGATCGCGTGCTGCCGGACGTCGTTGCGGAATGGCCAGACGATGCGGATGACAGTGCTCAGGCCGCTTTCTTGCAAGAGAGCGACTTCGCCAGCGCTCTCGGCCACAACAGGATCGTCGCGAAGCCGCCGGCAATAACGCTCCGCCGTCCGATCCGGACCCGCTCGGGACCGCGGATTGGCGCCAACTTCGGAGGCATATGTCCTCCCTGCGCGCGCCAGTGTTTCGTCCCAGGACCGGGCCGTCGGGCGCCTGGAATGACTATACTGACGGTTTCGATAAGCGGCGGCGACAGGCGCTGCATTGCCCGGAATATTGAAGCGACTGCGACCGGCCGCCGCCTTGATCGACCTTTCGCCTCGCCGCGCGAAGGAAAGCCAATTGGCGCCAGCCGAGGCGATATGCGCGACGATCGCGTGCGGCATTGGCGCGCCACGCCCGATCGAAGCGGCAAACCCATTCCCATCGCAGCCGTCCGTAACCCAGGCGGAAGCGTCCTCACGACGACGCGCGTCCGGTCGAAGTTATCTGGCGGTCATACAAACTCGCCTCAGGCTGCGTCGCGACGATCTGCCTAGACCTGCTCCCCCGGAGCCAGGATGCGGCAGCACGAGCCGACGGCGTCGGCCGCCTTGCGCTCTCAGCCTTCCCGCTTCGCCCGCACCTGAATGAGTTCGGCGACGATGCTGACGGCCAGTTCCTCCGGCGTTTCGGCGCCGATGTTGGCGCCGATCGGCGCGTGGACGCGGGCGAGTTCATCCTCGCGGTATCCCCGGCTGATCATGTCCTTGAAGACCAGGTCCCGCTTGCCGCGACTGCCGATCATGCCGATGTAGGCCGCGCCGCTTCGCAGCGCCTGCTTCAGCACGACTCCGTCGTAAAGGTGCCCTCTGGTGACGATGACCAGATAGCTGTTTTCGTCGAAGGGGAGAGACGGCAGGTCCCCGAACGAGTCGACCGGAACGATCTCGGCGGGCTCGGGGAATCGGTCTCGATTGGCGTAGTCCTGGCGGTCGTCCAGGATCACGGTGCGAAAGCCCACGCTCTGGCTCAACGGCGCAATGCGTTGCGACAGGTGCCCGGCGCCGAAGAGGTAGACCGTTCCGGTGGGACGCAGCGCTTCCACCAGGAAGCGCTGACCATCGAGCGCTTCGGCATGAATGGAAATCTTCGCCGGCCCGGCGACCAACTTTTCCAGGATGTAAGGATCGCAGTCGACCGTGCCGATCAGGGACTTGTCCGCTCCCACCAGGCATTGCCGCCTCGCGAGGCCGTTGGCGCTCGGCTTCTCGCTCAGCACGGTGATCAGCCACGCTTTTGCGCCTCGTTCCAACACATTGGCCGCGGCCGCGCAGACGATCCGGTTGTTCTCGTCATTCGCGTCGATGAACTCGATCAGCACTTCACCCACGCCGCCGCAAATCATATCCATCGCGGCGACATCCTTGCCGGTCAGGTCGAACTTGTGGACGAGGGTGCGTCTGGCGAGCAGGGTCTCCCCGGCGAGACGCATGGCGTCGGCCTCCAGCCGCCCGCCGCCGATCGTGCCGAAGATCGAGCCATCGGCGCGGACCACCATCTTCGCCCCGGCGGAGCGCGGGGCCGAACCGACCTTGTCGAAGATCGTCGCGACGGCAAAGCTTTCGCCTTGCTCCAGCAGCCGGACCATCTCCCGATACAGTCTCTTCATGGTTCGTTCCCCCCGCCGCCGGCGCGTCGCGGCGGATCGGTCATGGAGTCCGGGCCGGCGCCGCCGTGGCGCGCGCGTTCGCCTTCGCGCCGCTTTCGTACCAGCCTTTCGATCGGTTGACGATCCACACCACCGTCAACATCACCGGCACCTCGATCAGCACGCCGACGACCGTCGCCAGCGCCGCTCCCGAATTGAAGCCGAACAGGCTGATGGCGGCGGCGACCGCGAGTTCGAAAAAGTTGCTCGCGCCGATCAGCGCCGACGGTCCGGCGACGCAATGCTGCTCGCCCATGAAGCGGTTGAGCAGATAGGCGAAGCCGGCGTTGAAATAGACCTGGATGAGGATCGGAATCGCCAGCATCAGAATGATCAGCGGCTGAGCGATGATCTGCTCGCCCTGAAAGCCGAACAGCAGCACCAACGTCGCCAGCAACGAGACCAGCGAGACGGGTTGCAGCCTGGCCAACAGGTTCGCCAACGCCGCCGGCCCGCCAGCGGCTAGCACGCGGTTGCGCAGCGCCTGCGCGGCAATCACCGGCACGACGATATAGAGGACGACCGAGAGGACGAGCGTGCTCCAGGGAACGGTGATCGCCGACAGGCCGAGCAGCAGGCCGACGATCGGGGCGAAGGCGAACACCATGATCGTGTCGTTCAGCGCCACCTGCGTCAGGGTGAAGTGCGGCTCGCCGCGGGTCAGGTTCGACCAGACGAACACCATCGCGGTGCACGGCGCGGCGGCCAGGATGATCAAGCCGGCGATGTAGGAGCTGATCTGATCAGCCGGCAGATAGGGGCGGAACACATAGCCGATGAAGAAAGCGCCGAGCGCCGCCATCGAGAACGGCTTGATCGCCCAATTGATGAACAGAGTCACGCCGATGCCGCGCCAATGCTGACCGACTTCACGTAGCGCGGCGAAGTCGATCTTGATCAGCATCGGAATGATCATCAGCCAGATCAGCGCCGCCACTGGCAGATTGACCTTGGCGATCTCCGCCGCGCCGATGACGTGGAAAACGCCGGGCGCGAGGTGGCCGAGCGCGACGCCGGCGACGATGCATAGCGCGACCCAAAGGGTGAGATAGCGTTCGAACAGAGACATTCGGGTTTCCTATGCCGTTGACGCGCCGCCCGTGATTGTCGATCACGCGCGCACCGTCCTCCGCGATGAACTGAACGCTCGCCCGATAGACGGACCGTAGGGAGGGCGGGCGGAATGGGTCTGTCGGCCAGACGACACGTCTTTGCCTCTTTCCATGGTTTCTCGGCCTGAACGGTGCGGTCGGGCGATGCCGAGGCCTTCTACGCCGTTGCGACGCGCCGCCCGTGCTCGTCGATCACGCGCTCGCCGTCTTCCTTGACGAATTCGCCGCGTTGCGGCGGCAGCAGGTCGAGAACTTTTTCCGACGGTCGGCACAGGCGCACGCCCTTGGGCGTCACCACCAGCGGCCGGTTGATCAGAATGGGATGCGCGCCGATCGCGTCGAGCAGCGCGTCGTCGGAGAGCGACAGGTCGTCGAGGCCGAGATCGCGGAACGGCGTGCCTTTCTCGCGCAGAATACTGCGCACCGTAAGGCCGGCGCGCGCCAGCAACTGCGTCAGCAACAGTCGCGTCGGCGGACACTTGAGATATTCGATGACGTGCGGCTCGACGCCGGCGTTGCGGATCATCGCCAGCACGTTGCGCGAAGTGCCGCAGGCGGGATTGTGGTAGATGACGACGTCCATCACGCGACCTCGGGGCGGGACTTGCTCGCGCCTTCGAGCGCGCCGATCTCGCGCAGCTTCTTGTTCAGCGACAAGTTGTCGAGGCTTCTGATCGGCAGGGCGACGAAGGCGGCGATGCGGTTCCTGACGTAGCGCGCCGCGGTGTTGAACGCCGCTTCCTTTTCGAGATCGGTTCCTTCGACAGCGGCCGGATCCTCGATGCCCCAATGGGCGGTCATCGGCTGTCCAGGCCAGACCGGGCATGTCTCGTTCGCCGCGTCGTCGCACAGGGTGAAGACGAAATCCATCGTCGGCGCGCCGGAGGCGGCGAACTCGTCCCAGCTCTTCGAACGCAGGCCGTCGGTCGGGTACTCCAGTCGCTCCAGCACCTTGATGGCGAAAGGATTGACCGCGCCTTTGGGATGGCTGCCGGCCGAGAAGGCGGCGAAGCGGTCCGAGCCGAGCTTGCGCAGAACCGATTCGGCGAGGATCGAACGGCCGCTGTTGCCGGTGCAGAGAAACAGGACGTTGAACATGCGCTCAGCCATGAGCGGCCTCCTTGGGTGGGCAGCAAGGGGTGAGATCGGCGATCAGCGGCGCGCACAGATCGGCGCGGCCGCCGCAGCAGTCCTTGAGCAGATAGAGCGCGACTTCGCGGAAGCGCTCCAGGTTGGCGCGGTAGATGATGGAGCGGCTCTGCCGCTCTCCGACAATGAGACGAGCACGTGCGAGGATAGCGAGATGCGTCGATACGGTGTTCTGCGGCGCCTCGACCAGGCGCGCCACTTCGCCCGCCGCGACGCCCTCCGGCTCGCGCGCCACCAGAAGGCGGAACACGTCGAGCCGCGTCGGTTGCGCCATCGCCGCCAGGGCGGCGATGGCGTCCATATTATCCATATATCTCGATTAGCAGATATGATGTGAAAAGCAAGCCCTCCCTCGCGGAATTCATCGAAGGCCGCGTTACGCCGCCAAGCGCTTCAACGCCCTCCCGGCGGCGTCTTCTCTTTGTCCGATTTCGACCGGGCGGTTCGAGGCGACCTAGTTTGCCGCCGCCTTCGGCTTCGCCGCGCGGACGAACGCGCTCATGAACTTCCCGGTGACTTGCTGCGCGAGGGCGTCTGGCTTCTTGTGCGGCGTTTCTCCGTGCGGTTCAAGCCGACCATCACTCGTCGGAAACGTCGAGGTCGGCGGCTCTCGCGCTACGCGTCTCGAACATCAACGACGGTCAGAAATAGCGAGCCAGCATCTCAACGCGGACGCGTTGGATCGCATCCCGTGACGTCCGCAAATCCGTCGCCGATGAGGACCCCCCGTGCGAATCTCGTGATCAAACGGAATCAGCCGTCCTCGACCTCGTCAACGCCCTGTTAGACGATCGGGGCGGCGTCCACGAGCGATCTCCCAAGGCGCCGAAATGCTCAGTGAACAAGCTAGTTAACTAGGTCAAACGCTAGTAAAATTTAGATTGACAGCGGTCGACGCCGGTATATAACTCCAACGAGAGCGAGACGTTTGGGGGTGCGTCATAGTGACGCTGGAGTATTTGACGATTAGAGATCGTCGTACGTCCTGGAATCCGACTCCCTTTTCGGACCTAATGCTAGTTAACAGGATAAGTTAACTTGATTTGGCGAAGCCAATAAGCTGGTCTTTGGAAAACAACGGCGGGGCACAATTTTACATACAGATGGGGGAGGAACATGGTCCGCCACGGGGAAGTTATTGCCATAAAATCAGAGTACATTGACTCGTATATCGAGCACCATCGAACGGTATGGCCCGAGGTGGCAGCGAAGATATACGAATGCAATATTCGTAACTATTCGATCTATATGCACGATGGGTTTCTGTTTGCTTATTATGAATACGTTGGACCGGATTTCGCCAGCGACATGGCGAGAATGGCCGCGGACCCTAAAACTCAGGAATGGTGGTCGGTGGTGAAATCTCTTCAAAGCCCTCTGGCGTCGAGAAGAGATCACGAATGGTGGGCTTCCATGGACGAAGTTTTCCATCAGGACTGAAGGACACACTGCAACAAGACAAAAGTTGTCGTGCGTAATATAACAATATGAGGAGGAGATTAAATAATGAAAATAGGTCTAAAGTCCGCGACCGTAGCGGCGATGTTGACGATCTTTTCGGGGGGTACGCTATACAGCGTCGAAGCCAAGGCGAAAGACGTCGAGGTCGGGGCGATTTTGCTCGACACCAAGCAGGAATGGTTCGCCGAGGTCATTGAAGGAATGAAGAAGGCTGGCGTCGATCTCAAGGCGAAAGTCAAGATCTTGAGTTCCGATTCGGACGTGGCCAAAGAGTCGGCGCTGGTCGACGATCTCATCGCCCAGCAGGTCGACGCAATTTCGATTTCGCCGCAGAGCGACACCACGTCGGTGCCGGCCTTCGAGCGCGCGGTCGACGCGGGCATCCCGGTCGTCACCTGGAACTCGAAGGTCAATTCGCCGAAGTCGAAATACTTCGTCGGGGTTAACAACTATGACCTTGGCAAGAACACCGGAGCGTTTGCGGTCGATTACATCAAGAACAAGATGGGCGGCAAGGCGAAAATCGTCGTCATCGGAACGTCGAAGTACTCGGTTGGCATCGACCGGGTGCGCGGTTTCGTCGACCAAATCAAGACCCTTCCGGGCATCGAAATCGCCGCGCGGCAGGACGCGGAATTCAAGGAGCTCGGTCTTTCCGTCACCGAAAGCATTCTCGAGGCCCATCCCGAAACGCAGATCATCTGGTGCTGGAACCAGGGGGCGCTCCTTGGCTCCTTGGCCGCGGTGAAGGCAAACCCGAAGAGCAAGTTTCTGCTCATGGGAACGGATATGAGCATCGACCTGGCGCGCGCCATGTTGGAGCCCAACTCGGTGCTGGTCGCCGTGACGACGCAGCAACCGTTCGAAATCGGCTACACTTCGATCAAGAGCGCGTACGATCTCGCCACCAAGGGAACGGCGCAAAGCGAGGTGCTGGTGCCGCTCAAGACGTATACGCTCGACAACAAGGCGGACATCCAAAAGTACCTGGACGACCGCAAGGATCTCATCAAGTAACGTCATTTCACGTGGAGAGGAGGCGCGAGCCTCCTCTCTGTGACTGACAACCGCGCCTACGGAATCCTTGAGTGCAGAGTTATGGAAACGATTCTTTCGCTTCTAAATATTAGCAAGACGTTCGGTGGCAGCAAGCCACTTGGCGGCGGCAAAACGACTGGCGGAATTCGCGCTCTCGACGAGGCCGAGTTCAGCTTGGCGCGGGGCGAAATCCATGCGCTTGTCGGGGCGAATGGCGCAGGGAAGAGCACGCTGATCAAGATACTCAGCGGTGCTGTCAAGCCGGACGGCGATTCCGGCTCGATCGAAGCGTTCGGTCATCCCGTCGTCATCGACAATCCCGCGAAAGCTCGCGCCCTCGGGATCAGCGTCGTTTATCAAGAATTCAGTTTGGTCAACACGCTGTCGGTCGCGGAAAACATTCACTTGGGACGGCTGCCGACGAAGAGCTTCGTCGTAGACAAAGCCGCGATGGTCTCGCATGCGCGCGAGTGTCTCGCCCGCCTGGACTCCGACATCGATCCGTCCGTTCGCGTGTCGTCGCTGAGCGTCGCGCACAAGCAGATGGTCGAGATCGCCAAGGCGCTGTCCAACGATTCGCGGATTCTCATCCTCGACGAACCGACGGCGTCGCTGTCCGCCGGCGAAGTCGAGCATTTGTTCAAGAATTTGCTGCGCCTGCGCGAGCAGGGGATCAGCGTCATCTACGTGTCGCACCGCCTGGAGGAATTGCCCGTCCTGGCGGATCGGGTGACCGTGTTTCGCGATGGCCGCTACATCGTCACGCTGCCGATCGCCGAGGCGCCGAAGCGCGTGATCATCCGGCACATGGTCGGCCGCGAGGTTCAGAGCAACCGCCGGCCGCCGCGGGCGGGCGAGGGCGAACTGCTGCGCGCCGAAGGGCTGTGCGGCCGCGTCGGCTTCAGTAACGTCAGTTTCACCTTGCGGCGGGGCGAGATTCTCGGCTTCGCCGGCCTCGCCGGG
>Ga0255350_1000904_pt1 | contig 10681 bp, 6 predicted proteins | sample HBST25r1metaG_FD_186028 | JGI IMG/M metagenome (GOLD analysis project Ga0255350, IMG submission 186028) | Peat soil microbial communities from Stordalen Mire, Sweden - H.B.S.T-25.r1 | ecosystem: Environmental > Terrestrial > Soil > Wetlands > Peat | place: Sweden: Norrbotten County, Stordalen...
GAAAGAACGTGCATCGCATTTATGGTAACGCAGTGGGAGTGCCCGAGTGTGAGTGTGAGTGTGCGAGCGTGAGTGTGGGTGGGGCTGTATCGGTCCGGCACACTCACACTTCACACTCACGCTGTTCCCTGTCACTTCAGCAGCCGGGCCTGCAAGGAAACGTGCGAGTTGGGGCGAGTGAGGACGCAGGAGCCATTTTTGTCGCAGCGGAAGTGAATGGGGGCGGGAAAGACCGACCAATCGGCGGCGCGGTTGTGCATACCAGTTACGCCCAGAAAGAACACCCGTCCGCCGCTGGTTTCGACCGTGCCGTGCGAGGGATTGTCGCCAACGATCTCGTCATCACCCTCAATCGCGGTCGGCAGGTGCTGAATCTGCGGCAAAAGTCCGGCATTACCTCCGTGGCCTTTGGCGTTCAGCTCTCTCTCGTGCTCGAGCCAATTGTCCTGCTCGGCAAGGGTGGGAAAATCGGTGAAGAAATCCCAGTTCTTGAACGATGCGTAGGCTTTCGCCGGGCAGGGCAACGGGCCCGTCAGATCGATCTCAGCAATCTGGCCGCCCTCGCCGGTCATGTTCTGCACGGTGTCACCGGTCGGGGTCTGCTGCTGCTCGACCGACGGGTCGGATTTCGTGCCCGGCTCGTGGAGCGCTGGCGGGGGCAGGAGAATCTGCTTCTGGCAGGCCACGCGGCCGGCAGCATCCCGAAAACGAAGCGTTACCGAAAGCTGGCGCGGCGGATCTTCAGCCACGGCGGCAAAGCTGTGCGCCTGCGCCGGGTCAATGGGATCGAGGAAGAGCTGGTAGGAGCCGCTCTGCTCCCAGCGCGCGATGAGGCGGCCGCTGAGCCCTGCCGGATCGAATCTCTGGCTTCCCATATCGATGTAGAGTGCGGGCGGCTTGGGCTGGAGCCACGAGGGAACGGCAAGAACAATAAGCACGGCGCCAGCCAGCAACGCCAACGACAGGAGAATCTTGGCGACGGGAATCGGAAGGTTCTTCTTCTTTGCAGCCGGAACCGCCGGCGGTGGCGCCATGGCTTCGCGGAAGGAGTACAGCTCTGGCAGGTTGGTCGGCCGGGTGGGCACGACTTCAAATTTGGAGATCGGAGGTTCTTCGCCGGAGCCTGACTGGCCACCGGCGGCTGATTGCTGATTGGGCTCGTATTGGTCCGCATCACTCATAGGACTAGGCACACGTCGTTCTCATTCGGTTGGGGGATCGTGCGCGGAGATCACAGCCATTGGAACACGACAGCGGCAGCGCCGCAACAAAAGTTGTGCATGGTGAACCGGAAAAGGTGCAACTTCAGTTAGCTTCCCGAGCCGGTATTAGCTGCGCCCGAGAGCGGTCTCGACCGTCAGAATTCGATTCTCCCTTGAAAGGCGATCATGCGCGGCGAGCTGTCACCGCCCAGGCCGACGCCGAGCAGTCCGGTGGGCGGCATGGTCAGGCTTTGCAGCGTCCCGAATCTTGCCGGAACCGAGCCGGGCACGCCGGCCTCGACCGTGCTGGGCAGCGCAAAATTGGGATGATTGAATGCATTGAACAACTGGCCATCGATGCGCAGCTTGATTCCCTCCCGGATCGGAAAAGCCTTCGTGATGTACATATCCGAATACGTGAAGTGCGGACCGCGCACCGCGTTGCGGCCGGAGTTGCCGAACTGGCAGATCGCCGGGTTATCGTTCTCTACGCCCAGAGCGCCGGTATAACATGCGCCGGTCGTGGGATCGACCACCGAGACGAACGCATCGGGGTTGAGCCACTGCCTGGTTCCGTTGATGGTGACGCCGGGATAGGGAGTCTTGAGATAGAGCGGCACGCCGGGAACACGGTTGGCATAATTCGGTACGGCGAACTGGATGGTCTCGGCGGGGTTCGACGCCTGAAGGACGCCATTGCCGTTCGCGCTGTATTGCTGGCTCAGCACGCTGAAGGGCAGCCCGGAGTGAAGGAATCCCGTCTCCGAAAAGGACCAACCTCCAAAGACCTGACGCAGGATCCGATTGCCGGAGTGGAACGGCACTTGATACACGCCGTACGCGGAGATGTTCTGCCGCACATCGTAGTCGCAACTGGCATGTTGCCGGCTTAACTCTCCCGGTAGCGGCGATTCCAGCCCCTGCGTGGAGAAGGCGAGCAGGCCGCCATTCGACACTTCGTCGTGGCAGTGACTGAAGGTGTAGTTGCCGCGCAGGGTCAGGCCGCCCCATTGTTGCGTGTAGACGGTTTGCAATCCGCTGTAGGTGCTGTTCGCCCCGGTCTGGAACTCGGTGACATTTGCAAATCGCCGATCGAGCGGCTGCGCGTAAGGGAATGGCGCAAAGCATCCATTGCAGACGTTCTGGTAGCCGTTGAGCTGCACCTGGTAGGGTTCGTGCAGTCCGCGCGTGCCCACGAAGTCGACGCTCAGGTTGCCGCGCGCGCCCAACTGCTGCTCGACGCCGAGATTGTACTGGTAGTAATGCGGGGTCTTGAGCGTTCCCGTGGGGAAGGTGTTCAAGCTGACGGCCAGCGGACAGGTTGGAGCGCCGGGCTGGATTCCCGCGCAGGGCGCGCCGCCGGAGCTAAAGATTGTTTGAAACGATTTATTGGCGCTGGCTGCGGCGTCGACTGCGCTCAAAGGAACGCCGGGAGCGATCCCCAGGCCACCCACCTGTCCCCCGATACCGCCAGTGAAGGAGGGATCGTTGGGAGCGTTCATCAAGCCGCTATCCGCAATCTGCTGCGGGACGATGTCGCTGAAGACGCCGAATCCGGCATGAACCGCCGTGCGCGGACGAAGCTGATAAGCAATCGAGGCGCGTGGCTGCGAGACAAACAGCGGCGTTGCTGGAAACAGGTTATGGACATTGCCGAGAACAACCTGATTCAGCGGCTGATTGATTGCATGCGAAGCATCCAGGAAGGAGCCGGCCATGCGGGACAATAGCGCCCGCGGACTGGTGACGTTGGTGTTCCAGGTCATGCGCAAGCCGTAGGTGAGGGTCGCCCTCGCCGAAGGCTTCCAGGTGTCCATCCCGTAGTATTCGAGATTGCCGACGGCCACCCTTTCCTTCAAAGAGACAGGGAAGTTCTGCTGGGCGGTAAATGCGGCTCCAAACGTGAACTCCGCCAGGTCGTTGTAGGCGACTGTCGGCACAGTGCCCTCTCCGAGGTCGTAGTCGCTGGTGTCGACGCGGCGCGTATTGACGCCGAAGTGCAACGTGTGCCGTCCGCGAGTCCAGGTCAGGCTGTCGTTGATCTGCCATTGCGTAACCTTGCGCCCCTGCGGAAACGTATCGTTCAGGCCGCCAATGGTCGTGAAGGGCACGCTGTCGCTGCCCGAGGCAAGCACGATGGGAAAGGCCTCGAGCGCCTGGGAGTAATTGTTCGGCTCAAAGATGCTCGAGTACCAGCTTGCGCCGGGGTTGAACTGGTTCACCAACCGGACGCTGAAGATGTGCGTGTAGCCCGCAACCAGTGTGCGCTGCGGCTGCGGCGAATAGGAGTTGAAGATGGAGTTGATGGGGTCTGTCCATTCCGCCTGTAGGCCCGTGTCCTGCTGAAAGCGGTACCAGACGGTATTGTTGGCGTCGATGGTGTGGTCGATCTTGACCACGATCAGATTTTCGCTGTCGCTGTTGTTCAGAGACCGCTGTTGCTGGGATGCACAGCCACTGCCGTTGAGCAGCGCGCCGGCTGGCGGAGCGGCCAACACGGTACCCGATGCATCCAGCGGGCAGGATGTAATTGCCACCGGCGACCCGCCGGGAGGAGGCAGCAGCGAGAACATGTTTTTATAAAAAGGAATCTCCGCGGGTTGCGCCGCAAGATTGGTTCCCGTGACTGCATCGTATCCGCCCGTGGCGAGCTGCCCCAGCACATATTGCTGATAGGCGGGTGTGGGTAAGGTCGTAGATGAAACGATGGGCAGAGCAATGCGGATGCCCTCATAGTGCGCGAAGAAAAAGAGCTTGTCTCTGCGCATCGGGCCGCCCACGCTGACCCCGAATTCATTCACCACGGAACGCGGCTTTTTTGCGATGCTGCCCGGCGTGTCATTGCCGTGAAGAAAATAATCCTGCGCGTTGAACAGCGAGCCGTTCCAGACTTCGTAGAGGTCACCGTGAAACGAGTTGGCGCCGGACTTGGTGAAGTAGTTCACCTGCGCCACGGCATAACGACCCTGATCTACGGAAAATGAGTTGGTGTTCACCGTCGATTCCTGGACGGCGTCGAGCCCGATGACGAGGTTGGTGGAGAGGCCAATGTTCAGGCCCAGCCAGGGATCGTTCGAGTCGAAGCCATCGAGGATGTAGCCGTTCGAGGTCGCCGGCAGGCCGTTGAACTCCACATTGCCATAGCCGCCGGGGGCCTTGGCATCGCTCGACGACCCAGCCGTATTCATCAGAGCGCCTTGCGCGAATTGCGTGACATAGGTCAAATCCTGACCGGGATTGGGAAGACTCTTGAGGGTCTTGGCTTCAATGGTGGAGGAGGTGTTGGGATTATCGAGAGTCAGCAGGCCCTGCTGCGCGGTCACCTCGACGGTTTGCGATGTGGAATTCACCTGGAGTGTGAGATTCAGCGCCACGTTGCGTCCCACGCCCACCGGCGTCGGCTCCGAGACCGCGTCGGCAAAGCCCGCAAGCCACACCGTGACCCGGTAAGTGCCGGGATTCACTTGAGAAAAAAGAAAGTGTCCGCTGGCGTCGGTCTGCCCGGCGCGCGTGGCTTTGGTGTCGACTTCCGTCGCCGTTACCGAAGCATTGGCAATGACCGCACCGCTGGCATCGGTCACCGTGCCCGAGATTGCGCCGGATGTGCCGCTCTGCGCGCCAAGCCCGCGCGCATTAACCATGATTAATAGCAGGAAAAGGAGGGACGAAGACGAATTTGCCTTGCGTTGCCGCATTGCCCCCTCCGGAAAAGTTGAGGAAAAGGAAGAAGAATCAGCGCCCCAGCGCCGTCTCCACCAGCAGCCACACGTTGAGGCCGGCGATCACCACGGCCGTCGTCCAGGCCAGCGCCTGCAACCAGCGGGCGTTTACGAATTCGCCCATGCGCTTGCGGTCGCCGGTGAAAAGCACCAGGGGCACGACGGCGAAGCTCAGTTGGAAGGAGAGAATCACCTGGCTCAGGATGAGCAGCTTCTCGGTTCCACGCTCGCCCATGAAAGCCACGACGATGATGGTGGGAATGATGGCCAGCGAACGGGTGATCATGCGGCGCAGCCACGGCGACAGGCGGATGTGAATGAATCCCTCCATCACCACCTGGCCGGCCAGGGTTCCGGTGATCGAGGAGTTCTGGCCGCTGGCCAGCAGCGCGATGGCGAAGAGAGTGCTGGCCGCGCCCGCGCCAAGCAGCGGGCTCAGCATTTTGTACGCGTCCTGGATGGCCGCAACCTCGAAGTGCCCGCTGCGATGAAACACCGCCGCGGCGACGATGAGAATGGCCGCATTCACAAACAAAGCAATCATCAGCGCCAGCGCCGAATCGATGTTGGCCATGTGGATGGCCTCGCGCTTTCCCGCGGGCGTGCGCTCGTAGCGGCGGCTCTGCACGATCGATGAGTGCAGATAGAGGTTGTGCGGCATCACCGTCGCGCCCAGGATGCCGATGCCGATGTAGAGCATGGCAGGGTTGGTCACGATGGACGGCGACGGAATCACAAGATCGTGCAAGGCCAGCCAGTACTCCGGCCGGGACAGAAACATCTGCACGCCGAAGAGCCCAATGATGGTGCCGATGAGCGCGATCACCAGCGCTTCTACGTAACGGAATCCCCAGCGCTGCAAGAGCAGAATCAGCAGCACGTCGAAGCCGGTGATGAGCACGCCGTAGAAAAGTGGAATGTGGAAGAGCAGCTCGAGCGCGATGGCCGAACCGATGACTTCAGCGAGATCGCATGCGGCGATGGCGATCTCGGCCATCACCCAAAGCGCGAAACTCGTCCTCGGGCCGTAGCTCTCGCGGCAAAGCTGGGCCAAGTCCCGCTCCGTGGCCACGCCCAGCTTGAGCGAAAGGCTCTGTAGCAGGATCGCCATCAGGTTCGACAGCATGATGACGAAGAGAAGGGTGTAACCGAACTGCGAGCCGCCGGCAATGTCGGTGGCCCAGTTGCCCGGATCCATGTAGCCCACGGAGATGAGGAAGCCGGGGCCGACAAAGCCCATCAGCCGCCGCCAAAAAATGGGCGAGCGGGAGATGTGCACGCTGGAATGGACCTCAGGCAGCGAAGGCTCGGTGAGCACGGTTCGAGTTACGACTTCAGTGGACATGCAGCAGGGGCGTGAGGCCGAATCGGCCTCTCAACAACAGTATGCCATAGGATGTTAATCATAGTTAATCATATTTTTTATTTTTACTTACTATTAAACTTTATCTTCGTTTTATCTGTGCTTCTTGCCCTTTTGATTCCCTGGGGTCTGTTGCCTGTCTTTCCGCCTTGAGCCAGACGGCTTCGGCGGCTGGCCGGCCGAGGATTGAATTTTCAGTAGGTAGCTCAATCAAAACGGTTTGATCGTAGTTCTGCCGAAGAACTTTGAGGGTTTTCCCGGGGCCGATGCCAGCGGCGTGGAGGAATTCGAGCAGTTTGGGATCGCGCTCCTGGAGGCTGATGACGGCATAACGCTTGCCCTCGGCGGCCTGCGAAAGCTGGATCTCACCCTTGCGCTTGCGCTCGGCAGGATTCACGGGCAGCACGGCGTTCCCGTGCGGGCACGCCCCGCCCTCGCCCAGTTTTTCCTTCAGCTTGGCTTCGAAGGCCGGCGACACCGCGTGCTCGAGGCGCTCTGCCTCTTCGTGAATCTCGTGCCAACCCATGCCGAAGATTTCGCTGAGCATGCGTTCGATGAGGTGATGACGCAGGGCCGTGCGATAGGCCGTTTCGCGCCCCACCGCAGTGAGCCGAACGATGCCGTCAGCACCCACCTCCACGAAGCCATCGCGCTTCAGCCGCTTGAGCGCCATGGTCACGGCCGGCGCCGAAACCTCAAGCCAGTGCGCGAGCGTGGCGGGAATTACCTGCCGGCCCTCGGCCTCCGCCTCTAGGATGGCCTTCAGGTAGTTTTCCTTGGAAACGTGGATGGAGTCTTTCATGGCGGTTCTCAAATCCACTCTACATTGTGGGCGCGGTTCGTGTTGCTGGCTTTTTCTTGGCGTTTGGCGGCCGCAGCAGTATTTCTCGCAAATACGTGAACCACCATGAATCGAGATCTGGCGAGGTCTCTGAGGGCCGGGAGGCCCTCAGTACAGCCGGTCTGGAGACCGGCGCTACTTCACCGTCACCTTGGGCTCGACGGAAAGGCCGGGTCGCAACTGATGGTTGGGGTCCTCGTTTTGGAGATCGGTGAAATCGATGCGCACCGGGAGCCGCTGCACCACCTTGACGTAGTTACCGGTGGCGTTCTCCGGCGGGAACAACGACAGCACCGAACCAGTCGCGCCTCCAATCTGCGTCACGCGGCCTTTATAGTTCCTGCCCGTCGCATCGACATGAACTTCCACGGTCTGCTGGGGCTGCATGTGCTTAAGCTGGGTCTCCTTGAAGTTGGCCGTCACCCAAATATCCTGGAGCGAAACCAGGGTGAGCAGATTCTGCCCCGCGGAGACGTTCTGGTCGATCTCAACGCTCTTGCGCGTAATGATGCCGTCGGCCGGCGCCACGATTTTGCAGTAGCTCAGGTTGAGTTTGGCCTGATCGAGCTGAGCCTGCGCTTGCTGGACCTGCGCCTCAGCCTGCTTCGCGCGAGCATTCTGCGCTTTCACTTGTTGCGGACCGGTTTGCGCGTAGGTCTGCGTCGCCTCTGCCTGCCGCTCTCTGTCGCGGGCAACTTTCACTGCGTCAGCGGCAGCCTGTTCGCTGGCAAGCGCGTCGTCCAGCGCGGCTTTGGAGGCGTCGGCCGCGGCCACAGCCGCATCGAACTGCTGTTTGCTGATCACGTCTTTCGCAACCAGCGGCTTGTAGCGCTCCAGGTCGGCCTGCGCTTTGGTGAAGTTGGCGTGCGCCTGAGCCACGCGTGCCTGCGCAGCCTCGAACTGCTTTTCCGCCTGTTCCACCCCGGCGTGCGTGCCCGATACGTCGGCGTTTGCGGAGCTCAGGTTACTGTTGGTATTGATGGTGACAATCGGCACGTTCACATTGGCCGCCGCGGCATTGGCCTGGGCGCTGGCCAGTGCGGCTTCGGCATTCTCTACCGCAACCTTGTAATCGCTCGGGTCCAGCTCGGCGATCAGGTCGCCCGCTTTCACGAACTGGTTTTCCTCCACGTCCACCTTGAGCACTTGGCCGTTGATGCGCGAACTCACCTGGATCAAATGTCCGGTGACCTGCGCGTCGTCGGTGTCCTCGCTATAGGTGGAGTGCCACCAGACGACAAGAGCGATGATCACCACCACCACACCCGCGGCGATGAGTATGCCCCTGCGACGGGACGGCGGCGCTTCAATCTCTGTCTCTGCGGCCGATTCATTTGGTTCCGGTTTTGGGGTTGGGTCCGCCACTTCACTTCCCTCCTACGTATTTTCTGTAGTCCGCGCCGGCGCCCAGCGCACGTGCCAGGCTCAGCTTGGCCACGTTGTGCCGGTAAAGACTGGCCACATATTGATTGTCGGCCTGGGCCACGGACTGTTGTGCCTGGCTCACGGCCAGGTTGTCGCTTACGCCGTTGGCGTAACGTTCCTGAGCTTCTTTGAGAGCTTCGTTGGCCAGGTCCATGCTTGACTGCGCAACCTCGACTTGTTTCTGCGCCGCGGCGATATCGAGCAGGGCGTCGCGCACGTCGGCCTCAACCTGCGCCTGCTTGTCGCTCAATTGCGCTCGCGCGGTATCGAGCTCGGCCTGCGCCAGCTCGGCCTGGCCGCGCAGCGCAAACTCCGCAAAGACCGGAACGCTCAAGGTCGCCGTCGAATCGACGGTGCCATGCGAGTGGCCCAGCGTGGAGCCGATGTCGCCGTAGTCGGCGTCGGCTTCCACCGTGGGAAACCGCGCCGCCGTCGCCGCCTTGCGCTTTTCGGCTGCGGCCGCAGTCACTTCCACCAGCGCTGCCAGGTCCTTGCGATTCTCTTTGGCCTGCTTGATCAGCGCATCTGCATCCAGCGCGTCGAAGGGCGCGTAGGGCGCTTTGTCCGTCAAATTAAAGCCCTGCTCGAGCGGCAGGCCGATGGTGCGCTTGAGCGCCAGCTTATCTTTTTCGAGAGCGTTCTGGGCCGCGATCAACTGCTGCTCGAGCGACTGGTAATCCACGCGGGCGCGCAGCTCATCGAGGAGCGGAGCGGTGCCGGCCTGGTGATTGGCCACAGCCTGATCGAGCGAGACTTTCGCGGTGGCTACCTGCGCCTGTACACTGCTCACTTCGGTCTGGTCGGCCAACACCAGCAGGTAGGCGTTGCCCACGGTGAGCACCACGAGGTCGCGTGCGTCGTCGGCTGAAAGTTGCGCGGCGGCAAAGTTGTGGCGCGCAGCCAGATAATTGCGCAGCGAATTAATGTTCACCACCGACCACGTCATGTTGGCGCGCACATCCTGATAACTAAACGGCCCGATGATCTTGGGAAAGCCGGGAATGCGCAGGCCTTCGGCGGGCAGATCGGTCTGCAACACCGCTTCCTTGGCGTTGAAATCTACCGATGGCAGCAAAGTTTGCAACTGGCTCAAGCGCTGAGCCCGCGCGCCTGCCGTTTGCGTACCGCTCAAAATGATGCCGAGGTTTGCCTGCAATCCGCGCGCGATGGCGTCGTCGAGCGAAAGGTCGATAGTCTGCGCCGATGCCGTGCCCTTGGGAACGCTCCCCTGAAAGCTCGCGGCCGAAGGCGGCCCCGGAGCGGGCGAAGGCGGAATGGGCGCGGTTTGCGCGGCCAGGCCACTCGACGCCGAAACCGCAACACTCAGAAAAAGGCCGGCGGTCCAGGGGCGGATTTTGCTTTGAATGGAATGCTTTGGCAATTTGAACCTTACTCAAGAACCGCCGTCGCCCAAAAATGGCGTTTCCTTTACTAGATGCTTCACAGTCGCAGCGCGGTTCTTAAATCTAGTGTATCCAATCGGTGTTTGGTCTGGCTTGGGGTCCGGAATGGGCGCCGTTCCGGGTTGGGTTGCGGGGCCCTATTGGTTCCCCGCCCTCTTTCCGCCGCGGCGGGCGAAAAGGATGGGCACGAGGACAGTAATTATGGGCAGCCTCAATACGTGCCCGGCTGCCGATAGGGCGAGCCGGCGGCATAACGCCGCTCTTCGCCGCGCGGATCCTTCTCTATGCGCGGAGCAATCTCCCAGATCATCGTGTTGCGCTGTTTCAGGTCGTACGCGGGCCACGCGGGCAGACCGGGATGGTTGGGATTGCCGGTTGCAGCATAATGAATGAGCATGCCCGACATGGCGTCGGTTAAAGGTTGCGCCGCTGCCAGTTCTTCCGGTGTCGTCCCGATCTGGCCGGGGGCGGCCGAGAGATTGTCGAACATGAAGGGAATGTCGATGGTGTGCATGGCGCGGGCGCCGGGAGCGTTGCGATGCCAGTTCATTTGATACACCCAGGTGTGCGGCTGGCTCTTGGGATTGCTCGCGCGGCGCTCGGCTTCCATCACCTGCCCCGGCCATGCGCGAAACGCCGTTGCCGCGGCAATCACAATGTCGGTGGGCGATTTGTCGGGATAGATCGCGCGGTACTTGGCGATGACTTCTTCGGCGGTGTAAGGGCCG
>Ga0255350_1000911_pt1 | contig 10582 bp, 9 predicted proteins | sample HBST25r1metaG_FD_186028 | JGI IMG/M metagenome (GOLD analysis project Ga0255350, IMG submission 186028) | Peat soil microbial communities from Stordalen Mire, Sweden - H.B.S.T-25.r1 | ecosystem: Environmental > Terrestrial > Soil > Wetlands > Peat | place: Sweden: Norrbotten County, Stordalen...
AAAGCATGATGCCGCGGGTGGTGGTGGCCTTTGCTGTTGACTCGCGCTTGCGGTAGGCGGCAGCGTCCAGCACGATGGCCACGGTGACCAGTGCGACTCCGCCAAAGAGCAGCAGGGGATTGGCGGCGGGCGCGATCAGGTAGCTTGAGACGGCGCCGATGACCAGCGCCAGGCCGATGCCGACAGGGAAGGCGACAGCGAGGCCGGCGACCTCAATGGCCGCAACCAGCAGCAGGTTGGCGATGTTGAAGACCACTCCGCCGGCCAGGGCGAACAGGATAGCTCCCGATGGCGTATGGGTGACTGCGTCCACGAAGGACGGCCCTGTGTGGCCCAGGCTGCCGGCAGTGAATCCCCAAACGACCGTGGCAAGCATCAGGCCGATAGCGTAGTCCCAGTAGAAGAGCTGGAAGCGGTAGCCGGGGCAGAGCTTGAGGGTGTTGGCCCACGAACCCCAGCAGAGCATGCTGAGGATCATTAGAAAAAGTGCGAATTCATAGGTTGCTGGAAGAAGCATGAGTCATCGGCCTCGTTCGAAGACTTGAAAGCTTTCAACATGGAACGATAGCGCGTGGGGGCGGGTGGGCGCAAATTGGAGACTTTGCAGGGAATCACCGGCAGCGTGACAGATTCTCATCCAGCAGCAGTTTCACGCGGTAAGAATCTCGAACTTCCGTTCCCGGTCTGCAGCGAAAGCGAGGCAGGCGCGGATGTCTTCCGACCTGAGCGCAGGAAAGTCGGAGAGAATCTCCGCCTCACTCATTCCCGAAGCAAGATACTCCAACACGTCGTAGACGGTGATGCGCATGCCGCGAACACAGGGCTTGCCACTACGCTTACCGGGTTCGATGGTAATGATCTTGGAGTAGTCCATATAGGCCAAAGCTTTGGGCCGCGCAATGATTCGCAGGTTGCTTACCGGGTTACCCCTTCGCCGCCTTGATCGCCTCCGTCAACGCGGGCACCACTTCAAACAGGTCGCCGACGATGCCGTAGTCGGCGATCTCGAAGATGGGCGCGTCGGGGTCCTTGTTGATGGCGACCACGCACTGCGAGGCCTTCATGCCCACCAGGTGCTGGATGGCGCCGCTGATGCCGACGGCCAGATACAGCTTGGGCGCGACGGATTGGCCGGAGCTGCCCACCTGCCGCTCCATGGGCAGCCAGCCGTTGTCGCAGATGGGGCGCGAGGCGGCCAGTTCCGCGCCGAGCGCGGTGGCCAGGTCCTGGACCAGCGGAATATTCTCGGCTTCCTTGATGCCGCGGCCAACGCTGACGATGAGTTGGGCGGAGCCGAGATCGACGGTCTGCGAGCTGCCGCGGAAGGGTTCGCTGGGCTTGGTGCGAATCTGCGCTGCGTCGATGGTCGGCGTGAAGACGGTGACTTCGGCTGAGCCCGCAGCTGCGGCGTCGGCGCGAAAGGCTCCGGCCTGCACGGAGACCAGGCACGGCCCGCTGCCGGTGTGCCGGTAGTTGCCGCTGAGCCGGCCTTGCAGGAGCTGGCGGGTGAAGGCTGGCTCTTCCGCAATGGCCACCACGTCGCTGATCAGGACTTCGTTCAGACGCGCAGCCAGCGCGGGCGCGTAGTCCCGCACCTGATAAGTGTGCGGAAAGACCACGTACGCGGGGCTCTCGCTTTGGATGAGTTGGTGCAGGGCGATGGTGAATCCATCTGCCGTGTAGTGGGCAAGCAGCGGATGCTCGACGCGGATAACCTTGCCCGAGAATTTCGTTGAAGTTTCTGCCGCAAGCGATTCAGTTTGCGAGCCGATCAACGCCGCGGAAAGCGACAGACCGAGCGCTGTGGCCAGCTTCTGTCCAGCGGCGACTGCTTCCCAACTGATGCGGCTGATCTTGCCCGCACGATCTTCAATGACAACCAGGACGCCGCTCATAGGACGCGCACCTCGAACTTCAACTTTTCAACCAGCGCCGCCGCGGCCTCCTTTGGAGTGCCGGACAGAATCTGCGTGGATTTCTGTTTTTGCGGCAGCGAGACGCGCTCCAACTGCACAACCGCTGCGCCGTCGACCGCAAGCTCCGCGGCCGTGACGCGGCGGACTTCTTTCATCTTGGCTCGCTTGATGCCCATCAGCGTGGCGTAGCGCAGCTTGTTGCCGCCGGATTGAATGGTGAGCACGGCAGGGGTGGGCAGTTCGATGGTCTGAAACCAGCCTTCCTCCAGCTCTCTCTTGACGGTCAGGCCGGCGTCGGTCTTCTCGACGTGCAGGATGAGCGTGGCGTGGGGCAGTCCGAGCAACTCCGCGACAATGACGCCGGTCTGGCCCAAGCCCAGGTCTTCCGACTGCAGGCCGGTAAGAACCAGGTCGGGGCTTTCGGGCTTGACGGCCGCGGCCAGCAGGCGCGCTACGCCGAGGGCATCGCGCTGGCCGAGATCCTCCGCTTCAATGTGAATGCCGCGGTCTGCGCCTTTTGCCAGTGCTTCGCGAATGGTCTGGCCCACGCGCTCCGGCCCGGCGCTGACCACGACCACCTCGCCGCCGTGCTTCTCCTTGAGTTGCAGCGCCTCTTCAAGGGCGTAGGCGTCGGACTCGTTGAGCGCGTACTGGAGATCGGTTTCTTCAATCCATTTGCCCGCGGCATCAATGCGAACCTGGGCGTCGCGGTCGGGAACTTGTTTGATGGCTACGATGATCTTCATGATGAAAAGCCTTCGTTCATTCTAAGCGCGCGGCGAGGCCTTGGTGAATGCAGGGCGGGCTCGCGCTCGGTGTCTGGCTATGGTCTACGCGGACGATTCTCCCGCGGTGATGTCTTCTTCCTTCTCGCGCACAATGACGGCACGCTGGCGAATCAGCCGGCCTTCGCGGATGGAGAAGAATTCGAACAGCGGATCTTCCTTCTCCACCTGGACCTCGCAGCGGAATTCGCCGGAAGCGGTCTCCACGGCGTGCGCTAGCGTTCTGAGAAACTCGACGACAAACTGGTTCGAGTCGCGGCCTTCAAAATCGAACTCGATGTAATTATTGCCTATTTCTACCGACAATCCACTTGCGTCCGCGGCCTTCTGGATGGTCTCGATCGCATCATGCGAGAGGGCTGTGGTGTGGATGACTCCGCTGTAGGAGCAATGTGCTCCTGGCGGCCGGGTGAGCGGGGACTCGGATTCAGGCACTTTGGACTCCACTGCGAGCTGCGCAGTTGGTTCGGGTTTGGCTGTGGGCAAGCTTCGAGCGGCAATTTGAGCAATGTCCAGCAACTGCGGCGCGCCTTCGCCTGTGGCTGCGAGCGCGTCGCGAAACATGGTGTTGCAGAAGGGGCAGGCAGCCGCGACGGTGGTGGCTCCGGTAGCAACCAGCTCCGCGGCGCGGTTGTGGCTGACGCGTTCGCCGGTCTCTTCACCCAGGAAGGCCAGTCCGCCGCCTGCGCCGCAACAGAAGCTGCGTTCACGATTGCGTGGGGCTTCAACCAGTTCACCGGCAAGGGCTGCCACGGCGCGCGGCTCGTCGTAGACGTTGCGATAGCGGCCCAGGTAGCAGGGATCGTGGTAGACGATCTTTTCTCCGCTCATGGCAGGCTGCAGTTGGCTGGCGTAGCGAGCGAGGAACTCGCTGTGGTGCTCAATCTCCGGCGGTGTGCCGTACTCCTTCCAGTCTTCCTGGATGGTGCGGACACAGTGCGGGCAGATCGATACGATCTTCTTGACTTTATTTTGCGCCAGGGCTTCGAGATTGGCTTCGGCGAGCTGCTGGAAGACAAGATCGTTGCCCAGGCGGCGGACCGGGTCGCCGGTGCATTTCTCCTTGCGCAGGACGCCGTAGCTGGTGCCGAGGTGGTTCATCACGCGGGCGAAGTCGCTGACGATCTCGCGGCCTTTGGGGTCGTATCCGCCCATGCAGCCGAGCCAGAGGCAGTATTCCTGCGTGCCGTCGAAGATAGGCAATTCCTGCTTGGCGATGAATTTGTCGCGTTCGGCGGGGCTCAGGCCCAGCGCATTGCTGCCGCGTTCGAGGGCGAGGAAGAGCTTTCCGCCGTGATCGTCCTCCCACGTGCCGGTATTCACTGCACCGCGCCGCAGGCCCACGATGATGGGGACGTGCTCGATGCCGACGGGGCACTGAAACTCGCATGCGCCGCAGGTAGTGCACTGGAAGACGGCTTCCTGGGAGTTGTACTTGCCCAAGAGCGGTTGATCGGATGAGGGACCGAGGTCGTTGAGATAGGCGCGGACGCCCAGAATGATTTCTTTAGGGTTGAGTAGCTTGCCGGTGTTGGCTGCCGGGCAGTGCTCGGTGCAGCGTCCGCATTCCACGCAGGAGTAGACCTGCAGGCTGACAAGCTGGGTGAGATCGGTTCCGACTACAAGGCCGAAGTCTTCATCGCCGGCCAAAGCGGGAATCTGGGCAAAGCTGCCGCGGGAAAGAAAGATCGTGGCTGGGCTGAGAACCAGGTGCAGGTGCTTGGTGTGGGGAATGAGTGGAAGAAAGATGAGGATGGACAGCGAATGCGTCCACCACAGGACGCGGGCGGCGGTGCTGTTGTCGGCCACGAAAAAGGCGGCCAGGTAGGTGGCCATCAGGGCAAAGATCAGCAGGGCGATGAAGCCGGACTCCCAGGAGAGCTTTTCTCCAAGCCATTTGGGGCGCACCAGGAAGCGGCGCACGAACAGGGCGAGGATTCCGAGTGCGCAGGTAAAGGCAAAGGCGGCGGCAAAGTAGGAGTAGAACTGTCCGAAGAAGCCGGTGGGCGAGAGAAATCCGATGCCGAGGCCGACCGCGAAGTGATTCAGCGTGACCAGGGCGAAGGCGCAGAATCCCCAGAAGACGAAGGCATGCGCCAGGCCGGGAAGCGGGCGCTCGCGGACCACTTTGGCCTGGCAGAGCACCTCCCAGAAGAAGTCCCAGACGCGCTTGCCGATGGGAAAGAGGTGAAAGCCGGGGTCTTTCTTCGATTGCAGAATCTTGTGGAGAACAACCCCGAATCGGCGCCAGAATCCGTAGGCGGAGGCGATGGCCAGCGCGACGATGAGCAGCTTCTCGGCAAGGGAGAAGTGTTCGGGCTCGGCAAGGGTTGGAAGAAAGGCGATCATGATGCGACGAGACAAAGATACAACATACAGGATGGGCGGAGGGTATGTCGCGAAGGATGTGCCGAATCAGGCACGCCACTGGAAACAGATCCCGAAGCCGTCTGGGTCTATGAGGTAGAGCTGCTTCATGCCGTACCAGGCGACTTTGGGTGGGTCAACCTTGAGGCCTTTGTCGATGAGGTGCCGGTAGGCTGCGTCTACGTCGGGGCAGCCGAAGTAAATGCATGTGTCGCCGTGTGCGGTCGCGCGGGCAGCATCGGGCTCTGAAGGGCGTTCCCCGTAATCGTATGCGGTGTTGAGCATCAGCTCGGTTCCTTCGCTGCGCTTGAGCAGGCACCAGCCGAACTCGTCGGGAGCACGCAACGGAGCATGGCTCACCAGCTCGAATTCAAGAATGTCGCGGTAGAAGCGGACCGAGGTGGGCATATCAAACACTTGCAGAAGGGGACAGATACCTGTTGTTTCGATGGGCATGAGGGCCTCCGTTGAGCGAGTTTGCAGATTCCCTGGTCCGAGAAGGGAGACTGGGACACAGCGATTGCGCGGTCTTAGTATCCAGAATTCTGGTTGTACCTCTCCAGCATTGCGGAGTTAATTTCGGAGGTGCCAGGCCAATGGCCGCCTTTGTCCGGCATGCGTTTGATACCGGTCAAGGTGGTCGGGGTCTGGTTGGACAACATGGCCGTTTTCGAGGAAAAGCAGGCCGGCCTTTTCCGTGGGCATGCGGGCGACGAAGGCCTCTGCCTCGGCGAGCAATTCTCGCAATCGAGTCATCGTGGCGACGGGATCGACGGGTGGCTCGCTGGCAACGCGATTGAAGTCCTCTCTCGTGTAGCGGGCGGTTCTTCGAATCTCGTTGATGACTCCTTCAGGGGTAAATCCAAGAGATTTTCCGACCGTGGCCTAAATTGCGGCGCCCAAAGAGAGGATACGATCGTGAATCGTCAACAAATCGACTATATCTCGGGGTTCGCGGCGCCCATACGATGCTGCAACTTTGTTGGTGGCGAGGTCAACGGGATGAAGCACATAACCAAAGGCCTCATCTGGCACTGTGGGAAAGAACCGGTAATCGCTATCGACGACCCATTCCAGCTTGGTTGCTTCACCCGATCTCTCCACAAATGCGGTGTAGATGAGAGGATCGCGGCGATGCCATCGGATCGTGAACCCATGGTCTTGAAGCAAAGTCGCGTCGATCTCCGCAGCTTCTCGAACACGATCCTCACGGTCGTGAAAGATATTGATGTCGCCCGAGTACCGGGATGCGGTGCGATTCAGAGGAGTGCTTCCTGCGACGTAGCTTTCCGGGTCCCGATGGGAGGCAAGCAGTGCCAGAATTTCGGTTTGAATCCTAGACAGAGGCATGACAGGCTTCTTCGATCAGTTCAGCCAATCTGCGCGCCTCTAAGTTTCCCTCAACGCGCAATGAATGGGTAATCGCGAGCGCATCGGCAGGCGTTGGATGAGGAGCAGGCTTGCTGCTCCACAACGCCATTGTGCCAAATTCCTTGAAGGCCCGCTCATAGAGGCGGACGAATTCCGGCTGTTTCGAATCTGAACTCATCATCCCTCCTTGCGGAATCAGGCTAAGGAACTGCTGTCGTGCGTATTATGACGCGATTCAGGATGCCGATGCAAGGTCATGAGGCCGCCGACCTGCTAGCAGCGAAGGATATTCGGCGAGCTGATGCCTTTGGTGGCGTTTCTTGTATCGACCACCAGTTGCGACTGCTCGACGATGGCGCGATAGTCGTAGCTGGAGTGGTCGGTCACGATCACTACAGCGTCGTACTGCCCCAGGTTATCGAGCGGGGTGTTGGTCATGTTCAGGTCGTAGTGGCGTCCATGGCCCACTTTGGGGAAGTAAGGATCGTTGTAGGCGACCTGGGCTCCCTTCTCGCGCAATAGCTCAATGATGGTGAGTGAAGGGGATTCGCGCAGGTCGTCGATGTCACGCTTGTAGGCCAGGCCGAGCACCAGCACCTTCGAGCCCTTGAGGGCTTTTGAGTGTTCGTTCAGGCCGGCGGCGATCTGGTCGAGTACAAAGCGGGGCATTTCGCGGTTGACGGCGCCGGCCAGTTCGATGAATCGCGTGCGGAAGTCAAATTCCTTTGCCTTCCAGGAGAGATAAAAGGGGTCGATGGGAATGCAATGGCCGCCCAGGCCCGGCCCGGGATAAAACGCCTGAAAGCCGAAGGGCTTGGTTTTGGCTGCGTCAATCACCTCGTGGATGTCGATGCCCATGCGCATGCAAAGCTGCTTGAGTTCGTTGACCAGGGCGATGTTGACGCAGCGGTAGATATTTTCAAGCAGCTTGGTCATCTCGGCGACCGAGGGACTGCTGACGGGAATCACGCGGCGGAAGATGGCGCCGTAGAGGGCGGATGCCAGCTCCGTAGCCTGCGGACTGCAACCGCCTATTACCTTTGGAATATCGTGGCGGGCCACGGTGTCGTTGCCGGGATCTTCGCGCTCGGGCGAAAAGGCGACATACACCCCGGTCGAATCGGGTCCGCGAACCACTTTCAGCCCCAGCGGGTTTCCGGCTTCAAGCAGCGGGGCGACGATCTCTTCGGTCGTTCCAGGGTAGGTGGTGCTTTCGAGCACGATCAGTTGGCCCTCGTGGATATGCGGGGCAATGGATTCAACCGTGCCGGTGACGTAGCTCAAGTCCGGCTCGTGGTGCTCGTTGAGCGGGGTGGGAACGCAGACAATGACCGCATCCATCTCGTCGATCTGGGAATAATCGGATGTCGCGCGGAAGCCGCTCTTCTGCGCCTGCTGAATGGCCTCTGGCAGTACGCGGACGATGTACGAGCCGCCGGCGTTGAGGGTACTCACCTTGTCCTGCGCGATATCGAAGCCGGTCACGCGGAAGCGCTCGTCGCTGAACAGCAGCGCCAGGGGCAGGCCCACGTAGCCCATCCCGATGATCCCGACGCGGGCCTCGCGGGTCTCCATCTTGTGTTTCAGCTCAGCCAGCCGGCTCCCGGTCGCAATTGTCATGGTTTTGATTGTAGAACCAGAATCCGGCGCGCCACGGAATGTGTTCAGGAGCCCGCGGTAGTATTCTTTGCCTGGTAGTTGTAGACGATTACGGTCTCGCAATGTGGCCTCCGAGGAGTAGAAATTGGCACGATATCTTGTGACCGGCGCGGCCGGGTTTATTGGGCGCTCCATCGCCGCGGCGCTTTTGGCGCGCGGTGAATCGGTGCGCGGCATCGACAGCTTCATTAGCGGCAAGCGCTCCAACCTTGCCGGTCTTGAGGCGATGGAGTTTATCGAGGGCGATCTGGCCGATCCAGAAGCCTGCGCACAGGCCTGCAAGGGCGTTGAAATCGTTTTTCACGAGGCTGCGCTGGCATCGGTTCCGCGGTCGGTGGCTGACCCCGTGTCTACCAATGTCAACTGCGTGGACGCCACGCTCAACCTGTTGGTTGCAGCCCGCGCGGCCGGGGTGCGGCGCGTAGTGTACGCCGGGTCGTCCTCGGCTTATGGGGATGCGCCGACCTTGCTCAAGGACGAAGGGATGCTGCCCAATCCGATCTCCCCCTACGCCGTGGCCAAGCTGGCCGGTGAGCACTACATGCGGGCATTTGCGCGGGTGTATGGATTGGAGACGGTGGTCCTGCGATACTTCAACGTCTTTGGGCCGTTCCAGGACCCCACCTCGCAGTACTCCGGCGTGTTGGCCGTCTTCAGCCGGCGGATGCTGGCCGGCGAGCAGCCCACCATCTACGGCGACGGGAATCAGAGCCGCGATTTCACCTACATCGATAATGTCGTTCATGCCAACCTGCTTGCCGCGGCAGCGCCCGCCGGGAAAGTCTCCGGCCAGATGATGAATACGGCCACCGGCAAGCGCATCACGCTCAACGAGACCTTTGAGTTGCTCTGTGAACTCACCGGCTACAAGGGCAAAGCGGCCTATGAGCCGGAGCGCGCCGGGGACATCCGCGACTCGCTGGCAGACATTCGACTTGCCGAAGAGTTGCTCGGTTACGAGCCGATCGTCGACTTCCGCGAAGGGCTGCGCCGAACCGTGGAATGGTACAGGGCCGGCGGCGGAGCGGATTGAATCGGGGGCATGAAGACCAGCTCCTCGATTCCGGCAGATATGTGATGTACCTCACTAACTTTCCTCTGCAACTCTGTCAGACTGCTCAGGATTTCCTACGCAGCAACTTTTTCGAATTGAATCGGCGGGGTATTACTGCGCGCGGGATCAAGGGACCGAGGTTCTCGACCCGTGCCGGACGTTCCCGCTCGCCAAAACGATTTGCCGCAAGAGCCCGAGGCGCGATCCGGGGCGGAGTTCAATCGCCATGCCTCATCCACCTCGCTGCGTGAGGTCTGGGCGGTGCTGGTGCGGCAGCGCAGGATGGTTGTGTGCGTTGTCGGCGGCCTGCTGCTGGCCTGCCTGCTCTACTGCCTGATTGTTCCCAATCAATATGAGGCCACCGCGCGAGTGCAACTGCGTACGTCGCCGGCGTCGTCCCTCAGCCTGGATGCCGTAGAGCCGCTGGTGTCGTCGTCGATTCTCTCCGCGCCGATGCAACTGGAGACCCTGGCCAACGTCATGCGCAGCGACCAGTTAGCCTGGCGGGTGATCCGCGAGCTCAAGCTTTACCAGGCGCCGGGTTTCATGGGCAACTTCGCCAGCCGTTTTCCGCAGTTTCGTCCCGATGCGCCGGCAGATGATCCAGCCAACGCTCCCGCCCAGGCTTGGCTGCTGGAGAGGTTTCAGCGTCGTCTGCATGTGCAGAGCCTGCCGCGCACCCTGCTGATTCAGATTCGATTCCGATCGAGAGATGCGGCGCTTTCGGCCGCGGTAGTGAATGAGCTGATTCGCGCCTACAGCCAGCAGGAGACGGAGCTGCATCTGCAGGCGACGAGCCAGGCCTCGGGTTGGCTGGAGAGCCAATTGAAGGACCTGAAGGCGCGTGTGGAGCAGGACCAGCAGCGGCTGACGGAGTTCCAGCGCGCGCATGGCATTCTGAGCACTCCAGAGACGCTGTCCAATGGACAGCCGGGCGAGAGCCAGCATACGCCGGCGCTGCTCGAGATGGATGAACTGGGACGGCAGTTGGTGGCGGCCACCACCGATCGCCTGCAGCGCGAGGCGGAATACCGCTCGGCCTCGCAGGGCGACCCGGAGCTGGTGATCGCCTCCGATCCTCGGCTGCAACAGGAGAGCGGCGGATTTGCCACGGCGCTTCTGGAGCAGATTCATGCCCGGCATAGCGAATTGGAACTCGAAGCGGCACAGCTCGCCGCCGAACATGGTCCGAATTTTCCGCGCGTGGTGGAGATCCGCGGCGAGTTGCAGGATCTTGACAGGCAGAAGCACGCCGAGGACGGCAAGCTTGTGGAACGTTTCAAGAGCGCCTGGCAGACAGCAGCCGACCGCGAGCGACTGGTGCGCAAGAGCCTGGACGAGCACACCGTCGAGGGCATGAAGCTGAACGAGGCTACCACCGAGTACGAGGTGATGCGGCGCGAGGCCGACGCGAGTCACGCAGTCTACAT
>Ga0255350_1000913_pt1 | contig 10574 bp, 5 predicted proteins | sample HBST25r1metaG_FD_186028 | JGI IMG/M metagenome (GOLD analysis project Ga0255350, IMG submission 186028) | Peat soil microbial communities from Stordalen Mire, Sweden - H.B.S.T-25.r1 | ecosystem: Environmental > Terrestrial > Soil > Wetlands > Peat | place: Sweden: Norrbotten County, Stordalen...
GCATGCGCACGAGGCCGCACACTCCCACGGTGATCATCCGGCATGCGTGTGGGCCGGATGATCACCGTGGGAGTGTGCGGCCTCGTGCGCATGCCGTTCAGGAGTGATGACATCCACTTTGGTTGCGGCAATGCCGCCGCGGGTCACTTTGCGGGCTTCGAGCCGCGCGCCTACGTTGAGCGCGACGGCCGTCTCAGCGAGCGCGTCAAAGGAGGCACCGGCATCCACCAGCGCGCCCAGAAGCATGTCGCCGCTTATACCGGAAAAGCATTCAAGATAGGCAGTTCGCATCGATAGCGATTCTAAACTGTCCGCTATGCTCCGCGCCTGAAGAGGATTTCCGCGGGCAGAATTGCATTCATTGAACCCGACCGGAAGCCGGTGCAGTCGAGCGTGACGTACTGGTAGCCGGCCTGCTTGAGAGCCGCGGAAATGGCGTCGAGTGTGTTCATGTCGAGCGCGCGAGGCAGTTCGGCACGCGCAATTTCAACACGGGCCAGCTCGCCGTGGTGGCGCACGCGCAGTTCGCGAAAACCCAACTGGCGCAGGCTTTCTTCGGCGCGCTCCACCTGCTCAAGCACTTCGCGGGTCACGGTCCGGCCGTATTCGACGCGGGAAGAAAGGCACGGTGCGGCCGGACGATCCCAGAGTGAATAGCGCGCGGTCTTCGCCAGGGCACGAATTTCGAGCTTGGTGAGACCGGCATCGGCAAGCGGCGCCAGCACAGCATGCTGCTCGGCTGCGCGCTGGCCGGGGCGATAATCGCGCGTGTCGTCGGCATTCATCCCGTAGGCGATGTGCGCGTGACCCAACTGCGCTCCGAGCGATTCCATGGCGACAAAGAGCTCGTCTTTGCAATGGAAGCAGCGGTTGGCGTCATTGCGCGCGTATTCGGGCCGATCTAATTCCTCGGTGGCAATTATGTGCAGCGGTATCTCAAGTGCTTGCGCAAATGCGGTAGCCTGCTCCAGATCGCGGCGGGCGAGGCTGGGCGAATCGGCCATCACGGCGAGCATATTGGACCCGAGAATGCGATGCGCTGTGGCGGCCAAAAATGCGGAGTCGACCCCGCCGGAGTAAGCCACCATCAGGCTTCCCAGCTGGCGAAGCTGCGCTTCGAGCGCGAGCATTTTGTGCGCAGTCTCGGTCTCACCGGCAAGGCTGCCTGAAAGCGCGCCAGGCACGGTGGAGGAATCAGCCGAATTCACGTGGGCGCTGGTCGCCATGGGCAGATTATAGCCTTTGAAGAATGCGAATTGCGAACAGCCTCAATGCTGAATAGTGGTCTCGGCATGCGTGGGCTTTTGCGTGACCTGGCTGGGAGTGGGTAATTCCGACCGGTCCCAACCGCCCCCCAGAGCCTGGATGAGTTGCACTGACTGGGTCATCTCTTCCACTTGCAGATTGGCCAGCGTCTGCTGGTTGGAGAGCAATGTGGTTTGCGCGGTGACGACATCGATATAAGGATCGATCCCGGTGTCGTAGCGGCTCTGCTCCAGCTTCAGAAATGTCCGCGACGAATCGACGGCTTGTTGCTCGTGAATGATCTGCTGCGACAGGATGCGCACCGCTGCGAGCGAGTCTTCCACCTGCTGAAAAGCCGCGAGCACGGTCTGGCGATAGGTTGCGAGATCGGCGTTATAAGTCGCGATGTATTGATTGACCGTGGCGCGGCGCAGGCCACCATCGTAGATGGTTTCAGAAAGCGATGGTCCAACAGACCAGAAACGGCTGGCCGAGTCCAGCAGGTTCTTGATGGCGGAACTCTCCACACCGCCGCTACCTGAGAGCGTGAGGGCCGGATAGTACGCCGCAAAAGCGACGCCGATCTGCGCATTCGCGGCTGCCATGTTCCGTTCCGCGCCGGCAACGTCGGGACGCCGCTCAAGCAATTGCGACGGCAGACCGATGGGAATAGGTGGAGGCGCAGTGGTGCTCGCCTTCACAGGAATCGAAAACGACGATGCGGGCTTGCCTACCAGCATCGCAATGGCATGTTCATACTGGGCTCGCGCGATTCCTAGATTGGTCGCGGCCGACTGCGCGCTCTCCAGCGTAGTCTGCGCTTCCACAAGAGAAATCTGATCGTCGACTCCGGTGTCATAGCGAGCCCGTTCCGAATCCACAGCTTTCTTGTCGGCGTCGACTGTGGCGTCGAGGATTCTTTGCAGTTCGTCCTGGCCACGAATCTCGAAGAAGTACTCGGCCAGGCTGGCTTGTTCAGAGAGGCGCTCATTCTCAAGATCGGCGGCGCTCAACTGGGCATTGTATTGATTGGCGCGTATGGTGTTGCGCACCTTCCCCCACAGATCGGGCTCCCACGATACATCGGCCGGAAGAGCAAATATCTGCGATTGCCTGCCGGATGAGGAAGTGGATGTTCCTGTGCCGCTGCCGGAGTTTGTCGAGGATCCAACAGTCGAAGATGTTTGCGAACGCGTGTAGGACGGCCCGATGGAGATAGTGGGGAAAAGCTGCGAGCGCGCTTCGCGAACCAGAGCACGCGCTTCCATGAAGTTCTCGAACGAGACGCGAATATTCTGGTTGTCTATATTGAGTTGCTCTTCCAGGGCGTTCAGTTCCGGATCGTTGTAGATCTCCCACCATTTGCCGTGAAGGGCCGCGTCCTGCGGCTGCGCTACAGTCCAGCCCTCGGTCTCCTTGAATTGCGTGGGCGACTCTTTGAAGGCCGGGGGCGCGGTCATGGTGGGGGGAACATACTTCGGACCCACGTTGCACCCAGCCAGCGTGACCGAGAGCGCAATGGCAAAGAGCGCGGACGACGAGGCTCGAACTGCCTGCCGGGATTGCGCGATCGGATTCTTCATAACCAACACTCCATAAGCATTCTTTGCTAAGAGGCCTCGGCGGTTCCAGGCTGCAGTGCCGCAGTATGTTTGCCCTGGAAGCGGAGGCGCATGCGATCGAAGAACAGATAAACAACGGGCGTCGTGTAAAGGGTCAGCATCTGGCTGACGATGAGTCCGCCCGCGATGGTGATGCCCAGCGGACGCCTGAGTTCGGAGCCGGTCCCGGTGCCGAAAGCCAATGGCAGTGCGCCAAATAACGCGGCCATGGTGGTCATCAGAATCGGACGGAAGCGGAGCATGCAAGCCTCAAAGATTGCGTCGGACGTGGACTTGCCGTGCTCGCGCTCGGCAACCAGGGCGAAGTCGATCATCATGATTGCATTCTTTTTCACAATGCCGATGAGCAAAATGATACCGATAATCGAGATCACGTTCAGATCGATCTTGAATAACATCAGCGCCAGCATCGCACCGGCGCTGGCCGAAAAGACCGTGGAGATGATGGTCAGCGGATGCACCAGGCTCTCATAAAGGATGCCGAGCACGATGTAGACGGCCAATAGTGCGGTCGCGATAAGAGCAGGTTCGGAGGCCAATGAAGTCTGATAGGCCGCTGCCGTGCCGGCGAAGAAGCCGCGCACTGTTTCAGGCATGCCCATTGTCTCCTGCATCTGGCCCACTTCGCGCACAGCGTCGCTCATGGACATACCGGTGGCGAGATTGAACGATACGGTGACAGAAGGAAACGAGCTGGTGTGATTGATGACCAGCGGCGTGGTTGTGGCCTGTGCGGTCGAGACCGTGGAAAGCGGCACCACGCCTTTGCCTGCAGTGTGAAGGTAGATATTCTTGAGCCCGTCGGGGCCCTGCCAATAGGGCGGAGCTACCTCCAGTACAACGTAGTACTGGTTCAATTGCGTGTAGATGATGGAGACTTCTGACTGACCGAAGGCTGAGTAGATGGAACTGTTCAACGACGACGGCGTAATGCCGAGCCGCGCGGCCGTGGGCCGATCGTAGGTGAGCATCTCCTGCAGGCCGGCATTTTGCGCATCGGTATTTACATCCTGAAAACCGGGAAGGCCCTTCATCCCCGCCAGCAGCTTGGGGCCCCATGTCGCGAGATCCTGCACACTATCCGACTGGATGGTGTATTGGTAGAGCGCAGCGCTTCCACGTCCTCCGATGCGCAGATCCTGTGCCGCCTGCAGAAACGCCTGCGCCACCGGAAGCTTGTTCATCTTGGGTCGCAGGCGATTGATGATGTCTGGCGCTGCGATCTTGCGCTCGCTCAGCGGCTTCAGGGCGATGAAGATGAAACCACCGTTCGATGAGCCGCCGCCGCCCGTATAGGCATTCACGTGAGCAACAGCCGGGTCTGCCTTGATGACACTCACCAGTTGGCGAACGGAGTTATCCATCACTGGGAATGACGCGTCCTGTGGACCCTGCACCATGCCCATCATGGCGCCGGTGTCCTGCTGCGGAAAGAAGCCCTTGGGAATCACATCGATCAAGTAGAAATTCAACCCGATGGTGAGCAGCAAGACAGTGAGCATGAGTCCGGGGTTCTTGAGCACCCAGGTCAAGGAGCGGCTGTAGACATCGAGCAGCCACTGAAATCCCTTTTCACTCGCGCGGAACATGCGGCCGTGCTTGATCTCCCGCTCATCCTTCAGCAGAAAGGCGCACATCATCGGCGTGGTAGTGAGCGAGATGACCATCGACACAAGGATCGCGGTGGCGAGCGTAACGGCGAACTCGCGGAATAGGCGGCCGACGATGCCGGCCATCAGCAGGATTGGAATGAAGACCGCAATCAGCGACATGCTGATGGAAAAGATAGTAAAGCCGATCTCCTTTGAACCAAGGAAGGCGGCCTGGAACGGATTCATTCCCGCCTCGCGATGGCGGGAGATGTTTTCCATTACTACGATCGCGTCGTCGACCACGAAGCCTGTTGCGATGGTCAGCGCCATGAGCGAAAGGTTGTCGATGCTGAAGCCAAGCAGGTACATCACGGCGAAAGTGCCGACCAGCGAGACGGGAACGGCGACGAACGGAATGAGCGTCGCGCGCCAGTTGCGCAGAAACACGAAGACCACCAGGATCACCAGGGCTACCGAGCCGATGAGAGTCATTTCGACGCCGTTCACCGACGCGCGAATCGTGGTGGTGCGGTCAAGAACAATCGTGGTCTTGATGCCCTGCGGAATGGATGCTTGAATCGACGGCAGCTCGGCTTCAATACGGTCTACTGTATCGATGATGTTGGCGCCCGGCTGGCGGAAGACAATCACCGTAATCGACGGAACTCCGTCTAAGTAGCCTCCTGTGCGAATATTTTGCGCGCCATTCGATACGTCGGCAACGTCGGAAAGCCTGACCGCAGATCCCTTGTTATAACCGACGATTAGAGGCTTGTATTGATCTGCCTGGTGCATCTGATCGTTGACGACGATATCGGCGGTGTTGTTCCCAAGCGTGAGTTGGCCGACCGACTCATGAACATTCTGCTGACTCAACACGGACTGAATGTTCTGCATGGTCAGGCCGTAGCTATTGAGCAGCGTGGGATTGACTTCCACGCGCACCGAAGGGCCTGCGCCGCCGCCGACTGAAACCTGCCCGACTCCCTGAATCTGCGAGAGCTTCTGCGCAATGACCGACGAAGCTTCGTCGTAGAGTGTCGGCTTATCGTATTTATCCGAGGTGAGCCCGATGATCATGATCGGGGAGTCGGCGGGATTGACTTTGCGGTAGGTGGGATTGGCGGGAAGATTGGCCGGCAGATAGGTGCGCGCCGCGTTGATGGCGGCTTCCACATCGCGCGCGGCGCCATCGATGTTGCGGCTGAGATCGAACTGCAGGGTAATCGACGTGCTGCCGAGCGAACTCGACGATGTCATTTCTGTTACGCCTGCGATGTGGCCGAACTCCCGCTCCAGCGGAGTGGCAATGGACGACGCCATGATCTCCGGACTGCCGCCGGGAAGACTTGCGCCCACGGAAATCGTAGGGAAATCGATTTGCGGCAGAGGAGAAACCGGCAGCACATTGAAGGCGATCGCTCCCGTGAGCAGGACGCCCACGGTGAGCAGGGTAGTTGCGACCGGCCGCCGGATGAACGGAGCGGAGATGTTCATGAAGCCTCCGCCGGCAGGGGCTCTTCACCCATTTCTCCAGGCCTCCGCGAACGCGTGAAGCGATGGCCAATGCGATCGAAGAAAATGTAGATGACGGGTGTGGTGTAGAGCGTGAGGATCTGCGAGAGCAGCAGGCCGCCCACCATGGCGATACCCAGCGGACGCCGCAACTCCGAACCCATGCCAGTGCCGACGGCCAGCGGAATGCCCGCGAGCAACGCGGCCATGGTGGTCATCATGATGGGGCGAAAACGAAGCAGGCAGGCCTCGTAGATGGCGTCGGTGGAGTTCATCCCGCGCTCGCGCTCGCCCTCCAGTGCAAAGTCCACCATCATGATGCCGTTCTTCTTCACAATGCCGATGAGCAGAATGATGCCGATGATGGCGACGACGCTGAGATCCTGCTTGAAAAGAATGAGCGCAAGCAATGCGCCGACGCCCGCCGAAGGGAGCGTGGAGAGAATCGTGATTGGGTGAATGAAGCTCTCGTAGAGGACACCGAGAACGATATACACCGCGACCAGCGCGGCGATAATCAGCAGCCCTTCATTGGAGAGCGAACCTTCAAAAGAAGCCGCGGTGCCTTGAAAACCATATTGAACACTGGCCGGCATGCTCAGGCCCTTCTGCGCTTTTTCGATTGCCGTAATCGCGTCTCCCAGTGAGGCGTCCGGGGAAAGATTGAACGACACGGTGACTGCCGGGAACTGGCCCTGGTGATTGATCGAGAGCGGCTCAGCTACCTGCTGGATGCTGGTGAACGCGCTGAGCGGAACGGCATTGGCATGGGCGGTGGTTGTCGCCTTATTGCTGGGGGTGGTTGTGGAACTGCCGGAGCCGATGCCTCCGGAGATAGCGTTGACCGGCGGAGTCAGCACCGCAGACGACGGCGTATACGCGATCGAGGTGGTAGTGGCATTTGAACCGGCGGACGAAGATCCCGACGATGCAAACGAGGACGACGCGCCTGGACCCGATGCGCCAGACGATGCGCCGGTCTGAATGTAGAGATCCTGCAGCTTTTTCGGGGTTTGCTGGAAGCTTGGATCGGATTCCAGAACCACATGGTACTGGTTCAACTGCGTGTACATCGTATTGATTTGGCGCTGGCCATACGCATCATAGAGCGTGCTGTCGATGGTGGCCGGCGCAATGCCCAGCCGCGATGCGGAGACGCGATCGACAACCAATGAAACCGCCAGCCCGCCGGTTTGCTGATCTGTAGCCACATCGGCAAGCTGCGGTAAAGCCTTCATCTTGTCCACAAGGCGGGCTGTCCACAGGTTCAGCTCGTTGGCATCGGGATCTTCAAGAGTGTATTGGTACTGAGTGCGGCTCACGCGATCGTCGACGGTGATGTTCTGCACCGGCTCCATGAAGAGCTGGACGTCATCCACCTGGTTCAGGCTATTCTGCAACCTGCGAATCACGTCGGAGGCGCCGACCTTGCGCACGTCAAGCGGCTTGAGGTTGATGGACAAGCGTCCACTGTTGAGCGTGGTATTGGTGCCGTCTGCGCCGATGAACGAAGACAGGCTCTCGACCGCAGGATCCTCCAATACGACCTTTGCCAGTTGCTGCTGCTTCTGCGACATCGCGGCAAACGAGATCGTTTCCGGGGCCTGCGAAATGCCTTGGATAACGCCCGTATCCTGCACCGGGAAAAACCCTTTAGGAATCGTGATGTAGAGGACAACCGTCAGGATCAGCGTGGCTACGGCGATGAGCAGCGTGATGGTCTGGTATCCCAGAACAAACTTCAGCGTGCGGCCATAGAAGGCGATCATGTTTTCGAAAACGCGCTCGGAAGACCGGTAGAAGCGGCCCTGCTGGGCTTCGGGCTGATGGCGTAAAATCCGCGAGCACATCATGGGCGTCAGGGTAAGCGAGACCACAGCCGACAGCACGATGGTGACGGCCAGCGTAACCGCAAACTCGCGGAACAGGCGGCCGACCACATCCCCCATGAAGAGCAGTGGAATGAGCACCGCGATCAGCGAGACTGTCAGCGAGATGATAGTGAAGCCGATCTGCTCCGCGCCCTTCAGTGCCGCCTTCATGGGCGGTTCGCCGGCCTCGATGTAGCGCGAGATGTTCTCGATCATCACGATCGCATCGTCGACCACAAAGCCGGTGGAGATGGTCAGCGCCATGAGCGAAAGGTTGTCGAGGCTGTAACCGAGCGCGTACATGGCGCCAAATGTGCCTACCAGCGAGACCGGAACCGCAATGCTAGGAATGATGGTGGCATACACATTGCGCAGGAAGACGAAGATGATCATCACCACCAGCGCAACAGTCAGCATCAGCTCAAACTCGACGTCGGCGACGGAGGCATTGATCGATGTGGTCAGATCGGTGAGCGGCGTGACCTTGATGGAGGCAGGCAGATTGACTTCAAGCTGCGGCAGAACTGCCTTGATGGCCTTGACCACCTTGATGGTGTTGGCGCCAGGCTGGCGCTGAATGTTGAGAATCACCGCAGGCGTCTGGTTCATCCATGCGGCCTGGTTGTTGTTCTCGATGCCGTCCACCACCTTGGCGACATCTTTGAGCATGACCGGCGCGCCGTTGCGGTAGGCCACCACGATCTTTCGATAGTCGTCGCTGGTGACGAGCTGATCGTTCGAATTGATCTGGTAATCCTGGTGCGGCCCGTCGAAGTTGCCCAGGGCCTGATTGACGCTGGCCTGCGTGAGCGAGGTGCGCAGATCCTCAAGATTGAGCCCGTACGAGGAAAGCTCTGTGGGGTTAGCCTGAATGCGCACCGCGGGCTTCTGACCGCCGCTGATGCTTACCAGGCCCACGCCGCTCAACTGCGAGAGCTTGGGCGCCAGGCGCGTATCCACCAGATCCTCAACCTGCGAAAGCGGGATGGTGTCGGAGGTGATGGCCAGCGTGAGCACGGGCGCGTCGGCTGGATTGGTCTTGCTGTACACCGGCGGCGAAGGAAGGTTCGACGGCAGATAACTCTGCGCGGCGTTAATTGCGGACTGAACTTCTTCCTCGGCAATATCGATGTTCAGCGTAAGGGCAAACTGCAGCACGATGACCGAAGACCCACCGGAACTGGTGGAGGTCATCTGGCTCAAACCCTGCAACTGGCCGAACTGGCGCTCCAGCGGTGCGGTGACCGTCGTCGCCATTACGTCGGGGTTCGCGCCGGGATAGAACGTGAGCACCTGAATGGTGGGGTAATCCACCTCCGGCAAGGCAGACACCGGCAACTGGGTATACGCAACGATACCCACCAGCAAAATAGCGGCCATCAGCAGCGAAGTTGCAACAGGGCGCTGGATGAAAGGCCCGGAAGGATTCACGGAGTATTGCCCTCGACAGGATTGGCTTGCATGGCCTGTTTCGACACGACGACCTTACTGCCCGCCTGCAGCTTATCAAAGCTGCTGGTCGCCACCAACTCGCCGGGATTGATGCCCGTCACCTCGGTCATGCCCGCGTCCGTCACTCCCGCGGTGATGTTACGAACGCTCGCAACTCCGTTGGCAACGACATAGGCAAAAGACGCAGTCCCATTGTGCTGAACGGCGCCGCTGGGAATCAGCGTAACCCCATCAAGCGTATTCAGCAGCAGCCGTGTATTGACGAACTGGTTGGGAAAGAGTGCGCCGTTCTTGTTGTCAAAGAGGGCGCGCAGCAGCACCGTTCCCGTCGTAGTATTGATCTGGTTGTCGATGCTTTCGAGCTTGCCCGAAGCCAGCTTGGTGGTCTGCGCGCGATCCCACGCATCCACAGGCAGGGTGTGCATCTGCTTCATGCGCGCAACCACCGCACCCAGGCTGTCCTCTGCAAGCGTGAAAACCACGGTCGTGGGCTGCACCTGGGTAATGACCACGAGCACAGTGGTTCCGGATTCCTGCACCACGTTGCCGGGGTCCACGAGGCGAAGACCGACGCGCCCGGAGATGGGCGCCGTGATGTGGCAGTAGCTGAGCTCCACTTTGTCATAATTGACGGTGCCCTGGTCGTTCTTCACCGTGCCCTGGTCCTGGAGAACGATCTTCTCCTGGTCGTCGAGTAACTGCTTGTTGATGCCGTTGCGCGCCCATGCTGTGCGATAGCGATCGAGGTCCATCTGCGCCTGCGCCAGCACGTTGGTATCTTTTTCCAGCGTGCCCTCGGCTTCAAGCAACTGCGCCTCATAGGTGCGCGGGTCAATGTCGATCAGTGCATCGCCCTTGTTGACGAACTGCCCCTCGGTGTAGTGGACGGCGGTGAGCACTCCGCTGGCCTGCGCCAGAATCGAGTCGGTGTAAACCGGCGTAACCGTGCCGATGGCGTCGAGATAGACGCCCTGGTTGCCCTTGGTGGCCGCGACCACCGTGGCCGTGACCGACGGTTTTATGGAAGCGAGGCGCTTCTTCGCCGCCGCTTCCTTGAGGTTGTTCAGGTGGATGAACCACACAACGCCCACGATTACGATCAGGAGCACAAAAATGCTTGCCCAAACAACCCAGGGCTGGCCTTGCCGGGATTGCGGCGCGGACAACTGGTGGCCGGCTCCGATATGCTGGCCCCCTGATTCATCTTTAATTTCAGACACTTGGAACTCCACACAAAACCATTTGAGGAGGTGCACTTCGCAGAATCGCAGGAAAAC
>Ga0255350_1000919_pt1 | contig 10504 bp, 8 predicted proteins | sample HBST25r1metaG_FD_186028 | JGI IMG/M metagenome (GOLD analysis project Ga0255350, IMG submission 186028) | Peat soil microbial communities from Stordalen Mire, Sweden - H.B.S.T-25.r1 | ecosystem: Environmental > Terrestrial > Soil > Wetlands > Peat | place: Sweden: Norrbotten County, Stordalen...
CGGCGGGGATGGGCGGCGCCAAGCAGCTCTGCCATTGAGATGGGCCTGGGCAGGGCGGGCATGACCAGGGCATTGCCGTTGGCATAGCTGAGCCGAACCTGGTTGCCACCCGGCAAACGGCGCACGGCAGTAGCCACGATGCCCTGGCTCACGAAGTTTGGCCCGGCAGCGTGCACGAGGCCGCTGGCGGTGTCAAAAAGCACGGCAGGGCGAGCGGCCGCCTGGGCGGTACCCTCAGCGCCCGGAGCAAGGGTCCGAATCGCCTCGAGCACGGGGTTCTGGATATTGTCAGAGAACACCACGATCGACATGCTGGAGCGATCGGTGGTGCGCTTCCAGCCAATCTCCTGGTGCAGCCCTCGTTCCATCACGAGCGAGCGGTTGCGGGTGGAGAACTGCGGAAGCCATGCCCCAGCCTGCGAACCATCGCCCTGGACGGGGCCGGGCGTCATGGTTGCCACCCGATAGCCAATCTCTGATTTGCCGCCGCGCCAGTCAACCTCAGCATCGGGCAGCGCTGCGACCACGGTATCGGCCGACTGATCGGCAAAGCGCCCCAGCACTTCGGTTGAGCCGGCTTCCACCTCGAATTCGTCGCCCAGACGCATGGTCTCCCAAGTGCGAATGGCAGCCTCATCGAGTCCCTGTTCTCCGCCGGGCCCCTCCACCTCAGGATGGACGGCAACGGCAGCTACCGACTGCACCGAACCGGCAAATCCGAGGTCCTGGCGGAATCCGAGCATGGATTCCAAGCCGGCATCGGTGTTTGGGGCAAAATCCACGCGGGCCAGCAGCTCGCGGCCGTTGGAGGGCGTGTCTTCCACCGACGCCGAGAACCGTTCGCCGCTCTCGCCAAAGGTTCCTGCCTGTCCGGTTGCCATGAGGCGGGCTTTGAGTTTGGGGGCGGCGCCGGTGCCGTCAGAGACGACGACCAGGGGCCCGTCCTCAAGCCAGCGCAGCAGGGGCCGGTTGGCGGCCGAGCGGAGCGTCCAGGCCCAGTCGTCCTGCTGGGAGCTGCCGGAGCGCGGCTCAGCGGGCAGCCACTGCATGACTTCATAGAGAGTGTTGAGGGTGAGGTTGACGATGGTGCCGGCGCGGACGCGAACATTCTCACGCAGGGCGGGCAGATAGGACATGCCCATGGCCTTGACCCCGTAACGGCCGGGCATGAGGGATGAGATTTGGAAGCGGCCTTCGCTGTTGGTGTAGACGCTGGCGACGACGGTGAGGTCAGGGCGGAGCAGCTGGACCTCAGCGCCGATCTGCGGAATGCCTGCCGAGTCGCGCACAAGTCCAGACACCGACGCCGAGGCGGCCCAGCAGACAGGGGCAGCGCTGAAGGCGAACAGCATCGCAAATTGGGCGAAATGGGCTCTGCGCTTTATCACTCGTGTCCGTGACCTGGCGTCGTCCCTGGCAAACCACTGACAAATCGAAAACCTGCTCAGCTCGCCGGATCTGGCGTCCGGCTCGACATTACAGGAGGGGTACTTCCTATTCCACGACAAAAGGTGCCGATTGCGCAATCTCTTGTTTCGAAATTGCGTCATTTATTTTTACTGTTACCTTGTACTTGCCCGGGGGCAGGCCACCGATGGGGAGGCTTTTCTCCACAGTCAACTCGTCGCTGTGCGCTCCCAACTCCTTGGAATCAACCTGCTTTTCAAGGAGCACTGTTCCAGTGGCTGTATCGGTAATCTGGAAGGTGACCATGGCCGAATTGCTTTTGGTGGCCTCGTCGATGCCCAGGTTGTAGAACTGCAGCCAGAAGTTCAAATCCTGGCTACGATGAAACTTGACGGGAACGGAGGGATTGGCGCTGACCCTGGGCCTGACGAACTCTCCGCCGATGATGAAGCTGCCGTTGCCGATTTCGCGGGACGAGACGGTGTGCATTTCGTCTGCCAGGATCAGGGAGGATGCGCCCAGCTTTTCGTCGTGGTAGACGGGAACGTCAATGCCGCGGCCGTAGTAGCCGATGTGATCAGGGTTGTTCACGTCCTTGATGGCAATGTCGAGCCGGTAGAGGCCAGGCACCAGCGGAATGGCCTTCCAGTAAACCGACTGCCTGTCGAGGGTTTTTTCAAGGAGCTCGGCGGGCTGATCCACTTCCACCGTGTCTTCCTGGGTCTGGACGGTCTTGCCGGTAATGGTGGTCACCTTCATGAGGATGTTGACGAGGCCCTTGGCCACGCCATCCTTGGTCTGGAAGGTGATGTCGCGGTTCTTGATCTGCAAGGTGATGGGCACCATGTCCATGCTCTCGGTCACTTTGACAAAATCAGTGCGCACGTCAAAGGGGAAGACCGGGCCGGTGAGCAGCTTGTGCTCTGAGACAAATGCGTCGAGGTCCTTGAACTTGATGGGCGGAGGCGCAAACAGCTTTGCGGCCAACTCGATGCGGTCGAATTCCTTGCCCTGGGCCTGTTGGCCCTCGGGCCCGCCACCAATGTTCTCAATGCCGCCGCCGTTGAACCGGTCGGTCTTGTCTTTGTGGTTCATCTCCTCATACTGGGTGAGGCCGGCGCCGGGCACGTGCAGGAGGGCGTCCTTTTCGCTGCGGTCGATGGTGAAGTGGTAGTCGCCGCACTGGCAGGTATCGACAAACTCAATGTCGATGTTTTCGCCGATGCCCTCAAGGTAGCGATAGTGCCAAATCTCGAAGGGGAATGTGGTGGTGGTGCCTCCACCCTCGTCCGGGGTACGGTTGTAGCTGCCGCCCGAAGGGTGGGAATCAATGTCGTCGGGCTTGCCGTAGGAGATATAGATGTGGCCGCGATCGGTTTTCCATCCGGGCTTTCCGGCGGCAAAGTGCTCATTGGCGTAAGCAATGCGCCGGTAATGCTCCTCGCGGAATTCGTTTTCAGGCGAATCAGGGTTCGGATTGCGGCGGAGCCAGAAGTTTTCGATGAAAGCATCGCGCTCTTCGTCGTTGCTCAAGCTTGTGAAGGCTTTGCGCTCTTCATCCGTAATGATGTACGGCACTTCCTGGTTGAGCCAGGTCCTGTAGGTTCCCTTCAACTCCTGCCGCAGGGCTTTCTGGGACGTATACCGTTCTTTATCAGAACGTTGCCGCTTCAACGGATCCACTTCCTGGTCCTGGTTCGAGGCCGGCTGTGCCTGGGGTTGCGCCGACGGCGCTGCCGCCTCCTGGGACTTGAGGAGTGCTGCAGGGCTCAAAACCAGACCGCACCCGATGAGGACGAAGAGAAAACCACGAACGTTAAACGTCATTGCCTTGAATGCTCCTGCAATCCCTTATTTTACGGGTCCCGAAAGGGCTGGGCAATACTTCTTACGCAGTAGGCTGGTCTTTGGACGTGGTTTTGCCGGGAAAGTCACCCAAAAGACACCCAATCCGGCTGTAAAATCAATGAGAAGGGAAAGATTCGGAAACCATCAGCCCGGCCGGGTCGTCCAACAAGGGACAGCGCCTCTTCAAACTGATTGTTCCTGGGCTGTTTTCCTGCCGCGCCCTCTCCGCAACCACCGTAGTGACCGGGGCTAGTACGCGGCCCGGAACCGTATGCAAAGGGATTGCGTACACTGAATTGAGACAAATTTCGGAGCACTCATCATAATGAAGAAGATCATTTTAATTGTTGCCGGAGTATTGGTTGCCGCAGGCCTTGTGGGCTTTATGGTGTACAAGCAACAGTCGGGCTACACCAAGGTGCTGACCGCAACGGTGGTGCGCCAGGATTTGTCAACAGTGGTGAGCGGCACGGGGCAGATCAAGCCCAAGACCTACGCGAACCTGGGAGCGACCGCGATGGGCCGCGTGACGAACCTTACTGTAAAGGAAGGCGACCACGTCAAGAAAGGCCAGATAGTAGCTACGATCGAGAACGTGCAGCAGCACGCGATGGTGACTGGCCAGCAGGCAACGATCGAGGCAGGGAAGACGGACATCGCCAGCTATATTGCGGCTGAAAAGACCGCCGAGGCCAATGTGGAATTTCACAAGGCCGACCTGGCGCAGAAAAAGCTGGACTGGGATCGCGCCCAGAGCCTTTACCAGGCAGGCATCCTGGCCAAGCAGGACTTCGATGCCAAACAGGCGGCCTACGCCACAGATATGGCGTCGCTGGACCAGGCAATTGCCGGGCTGAACCAGGCGAAGGCGCAGACCGCCTCAGCACGCGGCCACCTGGGCACCGCCCAGGCCACCCTGCGCGCCGACCAGAATGCCCTGGACCTGACCATGGCGGTTGCTCCGTTTGACGGCATTGTGACCGACGTGCCGGTGCGCGAAGGCGAAACGGTGGTGGAAGGCATCCAGAACACCGAGGGCTCGACCTTCATGACCGTGGCCGACATGAGCGTGGTGACGGCCGAGGTGAAGGTGGACGAGACCGACATTGTTAACATCCAGCTGGGCCAGCCCGCTGAAGTGACCGTCGACGCCCTGCCTGGCAGGTCGTACAAGGGTCACGTGAGCCTGGTGGGCGACCAGGCGCTGCTGCGCTCGACAGGAATCGCAACTTCGCAGTCAACTACCGGCACCGAAGAGGCCAAGGACTTCAAGGTCGTGGTTACGCTCGACAATCCGTCAGACGAGCTGCGCCCAGGCCTGAGCTGCACCGCCAAGATCACCACGGCGCACAAGTTGAATGTGCTGACGCTTCCGATCCAGGCGCTTACCATGCACGACCCGGCCAGCGACGTGAAGAAGCCTAGCGGCAGCGTGCAGGCCGCATCGGGCCCGGCGCCCAAACCCAATCCCGTGCAGGGTGTGTTTGTTGTGGACAAGGATGCACGCGGCCGGCTGCGCGCGAAGTTTGTGCCCGTGACCACCGGCATTACCGGCGCCACCGATATCGAGGTGCTTTCAGGCCTCAACGAAAAACAGGAGATCGTGAGCGGTCCCTACAAGACGCTGCGCGATTTGAAAGGCGGCTCGCTGCTGAAGCGGGACACCGTCAAGGTTGTGCTTCCATCAGGCTCGAGTTCCTAGAGAAACTCCGTCAGACCGTACCGAATAGAAATGACCGGGAAAAGGATGAGATTCGGATGGCAATCAACAGCATGATCACCGAGGAACTGACCGAAACCGCGCACGTGCCCAGCGACGACATCATCGTGGTTGAAGATCTTTGGCGCACCTACGACATGGGCCTGGAGCAGCAGGTGCAGGCCCTGCGGGGAGTGTCGCTGCGCATCAAGCGCAATGAGTACGTGGCGATCATGGGGCCGTCGGGGTCCGGCAAGTCCACGCTGATGAATTTAATCGGCTGCCTGGATACGCCGTCGAAGGGCAGGTACTGGCTCAACAACCAGCTGGTGAGCGAACTCGACGACGATCAGCTGGCGCGCATTCGCAACAAGGAAATTGGCTTCGTGTTCCAGACCTTCAACCTGCTGGCCCGGGCCACGTCGCTGCACAACGTGGAGCTGCCGCTGATCTACAACGGCACGCCCGCGGCAGAACGCATCGCACGCGCCAAGCAGTCGCTGACCGATGTCGGCCTGGAATCGCGCATGAATCACAAGCCCAACGAGCTCTCCGGCGGTCAACGCCAGCGCGTGGCCGTGGCCCGGGCCCTCGTAAACCATCCCTCGATCATTCTGGCCGACGAGCCTACCGGCAACCTTGACTCGAAAACCGGCTCGGAGATCATGGCCCTGTTTGACTCGCTGCACCAGGCCGGCAACACCATCGTGCTGGTGACGCACGAGCCCGACATCGCCGAGTTCGCCCATCGAATCGTCCACATCCGCGACGGACAGATCTACTCCGACGAGCCTTCAAAGCGCTTCAAGTAGATTTCAGGTCACCAGGAACGCCGTTGGCAGAAAAACTGCCGACGGCATTTTTGCGTGCCGATGTTTTCAAGCCGAACGGAAATGCTTTCCAGTCCGCTTGAAGTTTTGCTATAAAGCGAGGATGCGACTCCCCCCCAACCTCGCCATTCAGCTCGGCTTCTTCTTCGGTGGCCTCTTCTGCGCAATCGCGTTGCACGCGCAGGACACTGTCACCGTCTCCGATTGTCCGGGCAAATTGCTTCCCGTTCAGTTTGAGGTGGACTGCTCGCACGTGGCGGATTCGGCGCTGAAGCAGCAGTGCCCGACCTTCGCGCGCGACCAGGCCTGCAGGGTTTTCTTCGCCTACCGCGACATTACCGGCATCAATCTTGAGCAGTCCTGCCCGGTTTTCAAGTACGAGATCTACGACGAAAATCAGTGGCCGCACCCGAAGGGTGAAGGCGGCCTGGCCGGCCATTGCGGAGCTGACATCCTCTCGGACGTGGCGCTCAAGATCGATTCGCCCATCGGCACCTACGACGTGCACGAGATTCTGCACGTATACCAGGCGGAGCTGGGCGCCATTCCTCAAGCACACATACTCTTCGGCCCTTCTATGGCTGAGGCCCGCAAACGTATTGGCGACAACAAGGGCTACTGGAATGCGATGACGCAGATGAAGCAGGAGCTGGCTCGCAACAAGGCCGCGCTTGACAAGCAACCCGGCGTGAGCGACAGCGCCTGCATCGCCGCCGAGGTCTACACCGAAAACAACATCTACGTGAGCAACCCCGCCGCCGTGATGGCGTTCTACCGCAAGCTGGAGCTTGGCAGGGCCAGAGACATGAACGACCGTTTTCGCCGCTTCAACCGCATGTACGACCTGGTGTCGGAGGGCAAAGCGAAGCCGTTTCTGCTTAACTACTGTCCGGCGTTTTAGAAGAAGCGCTCACCCGAATTGCGCCATATCCATTCCAAGCTTGTAGGTTTCGCCGTGCGCTTCAAGCTCCTCCCAGGTGACTTCGTGGCCGCGCAGGCCGGCCATGCGGCCCATCATGCAGCTCATCGCCGTCTCAACGCCCGAGGCAATCTGGTTATGCACGGGTCCATTGACGATGCTGTCGATGAAGGTGCGTTCCTTGTCGCGATCGGCGAAGGCGAGATTGTCACCGAATGCGCCGTTGGCCGCGAACTTGCCCGACGACGCCTGGGTATTCATTGATTCCGTCCAGGCCCAGGGCTGCGCGCCGACAATCTCCATGGGGCCGCCGTAGGGAATGGACGCAGCACCATCGGAGCCGAACAGCCGCAAGCCCGCCTCGAACATGTTGTAGTCGCCGAACTGCTTTGACGCAAATGAAACGCGCACGCCGCCCGGATAGAGATAATCCACCTGGTAGTTGTCCCAGCAGTCGCCCGCGTGGGTGAGCACGCTGCGGCCTCCGGTGGCCGTGGCCTTGAGAGGACGCGCGCCCAGGATCCAATTGCACAGGTCGATGATGTGGATGTTCTGCTCGACAAGGATGTCGCCGGAAAGGGCGCGGTCCCAGAGCCAGTTGCGCAGCCGGTACTCGTCTTTGCCGGCGCCGGGAAAGACTTTTTCCTTGGATGCGGGCGCGTAGTAGTAGGAGGAGATGGTTGCGATTTTCCCAAGCGCACCGGCTTTGATTTTTTCGGCAATGGCGGCAATGGGCGGCGCGTTTCTGCACTGGAAGCCCACATCGACACTCTGGGTGGGCTTGACTTGCTTTGCGATTTCGAGGGCCTGCTTTGCCTGTTTGACGTCAATGCCCATGGGCTTTTCGCAATAGACATGCTTGCCTGAGGCCACGGCGGCGGCGAGATGCTCGACATGGAAAAACGGCGGCGTGGAGATCTGGATCAGGTCGACATCCGGCGACGCGGCGAGCTGCTCAAACGCATGCGGGCCGTGAAACGTGAGCTTGGGGTCGATGGGCTGACGCCCCAGCGCTGCGTTCACCTGGTTGAAGTGCGCATGGCCATCTTCAAGCTGGTTGGGAAACAGGTCAGCGAGCGCGACCACCTGCGCCACCGTATTTTGCGAGAACGATGTGGCTACGTGGGTGCCGCGGTTGCCGCAGCCCAGCAGCCCATGGCGCACCGCCGAGTTGGCTTCGTAGCCGAAGGCAGATTTGGGCTTTAACAAAAGCATGCCCGACGTTACCGCTACCGTTGTCTGAATGAATTCCCTGCGCTCCATGTCACCCTCTTTCCTTTTTTGTTGAGTTGCGCCGCGGCTCTCAGGCCAGCACGTCACGCAGAATGTTTTCGAGGTACAGCTTTTCGTTCTTCACATCTTCAATCTGCTGCGGGCCAGAGGTCTCGCGCTCTATGGTCACCGCGCCGGTGTAGCCGATCTTGTGAAGCTTGGTGAACACTGCCTTGAAGTCCACCAGTCCCTGGCCGATGAGCACTTCCTTGCCCAGCTTGCTTGGGTCGGTGGGCCAGCGGCCGTCCTTGGCATGAATGCTGCGAACGTGCGGCCCAAGGATGTCGACCGCGTCCACTGGATTTGCTTTGCCGTAGAGAATCAGATTCGCGGTATCGAGGCCCACGGCCAGGTTGGGCATGGCCACATCGTGAATCATGCGCGACATGGTGGTCGGCGTCTCCTGCCCAGTCTCCATCAGAAAATTCTGCCCGTTCTCCTGGCAGTGCTGAGCCACGCGGCGAATTGCGTCGACCACGCCGGGGTATTTTGGATCGGCCGGATCTTCCGGCATAAAGCCGCAGTGGGTCTGGACCTGGGGGATGCCGACTGACTTGGCAAAGTCCGAGGCCTGGCGCAGCGCGTCGATGCGCGCCTCCCGGGTCGCCTCGGGCACCACGCCGATGGTCGATGGGCCACGCAAAAAATCCCATACCAGCGGCTGGGGACCCACCACCTCAACCGTGGTGGCTACAACCTCATATTTGTCCAGCAGTTCCCTGAACTGCCGGGACACCTCCGGCGTGAATTGGCCCAGATAGCCGTCCATCGACAGGAAGCAGTTGCTGAAACCCATGTCGCGGACGCGCTTAACTCGCTCTTCCGGCGCACCATAGGGCGAAATCAACAGGCCCACCTCCATCGGTTTCAAGGGTTTCGACTCGATGGTGGCTATCTGGGCAAGCGCCGCCGGCATCCCCTGGGCAGCGACCGCCGCAGCCGCCGCGCCCATAAACTCTCTGCGATCCATAAATTAGCCTCGCCAGCATTCTCATGTTCGCGGCTTGCCTTTGGCAACCTCTCGCCGCCTGCGGGCATCAGTGCAGACAGAAGACAGGCAAGACTGAGGATCGGGATCTGGTCTGCTACCGACGGCTCCTTGAGCGCGTCCTTACAGTAAGAGTTAGAGATTTACCGAAAGACAACTTGACTTCCAGAGGAAACGGAGACAATATCCTTCCAGACAGACTAGGAAAAAGTTTGCACATCCGGGTTTTTGAGCCCGAGCGAAGCTTTCATTCGATCCTGGCCTCCCCTGGCGAGTCACTTGCCCCGTCGAGTTGATGGCGCGACACTTCATCGCGCGTACGCTTGAACTTCTTTCTTCCCAGTTGCGGCCAGGCACGACAGTTTTCCTGATCGGTCCGCCAGTCCCTATCCCCAGGCGGACCCTAAAAAGCTTACGGCACGCATGGGAGGTTGGCTGTGGTTGTCAAAGCCCAATATGAAGGTCACCGGATCTCGGGTATCTGGGTAGGCGTCAACAACGTTCGCCGCTATTTTTCTAAACGTACAACTGTGATCGAGTTGCAACTGGATCACCTTCAGATTCAGTGCGGTCTTACGCCTCACTTCTGGGAAGGGCGTCCGGAGATTCACGATCCTCGCCTCTCCGACTGGCTTGAGTCAAAGAATCTGCACGAGCGGTTCAGCCGCACGGGCGTCCCGCTGGCGATGATTCCGGCGGGAAAGAACGCTTACAAGCTTGCATCCATTACTCGCCGCTCCAGCGCGAAGGCAGTGCTGCCGCATGAACCCATCATGCAGGAACAGACTGCGTAGCGAGAGTATCAGCCGCACGGGAAAGGAGAACGCGATGAAATTGAAGGCCGACAAAAAGCCCGCACAAGCGCAATCCCTTAACCTGCCAAGCGACCACGCCGTAGCGGCGCTCAAGGCGCTGCTGGCGCAGGTCTCCGCCATCAAGCTGCGAGAGGTTCGCATCGAGTGTTCGGCGCCGTCGCGCGAGTTGCTCATCGTGGCCTACGTGGACGTGTACCAGCACAGCCACACGCTGGTGTGCGCGGTGAAGGAAAGCGACGATCCCGAAAATGTGAGTGACGCCCTGGCGGAGTTGCGTTATCGCGCTGCTGAACTCCCGTCGCATGCGACGCCGGTCTTTATTGCGCCGCGCGTTTCGGCCGCGGCCCAGGCGCTCTGCAGCGGAAGCCACGCAGGTTTCCTCGACCTGGAAGGAAACGCACGCCTGCACCTGGATGACGTGTTTATCCGCCAGCGCATGTCGTTTGCGCGCGGCCACGAGCCAATGGCCGCACAACGTGAAGGAGAAGAGTTGGCCGGCGTGGCCTGAAATTGAGAACTGGAGTTCTGTAATCGGGAACTAGAGCGTTGAGTCAGAAGTTCGTTGAACAATTTCGATGGGTCGGAGTAGTTCGAAAGACAGCCCGCAGGGGCTAAAGGGGAAGCGGAAAATGGCATTTGTAGTCGAGCGAGATGAGCAGGGGCTAAAGCCCGACGCTTATTTTGCGGCTTTTGCGGCACGAGTAAACTCGTGCCCTGATACAAACC
>Ga0255350_1000929_pt1 | contig 10414 bp, 9 predicted proteins | sample HBST25r1metaG_FD_186028 | JGI IMG/M metagenome (GOLD analysis project Ga0255350, IMG submission 186028) | Peat soil microbial communities from Stordalen Mire, Sweden - H.B.S.T-25.r1 | ecosystem: Environmental > Terrestrial > Soil > Wetlands > Peat | place: Sweden: Norrbotten County, Stordalen...
GTTGCGACAACCTGTTTGGCCTTCTGAGAGGCCCCTTGCCCGCCGGCGACCAAGAGCAGAGCGACGACCGAAAACGCGCCGACGAAAACCAATGTGACGATCAATCCCATAAGAGTGGACCTCCTTTCCGGTTAGTTGACGAGCGTTTCGTGTTCAAACAGGCTTGGCGGCAGGATGACTCCCGCGATGCGCAGCCGTTCGAGGAACTTGGGGCGGATGCGAGTCGGCATAAAAGATCCAATGACCTTGCCATCGGGACCGATCCCCTTTTTGGTGAAGTTGAAGATCTCCTGCATGCTGATGACGTTCTCTTCCATGCCGGTGATCTCGGAAATGCTGGTCACCTTGCGCGTTCCATCGCTCATGCGCGAGGCCTGAACGACGATGGTGATGGCGGAGGCAATCTGCTGGCGAACGGATTTTTCGGGCAGATTCATATTGCCCATGGCGACCATCGATTCAAGCCTGGAGATGGCGTCGCGGGGCGTGTTGGCGTGAACCGTGGTCATGGAACCTTCGTGGCCGGTATTCATGGCCTGCAACATATCGAAGGCTTCTTCACCGCGCACCTCGCCCATGATGATGCGGTCGGGGCGCATACGGAGGCAATTGATGAGCAGTTGGCGCTGGCGAATTGCACCCTGGCCTTCAATGTTGGGGGGGCGGGTTTCGAGGCGGACAATATTCTCCTGCGCAAGCCGGAGTTCGGCGGCGTCCTCGATGGTGACGAGCCGCTCGTTGTTCGGGATGTACTGAGACAGGATGTTGAGGAAGGTGGTTTTGCCGGCGCCAGTGCCGCCGGAGATGACAATGCTGATGCGGGCTTTGACCGCGGAAGACAGCAGTTCCATCATCTCGGCGGAGATGCTCTTCAACTGCACGAGTTGGTTGGCGGCCAAGGGGCCCGTCCCGAATCGGCGGATGGACAAGGAAGGTCCGTCGAGCGCGAGGGGTGGAATAATGGCATTCACACGAGAGCCATCGGGGAGGCGGGCATCGACCATCGGCGAGGTCTCATCGACTCTGCGGCCGACGCGCGACACGATGCGGTCGATGATCTGGAGCAGGTGGCGATCGTCGCGAAACGACGTATTGACCCTGGAGAGGAGACCGCCTTTCTCAACGAACACATGGTCCTTGTCATTGACCAGGATGTCAGAGACCTTTGGATCGCGGAGCAGGGGTTCCAGCGGACCAAGGCCGAACACTTCGTCGAGCAGATCGGCCTGAATCTTTTCCTGCTCTTCGTAGTTCAGCGGCACACGCTGGTCGGCGATGATCTCCTTGACGATGCCGGAAACTGCCTGGCGCGCCTGGGAAGAGTTGACGCGCGACAGCTTCTCAAGATCCAGCTTGGAGATCAGGGTCCGGTGTATTTCCGCTTTGTACTTTTCCAGATTCAGCAGTTCCACGTTACACCTTCCGTCGAGAGAGAAACGTCATGCACAGAGCCATCATTTTTTGAAGAAGCTGAAGACTTTCTTCCTGGTTGCGGCTTCGGGTTCGGGTTGTCCGGAAACGGCTCTGGCCATCTGCCGGATGAGCCGTGAAATGGGTGAATCCGCAAGCGCCAGGGGAGTGGCGGTGTTCTGCATCTGGCGCACAGCGGCAAAGTCGTTGGGAATCTTCCAAGTGGGCGGCCTGGTGAGAGCCTTCGTAATATGCTCTTCAGCCACACCCAGGGAACGAGGATCGAACCGGTTGATCACGATTTCGAGTTTCGGACCGCCTCCGGTGAAGAACTGAGAGATCAGGCGGTTAGAATTGCGCAGATCGGGGATGGAGGCCTGGGTGACCAGGTAGACGGTGAACGCGTCCCTGAAGAGAGCGGTGCCGGTTAAATCGAGTCTCGACCCCACATCGACGACCACGTTGTCAAATTCCTGCCGCGCGACGTGGAGCAGTTTGTCGATCGCCTCATTGCTGGCGTCATACTGGGGAAACTTGCCGGGAGCCGCGAGTACGGTCAGTCCCGAGCTATGCTTGACCAGCAACTGACTGAGAAAATTGGCATCCAGCCGGCCGGCTTGCTCAAGGGCGCTGATTGTGGAGAATTCAGTGACGATGCCGAGGTTCAGCGCGACGTCGCCCAAGGGGAGATCGAGGTCGATCAGCAGCGTGCTTTCAGAGGCATTCAGCGCCAGAGCCACCGCAAAATTGCAGGCGAGGGTGGTGACTCCGCCGCCGCCCTTGGCGCCGAGAAATACGAGCAGGCGGCCGTTTGCCTCTTTTTGGGGGCGAGTGGCAGGACGACGAGCCGCGGCCCGTACCATAGCCTCTCCCACGGCATTGTGTTCGAAGGGCGGAGAGAGAAACTCCCGAACCCCTGCACGCATGCAGCGGACCAGCAGTTCCGGATCGGATTTTCCCGAATAGACCATCACGGTCTTCGAGCTCCTGACGCAGATGCTCTCCACTAGTTCGAGGGCAAATTCCGGGAAACTATCCAGGTCAATCACGAGGACGTCGCAGTTTCCTTCCAGCAGTCCCGGCACACCGTCCAGACCGGCAGGATAGGGATGAAGCTCACGGACTAAAGCGCCATTGCATCCGGCAATCGCAAGCGCCAACGAGTTGCGCCGCTGGTCGTCGGGTCCGATGATCGCAACCGGCAAACGGGCGGCGCCGAAGGGATCGGGATAGGGAGAATCGAGATACGGGGCATACGAGGCACTCACGGGCGCGCCGCCCCTTAGGGTTTGCACCTGTTCGTCCGGGCTAACCTGAATCCCAAAGGGTGTGTCAAAGTCCTGCATAGCGTATATTCCGATCCTCAATGCGAAAAGAAGGAAATGAGTGTTCCGATTGCGATGGCCGGTGCGTAAGGGATTTTGCGCTTCCGTGGATTAGCCAGAACCATCTCCGGATCGCGGACTGAGCCGGGCCCCTTCCAGCCGAAGACGAGGTTGCCCGTTCCGGTGAACAGGTCTTTGAGAAATCCACCAAACAGGGCCCAGGACAGAACCATGACACCCCCGGCCAAGCCGGTGATGACGAGCGCAATGAACAATTGGTCGGGGCCGATCCAGGCCCCGATGGCGGCGCACAGCTTGACGTCTCCCGCGCCCATGCCGCCCATCCAGAAGAGAAAACCGTAAATGAGAAGGCCAAGTCCGAGACCCTCGAAGCTTTGGCCGAGGCCATGCCAGCCATGGAGCCAACCGGAGACAGCGATGCCGATCGCCAGGAAGGGGAGCACCAGCCAATTCGGAATGCGGCGGCTGCGCACATCCGTGAAGGTCGCGACGGCGAGGACGATCACAGTTGGCCACCAGGCGAATGAGTTCATGCTCAGGCTCCTTGCCCCCGGCATTCAGGGGACAATCATCCTAGAGCAATTGCCCAACCAAATCGGCGCGAACCCAAATCGTCTGAAGTCAAGCAGTTAGCTGTTTGGCGTTCGGCGTGGTGTAGACGAATGTTTACGGGTGGCGATGGGGGTGAAGCGGGGCGTATACACCCCGCCAGGTACAGCTTCAGAGCCACAAACGGAGCTTGCGGGAGGAGCGGCGGCGGATTCGCAATGAGCGCGAAGACAAACCGGCAACCTCCCCGCCCCAGGTTTGCGCTGCGCCGGTTACGACACTGACTGGGTCGGACCTGAAGGCGCCCGGAACTCAAAAGGCCGAGCTCGAGGCTGGTATTGCGGCGCCATTGAACGCATGGGAGGCGACGCACCTGGAAGAATATATATGCGCAATGAGGGGTTTGTGGATAGTTACGGAGGTGTTGCCGGCGTAATACGAATGGGTGATTGACACCTGGAGGCACCCTCAGGATTGATCGGGGCAAAAGCTCTGCTGGTCCTGGGATGGGAGCCGATCGAATGTACTTCTCGGTCCGTGACCGGATGAAGATGTTCTATCCAATGGACGAACGTGGGCCGGGAGGCCCACGCTACAGCCGGCCAGGAGGCGCTACATTTCCAAAAGGAACATTTTCATACGGCCAAAGAACTAGGAAGCAGTTGCATCTGCGGCACCCCTTCGACAGGCTCAGGGGAGGCTTTAAAGCCGCGCCCTGCCACAATTTGGACCTGTGCGCAGGTTCCTTGACGCATGGGTGAAACCTCGCGTTCCATTCACGTTGCGGTGCGCTCCACAGCCTCCATGGACCCGGTGCTTCAATGCTTATTACCAAAGGAGCGTTGAAATGGATCTGGCCGGTGACTCGCCTCATTACAGCGATCAAAAGCGCCGATAAGTGGAGGCAGAGAGGCTTTTCCCATCCGGGCTTGGTCATCGCGAAATGCGCCTGGTCAAGGGAGGCGGCCCCAGCCCCAACGGGAGATGTGGCCTGGTGTCAGTTAAAGAGCAGTACCATCGCGTCATTGCTCTACCACTAAACGGGCATTGGCATTCAATTCGCTGAAGCAAGATCATGATGACAAGGTTCCAGCTTCTCAATTGATTCCCAGCTTCTCAATTGATAGTGTCAGGCGGCATGCGGGGACAAGGTTCACCCAACCATGATTAAAATCGGACTCTATTCGGAAGACCGCACGCTGCACCCTCTTCTTTCCTCTGCCCTTGGCAAGGAATTCCAGCTCCTTTTGGAGTCGGACCAGGAGGGAATGAACAGCCTGGTGTCTACCGGGGGCTGCGACGTCATGATTCTGGATTTGAACTCGAATCATGATTCTTTGCAGGAGCGCATTGGATTTACCCGGAGTTTGATTGCAGCGAATGTTCCTTCGGTGGTGATGGCCGACGATGGGCTTCGGTCCACCGCGTTTGAACTGGTTCGGTCGGGAGCCTTCGGCTACTGCCGCAGACCGCCCTCGATTCGCGATCTGAAGACGATGCTCAGCAGGGCGTACGAGAATTCCTCGCTGAAGCAGCAACTCCAGACGGTGCAGGAGCGGCTGGAGGAGCCCGGCAGTTGCGACCGGCTGATCGGATCGAGCCCGCAGATGCAGCGGGTATATGAACTTGTGCACCGTGTCACGAATCTGAATGCATCTGTGCTAGTGACCGGGGAGAGTGGAACCGGAAAAGAACTGATCGCCCGCGCCATTCACAATCTTGGATCCCGCTCCAACCGCCCATTTGTGGCTGTATCCTGCGGCGCCATTCCTGAAACATTGATCGAGTCCGAGTTGTTCGGGCATGAAAAGGGCGCGTTCACGGGTACGGTGGGGGCGCGCGAAGGCTACTTTGAGCAGGCGGCCGACGGTACGCTGTTCCTGGATGAGATCGGGGACCTGAGCGTGTTCACACAGGTCAAGCTGCTGCGGGTTTTGCAGCAGATGGAATTCAACCGCCTGGGCAGCAACAAACTCATCCCATTGCGAGCACGCCTGATTTTCGCCACGCACAGAGACCTAGCCAAACTGGTGGCCGAAGGCAAGTTCCGTCAGGATCTTTTCTACCGCATCAACGTCATGCGGATCGATTCACCGGGGCTCCAGGAGCATCCGGAAGACATTCCCAAGATTGCCAGGCATTTTCTGCGGCACTATGCGCAGGTGTTTCAAAAGCCGATGGAGAGCATTGAGCCGGAAGCAATGGCGGCGCTGCAGAGTTATTCCTGGCCGGGCAATGTGCGCGAACTCGAAAACGTGATGCAGAGGGCCATCATCCTGGCTGCCGGACAGACCGTTCGCCAGGAAGATTTGTCGTTGACCACGCAGGAGGAAGATGGCGCCGACATCGAAGACGCAATCGACATCGGCGATTACCATCCCGCAGGCTCGTTCGAGCGGCAACTGCGCGACTATAAGGTCAAGCTGGCCGTCGCTGCCGTTCGCGAGAACAATGGGAATAAGACGCTGGCTGCCCGCAGCCTGTGCATCTCCCGGGCCTATTTGCATCGCTTGATCAGGCTTGACGAACCCGACGCGACCTTTGAACAGGATCTCAGGCAGTCGGTGACTGCGTGAGCAGGGGATTGCCGGTTGCACAGGACAAGGTCTTTGGAATCCCTGAACAAGTTTTCTGGTGAAGCAGCTAGGTCCGTGACCGGATGAAGATGTTCTATCCAACGAACGAACGTGGGCCGGGAGGCCCACGCTACAGCCGGCCAGGAGGCCGGCGCTACATTTCCAAAAGGAACATTTTCATACGGCCAAAGAACTAGTCCCTCAAGGGATAAAGCCCACGTTGATTTTGCAACATTTGCGGCACGCGACCCAGGGGTGTCCCTGGGTACCCCGGTCGTGCCCTGACACTTCTTGCAACCCGGAATGAGCTTTTCCGCAGACTGCAAAGCCCATACCTTTCAAAACGCCGACTTATGCAGAGACTTCCTAAGTGTGCAGGTTATAACTGGGCGGGCCGGCGATCACCAGACCGCTCTTCTGCCGTCCGTGAATGTACCAGCAGCACCATGTCGTCTCGTGGAACTGGTCGGCGGGCGGAGCAATCAAGTCCCTGTAAGTAACTTTCCCGCATATAAAAAGCTTTTCTTCCCAGCTCTCAATCCGCCTGAATGTTTCATCGGACGCGCAGACCCCTTTCAGATCGTCCCGGCCGAAGGGCTTGATGGCGGTGGACTCGCCCGGCAGCAGAATGATGGGAACGGCTGGTGCGGCTTGCTGCTCATTTCCATACTCAGGGGTCGCGGGAAGGTGAATTTCATCCAACGCGATCTCGATGTGGTCGAAGGCCGCAATGATGGTTGCCGGGGTGCGGCCGCGATTGGTTGCCATTACGCTAAAGCTGTTCTCAACCGTCCTGGATGGCTCGACGGCGATCAGGATCCAGGGCCTTTCTGCATCGATGATGGATTGGGCAATCAACAACGCGGCGCGGGCGCTGTCTTTGGCGGCTGAAACAGCGTCTTCGGCTGAAGCGGTTTGGCGCGCAATCTTTTTCAGCGTGGAAACGGCCAGCATGATTCCGGCGTATCCCAGAATAACGAGCACGAGATAGGCAGCCCACAAGATTCGATCGTGCCAGGGCCACGATGCAGGCGCTGGCGCCGGAAGGGTGACGATCATGCGAGGCTGCTGATCCTCGCAGGGGACGCCGTTGCAATCGGTCTTGCCGGTTTCCGTAGCTTGCGGCGCGGCGATGGAAGAAGTGGAAGGCGTCGTCTGCCGATTGCCGTCGGCAGGTTTGGCTGCCTGCCCGGAGGCTGGCACATACGCCTGGGAGATGGCCAATAGCAACGCGCATAAAGCCAAACGCCGAATCACCATGGCGCAAATGTACCACACGAACTCCCGAGGCGGCGTGGGAGAAGGTACTCCGGCTGTCTGGACAATGGCCGCGCGAAAGCGCGGGGCGGCCCAGGAGGGCTACGCTTTTCGAGCCTCTGCTTCAGCCAGCCATCCGCGGCGCAAGGTCTCGGCGGGGATGCTGGATAGGTAAGGCTTGATATCGAGAATCGGCGTTCCGTCCAGCATGTCGACGCCACGAACGTAGAGCGATCCCTGGTCGCGGCGAAGCAGTTCAACGACGGTCAGGCCGATCGGATTTGGCCGTCGCGGAGATCGAGTGGCAAACACGCCGTGCGGCCGATCGTCGGAGGGCGGGGCGGCACTCAAGTCGAAGCCGTCGGAGCGGTCGAAGGTCCAGAGCACGAACAGGTGAGAGAAGCCCTCGATGTCGTTGAGCCCGGGCTCAAACTCCGGCAGGATCTTGAGCACTCCTTCTGCTGTGTGTTTGGCGCCAAGGCCCTTGGGAATGGCGGCTGTCTCTTTGAAAGGGCTACTTACGAATCCAATGGGCCGGGGCGTAAACATGAGCGAGTGTTCCTCAGCGCAGCAGGCAGACGCAGGCGGAATCTGCACTTTTGCCGGTTTGGCAGGTTGTGGGAGTGATTGGTGGACCTGATCGGGATCGAACCGATGACCTCTTCCATGCCATGGAAGCGCGCTCCCAGCTGCGCCACAGGCCCACTTGCTGCAGGGATGCAACTCTCCTATTGTCTCCGCTGGGGCGTGATTCGTCAAACACAAGCCGCGTCAGGAACCGGAGTGGGCTGAAATGCGGGTTGAGCCTGGAAATATAAGGGAATTCAAAGGGATCCAAGGGGATCGAACCGATCCCAAGTCCGGATGGATGGGCACGGCACAGTTCCGGGATGGGTGGCAACTGCCCCCTGGGAACCGTCTGGAGAAACAAAACGTGCGTGACCGGGAACACTTTGGGTAGGGTCCGGTGTCTAAAATAATAGAGAGCGCGGGACATTCGGTGAGAAGCCGATGTTCCGTTTCCCGCGCACTCGGGGCAGCATCGGGTTTCCGGCGGCAGATTTTGAGTCCGTTGGGTCGAGTGGCCGCGACAAAGCCGCAGAGCCAAGACAAGGCCGCAGAGCCAAGGCAAGGCCGAAAAGCGGCGGCAGATTCGGACGATCGGTATTCGGGCATTTCGCATTCGGGCAAATTGATCCGGCGAAAATGAAAGATGCCAAGGGTGCGAATGTTGCGGTAAGGTGGGAGGACACTGAGATGCAGGCGGACCTCACCATGGGCAATCTTGCCAGCGCGTTAACGCTCCAATCCGAAGAAGCGGCTCTGATTGCGGAACTTCGAGCCGGCTCGGAGGAAGCGTTCGCGTGGTTGATCGCGCGCTTCCACCAGCCGATCTACTCCCTGCTGGCGCGCACCGTGCAGGACCCCGCCGATGCCGCCGACCTGACCCAGGAAGTCTTCGTGAAGGTATTCCGGGGTGTAGGGAATTTTCATGGTGGTTCGTCGTTGCGGACCTGGATCTACCGGATTGCTCTGCACGAGGCCTCGAACCAGCGGCGCTGGTGGATGCGGCACAAGCAGCAGGAAGTGCCCATCGAGCAGGAGACGAGCGAGGGGCAATGCGGCTCGCCAACGCGGCTGATCGATATGCTGGTGGACCCGTCCGAAGGCCCATTTGAGGCGGTGGTTCATGGCGAGAACCGAGCGCGGGTTGAGGCGGGTTTGAAGCAGGTGCCTGAACCGTTCCGCAGTACGCTGATCCTGCGCGATATCGAGGGGTTTGTCTACGAGGAAGTGGCGGAGATGCAGGGCGTGAATCTGGGGACGGTCAAGTCGAGGCTGGTCCGGGGACGAGCCTGTTTAAAGTCGATTCTGACGGCATCGGCGGCCGGTGCAAGCCACCCGGCGCCTACAGCATATGAGGCAGTTCTGGGAGAGGAGGCGCGATGAGTGGATGCAATGCAGTGCAGGCAAGGTTTACGGAGTATCTGGATGGCCAACTGAACGGACATGAGATGCAGCGCATCGCCGCCCACCTGGAAGATTGCCGGGAGTGTGCCCATGAGTGGGCATCGCTACGGCAAGTGCAGTCGTCCCTGGCTTTGTTGGGCCCAGTGCCGGAGCCGGCAGACCTGCTGTTGCGGATTCGCGTGGCGGTGAGCCAGGAGCGAGCGCGCAGCCGGCGAAGCGTTTTCCAAGGCTGGAACCTGGCCTGGAAAAACACCGTAGGTCCATTCCTGCTGCAGGCCTCGGCCGGGTTTGCCAGTGCGGTGCTGCTGCTGGGCACGGTGATTGTGCTGGTCAGCATGTTTGCCCAGCCGGAATCGGCGCAGGCCAGCAAGGACGAACCGCTTGGAAATCCCACGGCGCCTCGCCTGGTGAGTCTCTCAAGCGGTGCGGGCAACAATCAGATCGACAGCTTTTCCGGCCCGGTGGTGGTGGAAGCCTATATCAATGGCGCGGGTCAGATGTACGACTATCGCATCGTCTCCGGGCCCAACGACGATGCGACTCGCTCGCAGATTGAGAACATGCTTCTGACCGGCCGCTTTGAGCCGGCGCGTTTCTTCGGCCAGCCAGTGCGCGGTCTGGCGGTGCTGTCGTTCTCCGGCGTGTCAGTGCGCGGATAAGACAATCGAGCATCATCCATCCCGTTTGACGGGATAGGAGACAGAGAACTCCTCCAAAACTGCCCTCCCATTGCATATACGCACTTGGTTATTAGCGCAGGTGTAACTGATGAGTTGCCGGTCATTCATCCGGAACGACGCCCTTAAATTGACTTTGAGAATCGTGCCCGGTGGCGATGCGAGGCCGTTCGCTGGTAGCCGGCGCAGAGAAAAGACTCCAACTCGAACGACGTCGACGGAGACCTAAAGAAATCCACGACCGCTTGGCCGGGCGGCCTGGAGAGGAACAGCCAGTTGAGACACCATACATCGGGCGTCGGCTATTCTCTCGTCCGAAACAGCAAAAGTCGCGGGCCTTATAGGTCGTGAGGGCAGCAATCCCTGGCAGGACATCTTCCCTGGGTACCCGGCGACGTCATCACAATCAGAGTGGCGGATTGGCGAGCTTCCCAGAATTGCACAAGTTTTTTTGCCCTATCGACAACAAAACCGAGTAGAGTAATTCCGAACACCTCTCTCCCTCCGCTCGATGCGTGGCGCTTTTGTCGCGCTTCGGCGGGGTGTGGAGTCCGTTGGCGATCTGGCTTTTTCACGTAGTTTTTAAGGTGACTTGCGATGAACGATGTCATTTGCCCACGCTGTGGCG
>Ga0255350_1000930_pt1 | contig 10410 bp, 13 predicted proteins | sample HBST25r1metaG_FD_186028 | JGI IMG/M metagenome (GOLD analysis project Ga0255350, IMG submission 186028) | Peat soil microbial communities from Stordalen Mire, Sweden - H.B.S.T-25.r1 | ecosystem: Environmental > Terrestrial > Soil > Wetlands > Peat | place: Sweden: Norrbotten County, Stordalen...
GACGTCGGCTTCAATGGGGGTTGCGCTAATCGCGACAATCTCCCTGCTGCTCGTTGGAGGGGCGGTCGGCTTCCTACTGCGCCATTCGCCGTCTGACGAACTCGTCGGTAGTGGGTCCATTTGAAAATCGGAACCGTTGACGCCTCGGAGGCGTTATGTCTCATGATGCCGTCATGCCAAAGCACCCCAAGCGCCCGCGCGATCCGTCACAATTAGCAAAATTGGTCGTCGATATCGCCGTCGGTGACGCCAACGATTCGCCAAGCCAACTCTTCCCTGATAATCAGGCCGATCAATCGGTTATTGGATCGCCAGGGGGGCGCATAGGAGGGAAAGCTCGCGCCGCAGCGCTAACTCCCGCTCGTCGCCGCGACATCGCCCGCCTAGCGGCTAGTTCGCGATGGCAAAAAGACAAAAGCAAGTAGCTGGCCGTCCTCCTAAATCCGCTCCCCCACAACTGTTCCCTGTTAAAGCCTTGTGGTGCGCTCCCAAGGCGCTGGGGGGCGTCGACTGTTGCCAGACCTGCATGTGTGATGATGGCTATGAGTACGCAGTAAAGCTCGATGCTCCTGATCGCTTCGCGGCTCATAACGAGTGGTTTTGCTCAAACCTCGCGCACCGTGCCGGAGTTCAACACCCCGCCTTCAATCCCGTCAGCCATGTCGACGGCCGGGTTTGGTTCGGGTCGCAATGGATAGCCGGCGAGATACCCGACTGGTGGAACCAGGTCGTCGCTGGAGCCATTGCGTTCCCAGAGGTTGCAGACGATTGGTCTAGAATCTTCGCGTTCGACCTATTCATAAATAATACCGATCGCCATTTGAGAAATTTCTTTGTATTGAAAGATGGCGCAACCCATAGAATGTACACTATGGACTATTCGCGCGCATGGTTTCATAACGGATTTCCACCATCATCGCTTCCGCTCCGTCCGACATGTAAAACAATCCTTGCACATCGGTGGATACGAACAAATCTTGGTGCTGCATTTAATATTGCGGCGGCTCTATCCGCTCTAGACGCTATCGATACGATAACCACTTCGAATGTCAGACGAATTATTTACGATCAAGACGAAAATTGGTTGACAAAAGCAGAGAAACGTGCATTATTTGATTGGTGGGATACTGACTCCAAACCGAGAACTGCTTCAATCAGACTGGGACTGCAAAATGGCGCTCTCTTTTAAGTTCTCCGTTGTGCAGGCCTCCCCGGACAGACGTCGAGGGGAGAGAGTCAACGTGGGAGTCCTCGTGTTCTTGAACGACCGGGTTGATTTCCGCGTGCCCGAGCTTCGGAAACTCAAGATGCTGGCCGGCCACGGCTGGGATGAGATTGCAAGCGCGTACGGGGCGCAGGTCGCGACGGAATTTGCGCGTGAGAAAAACCCTGACCAATTGATAAAGAATATATCTACGATGAGTAAAATCTTTATGCCGTCCGATCTGGGATCGGCTATCGTAAATACAACAGACGAATATGAAGATCGCGTAAATAGTATATTGAATACACTTGTTGTTAGGCCATCCTTAACAAAGGGTGAGAAACAAGCGAGAATAAACTCAGAAATTTCAAAAATGTTGACAGCGCAGCAGGTTCTGGCGACGAAAGGACAAACCATAGACGATCATAAAGTCGTGAGGGGGTTTGTCGTTTCCAAAGACAAGGAATTAGTTGCGGATTTTGCGTATAGAAACGGGACGTTGAGGGTTGTTGCGACATTGGAAATGCGCGGGACAACTGCGGCACATGGCAAGGCATGCGAAAAGGGCGCTACTTTACATTTTGCAAGAGAGGTATTTGGTAGCAATACAAGTACTTTGGCCGTTTATGCCGTCAGTCCTCTCGATATTAAGGCGAGGTCGGCTGAAATCGATATTTTAAAGGGGTTCTCTAACGGGAACGCCTTCAACTGGCTTGACCCATCGGAACAGCGAACGTTCCGCCACCTACTTTATTGAAACGGACAGTTTGTGCTTGACACGCAAGCATGAAGTGTCTATTTGGGGAGCATGAACAAGCTTTCCACGGATCAACGCGCGAAAATCTTGCACCTGCTTTGCGAGGGCAACTCGGTCCGGGCTGTCACGCGGCTGCTGAACGTCGGCAAGAATACGGTTCTCAGCCTGATGCTCGATGCCGGGAAGGCTTGCGCTGACTATCATGACGCGCATGTTCACGGTCTAAAATCCAAGCGCATCCAGTGCGACGAAATTTGGAGTTTCGTTTACGCGAAGCAGAAGAATGTCGCCGACGCGAAGGCCGCTCCTGACGGCGCTGGCGACGCTTGGACATGGACGGCGATTGATGCCAACTCCAAGCTGATCGTTTCATATTTCATCGGCGATCGTTCGGGACAGTCGGCAATCGCGCTGATGGATGATCTGTGCGGGCGCCTGGCTAACCGAGTCCAGCTCACCACGGATGGCCATAAGGCGTACTTGGAGGCGGTCGAGGGCGCGTTCGGAGCGGATATCGATTACGCCATCCTGAACAAGATTTACGGTGCGGCACCGGAGAGCGCCAAGGGCCGCTACAGCCCGGCCGAATGCATTGGAGCGAAGAAAGAGCGGATCGAAGGTAAGCCCGATATGGCGCATGTTTCAACGTCCTATGTCGAGCGCAGCAATCTGACGATCCGCATGCAAAACCGGCGCTTCACGCGGCTGACTAACGGCTTTTCAAAGAAGCTGGAAAATCACGCCTATTCGGTTGCGCTGTTCGCTTTCTTCTACAATTTTTGCCGCATCCATAAGACGCTGCGCGTAACGCCGGCGATGGAAGCGGGCGTGACCAAGCGCCTTTGGGACGTTTCGGATATCGTCGCGCTCGTTGAAGCCGAAGAAGCTAAGGTGCCTCCGGCGAAGCGCGGTTCCTACAAGAAGCGCCTCGAAGCGGTCTAAAATTCAAACGGACCCACTACCAACTCGTCGCGCAGGTTGACGCCCGATTCGGCGAACTCGGCGTCAAGCCGGGTTCGGTCGAACTCACGTCGCAGAAGGCCGATCGCGCCCGCCGCGCCATCATGACCGGGGATTTTGCCGCGGCGACGCGGGTGGCGGGCGAAGTGCTCGGCCGCAGCGCGATTCAGGGCTGGCGCTACGCTCCGTTCGAGGATTTCGTCGACGGCCTCTTCGTGACGAAGCCCCCCGAGCTTGGACTCCGCCTCGACGAGTGGGTGGGCCAGGACAGCGCGAACGCGCTCGCGCTGCTGCTTCGCGCGCAATACGACTACGACGTCGGCTGGGCCAGACGTGGGCATGATTTCTCCGAGAAGACCGCGCCCGAGCGCTTGACCGCTTTCAAGGCCGACATGGCGAGGGCGCTCGCCGAGGTCGAGGCCGCGACGCGCCGTGACCCGGGCAATCCCTACAGTTTCTATCTGAAACTCCGCATCCTCCGGGCCCACGGCTATTCGCCGACCTTCGTCGAGGCGTTCGAGGACGCGATCGCCGCGTTTCCGGGCTACTATCCTCTATACGAGACGGCGCTGACCGCCCTGCAGCCGCGGTGGGGCGGCTCGATTCCGGACATGCGGGCGTTCGTCGAAAAATACGCCGGCGGCGCGACGCAATTCTCTCCGCTCAGGCTGCTCTATCTCAGCCTCTATCGGCATGCGCTGAGCGCGGCGTCGGTGGCGTGCGAAGCCGCCGGAGGCGGTCGCGACAAGACCGCGCAATGCGTCGCCGCGTTCATGAAAGAGAACGTTCCGCCCGCGCTCGAGCAGAGCGCCTTGAGCGCCGTTCAGCTCTACGACCATGCCGACAAGTACGAGTTCGGCGTGGCGATCAAGGACATCGTGTCCGATATCATGGCGACGCCCGGAGCGGACGCCTATTCAGGCGCTGTCCTGGAGCTCGTCGCCGGCGGCATGCACAGCGACACCCAACTCAATGAACAGAACCCGGGCCACAACGACTACGTGGTCGACAAACTGGTCGCCCTGTCGTGGCGCGACAAGGGTTTCTACGACAACGAAGCGACGAAGCTCAAGGAAGCGCTGGCCGACGCCGCGGTCGCGACGTTTCCGTCCGAGGAAGAGAAGAATCTGGCGCTCGCCCGGATTTATGAGCGCCTCTCCGAAGCCGCCGTGCAACAGCGCCAATTCGTCGACGAAATCGCCTTTGAGAAGGCCGCGGTTCTGCTCGGCGTCACCTGGGATGAGCACTATATCTGCCACGGATATTATGTCCTGAAGCGCTATGACGACGCCGTGCGGGCGTGCACCCAGGCGATCGCCGACGCAGGCGGCGGCTACGCTCTGTATTGGCGCGGGGAAGCCTACCGTCTGGGGCGTCATCCCGACCAAGCCCTGGAAGATCTGACCAAGTCGGCCGACAGCGAGGACTATTTCGCGCCCTATGCGGCCGTCGACATCTCGATGATCGACTTCGATCGCGGCGACAATCGAGCCGCCCTGAACGTTCTGAACAAGTACGCGTTTCTTTACGACACAAACCGAACGGAGCGATCCCAGGTCGCAGTCGCCTACAACAACCGGTGCTACGCGCACATGCAGCTCGGCGAATTGAAGCCGGCGCTCGACGACTGCACGCGCTCGCTCGAGTACGGAAGCCTTCCCGACGCCTTTCGCAAGCAGCAGGAACTGGTCAAGCGTTTGGCGCTTCCGCAAAAGGGCTTGTAGGCGGGCGCGGCGGCGAACCCCGCTCTCGCGACGGGTCGCCGACGACGACCGCCGGATTTCCCGCGCGAACTGCAGGCGTTGCGCTGTAACGGGGGCCGCGCCTGCGCCCGGCGCGGCACGTCTCACAAGGCGCCGAGCAGGCGATCGAGCTTCTTCGCCGTCTCGTCTTCGGCGAGCGGGGTGAAGACGACCAGCTTCATGTCGGGCTGTTCGGCGACGGCGAGGCTCGTGTATTCGAAGGTCATCCGTTTCATCTTCGGGTGGTCGATGCGCTTCACGCCGCTCAGTGGCTGCAGCACCTCGTGTTTCGGCCACCACGCTCTGAATTCGGCGCTCGCCGCCTTGAGCAGGGCGATCAGGCGCTCGAAGTCGGGGTCGCCGGCGTAGCGCGCGCTGTCGGCGCGGAACATGGCGAGCGAGGCGCGCGCCACCGCCTCCCAGTCGGTCAGCAGGCGACGATGGGCGGGATCGGCGAACACCATATGCATGGTGTTGCGCGCGTCGCCGTGAAGCCGGCCATAATCGCCGAACACCGCGACGGCGGCGCGGTTCCAGGCCAGGACGTCCCAGCGGCGGCCGACGACGTAGCTCGGCTGCCCGGCCATGCTGTCGAGCATGCGGATGAGCGGCTCCGGAACGACCTGCGGTCCCGACTTCAGCGCCTCGGGCGGCGGCCGGTCGTTGAGCAGGAAGAGGTGTCGCCGTTCAGTCGGATCGAGCTTCAGGGCGCGCGCCAGCGCCGACAGGACTTCCGCCGACGGACGCACGTCGCGACCTTGCTCGAGCCAAGTGTACCAAGTGGTCCCGACGCCGGCGAGCAACGCGACCTCCTCGCGCCTGAGGCCGAGCGCGCGCCGTCGAAAGCCTTGCGGCAGGCCGACGTCGTTCGGCGTCAGCCGCTCGCGTCGGCTGCGCAAGAAGGCGGCGAACTCGCGGCGACGGCTCTCGCGGGCGACAAGGCGAACGTCCATGACGCTGTTCATAGTAGTACCAGTACCAGGATGACACCAGTCCTGTTTGCCGCGGCTGCGCCGCGCCAGATTCGCGCCGGCTGAGGAACAGGCGAGAAGGACGCGGGACGCGTGGACGCCGAGGGCAAGACCATTCTCATCACCGGCTCGACCGACGGCGTCGGCCGGCGGGTCGCCGAACGGCTCGGCGCCGCGGGGGCAACCGTGCTGATCCACGGTCGCGACGCCGCGCGCGCCGCGCGCATGAAGGAGGCGGTCGAGGGCGTCGGCGGGCGCGCCACGGTCTATCTCGCCGATTTCGTCTCGCTCGACGAGGTTCGGACGTTCGCCGCCGCGGTGGCGCGCGATCGCGAGCGGCTCGACGTCCTGATCAACAACGCCGGCATCGGCGTCGGCGGGCAGGGGGCGCGGCGCGAGACAAGCCGCGACGGCTGCGAGCTGCGCTTCGCCGTCAATTATCTCGCCGGCTTCCTGCTGACGCGGCTACTGCTCCCGGTCATCGTCGCGGCGCGTGGCCGGATCGTCAATGTCGCCTCAGTCGGCCAACTGGCGATCGATTTCGCCGACGTAATGTTGACCCGCGGCTACAGCGGCCGGCGCGCCTACTGCCAGAGCAAGCTCGCCGGGATCATGTTCGCCTTCGATCTCGCCCGCGAACTCGAAGGCGCTGGCGTCGCGGTCAACGCGCTGCATCCGGCGACCTACATGGACACGACGATGGTGCGCCAGGACGGCGTCCGGCCAATGAGCACGGTCGACGAAGGCGCCGACGCCATTCTCCGCCTCGCCGTCGCGCCGCTCGGCGCGGGGGAGAACGGCCTCTATTTCGACGGCCTGCGGCCTTCGCGCGCCAACGCTCAGGCCTACGACGCCGAGGCGCGCGCCCAGCTCCGGGCGCTGAGCTTGTCGCTCGTCGGCCTCCCGCCTTCTCCCTCCGCTCAATCCTGAAAGGAAGCGATCATGTCACTACAGCGCACCGTCATTGTCGGCGGCACGTCCGGCATCGGTCTGGCGACGGCCGAGAAGCTGCTCGGCTCGGGCCATGACGTGACGATCGCCGGCCGCAGCGCCGAGCGGCTCGAGCAGGCGGCGAAGCGCCTCAAAGGCAAAGCGCGCGCCGTCGCCATGGACTCCGCCGATCCCGCCAGCGCAAAGGGCGCGTTCGCCTCGATCGGCGCATTCGACCATTTGGTGTTGGCGCTCGGCGGCAACAAAGGGGCGGGGCCTTTCGCCACGATCGATCTGGCGGACGCCCGGCGGCCGTTCGAGGACAAGGTCTTCGCCCATTTTGCGACCGCGCAGGCGGCGCTGCCTTTCCTCGCCAAGGACGGCAGTCTCACCTTTGTCTCCGCCGTGTCAGGGCAAGCGGCGATGCCGGGCACGGCGGCGCTTGGCGCGGCCAACGCCGCGATCGCGGCGTTGGCGCCGATCCTCGCCGTCGAGCTGAGGCCGCTGCGCGTCAACGCCGTCTCGCCAGGGGTGGTCGACACGCCGTGGTGGAGCTTCGTTCCCGACGGCGCCAAGGCCGCGCTGTTCGCTGACTACGCCGCCAAGACGCCGGTCGGCCGAGTCGGGACGGCCGAGGACATCGCCGACGTCATCGCGTTCCTGATCGGCAATCGATTCATGACTGGCGCGACGGTGATCTGCGACGGCGGCGTGCGGCTTGGAAACGGTTAGGCGGCGCGAAGCGCGCGCGACTTGCGCCGGGCCATGAGTTGCGCCGCCACCACGGCGTGCGTGATCAAATAGAAGGGCACGAGGACCGTTGGCACGAGCGAAAAGGGCAGGGACTGCATCGCCTCCGATCCGACGCCGACATGGAGGAGTTGCAACGGGCCGCCCTGTCCGCTGGTCAGCCCCAGGCCGACGGCGGCGAACAGATCGAGCGCGCCGAAGGCGTTCCACGCTGCGATCGACGCCGGTTCGCCGCGCGCCACGCGCAACGCCAGCGGAATGGCGATGAGGCCGGTGACGATGTCGCCGAGCCCGGCGGAATAGGGGAACGGACCGCTCAGCCGGCCGACCGCGGCGAGGGCAAGGAACAGGACGCCGAGGAGGCGCAGCGCGTTGAGGGCGATCAGCAGCTCGGTCGGGATCGTCAGCAGCGCGGCGCGGAAGCCCGGCGAGCCGAGCCATAGCGCCGCCGCGGCCAGGAGCGGCGCCGCGAACAGCGCGCCGACCACCGGAACCGGCTGCTCGGGCGAATAGACGAGCGCGCCGGCCGCGCCGAGCGCGGTCGCCAACCCGACCCAGGCGCCGGCGACGCCCGCCGCGACCAGGCGCTGCCTGAGCGTCATCGGCACGATCGTGACGATCGCGACGACGTTGACGAGTATCGCCGCCATTCCCGTGATGTGTCCAAGCATGTTCAACATGACCGTCTCCTTTCAGTGTAACTACACCTATTTGAGCAAAACCGGCCTCTGCGGCGCCTGAGGCGTCAGGTCAGCGTTGCGTTCGCCAGCCGGCGCAGCGCCGCGACGTCGGCGACGCCCAACATCGCGGCGACCGCGACCTGCGCCGCGCGCCAAGCGGGGAGCGCTTCGCTGGCGACCGCGCGACCCGTCGCGGTTGCAGAAATCAGGTGCGTCCGCGCGTCGTTTTCATCTGTGCGCGTTTCAACCCAGCCGTTGCGCTCGAGCAGCGCGAGGTTGCGCGTCAGCGTGGTGCGATCCGCGCCGAGCGCTTCGGCGAGCGTCGTGACCGGCGTCGCGCCGCGCAGGATGAGGTTGGCGAGAATCGTAAACTGGGTGACTCGCAGCCTATGCGGCCGCAAGTGCCGGTCGAAGACGGCAGTGACGCCGCGCGCGGCGCTGCGCGAGGCCTGGCACAGGCAGTTTCGGCAATCGGCGAAGGCGGAGGCGTCGGACATGGGCTTTAGTGTATCTACACTTATCGCGGAGTCAACCGCGAATGCGCGTGGACGCCGGGCTTTCGACGGAGGAGGGGCGCGTTTGCCGCCCGGCAAGCGCCGGTCTGCGCTTTGTCGGCGCCGGGCGATGGCCTATTCTGGCCGGAGTTCATCGACTGCGAGCGACGCGAGCCTCCCTTGTCCAAATCCACCCGCGCGACCAAGGCCCTCGAGCAGGCGGGGGTGGCGTTTTCGGTCCACGCCTACGACTACGATCCCGACGCCGACAAGATCGGCTTGCAGGCGGCGGAAGCCTTAGGCGAGGCGCCGCAGCGGGTGCTGAAGACGCTGATCGCGCTGGTCGACGGCAAGCCGATCTGCGTCGTGCTGCGCTCGGACCGCGAAGTGTCGATGAAGAAGCTCGCCGCCGCGCTCGGCGGCAAGTCGGCCGAGATGATGAAGCCAGCCGAGGCCGAGCGCATCTCGGGCTACAAGATCGGCGGCGTCAGCCCGTTCGGTCAGAACCGCCGCCTCAAATGCGCGATCGACGCCGACGCGCTCGCCGAGCCCTACGTCTTCGTCAATGGCGGCCAGCGCGGGTTGCAGGCGCGGCTGAGTCCACAGGACGTAGCCAGATTGCTCGACGCGATCGTCGCGCCGATCACGGCCTGAGCCGGCCCCTCTGGGCGCGCCGTCGCTTTTGCGCTTGAAAAGGCAACCGTATGGTTGCATATTGTCGCCATGAGCATGGACGCGGTCTTTCGAGCGCTCGCCGATCCGGTCAGGCGGCGGCTGCTGGATCGCCTCCATGCGCAGAATGGGCAGACCTTGAGCGAACTGTGCGAAGGCCTCGACATGACGCGCCAGGCGGTGACTAAGCACCTCGCCATCCTCGAGGCGGCCAACCTCGTCGTCAGTCAGAAGCGCGGCCGCGAGAAACTGCACTTCATCAACCCGGCGCCGATCAACGACATCGCCGAGCGCTGGATCGGCAAGTTCGACGCGCCGCGCCTCGCCGCGCTCGCCGAGCTCAAACGCAAGCTGGAAGAAGGGAAGGGCCATGACTGACGGGATCAGCCGCTTCGTTTACGCGACCTAAATCCGCACGACGCCCGAGAAGCTGTGGGCGGCGCTGACGAAACCCGAATTCATCAAGCAATACTGGTTCGGCGTGACCATCGAGACCGACTGGAAGGCGGGTTCGCCATGGAAGATGCATTACCCCGACGGACTCGTCACCGACGAGGGCGAAGTGGCCGAATGCGATCCACCGCGGCGCCTCGCTCTGCGCTGGCGGCATAAGTGGAAGCCGGAGCTGGCGGCGGACGGCGAAGCGTTCTGCGTCATCGAGCTCGAGCCGGTCGAGGGCGCGGTCAAGCTGACCATCAACCACACGGTCGCGCGGAAAGACTCGAAGCTGATCGAAGCCGTCTCCGGCGGCTGGCCGCGCATCCTCTCCAATCTCAAGTCGCTGCTCGAGACCGGCGAGGTCGTTCTCAAGCGCAAGCCCGGCGGCTGACCGTCGAGACAGAAGAGAGCCGACCGTGGATCTCCCCGCGATCGTCTCGCGCCTCACGGTCGAGCAAACCCGTACAAGCGGTTTTAGAGAGTGTTCTTTCGTATCGGAGGCGATCGCCGGCGGCCTCGTCGGTCTCGCCGCCTGCGACAGGCCGGTCGCCGCCGACTTGCGCGCGCCGATCGCCGAGATCGAGGCGTTCAAGCGGCGCATGAAGAGAACCCTTCCTTGGGTGTCGGCGTTCGCCAATAACTTCAACTTCAACTTTCACGTCACACTCGAACCCACGAAAGGATCGACAGAATACAACTGCAGGCCGCTCGACTTTCGCGGCCGGCCGGCGGGACTGAGCGTGTTCGTGCGCGTTCGTGGCCAGGCCGCAGTCTGGCGCTGGCGGCGACGGCCGTGCCCGTTGCTGTGAAGG
>Ga0255350_1000932_pt1 | contig 10407 bp, 16 predicted proteins | sample HBST25r1metaG_FD_186028 | JGI IMG/M metagenome (GOLD analysis project Ga0255350, IMG submission 186028) | Peat soil microbial communities from Stordalen Mire, Sweden - H.B.S.T-25.r1 | ecosystem: Environmental > Terrestrial > Soil > Wetlands > Peat | place: Sweden: Norrbotten County, Stordalen...
GCCAAGTCGAGAGCTTCTGTGGTGGTAACGTCGCGTACGTTCCAGCCGGGCTGGATGATGATCGTACGCGGATCGAGGGCGCGGGATTCGGGGCGGTAGGCTTCTCCGTCCGATGCCCGATCAAATCTTTCGCCTTGTAGGGGCATGTTGATTCCTTTCGCGGGTTGTGTAATATCGCACTAATTTTGTTTGGTTGTGGCCATCAGCTTTTCGATGCTGGCGGCGCTGATGCGCAGGGTCCGGTATCCGAGCTTCGAGGATGCCAAGCGGCCTTCCTTGCACCACAGCCGGATCGTTTGTTTGGTGACGCCGAGGTAGTCTGCAGCTTCCTGCGGAGTGACCCATTCGGCCGTGAGTTGCTGGTTATGGTCCATGATTCAACCTTTCTGGCGGTTAAGGTAGCCGTCCGGGACGGAGCGACCCTCAGCAAGCTCCTTCGCCCAGTGAGCGTTACGCGCGTTGTCGTAGGCATCCCACGCGCGTTGCTGATCTTCGGTAATAGTGGCGTGGAGGCGCATCGCTTCGAGTTCCGCGCGGTTACGAAAATACGCACGGTCGATCCTGTCGTTACGCGCTGCCGACCTGCACAGCGCGAATCCGATAAGGTAAAGCCCCAATATTGCTACGACTGCGAGGATTGCCCAGAGCATGAGACGCGCTCCTTTCCAACGGCTTCCATGTCGCTGATGATGGATTTGGCGGTGGATTTGATAACAGCGGGCAGTTTGGCCATGGCCTCGAGCTGGAGAGCGCGGTAGCGGGTTGCCCGCGCCTCAATCATTTCCCGCTCACGGTGGTTTAGGGTGAGGTCGCAGGCCATCACGTCACAGGTTGCCGCAAATAGCCCAAGAGCTTCGATTTCATTGTTGATGGTGATTACGTCTGTCATGCAAGGCTCCATCCGATAGCACCGGCAATGGTGAGGGCTACCGTCCAGCAGGCGATAGCGTATTGGGGTTTGTGGTCGTCGATCCAGGCAAGAGCCGGACCAAACACGAGGGCAAGCAGTAGAGCGGTGATTGCAAGTTTAATTGAGATACCTTCCTTCAATTGCGTCGGCAAAAAACGAGTGATCATCCGCGCCAGGACCAGCCGAATCCCAAACAAATCCCATATCGGCTCCAAGTTTCTTCCACGCGCGATTAGCGATCTCCTGTGGATCTTCGAACATTGGCTGTCCCCCGCTTAGGTACATGACCGGCTGAGACCGCGCCACTTGCATTACGGTCATCATGAAGGCGTACTGCTCATCGTTCATGCGAAATTCAGTGCGCATCGGTTTTCCGCTCATTTCTGCGACTGTCTCCGTCGCCGGTGTGATATTGCACTAAATGTCTAAATCCTTGAGGATTGCTTCGATTGGCGTCTTTGGGGCTTGCGCTTTGCGTATGCTGTACCCGGCCCGCTTCGCCTGTGCTTTGAAGGCCGCGAACTCGTGAGGCAACAGCTTCCCGGTCCCATCGCCCAGGTTCAAACGGTTGTATTCTGCGATGCCTTGCGCCGATACGGGATAGATCGCCGTGAACAAACTCAACTGGTGATACTCGAAGTCGATTGCCATTTGCGTTACTCCTCACTTACTTACATACACAATACTATCACAATCTATCGCAATGTCAACGTAACTTTGGTAATCAATCGCAATTATTATCAATGGGGATTTACGTACTTGACTCCCGTTCCGTTGATTCATCTGGCTTTACCTTCTTTGTGGATTTCTTTCTGGGTTTGGCTGGTTTCTGTCTGGATTCCGGCCGGTATTTGAGCACTACATCAACGATCTGATCGAGGATTTTAGGTGGCTTCATTGGATCAACCTCGCGTAGGTCAGACGCTTGCCGTCAACGGCTTTGATGAAGCTGTCGAGGCGATCCAGCGTGTGAATCTTCACGTCGCCTTCGTTCAAGCGAAAGGTGAATTCGTCAACGTAGCGATGCAGATGCTTCGGGCTGGCATGATGGTAGACCCCATACATCCCGCGCTTCATCACCGCCCAAACCGACTCAATCGAGTTCGTGTTCACGTCGCCCCGGCTGTACTCTCCTGCCGAGTGCGCCACGGTGTCATGGTCAAAGAACAGACCGCCGATGCCCGAATAGCCGGAAGCCTCATCGGTCATCAATTGGGAGCCAACCTCGACGTGCTCCATAATCGCGCCCTGCAAGGCTTCCTTGTCCGTGTTAGCGACCGGATGAGCGATTACCCTACCGCCGCGCTCCCTGAGTCCCACGACGGCAGTCTTGCCCACGGAACCGCGTCCAGCATTCAGTTTCTTATGCTCATGTTTGTTGGCTTCCTTGCCGCCGAAGAAAGCCTCGTCAACTTCCACAATGCCTTGAAGTTTTCCCAGTTCACCACCGCAAGCCTCACGGAGACGATGGAGCATGAACCATGCCGACTTCTGCTGTACGCCTATCTCTTTGGCGATCTGCATGGAAGAAATTCCCTTGCGAGCAGTAACAAGCAAGTACATGGCGTACAGCCACTTGTGAAGCGGAATGTGCGACCGCTCGAAGATGGTTCCGGTTCGGATCGTGAAGTCAATCTGGCATTTGTTACAGCGGTGGAAGCCAGCCTTGCGAGGCGTGATGCGATCCTGACCGGCACAGGTGGGACAGGTAACACCTTTAGGCCAGAGACGGCTCTCAAGGTAGATTCGCGCTGTCTCTTCGTCAGGAAACATCTGAAACAGTTTGAAGGTGCTGATAGTCGATCTGCTCATTTAGTAGCCTGCCTCTTTAGCTGCGAAAGATTGTTCCAAGAAACTGCGCAAACCAACGGCGGAATAGTTCTCAACTACACGGCAAAGTTGATTTGGCAACCACGAGGTACTGGGTTCGATTGCCCATTGCAAATCGGTATCGATACAGAGGGTGAGTTCGGAGGCTTTTGCTTGCTTCGCCGCTGCCAGAAGTTCGTTGATCTTCGATTCGCTGATTTCTTTCACTTCGCCACCTCCACCGATTGCACCCGAAGATACTTGTTTTTCTTCGTGACGATTTCAGATGCTTGCTTTTCGCTGTATGCCTCAATCTTCTGCGAAACGAGAAAGTCGTTAAGGTTGAGAGCCTTCACAATGTAGGTTTTCTTGATGTTCATTTTGGTCTCCTTGATTGCATTGACCTCAGTAAGTTCATTCATGTCGCCCCCTTCTCTCTTTTACATACGCAACACTATCACAACGTATCGCAATGTCAACATAACTATAGTAATCAATCGCAATTATTATCATTGAGCACTGCTCTACACTATCTCTATGGATACTCACTGCTCACTCCCGCGTGATGTAGCTCCTCCTTCCCGCCCCCTTATGTCTCTACCCGCGTTCCAGTCTTGGATACGGAGGCAGTCTAGCCAGGGCGAGGCAGGCAGGCGCCTTGGTGTTAGTAGGGGTGCTGTGGTGGGGTATCTCAATGGATCTATACGGCCTAGCGCTACGGTGCTGATACTGGCTCGGCTGCTGGATGAAGGGACTTGGTCGTAGGGCGCTGCGGATAGGGGATTGGCTGGCAACTTGTCCTGACTGGGGCGGCGTGGTGGCTTGGACGTCCCTGAGCCATGACGCCGAAAAAATGGGCACGAAGAGAAAAGATAATAATAAAACTTGACGCTATGAAGTAATAGTAATAATATAACGGCATGGAACATTGTAATCAATGCGGGTCAGCCTGGAAGAGTCGAATCAAGAGTCCTGTCCAGTGCCCGAGGTGCAAGCGCTATGACTGGAGACAACCGAAGAAGGGAGTCCGCATGATCCATCTGAGCGAAGTCGCCAGTTTGAGCACTGAAGAGATTGAGGCGATGCAAAAACCTAAAGGTCCATCAATCATGGCTGAAGGGTTCCCGATCTCAATTCCGGCGATGCCTAAGAAGAAGAGCGGTAATGGAGCCTTTCCTCACAAGCTCGCTTGCCCGCGCTGCGAGAAAACTGAGTCTATCCGGCCTTGGGGTTCGATGCACCGCTGTATTGAGTGTGGGGTGAATTTCTGATGGCGTACGAAACGACAGAAGTTGCAGTATCGAAATCTCAGGAGCAGATTCGCAGGCTCATCTACGGGCACAAGGGAACCGGCCTGATGCTTCTATCTCAACCTCCCCGCGAGGGCTTCGAAGCGATGGTGAGTATAGCTAATATGCCTTACCATATCCGCGTGATGGCAACGTGCGATAAAAGGAAATGGCAGTATTTATCCGGAGCAGCGCAGAAAAAGAAAATCGATCAGGAAAACAGGCGTGTATGGCGAGTTCTATTCTGGCACCTGAAAGCCATGTTCGAGGCTGGGGCGGGCGTAATCGACGCTCGTGATGTCATCATGCCCTACGTTGTTCTCCGAGACGGATTGACCCTGGCGGATCATATCAAGCCCAAAATGACCGAACTGATGAACACCGATCCCTCACGTCTATTGTCGTCAGGATCGGTGTAATATCGCACTAAAAAGGAAAGCCATGAAGAGAACCTGCTCCAAGTGCAAAGAGCCTATCAAGAAACACCACCACTGGCGCACCGTCCAGCACCACTTTTTGTGGTTTTGGTGGACGACGACTGACCACTACGACTGCGACAAGCCTGAGACGATCCACGAGAACGTCATTCGGCTCGAACGTGGAGTTCCACCGCCTTTCGAGGATGTTGATGTATAGTTGTGGTTTATGGATGACATTTCGCCGGTCGCGAACATCACCGGGAAGAAGCTGAAGATCCTGCGCAAGCGTGCCCGGCTCACCCAGAATGCAGTCGTCGATATGTGCGGAGTGTCCGAGACGGCGATTTGCTACCTGGAACGGGGATTAAGGAAGCCGCATTCATCCACTCTTCAACGGCTTCTGAACCTATACGCGCAGAGGATTCACTACTGGGAAGAGATAGCCAAAGCATTGAATGGAGAGCAACATGCCCAAGGAACGGTCGATAGCCAAGCGCCTGAGTGGAAGCGAGGCGCTGGATTCTCTACTTCATCGCACCCACGTCTCCCTGTCTACAAAGTTCAAGAGTGCGACGTGGATCGACGATCTTCTTCGCCAGATGTACATCCGCCTTTCCGCGCACGGCCACTTTCATAGCCACAAGGCGTACCACGCGTACAGCGCAACAGTTGACCTGAAGTTCGAGGGCGACAGCGTGGGAGTGAAACTGGAGTTCAAGCCGGCCATGAGCTTCGCCCCGCCCCTGACAGACGATTTCCGCATCACCGGACTCAACTTCGGTTGCGTCATCGGTGCCGTCGATGTGAATGTCAAGATGCCCATCCTTCCGCCCAATGCAGTCCGTGAAGACGCTGGCATGGACTTGCCAGTGCAGGTCGAGGAGAACGGCGTGCTGGTCGAGAAGTTCGTTCCTGCGGCTCGGTACAAGACCAAGCTGAAGCCGGGACAGAAGTTGCCGCGAGTCGCCAACATGGACGTACCAGCGTTCCAGACGAAGATGGACATTTCCGACGATCTTGTGGATCAGTTCGGAATTCAGACCAACTAATGAACCCAAAGAAGTTCAAGCCGAAGCAGAAAGACTTCTCGAAGACAGCGAGAGGCAAGGTTGCGCTTGAACGCCTCAAGGCCCGCTGGCGTCTCGACAACGAGGATGGCGAGTGGGAGCCTGAATCGGAGCCTATCGTCACACCAATGCTCAAGGCCGTCCCTGGGGGCATAACCTTCTGCATTGAAGCTCTCCGGGCACATGATGAGGATGATTCTCGGCAGTTCCTTGAGACGTGGGACGCCTGCACCCGTACCGACCGTGCGTTGCTGAGGATTGAGGATATTGCCCACGCTTCTGGAATCGGGTCGCTGAGGCTCGCGGAGATCGCTCAGACGGCTTTGTTCCTCTACGGAGACCGCCAGGCGCAGATGATCCTTTCCGCTTCCATGCCCAAAGTTATCCGCTCCACCGTCAAGGCAGCTACAGATGAGGTTCCCATCACCGCTACAAGCATCGTAGACGGCGAGTTCATCACCAAGGTAGTCGGCAAGACCAATGGCGACACTCGGGCCATGGAGATGCTTCTTAAGTCGCGCGGAATCCTTCCCATCCCCAAGGGCTCTCAGATTGCCATCCAGGTGAACAATCCAGATCGCGAGGACAAACAGCCAGAGAGCGGCCATGAGTGGAAGTACCCCGAAGACAGGCTGAAGGAGATCACCGCCATCACCAATCCCAAGCAGCTTGAGGCGTCCACTTCGCAGACTTCCGAGCACATCCACTTCGACACCAGACGCCCTGTCGTCTTCGAGAGGTAAGTGTGTATGACTACGGTTCTTGAAAAGAAGTTCACAGCTAAGGATTCTCGTGAAGATTTATGCTCTGCGATCATCGCGTTGTCCTCCGATAAAAACTGTCGCCTTTTGTTTTCCGACGATAATGAGTGGAAACAGTCAAAACTAACAGAGATCGCACGATTGGCAAGAATCTTAAAAAAGAAGCTCTAAGGAGTTCCATATTTTTAGTAAGCTCCTCGCTACCGCTCAGTTGTCCATGCTTTCCGAAGCATCTGCGAAGTCTGACTCCGGCCTATGGATTCCCGAGTACCACTCCATCTCCCAAATTGACTCTTTCAATTCTCATTTCAACGCTATAGCGGAACGGGCTGAGCGCAACGAAGAGAGTCCACAAGACCATCTCGGTCCGGAGGAACTTGCGTGGATCGACAACGAATACAAGATTTGCGCGTGTGACGATCGATACTGGTTCGAGAACTACTTCTACATCAACGACGACAGCAAGCTAGTCCGATTCCAGCCGCGTTTCTCGCAGTCCATGCTCATCGACACATGGGCCGAGCGCGAAGAGGCTGGGCTTCCTATAGAGCAGCAGATTTTGAAGGCCCGCCAGCAGGGCATATCGACGGTCGTAGAGGGTGCCATTGCCAAGAAGGTTAACTTCGGTATCGGCGTGAAGGCTGCAATCGCCTCCTACGACCAGGACGCCGCGGAGCGCATGTTTGGCATGACTGAGCTCGCGTTCAATGAGATGCCTAGCTGGATGCGTGCCAACCCCACCAGCGACCGCGCACGCTCTCTCAAGGCATTCGCCGCGACCAACACCCGTCTAACTCTCTACTCGGGCAAGAAGGCGGCAGGAATCGCCCGTGGCGACACTCCTTCAGTACTTCACATCTGCCTTGCTCCCGACACTCCACTGCATCTGGAGGATGGGAAGATTCTTCCTATTTGCGAAGTTCAACCCGGAGACAAGGTGATTACTTCGCGCGGGAGAATAGTTCCCGTGAAGGCGTGTATTCAGAGTCCCCGTCCCGCTGAAGTCGCATCTGAGCTATGGCTGTGGGGAAACTACTCTCCCCTTGTTGTCACACGAGACCATCCAATTCTTACTCCTGACGGGTTCGTGTATTCGGAGAATCTTGGCAAAGGGGATTTTGTATCTATACCCGTCAGAAAGATTGGCCGAAAGATCCGATCTGTCGATATTGAATACCCGGCAGTCGGAAGAAAACCTGTCGGTCGAGACAAGAGTACGATTCGTAAGGCGGCGCTCAACCGTTCGTGGGGATGGCTTTGCGGACTTTATATAGCGGAAGGTTCTCTTACGGCCAGCAACACGTCCGACGGAGCATCGGGAGTTTGCTTCTCGATTCACCGCAAGGAAGAAGCCCGTGTCATCACTGGACTACAAGAAGCGCTTGGGATGTTTCAGCACATCGGCGTGTCGCACAATAAGAAGGCGCTTACTTCGCATATCAACGTGCACTGCTCTGGACTAGGGAGATGGCTCGGGAAAACCTTTGGCTCCGGCGCTGAAAACAAAACCATTCCAGACTGGGTATTCCAAACTGGCAGTGACTTCGTTGAGGGACTTGTAAAGGGATACTTTGAGGGCGATGGTCACATATCGCCCCGCATCTCTGAGGTCATCTGCCATTCCGTGTCGATGTCTCTGATCGTTCAGATGCGCGACCTGTTGGCGTCGATGGGAATTGGATGGAGCAGCATTTATCGGCGCGAAGGCGGATTCCTTTACGGCAGAAACTGCCGTCCCATTTGGTCACTTCAGGTAGCCTCTGATTCTGCGCGGTTGCTCCGAAGGCGTATGGGATGGGAGCAAGCCAATCATTCTCCGGCGCGTCAGAGTGCCGCTAATAGGGCGAAGAAGTGGAGATACTCAGAAGACGGAACTTTGATTCATATTCAAGTCTTCGAGAATCTACCGCGCTATTGCGAGACGTTTTACGATCTGGAGGTCGATGCCCCCGAGCACGACTTTACGACCATCCATTGCTGCGTGAAAAATTCCGAAGTCTCGACTTTTCCAGACGCTTCGAACGTCATCGAGAAATCTCTGTTTCAGGCTGTCCATCCTTCCCCCAACACGTTCATGATTCTTGAGTCTACGGGAAATGGAAACACGGACTGGTGGGCTCGCACATGGTATTCCAGCCGGGATTACTGGGCAATCGGTGGCGCACGGTTGCAGCCTATCTTCTTCCCGTTCTTTATCGCCATTGACCTGTTTCCCACCCCGGCATGGCGCAAGGAGCACCCTGTACCGCGTGACTGGCAACCAATGGCCGATACGCAGCGCATGATGGATAAGGCTGCCGAGTATGTCCACCAAACGCCGCTGATTCGTAAGTACGCCGGGGATGACTGGCGGATGCAGGATTTCCAGGCTTACTACTGGGAACAGGAGCTTATGGAGGCTAAGCGCAAGAACGAGGAAAATGCCTTCTATCAGGAAAGACCGTTGGATGATTTTGAGGCGCTCAGACCTAAGAAAGACATTGTTTTCAATCTATTAGAAGTTACAAAACAGTACGAAACTCGGTCTCCGTACACGGTTTGGTCGATCATCGGAGAGCAGATTCAAGAAAGGTACTACCCAGACGAGACGGAGATTGACCGCGAAGTTGAACCATTCCGCGTGAGCTATGACGGAAATATCACAGATCTTCGGGGACGCGTGGCAAAGACATTCTGGTGGGAATTCACTCCAATCAAGCAGCCAAAAGAGTCTGGAATCGACATCTTCGACGCTGAGCGCAAATGCCTTATCTTCCGCTGGCCGGAGTCCGGTTATCTCTACGGAATCGGCGTGGACAACTCTGGCGGTACGGGGAAAGATGGCACGTATATCAGCGTGAACGGGAAAGCGATCTATGGCAATGAGCCAGACTTTCAAGCAGCCTGTTTCTGGGCGAACAAGGTTGACCCTTCACTGATTCACCCCTACATCATGGCCCTAGTGTCGCTCTACAAGACAGAGATGGCTGAGGGAAATGAACCGATGGTAGGGATCGAGCAGGTGTACGGCCTTGGCGATACTCCGCAGATTCAGATGCTCTCGATGGGGTACAACAAGAGGAATCTCTACCACTTCAGCCGGCTGGACGGAAGGAATCCGGAGGCTGACAAAAAGAAGTCCAAGCGCCTGGGATGGTACACGACGGAGTGGAGCCGAAACTTCATGCTGTCGATGTACAAAACGGCAGTTGAGAACCACTGGCGCAAGGTCAATGACCCATTCCTGCTCAAACAAGAGATTCCCGCATTTCAGGTGGACAAGACGGAAAGCGGAAAGACGCGGTGGGATCATGAGGACGGCAAGCGCGATGACCGCATCTTCGGAGACGGAATCAGCTACATCATTCTGAACGACACCGAGTCAATGACACGGCGCGTACAATCGAAATTTGAGGGCGAAGAAGAGCAGATCGAGGTTAACATGGACTATCCAGTCGGGATCAACTCGACGATGGAAGAAATGTTTGGAGCGGAACTATGAGACTGAGAATTATCGATATCAACTGCCGTTTGTTCTGGTTCACTCTGTTCTTCCGGGTAGACCATAGCCCGAAAACTGGCTATCACATCGAATCCAATCTCTACGAGTACCAGCGGTGGTCTGGTTCCTGGTTTTATTTCTGGAAGTGGGAGCCTCTTCCTGATATGAGACCACAGGTCGCATTGAAGCCTCGTAGCGAAGGATTATCTACACTTTCGCAGGAGATGGAAAATCTATCGCTACGCCCCGGCGTTAAATCTCGCTTCGCGGAAATGTGCAAGAAGGGGAAAGCATGAGCCTTATTATCTTACCCGGCGCAAAGAAACCAAACGAGGACTGGGCCTACGAGAATGGCAAAGAGGTTCTTTGGTACGACGAGAATCCAGTCACCAAGCGCGTCGTTCTCACCTCCCCCATGACACCGCGCCGTCTCGGATTCAATCGCCACAAGACGAATGAGCCCAAGGAAATGGATCGTATTTTCAAGCTCCTCAACGAGCAGGAGCATGAAGACAATGCGGTGATGGTTGAGAAGCTGTACAACCGTGGCCGCGCCTTCTATGATGCCGCCCGAAGCCGGTTGACACAGAGACTTCTTTCCGTGGACACGAAGGAATGGGAGAAGGCGTTCATTCGCGAGGCCCTGCGCCTAATGGACGAGCGTGACTACA
>Ga0255350_1000945_pt1 | contig 10320 bp, 6 predicted proteins | sample HBST25r1metaG_FD_186028 | JGI IMG/M metagenome (GOLD analysis project Ga0255350, IMG submission 186028) | Peat soil microbial communities from Stordalen Mire, Sweden - H.B.S.T-25.r1 | ecosystem: Environmental > Terrestrial > Soil > Wetlands > Peat | place: Sweden: Norrbotten County, Stordalen...
TCGAACCCTAATTCCCCGTTACCCGTTACCGCCTCGGTAGGCCAATACCCTACCGACAGTAGCTGATAGGTCAGAAACTCGAACGAACAGTCTCAAAGACGAGATCCGCTGTTTCATTGTGATCACCAGTAACAAAAGGTTGCCCTTTTGATTGATTCGCGAACTAATGAATGCACCCCTTCCGAAAAGTCGGGGTTGACGCATGTATTAGCACCAGAATTACCATGGATATCCATTTAGTATTGATCATCGTTTAAATTATAACTGTTGTAATGAGCTATTCGCAGTTTTACCGTATAATTTAGTTTATACTTAGACTTGCATGGCTTAATCTTTGAAACAAGCATATGACTACTGGCAGGATCAACCAGGTTACTAGGATACAATGGTATGTTCGTTGAAGAATTTCCCACTCTAGTGAATATTATCCGCACACAAGCTTCTACTATCAAAAAGGACAAAAGGAATGCCCAAATTTGAAATCTGACATCGACTCAATGAATGAGACGCTCATCATAAAATCAATGATACTCCCTATTATAAATCACTCTACCAACCATCAAACACTTACTCTAACAAAGGGCAGAAGCTCAAAGCCCCATACCTCAATTTAGACAAACCATACTCCCGGAAAAGAAAAATGAGAAACTCAAATTTCCCCCCCTACAATAGTGCAAAAATGTACATCTTGTAACCCAAAGGATGGGAGACTATCGTATTATTTTTTGCACCGAATTTTCATAGCATGTTCGAAGCGTATGTCAAATATAGTTGGGCCCCTTGGCGTTCCGTTGATGTCACGCAGTAGTCCTGACGCCGGAGAGAGTTCGCATGCTATGTAAGGTTTGAAAATGTGAGTGTGAGTGGACATTCTGGGTTATTGAACATGTGACGGTTTTCGGCGGATTCGGTGTGTTTGTGCGATATGCATGTAGATTAGTGTATTGTATGTGTAAGCATGTGTTTCAGTCGAATTGGTGTGTAATTAGCAGGTGGTTTATGTCGCAGTATCTCCGTAGGAAATAACTTGCTTGTCAGAAATTATACGTTCGGACGTACCACAAGGGCACTCCGGCTAGAGTCACGATCACCAGTGTGCAATGGCCGCTCATCCAACCCCAAGCCGCCTACATGATCGCAGCATGGGTACGTCAGGTAAGTTTATTATTATAATGTTTGCAATAAAGCAAACATGATCGTCGCAACTGCATTATGGGTCTCAAAAATATTAATTGCCATATTCATGAGACCCATAATAGTGTGTGTGGAGTTGTTAAGGTGTCCTAGAAGGGGTTAATTGTTTAAGTTTGTATTATCGAGTATCATAATGTCGCCTTTTACTACATTATGCCTTGGTGCACTCTTGAATTGCCATGTGCAGAAGAGTTTTTGGAGTCCCTAGTGGATCGCAGACCCAATAGAACGGGTGTAATAGGATAGTCACCGGGGCATAAAATAATACGATAGTCACCGGGGCAGTAAAATAATACGATAGTCAGCGGGGCAGTAAAATAATACGATAGTCACCGGGGCAGTAAAATAATACGATAGTCAGCGGGGCAGTAAAATAATACGATAGTCACCGGGGCAGTAAAATAATACGATAGTCACCGGGGCAGTAAAATAATACGGCAGAGTAATAATTCGCGGCAAAGAAATAATACGATAGTCACCCGAGCAGTAGAATAATTGAATAGAATCTGCGATGCAGAATATAATACGATAGTCAGTGATGTGATCCATTTAGCAAGTGGTGGAGCCTCAGCAGATCGCAAGGCAGAGCTCACTCTCATACTTACAGCACACCATTGCAACCTAATCGTCTATATAGGAATGTACACGTGCTCCCATTTTGTTTTGGAGATTGGGCATCTTTTGGCGACACCGTAGTTCCAAGTGGAATCGAATTATCTATAAGGTCCGTAAGAAGAGCAACACAAGACACAGATTTCCAGTTGGGATTCTGACTTAGAGGCGTTCAGTCATTATCCCACAAACGTAGCGTTGCACCACTGGCTTTCCAGCCAACTGCGTTACCAGAGGCTTGGAGCAACGGTTCCTCTCGTACTAAGTTGCCCTGCTGTCACTGTATCATTAATAAGTAGGGTAAAACTAACCTGTCTCACGACGGTCTAAACCCAGCTCACGTTCCCTATTAGCGGGTGAACAATCCGACATTTTGAGACTTCTGCGTCTCAATGATAGGAAGAGCCGACATCGAAGGATCAAAAAGCAACGTCGCTATGAACGCTTGGCTGCCACAAGCCAGTTATCCCTGTGGTAACTTTTCTGTCACCTCTAGCCAGAACCTTTCTGGACTTAAAGGATCGATAGGCCATGCTTTCGCAGTTCGTATTCGTACTGGAAATCAGAATCAAGCTGACTTTTTCCCTTTCAATCAACAAGAGATTTCTGTTCTCTTTGAGTCAACCTTAGGGCATCTGCGTTGCAATTTAGCAGATGTGCCGCCCCAGCCAAACTCCCCATCTGATTATGTCCCCTGACAGGATTGAATGACAAGCATACTTAATACCAAAACATCTTTGCAGAAGTTTCCTAACAACAGAGTAAGTAGAGCAACATTGAGGGTCGTGGTATTTCAATTTTGTAGCAAGCTACTCCCACGTATGCTACACCCCCCAAGTCACTCCACAAAATCAGACTAGAGTCAAGCTCAACAGGGTCTTCTTTCCCCGCTTATTTTGCCAAGCCCGTTCCCTTGGCTGTGGTTTCGCTAGATGGCGGATGGGGACAGTAGGAATCTCGTTGATCCATTCATGCGCGTCATTAATTAGACGACGAGGCATTTGGCTACCTTAAGAGAGTCATAGTTACTCCCGCCGTTTACCCGCGCTTAGACGAATTTCATCGCAATGACATTCAGAGCACTGGGCAGAAATCACATTGCGTGGACAGCTTTGCAGCTTATCGCAATGCTTTGTTTTAATTAAACAGTCAGATTCCTCTTGTCCACACCAGTTCTGAGACGACCATAGTATGCCGTGCTAAAGGCGAAAGCCAACTAAGACACTCATCTCGTCGACCTTACTTGCGCAAGAAAGACGATAATATTGCATCAAAGCGCATGACACGGTCCTCAGAGCCAATCCTTTTTCCGAAGGTACGGATCCAATTTGCCGACTTCCCTCATCCACCTTATTCTATCTAACCAGAGGTTACTAACCTAGGAGACCTGATGCGGTTTACGGTACGGCTCGCCACAAGTACTGATATTAACTGACTCTTCAAAGACCATTGGAAGCATACCGGATACCCGTCAAAAGACAGATACTATTGATAGCTGCTATCTCTTTCTCCGGCGAAACCGATTCGAGAGACAAAGCCATTTAAAGAGCAAAGGAAACGCTCCCCGGAGCAACCACTGGCAAATCAGTATCAAATGTGTTGCCACAAGTGCTTGTGCAAGTAAAGGAATTTCAGCCTTTTTCCCTTTCAGGATCATTGGCAATGCCAAACTCTTAACCCATAAGGTTTTCCTTTAGGACCGACTAACTCGAGAACAAATTCTGTTCACTCGAAACCCTTATCCACGTCGGTCATCGCAAATCACATACGATTAATTGCTACTAACACCAAGATCTGCACTAGCAGCAGCTCCAGCCCAGTTCACACTGAAGCCTTCAACGCTACCACCACGCCCTCCTACACAGCACGCCATTACCATGCTGGTTCGGTATCGGTCGTTAGCTTCAGCGTCATCCATTTTCAGGGCTGGTTCATTCGGCAGGTGAGTTATTACACACTCCTTAGCGGATTTCGACTTCCATGACCACCGCCCTGCTGTTTCAATGAACCAACACCTTTTATGGTATCTGATCAGCGAACGTTTGACACCTTAACCGAACGTTAGGAGCATCCCTCATCGCCAGTTCTGCTTACCAAAACTGGCCCACTAAGAAGTAACATTTGACAAGATCACTAATTTAATCAGTAATCAAGACAGACCCATTTAAAGTTTGAGAATAGGTTGAGGACATTAAGTCCCCAAATCCTCTAATCATTAGCTTTACCAAATCTAACTGTAGCACTTCCAGCTATCCTGAGGGAAACTTCGGAGGGAACCAGCTACTAGATGGTTCGATTAGTCTTTCGCCCCTATGCCCAAGTTCGACGAACGATTTGCACGTCAGTATCGCTACGAGCCTCCACCAGGGTTTCCCCTGGCTTCACCCAACTCAGGTATAGATCACCATCTTTCGGGTCTAATCAATTATGCTCAAGCACAAACATAAAGTCTGGCCGTTGCTGCACATTTCACAACTATTGCTTTCACTACGCGTGCAAGGTTATACCTCTTACACTCGCACAATTGACTAACTCCTTGGTCCGTGTTTCAAGACGGGTCGTGTACAAACGCAACAAACCATGAACCAATATTTGGCAAACGGTTTGTTCACTGTGAAACACAGCGAACGGCAACGTGTACTCGCTTCCCTCTCAACGATTTCAAGTCTGTTAGCTCTCCTTTCGAAGTGCTTTTCAACTTTCCCTCATGGTACTTGTTTGCTATCGGTCTCTGGGTGATATTTAGCCATTGATGGAGATTACCACCATTTTTGCGCTCCACTCCCAAGGAGCGTGACTCTAACAGAGCAAAACAGTCATATTGCCAACTTTGTTTCAAAGGACTATCACCTTCCATGGTATGGTATTCAAACCATTTAACAAAAGTCAATACGGTGTTAAGCTCAAAATGCACAACACTGCCGAAGCAGTTTCACATTTTGGGCAGTACCCTTTTCGCTCGCCGCTAATGGGGGTATCCCTGTTGGTTTCTGTTCCTCCGCTTAATAATATGCTTAAATTCAGCGGGTATCTTTTGTCGAACTCTGGAAATAGTTTGTTTGTAGCTCAGATGCATCAACCCGATGATTGCAAGAACACAAATTAAGCATACAAGTCGAAGAACTTGCTTAAACACCTTACATTACTGTAAGGTAAATACGAAATATCACAGAGTCGTCAATACTTTCCTGACGGAATAGTACAAATGCGTTCAGATACAGATTAGTCTTGAAGATAGCACATCATAACAACTTTCGCGTTTTGCTGCGTCCTTCTTCATACCCAGAGCCTAGTTATCCATCGTTGAGAGTTTTAAATTTGAATCTAATAATTTGGTGGTAGTTGTTAAGAAATCCAGGAAAGAGTTGATTGCTCAGTTGATGAACAACAACAAAGAATGATCCATCCGCAGGTTCACCTACGGATACCGTGTTACGACTTCTTCATCCTCTAGATGATAAGGCTCACGCTACTTCCCAAATATGTCTAGTCGAAACCAACTATTGGTCTGTAGAATTTGCCGGATCATCCAATCGGTTGAAGCGACGGGCGGTGTGTACAAAGGGCAGGGACGCAATCAGCACAAGATAATGACTTGTACTTACTAGGAATTCCTCGTTCATGACCAACAATTGCAATGGTCAATCCCTATCACGACAAGATTTAACAAGATTACCCACTCCCTACGGAGCAGGTAGACTCGCTGATCATGTCATTGTAGCGCACGTGCAGCCCAGGCCATCTAAGGGCATCACAGACCTGTTATAGGCTCGAACTTCCTTGAGATGAAATCTCAATGTCCCTCTAAGAAGCATTTATTGTGAAAACACAACATGCTATTTAGCAGGTCAAGGTCTCGTCCGTTATCGGAATTAACCAGACAAGTCACCTCACCGACTAAGAACGGCCATGCACCACCACCCATAGAATCGAGAAAGATCTCTTCATCTGTCAATCATGACTATGTCCGGGCCTGGTGAGGTTCCCCGCGTTGAGTCGAATTAAGCCGCAGGCTCCACTCCTGGTGGTGCCCTTCCGTCAATTCCTTTAAGTTTCAGCCTTGCGACCATACTCCCCCCAGGGCCCAAAGACTTAGATTTCTCTTGGAGTTCCGAGGGAGATATATAATCTCTCCACCGATCCTCAGTCGGCATCGTTTATAGTTGGGACTACGACGGTATCTAATCGTCTTCGATCCCCCAACTTTCGTCCTTGATTAACAGGTACACACTAGGCAAATGCTTTCGCACTTGTTTGTCTTTGCTGGGTCTTAGAATTTCACCTCTCTCCAGCAAGTACAAATGCCCCCGAATGCCCTTATCAATCATTACACAAAGCTCTAGAAGCCAACAAGTCGAACTAAGGTCCTATCTTGTTATTCCATGCTGAGTAGTTCAAGCTATAGCTTGCTTGGAGCACTCCAATTTACTCAAAGTAACGTTAGTCATACGGTAAACCGTCAACAAAAAGTGTTAGCAACCAAAACACGAGCAAAGCTCATACATAGGAAGCATACACTTGAAATTCAACTACGGACGCTTTAACTGCAGCAATTTTAATATACGCTATTGGAGCTGGAATTACCGCGGCTGCTGGCACCAGACTTGCCCTCCAATTGTTACTCGCAAACAAATTTGCATTCTGCTCATTGCAGTCGTGGAGCAAATGCCCCACGCCGCTATTTCTGGTCACTACCTCCCCGTATTGGGATTGGGTAATTTGCGCGCCTGCTGCCACCCTTAGATGTGGTAGCCGTTTCTCAGGCTCCCTCTCCGGAATCGAACCCTAATTCCCCGTTACCCGTTACCGCCTCGGTAGGCCAATACCCTACCGACAGTAGCTGATAGGTCAGAAACTCGAACGAACAGTCTCAAAGACGAGATCCGCTGTTTCATTGTGATCACCTGTAACAGAAGGTTGCCCTTCTGATTGATTCGCGAACTAATGAATGCACCCCTTCCGAAGAGTCGGGGTTGACGCATGTATTAGCTCCAGAATTACCATGGATATCCATTTAGTATTGATCATCGTTTAAATTATAACTGTTGTAATGAGCTATTCGCAGTTTTACCGTATAAGTTAGTTTATACTTAGACTTGCATGGCTTAATCTTTGAAACAAGCATATGACTACTGGCAGGATCAACCAGGTTACTATGAGAGATTGTATACTCATCAACGAATATGTCACTCTAGTAGAGATTGTCCCACACACAAACTTTCATCATCAGAAAGAGCACAAGTTATGCTCTTAACTGATATCTGAAATCGACTCAAAAGAGAGACGCTTTGCATACCACAATTGTTAATACCATTTACTAATCACTTTACCATTAGACCTTAACAAATGACTCATTTAAAAGTTTTACAAGCATTCCTACTTATAGCACTTTTGAGACAAACAATTCCCCGAGTTGAAATTTTGAATTGCTCAAAACATCCCCCCTACAATAGTGCATAATTGTACATCTTGTAAGCGAGAGGATGGGTGACTATCGAATTATTTGATGATGGATTTTTGCACACACTTATAAATGGTTCTGGTCGAATATTATTGTCACTCACTGAGTAATAATATCTCTCTTGTCAGAAATATGAATCAAAGTAAATATGATCATCATGATATCCCCAACTGTTTTTCTCTAGTGCCCTTTTATATATTCATGACATTTCGCGCCCATTCTGAACATTCATCATCTTAGACATTCAAATCAAAGTAAATATGATCATCATGAGATAAGGAGGACGATCATGATCATTCAAGTTCATAATCATGATCAGGAGATACATTCAATCTTATCCAACTCCTCTCTATACTACTCTCTCTCTCCATACAAATATATTACATACTAACTCACGTGTCCAACTATTATATCCTTCCAGATAACACTTCCAAACACTGTGTGCGACTCCACTATACACTCCTTCACACACTACTGTGTGCTTCTACCACTCAATCTCTACAAATGTGTGCACTATTCACACACCATTTTAGAAAATCAGCGGATGCAAAATTGCTTCACTCTTCGATACCGGATCACGAAATATGTCGATTCGACCTTCAACGGACGAACACTATTCCACTAATTCACTGCTCCAGAGGCGAGCACGTTGTGCAGCGCTTGTATCTCCGATGGTTCCGTCTAGTTGCATTGCATTGATCTTCGAAAAGACGAGTTTCGACAGACGAGCATGTATTGGATAGCTTGGGTTTTCAAGGGACGTGTACGTCATGTATTCCATCTTCGAGAGACGAGCACTCGCTGTATTGCTTCACTCTTTGAAATATTAGCATATGCTGTACTGTTTCACCCCTGGAGAGACTAGCATGTGTTTCATTGATCGATATCCGAGACATCAGCAGGTGTCGGATTGCTTCATTCGTTGAGAGGTGAGCAGATGTTGCATTCTTCCACTCCGGGAGAGACGAGTATGGGTTTTGTTCATCAACATTAGCGAGACGAGCATGTGTCGCATTGCTTCATTCGCTGAAAGATGAGCAGATGTTGCATTCTTCCACTCCGGGAGAGACGAGCGTGTGTTTTATTGATCACAATTGTAGAGAAGAGCATGAGAGATGTTGCATTCTTTCTCTTCTGGAGAGAGGAGTGTGTTCCATTGATCGACTTTCGGCAGACGAGCATGTGTTGGACTGCTTCATTCGTTGGGAGATGAGCAGATGTTATATAATTCCACTTCGGGAGAGACGAGCATATGTTCCATTCATCAACATTCGAGAGACAAGAATGTGTTGGATTGCTTCATTCGTTGAGAGATGAGCAAGTGTTGCATTCTTTCACTCCGAGAGAGACGAGCGCGTATTCTATTCACACACATTCGAGAGACATGCATGTGTTGGATTGCTTCATTGGTTGAGACATGAGCAAGTGTTGCATTCTTTCACTCCGAGAGAGACGAGCGCGTATTCTATTCATCAACATTCGAGAGACATGCATGTGTTGGATTGCTTCATTCGTTGAGAGATGAGCAGATGTTATATAATTCCACTTCGGGAGAGACGAGCATATGTTCCATTCATCAACATTCGAGAGACAAGAATGTGTTGGATTGCTTCATTCGTTGAGAGATGAGCAGATGTTATATAATTCCACTTCGGGAGAGACGAGCATATGTTCCATTCATCAACATTCGAGAGACAAGAATGTGTTTGATTACTTCGTTGGTCGAGACATCAGCAAGTGTTGCATTCTTTCACTCCGAGAGAGAAGAGCGTGTGTTCAATTCATCAACATTCTAGAGACAGTCATGTGCTATATTCGTTGAGAAATGAGCGTTTTGTTGATCAACATCTGAGAACGAGCATGCACTATGATGCTTCACTTGTTGGCATATGAGCATCTGCGGCGTTCCTTTGCACCTGGAGAGACGGGCATGTGTTTTATTGATCCAGATTCGAGTGACGAGCATGTGATGTGGTACTTTACTTTTTGGCAGATGAGCATGTGTAGCTTCAATACACTCTTTGAAAGACGAGTACACTCTCTATCGCTCCACTCATCTACAGAATGCGCGTGACATTGCTCCACCGTGGACACTAGACACTTGTGTTCTCCCTCTTCTTCTATCATTCAGCAAGACTATGTGTGTGTTCACTGCTTTTAGCTTCACGTAAGAGAATGTTGCTTCGGTGACACATGAGTGCAGCATATCGCCTCGCTTCAAGAGATCCGGATGAGATTATCGCCTACTTCATTCTTAATGGACGCAGGCACTCTAATGCTTCCATAATCGGCGGACTAATGTATTTCATTCTATTTGAACTCGACTTTCTGCAAGGTTAAGAGATTATTGGCGGCATCAGATCACCTTCTTACCACCAAATCCGGATCGTTGATGTATGAACGCTTCATAGAGAGATCATCAAGGAATAAAACGTGCTCTAAGAGATGATATGATCAATCCATAATCAATATCGAAGTATGCTTACCACTGAGATGGTGTAAGCTATTCTTCCACTTGGTCTGATAGTATCTTGGTCGGGGGTAGCGTCCAATCAACAGCGAAGGCATCTTCAACAGCTTTCTTGAGGTCACGCAAGACGAGATAGGTAAGTCGAGTATCAACCATCTAATAAGATGATGATTTTAGTGTGAGTTCATCAGCTTACTCGCAATCCGGGTGCCACACGATAGCCAATTCGAACATTTAACAGCACCCTCCATTGGACCAGATCGCTTCATGTCCACAATTCTCAACCAATGTAAAATCATCACAGCCTATGATGACACTAGCGCATGAGAGATAGGATGCCGCCGCCGTGTTCTCTTACGTGTAGGGGATGTGATCTGCCATCTTGAGCTCAGGAATTTCACAAAAGACGAAATTTTATAGGAAGATTGTGGTCACTTGCAAGGTAAGCGTGGAGAGCGGGAATGTCGAGTGCGGTGTTACTGCAGCATATTGTGATGGATTCAACAACCTGATGTTTAACTTCCGGCATTTCATTAGTCTCCGAATGGAAGATTCCACAGTTGGTGGCCGATATGTTCTCATT
>Ga0255350_1000953_pt1 | contig 10263 bp, 11 predicted proteins | sample HBST25r1metaG_FD_186028 | JGI IMG/M metagenome (GOLD analysis project Ga0255350, IMG submission 186028) | Peat soil microbial communities from Stordalen Mire, Sweden - H.B.S.T-25.r1 | ecosystem: Environmental > Terrestrial > Soil > Wetlands > Peat | place: Sweden: Norrbotten County, Stordalen...
GTGTGAGAGCTATCGAGAAGCAACTGCTGTTCCAGCCCTGTGGTAGAGTTGCAATACACCCATCACCTGTTTCTGACGCAGATGGCTTCATGCGGCGAGAAGCCGGTACCCAATGACACAAGCCGATCCGAATACAACCAATTCATGGATGTCTGGCCGGCAACGCGTCCGCCTGGAGATTGCAGGTGTGGCGCTGCTTGCCGCGGCAGCATTTGTGGTGCGTTTTTGGGGACTGTCGAAGATGCACTTCTGGGACGAAAACGTCTATCTTCTGAACGCTGAATACATCTTTTGCGGCAAAGCGGGATATCTGGAGATCGATAGCCGCCCTCCTCTGCTTTCGATTTTGTTTGCCGGAGCTTTTCGATTCTGGCACAGTGACTACGCCGCCGCGGCTGTTACTGCCTTGCTGAATGCGCTCGGCCCCGTCTTTCTCTACCTCGCCGGACGCAAGGTTACAGGCAAGACGCCAGCGGCGCTCGCGGCGCTTCTGCTTGCGTTTTGTCCATTTTTTGCAGGTGTGTTTCCCGATGGTTCAGGCGGTTTTGTTTCAAACTACACCGGCCATAGCCTGCTGACAGACTGTCCCGCTCTTTCCCTCATTCTGTTTTCGTTCTGGCTCCTTGTCCGCGCTATCGAGAAGCAAACGGACCTGCGATTTGCATGCGCCGGATTCAGCCTTGCGATGGCTGTACTCATGCGGTTCGGTTCACTGTCGAGCATTGCCATGCTCTCGCTCCTGGTTCTCGTTGCAAATCGACGAGTGAGGGCCGCCCTCGCCTGCGCGGCCGGCTTTGCTCTGGGAATGGGACCGTACCTATGCTGGTCCCGTCTTCGTTACGGAGGGTTCCTTGAAACCTTCCGCAATGGATGGTCGAACCTGGGTGGCCCCACGGAATCATTTTTCTATTATTTGAAAAACTCCGCCGCGATGCTTTCATGGCTTACGATCGCGGGATTGGCCGCCTGGGTCATCCGAAGAGCCTGGGACAGTTGGGGAGCAGGGAAACAGCGGGATCGAGCTACCGCTGCCGAGCGCCTGTTGAGGGAGCACCGGCGACGGTGGGAAGGCTTCCTGTGGCTGTGGGCATTGGCTGTCATGCTCTTCTTCAGTAGCTTGAGCCATAAGGAGCTACGGTACGCCATTCCCGTTGCACCTCCGCTCTTTCTGCTGGCGGGTGTGGGCCTGGCTACGCTGGTGGAAAGCAGGAGAGCAGCCATCCGGACCGCGGGAGGCATTGTCCTCGCCAGTGCCATGGTTTATACCTTTTGGCCGGTGCATCACCGCTTCGATACTGGATTCATCGATCCTTCGGTGTCGGAGGAGATGACGGTGTCGGATTTCCTCAAGCACAACTTGCCGCCGACTACCATCCTCTACGCAAACCAAAACTACCCGGACTTTGCCTACTACACGGGCATGACGGTGGAGGCGTTGCCGGAAAGTGGCGACCCATTATATGACTCATTGAAACAGCTGCCGGATGACGGTATCTTGATCGCATACAAGGTGAGCGACGATGGGGACAACAGTGTCCCCGTGGAACCTCCCCTGGACTGGCTGGACTCAAACTCGCACTTTCGCCGCTTTCGGGAGTTCCCGTCCCTGGTGCTGTACAAGTACCATGCCTTCTGAGCAAAGGATTCGATGCCTGTGGCAGCATCGCGGCTATCTCGAAAGTGGGTCAAAGGCGGGGAAAAAGCATATCTCTGGGGCTAAACAGGCTGCGGAAAAAGGCCCGAATTCAACCGAAATACCCGAAAAGCATACCGCAGGGGCTAAAGCCCGCATTGATTCTGCTGCCTTTGTGCCGGGGATAAATCCCCGGCCTACCTCCCGAGCGAGTTTTTCCGCAGCCTTTAAAGCCCGCGTCGATTTTGTTGATCTTATACCAGGGATAAATCCCTGTCCTAGCGCTCGAACGAGTTTTTCCGCAACCTGTGAAGCCCTCTTCTCGTCCCCAAGAAAGAAACAAGATTCCGATTGTGCTGCAAGTTGAACAATACAAGCGGAAACAGCGTGTTCGGGCAAGAGCAGCGAGTTGGCCCCCGCTGATGCGGGGATGGCAAGTTAGCAGGTTAGCGGCGGCATCGCTAGACGCAGTTTCATCCCTCCGTGGGTCGGCAACGCCGGTGGGAGACTCATAAGCGGCTGAAGCGCTCTCATGCCGCCAGGGCCTGCGCCAGCCGGCGGACGGTCGGGGCAGGCCGTTCAGGCGGACTCCTCCCGTTAGTCGCGAAGAGCAAAAGCAGAAGCCTCATCCGCGTGGGTGGGGTTTTTCTGTGCAGAGGCTATTTCCCCAGCAGCGGAACGCCTTCCTGCTGAGCGGCTATGCGCAGGTCTTCGTCGAGCGTGGCAAGCGGCAGGGAAAGGCGCAGTGCAAGTTCCAGATACGTGGCGTCGTAGATGGTCAGGCGATGGAGATCGGCCAATTCCAGCGTTCTGCCCCAGACATGATCATTGGTCTCCTGGTGGCAGTAGATCGGCAATAGTTTCAAATCAACAAGTGATTCCCGGCGTTGCAGGGGCGTGATTCTCCCTCGGCGGAGTTTGACGGAAAGGCTATTTGCAACCTCGATTCGCCACAAGCCGGGGACCCAGGCACAATCGTCCGCGATCAGGTCGAAGGCTGCGGTGATTGCGCCGGTAAGCTCCTCCGGTAAGAGCCACGCCAAGGTCGCCGAGGCGTCAAGGACCAGGCTCATCGGCGCCCCTCATCGCGATAAGCCTTCCATTCTTCCCAGTCAAAGGGACCAAGCTTCATTTCTTTGGCCCGCTGCCGGATGCGCTGCATTGCCGCGCGCGCAATCTTTCTTTGTTCTTCCGTGATGGCAGGACGGGGCACGATGTGGGCCACGGGGCGGCCATGGCGGGTAATCTCAATTTGCTCTCCGGCTTCCACGCGGTCGAGCAGAGAACCAAAGGTATTCTTAGCCTCAAAGGCGCCAATTTGTTGCATCGTCCCTCCGTTGTTCCGTCTAGACTGATCCAGCTTAACATATTCACAATATATTCGCCTGCTAAGGTAGCTGGCACTCTTGATAATCCGCGCCTCCGATACGGAAGCTACGCCGCTATCGCCTGGGCCAGGCGGCGGACCGTCAGCACGGTGATGTCGTCTTCCTGGCCGAAGGCTTTGGCGGCGTCGGCGATGTAGAAGGCGGACTGGTTGCTCAGGTTGTGGACGCGATCGAAGCCGAAGAGTTCGCCGGATGGCTTGCGGGCCTCGACGACTCCATCGGAGAGCAGGAGCATGCGGTCGCCGGGGTGCAGGTAGAGGCGGACTTCTTCGTAGCTGACTTCCGGCAGGACTCCGAGCGGCAAACCGCCGGGAAGGGCAACGTCCTGGGTGTTGAGATAGGGCGGCAAGTGGCCGGCGTTGGCCAGCACCAGCTCTCCGTCGGCTTTGAACAAGGCAGCCTGACAGGTGGTGAAGCTCTCGCTGCCGGTGAGTACGCGGTTGAGAGATTCGAGAATTTTTGCGGGGCTTAATTCAGGGGTACTACGCAGGGCTCCCATCAGCATGGAGACGTTCATTGCGGCTTTGAGTCCCTTGCCGGCGACGTCGCCAACGACCACCAGCAGTCCGCCATCGGGGGTGGGTTGTATGTGGAAGAAGTCCCCACCGACCTCATTGGCCGGGTCGTAGATCGAGTCCACCTCAAAGCCTGGAGTTTCGATCTTTTCGCGGGGGATCATCAGTTCCTGCACGCTGCGCGCCGCGGCTAGCTCACTGGAAGCGCGCTCCTGGTCGCGCTGAATGCGCAGGAAGCGGACAAAGATGATGAGCACAATCACAAAGAGTCCGGTGAAGTCGGCGATGGAGGCAAAGTGAATGGGGACGGGTCCGGCGTGGAAGGTGAGGAGGGAGTGGAACGGGTGGCCACCCCAGTCGCTCATGCCAGTGGTAAGAATGGGCTCGATGATGCCAACCAAGGTCAGCAAGAGGGGAATCAGGAGCAGGCCGGCCTCAAAGTTGCGGCGGAACGTGGCCACGATGAGGGTGAGGAAGATAAAGAGGATCCAACCGAGTAGCCAGAAGATGCCTATGCCACAGACGACGACCAGGACGATCGGGGCAGCTGAAGTATGACCAACCAAGAGGACGGAGGGACCTACCAAAGCGAGAATGGGAGCCGTATAACGAAGCAGGACGATATACCAGCGTCTGCGCAAGGAGAGGAAGGCTATGAGGAATTCGAAGTAGAGGTAGGCTGAAACCGCCAGCAACTGGGCGAAGATGGCGATGTACCACAGATTGTCCAATCGGGCAGAACTGCCGGCCAGCTCCACAAACCCGATGGGCGCCTGAAGCAACTCATACAGGGCGAGCCACAGATACTCGATATGGCCTTTCTGAGTGAAAAACAGGGCGAGAAGAAACATGGAGAGCACGGTCAGCATGATGTTGTTGACCAGGCGCGGCAAGCGTTCGAAGAGGCTGTGAACGGACCATATTTCGAGATCGCGGTTCAGGTCGTCGGGATATCCCAAGCGCAACTTGTGGTTGGCAAAGAAGCCGGTATAGGCCTGGGGCCCAAATGGCTCGTAGAAGCTCCGGACGACCAAGGTAAGGGAGGTTTCGGAGGGCGGGATGTCGAGTTTGTAGAGGCGGGTAATCGCTTGAAAACGCTCGGGGGCATTGCTGTTTGGTCCCTCGGGTGGGATCTCTTTGCCGTTTGCAAAGACATCCAAGGCAAACGAGCTGGCTCCCATCTGGACATTTTGCGACACTGGCAGCTCAACGAGAAGTGCGACCGGCATGTGGTTAGGAGCCAGCTTGAGATGGAGACGGAACCAAACAAAGGGGCGATGGTGAGTTTTGGGAGAGCCGGGATTTCCGTTTTGGCCTGGTTTGCCAGTCGGATCGAAATCGCCTTCCATGTGATCTTCGCCGGGAACGTCGGCGAAGAATTCACGGGCATCGCGGATTGCCCAGGCTGAGTCGTCGAAGTCGGGATTTGCTGCCGCAGGGTCAGCGGTAATGCCGACGCGCCAGCCTTTGTCGAGGGTTAGCGGGGAGCCCAGATTGCTTGCGTCGAAGACTACCTGAGGACTGGGCGGGGTATTGATCTGAACTGGCCGGGCATGGTGATTTTGGGTCAGCAGGTCCGCGAGCGAGGGATTGCGATGTGGGGGCGGCTGTTGGGCAACGAGTCCCATGGCCCCCAATACGGCGATCCCGGCAAGCGCAAGAATGGTTCGGTGCAAGATTCCTCCCAACTTCCGCGTGCATTCCACTCTAATGCAGACGAATGCCAGTTCCAAGCAGAACGCGATGGGTACCTGCGGGTGAGATCCGCCCGCATCCTGGACAAAAGGGTCAGGAATCGGCTTTGCGGTGGAATTATTCTTCCCTTTTGCTGTCAAACAAGCGGATACTAACGTCTAAATAGTGGAGCGAAGCGGGCGGACGAGGGCCTCAACGACAGGTCTGCACAGTTGGATGGTTGACAGGCGAGTCGGTCTTCGCGGTGAGGTGAGGTCATGAGGGCAGATTTCAAGAGCTCGAGAGCAGTGGCGCTGGCTGGGTTGGCGTTGGGGCTGGCCACCACACTGTGGGCGCAATCGACTCCGTCCAGTACGGGGCCATCGAGCACCGGGACATCGAGCACGACTTCAGCCAGTACGCCGACGGCTCAACCAACTCCCGGGACGGCTCCTGTCGGTGGCGATACGGCAGCCACGCCTTCCGCAAAGCAGCCAGCTGCCGGAGTGGCGCCTGCTGGGAGCGGCACCGCAGCCCCTGGCGCCGCGCAGCAGCCGACACCCGGAACGACGCCTGTGGGGGGCGATACGCCAGCGACCCCATCCGCAAAGCAGCCGGCGCCTGGAACGACTCCTGTGGGGGGGGATACCGCAGCTACCGCGGTGAATCCTGAAAAGGTGATTGAGCCGGGCAGCCAAAAGATCAACGTGAAGCCGGGCAGCATCGACGATGTGAGCGCAGTGGGCAACCGCGATATCGGCGCCCGTGGCGTAGGCAACTGGTACTCCGTGGACTCGGAAATCAAAATGGGCAAGATGTACGCTTCGGAGATCGAGAAGAGCACAAAGTTCATCACCGACCCGGTGGTGGTTGAGTACGTGAATCGGGTGGGCCAGAACATCGTAAAGAATTCCGATTGCAAGGTTCCGTTTACGATCAAGATCATCGATTCAGACGTGATCAACGCCATGGCGCTGCCGGGCGGCTTCTTCTACGTGAACTCGGGGTTGATTTTGAACGCGGATGAAGAGGCGGAACTGGCCGGGGTGATGGCGCATGAGACCGCCCACGTGTGCGCACATCATGCGGTGCGTGAGCAGACCCGCATGAACTATGCCCAGTTGAGCACGATTCCGCTTATCTTTATCGGCGGCTGGACGGGGTATGGAATTTACGAGGCAGCTTCGCTAGCCGTACCAATGACCTTCCTGCACTTCTCGCGCGAGTTCGAGGCCCAGGCCGACTACCTTGGCGTGCAATACATGTACCGGGCGGGCTACGATCCACAGGCCTTCATCAGCTTCTTTGAGAAGGTTCAGGCGCTGGAGAAGCGGAAGCCCGGGATGGTGGAAAAGGCCTTTGCGGACCACCCGCAGACCCCGGATCGCATTTTGCACTCCCAGGAAGAGATTGCCCGCATCCTGCCTCCCAGGGACGAGTACACGGTGACCACCTCGGAGTTCGACGATATCAAGGCCCGGCTTGCGCGGATTGAAAACAAGCGCCGCCTGACCGACTCGAAGGCTGGGCAGAAGCCGTCGTTGCGGCGTGCGAGCACGGGGTCTAGCGACCCAACCAGTCCGTCGAGTCCATCAACTACTGGGAGTGGCAATAGCACATCGAGTACGACCGACGATGGCCCACCGACGCTGCACCGTCGCGACGACCAGAACTAGGGCGTTGTCCCACTACCAGGGTCTTCTTTGATCATGAAGAAAATTGCCGTCTTTGCAGCCTTATTCCTTCTCATCTTGCTGCTGACGAAGATCGCGAACCAAGTGCCTCCGAAGCCGCCTCCGGGGACGGCGTTCTCGCTCAAGGCCCAGCAGGTGGTGCAGTGTTCTCCCGAAGAGATCACGTTCGTGGATAACCATCAGAAAGCAACCCATCTTGAGAAGGACTCTTCCTGGCCGGAGTGCTCCGTCTTTCACAAGGACGATGTTCTGGACTTCTACCTGTCGCGGGGCGAAAGGACCAAATTTCTGAGCTACGAACCGACAGTATGGTGGCGCAAGGCGATGTAAGGCCACGCAGAAAAGCCGGTTTGAAGTGAAGGGGACGGGATTCAGTCCTTAGTGGAATCGGTTTGGGGCTGTTTGCATCCACTCGGCGGCTTAACAGGCTGCGGGAAAAGGGCTGATTCTGGGCAAGGGGCCCGAAAAGCGTACCTCAGTGGCTAAACAGGCTGCGGAAAAAGGCCTGTTCCGGGTCAAAAGCGGCAAAAAGCATACCTCAGGGGCTAAAGCCCGTATTGATTCTGTTGATCTTATACCAGGGATAAATCCCTGGCCTACCGCCCGAACGAGTTTTTCCGCAGCCTGTAAAGCCCGCGTTGATTCTGCTGCACCTATACCGGGACTAAAGTCCCGGCCTACCGCCCGAACGAGTTTTTCCGCAGCATGTGAAGCCGCGTCCTGACAAAGCCGGGGGTTTCCGCAGCCTGTGAGGCAGTGCGCTTTTAAGCAACTGGCATTTCCGTTGTTCCGCAACCCGATCATCCCCATCTGACCGCACCATCCGTTCCAACAGCCCAATGGATTGGGCCTGGAGTATGCTGAGACCCTACCGGCTGGGTTTGCTGGCCGAATACCGACCGGTGGGCTTTCTGACAGGGAAGCGGAAAGTCTATGAATTTCCTTTAACTCCCTGAAAATCCTTGAAATTGTGGGTGAAACCGCGTTATATACAAGATTACCGGCAGCGTAGCCGGAATATCCCTTAGGCAGTTCTATTTCGAGGAGGCAACCATGCGCAATGCTGCGGCTCGTTCCAACCTGCTGGTCCCCGAGGTGCGCGAGGTGATGGACATTCGCCAGGCCTCCGACTATTTGGGCATCTCCCCCGATACTCTTTACAAATATGCATCGGAGGGCTTTGTGCCTGCTTTCAAGCTGGGCAATCGCTGGCGCTTCAAGCGGTCGCGTCTGGACGAGTGGATGGATCGGCAGTCTGACCTCCACGCGGCGGAGGCGGAGATCGATCCGGGGATGAAGAAGCCGGTGCGGCCGGCGTTGTAAGGCAGGGAACAGGGAATAGGGAACAGGGAGTAGGGAACAGGGAACAAAAGACCGAGGGCATCGCCAACAAATTTGATAAAATGAACAATGAAAGGGGACGGCGTGACTGTTGGAATTGCTCCCGTCATTACACCTAATTCAGCAGAGCTGGATGATCGTCGCCTTGCAGTTGAAAACGCAATCGGCACCTTGCGGATCGAGAACATGAAAATCGATGCGGTTCCCAATCGGATACTGGAGCAATACGCTCAGGGCGAAATTCGTCTTGACGAAATGAGTCGCCTGATGCACGAGTACACCGCCGCGATCATCTGAAATCCAATGTCCAGTGGCTCCCCAGGTATTGACCCGCATTTCGATTACCTACATGGGATTCTGAGGAATGTGCCCGGCTTTACAACGCAAGCTAAATTAGACAGGTTCGAGGCCGCCGAGGCTGCGGAAGCGCTCGTCAAAATGTCGGCCGATCCCGTAGAGGGCAACTTTGACAGCGCCCATCTCAAAGAGATTCATCGCCGCATATTCCAGAACATCTATCCATGGGCTGGGCAGTTCCGCCAAGTCAATATGAACCGTCTAGCGTCATATCCGTTTGCGGTGGTTCAATTCATGGAACAGAACCTCGATAGCACCTTTTCGGAATTGGCTGCGGAAAAACATCTGAGAGGCTTGGATGTCGATGCCTTCGCCAGCCGCGCGGGGTACTATCTCGGCGAATTGAACTCGATCCATCCGTTTAGAGAAGGTAACGGACGCACGCAACGCGAGTTCATCCGGCAGCTGGCTGCTAAGGCCAGCTACCGCATCAACTGGATTCGCGTTTCTCGCGGGCAGATGTATGAAGCATCTATTGAAAGTCACAGTTTTGGGAAAAATGCTGCATTTGCTGCGCTCATCGGCAAAGCCATTGAGCCGCCGCGCCCTTCTGATCTCTGACCCCTGTTATCCTTTCCCAGTGGACCACTTCCGCCGCATCGGGCAATTGCGCCGCCGCTTGACTGGAGCCGGGCTTTCGGGGCTCGTGGTTACGCACCTGCCCGATCTGCGCTATCTGTGTGGATTTACTGGGTCGAGCGGGGCGCTGGCGGTGACCAGGCGGGCAGCTAGCCTGTTTACCGATGGCCGGTATACTTCGCAGGCCGCTGATGAGGTTCAGGCCGCGAAGGTCAGGATCATCTCTGGCGCGCCGGCGGTGGCTGCCGTGGAGTGGCTGGCCGCGCAACCGGGCGTGGATTGCGCTGGATTTGACCCCGCACGGACCAGTGTGGCCGACCTGACCCGCTGGAGGGCCGCGTTGCCTTCCCGGCTCCGGCGAGGCTTTCTGACCGCATTGGCGGCGCCCCTGATTGAGCCGCTGCGCCAAGTGAAGGACGAAGACGAACTGGCGCTGATGAGCGAGGCTGCGCTGGTGGGCTGCAAGCTGTTTGAACACATCCTGGGGTTCATCCGGCCGGGGATGGCGGAGATTGAAGTGGCCGCGGAACTTGAATACAGGGCCCGGCTTCTGGGCGCCGAGGGGATGTCGTTTGAGACCATCGTCGCCTCGGGTGTGCGTTCGGCGTTGCCGCATGGACGCGCCACGAGTGCCCCGCTGCCTCGGAGAGGCTTCCTGACGCTCGACTTCGGTGTTATCCTCAATGGTTACTGCTCGGATATGACGCGAACCGTGTACCTGGGAAAGCCCAGGGCCAAGGAGCGGAATGCATACCACGCAGTGCTTTGGGCTCAAGAGGCTGGGGTGTCCGCGGTGGGTCCGGGGGCAAGTTGCGGGGAAGTGGATGAGGCCGCACGCGGGGTGTTGCGCAGGGCGGGTTTAGCACAGGCTTTCACCCACTCCACCGGCCATGGCGTGGGCCTGGAGATTCATGAGTCGCCGCGTATTGGCGCCGGGCAGACAACCAGGCTGCTGGCCGGCATGGTTGTGACGATCGAGCCTGGTATCTATCTGGCGGGACAGTATGGAATCCGTATCGAGGATATGGTGGCTGTAACAAGAACCGGAGGGCGGGTACTGACTCCCGCACCCAAGGCCCTGA
>Ga0255350_1000958_pt1 | contig 10240 bp, 7 predicted proteins | sample HBST25r1metaG_FD_186028 | JGI IMG/M metagenome (GOLD analysis project Ga0255350, IMG submission 186028) | Peat soil microbial communities from Stordalen Mire, Sweden - H.B.S.T-25.r1 | ecosystem: Environmental > Terrestrial > Soil > Wetlands > Peat | place: Sweden: Norrbotten County, Stordalen...
TGCCAGCAGTACCGAAGACGTAATCATGGTTTGAGCATGATGATCTGACAGCGGCGCGCGGGATAGCGGAAAGGACGACCGGGCCGATGGCTGCGATACCAAAATTCGATGAACCGAATCTGCAGGCGCTTTCCGACATTCTCGGAGATACCAGCACCGGACTGACCGGGTCCGAAATCGGACGGTTCTTGCGGGAATGCGGATTTCCCGATCCTATACCGGAGATGACCAAGAGGCATCGCCTCTATGCTGCGCTCGCGGCGAAGCAAAACTCTGATGGTTGCGCTCACAACATCCTGCAATTTGTGACTCATGTTATGAATCCGGTACGTCACGTAGCAACCGGGATTACTTTGAGTCCGAACGAGGAAAGCTAAACGACGCTCTGACATTCAGCGGGCTCTCACTCGGTGAGGACGCAAAACTCAGGAAGGTTACAACGGCGCGCATCCGGCTGTGGTTCTCAAGGTGCTGGATGACGTTCGCTCCGACTCATCTCAACCCGTTACCCTCTAATGGCATGGGGCAGAGATATTATTGAGAATATCTGGCTCAGTCTGCGTGGATTGCGCCTCTCCAGGAGGTTTCTATCAACCTTCGGCTCCAACATTCTGTGTTGTTCGGGTTTCCCTGTGAGTTGAAACTGCGTGCCAATTCCGAAAGCGATGCAAGATGATCCTCGATTTTGCGAGACTTAAGGCTCTTCAGAATCACAATCCAGCGTGGCGGTTGCTATCCTCTCCCCATGCGCCCCTGATTGCAAGCTTTCTGCACCGGGTGTTCATTGTGACAAATGTGCGGGTGATGGCGGCCTCAGATATGGCCGAAGCTCTGAATGACGAGCTTTACGAAATTCGGCAATTGTTGGGCGAGGACACCTTCCCAAAACCTGCGTTGGAATACCTGAACGATTGGGCTGCATCCGACAAAGGATGGCTGCGCAAATTTTATCGCACTGGAACCGACGAGGCGCAATTTGATCTGACGCCCTCGTCGGAGAGGGCGCTTGCCTGGTTGGAGCAGTTGTCTGAACGGCAGTTTGTCGGCACAGAATCTCGCCTGCTTACGTTGTTCGATCTACTCAAGCAGATGCGCGATGGCACTGAGGCTAATCCTGTAAGGCGGATTGCCGAGTTGCAAGGACGCCGCGACAAAATTGACACTGAAATTGCCCAAGTACTCTCAGGCCAGTTCCCGATACTGGACGACAGCGCTGTAAAAGACCGCTTTCAACAATTCATGCAGGGAGCCCGTGAATTGCTCACTGACTTTCGAGAGGTGGAAGCCAACTTTCGTCAGCTTGATCGAAGGGTGCGTGAACACATAGCCATGTGGGATGGCAGCAAAGGCAAATTGTTGGAAGAAGTGCTGGGTGAGCGCGACACCATTACCGATTCCGATCAGGGTCGGAGCTTTCGGGCATTTTGGGAGTTTTTGCTTTCCAGCCGCCGCCAGGAGGAGCTTTCTGACCTCCTGGATTGTGTGATGGCATTACCTGCCGTTGAAGCATTGGAACCTGATGCCCGTCTCCGACGAGTCCACTATGACTGGTTGGAAGCAGGAGAGCATACGCAGCGCACCGTGGCCCAGTTATCCGAACAGTTGCGACGTTTTCTGGACGACCAAGCCTGGCTGGAAAATAAGCGCATTATGGATATCCTGCGCAGCATCGAGCGTAATGCTCTAGCTCTACGAAATGATCAGCCAACAGGCACTGTAATCGAGTTGGCGGAGCCTCATCCGGAGATTACGCTGCCGATGGAGCGTCCGTTATTCACCCCGCCTCTGAAGCCGGTTATTGACAGTCTCTGCCTGCAATATGGCAACGAACTAATTGACGATCAGGCGCTTTTTAATCAGGTCGTTGTGGATAAAGCCCGCCTGACTCGCCATATCGGCCATGCCTTGCAAGACAGATCGCGGATTTCCCTGAGCGAATTGCTGGAAACTGAGCCATTACAGCAGGGATTGGCGGAATTGATTGCTTACCTGCAACTCGGCTGTGATGTGTTCAGAATTGTTGTCGACGAGAGCCGACAGGAGTTTATACACTGGGAAGCCACCGCACTTTTCGGCGAGAAGTTGCTGCGCAGCGCTCGGCTGCCGCAGGTGATCTTTGTGCGTTAACTAGAAACGTGGTGATGGCGAAAAATGGTAAGCGGTCTCTCCAACACGACACCAATCACGATTCCGGCAGCGGATTTGTCAGCTCTGCTGATCAGTTTGCTAAAAGGTGTACTTTACCGCGACAGCGATGAGCGCCTTTGGGGTGCGCTGCTCAATTTGCAGGCGCGGGTACGCGATTACGTGACAATGCTTTATCTAGAACTGGTGTTGGATGAGGCTGAAGGCTATGCCTTCTTGAAAAGCCGTCCGGAACCAAAAGACGAGGGACAAACGACCTCACTTCCGCGTTTGGTAGTGCGCCGGCAGCTCTCTTTCCCGGTCAGCCTGCTGTTGGCACTGCTGCGAAAGAAGCTGGCTGAATTCGACACGCGAGGTGGTGATACGCGGCTGGTTATGAGTCGCGATGAAATGATCGAGTTGATCCGCGTGTTCATGCCGAATGCCACCAATGAGGCGAAGTTCACGGATCAGTTCGAGATTCAAATCAATAAAGTCGTTGAACTTGGCTTTCTGCGCAAGCTAAAGCCAGCTGAAGGAGGTGCTTTGGCGGCCGGAGCCAACTACGAGGTGCGGCGAATTCTAAGGGCTTTCGTGGATGCACAGTGGCTCGGAGAATTTGATGCGCGACTGGGAGTCTATCGTGCGCAATTAGCAGACGGTTCCCCCGGGGAAGATGAGAGGCAGCATGGATGATTCGCAGACGCTTGACCTTGAGTTCCCAACGGAAGGGGCGCTATCTGGATTCCGTCTCCGACGCTTGGAAATCTTCAATTGGGGCACATTCGATAGTCAAGTGTGGACGCTCAACCTCAACGGCCAGAATGGCCTGCTGACTGGAGATATTGGCTCAGGAAAATCCACGCTCGTCGATGCCATCACAACCCTGCTCGTGCCGGCTCAGCGTATCGCGTACAACAAGGCCGCAGGAGCTGACAGCAAGGAGCGGTCCTTGCGCTCCTATGTACTCGGCTACTATAAATCGGAGCGCAACGAAATTACGGGGGCGGCTAAGCCTGTTCCTTTGCGTAACCACAACAGCTATTCGGTCATTGTCGGCGTCTTTCATAACGTCGGCTATGACCAGACGGTGACCTTGGCCCAAGTATTCTGGATGAAGGAGCCGCACGGCCAGCCTGCGCGCTTTTTCGTGGGCGCGGATCGGGATCTATCGATTGCCTCCGACTTCGCCAATTTCGGCTCGGATATTGCGCAACTCCGCAAAAAGCTGCGCGGAATGGGTGACGAGATATTCGACAGCTTCCCACCCTATGGAGCCTGGTTCAGGCGCCGTTTTGGAATCGAGAATGACCAAGCGCTGGAGCTGTTTCATCAAACAGTGTCAATGAAATCGGTAGGGAATCTCACTGATTTTGTTCGTGGTCATATGCTGGAGCCGTTTGACGTGGCGCCGCGCATCCAAGCGTTGATCAGCCATTTCGACGACCTCAATCGCGCCCACGAGGCTGTGCTAAAAGCTAAGCGGCAAGTTGAGATACTTATGCCGCTTGTGACCGACTGCGACCGCCACAGAACACTGTCCACCGAGGTAGACGACTTGCGGCAATGCCGCGAAGGACTGCGCGCTCACTTCGCAAACTTGAAGCTTGAACTTCTCGGCAAGCGCCTGGAACTGATTGCGGAAGAATGGAATCGGGCAGAGGGACAGGTGCGGCGCCTGGATGCAGAACTGACCGAGAAGAACAATCAAGTTGATGAACTCAAGCAGGCGATCAACAACAATGGTGGAGATCGCCTTGAACAGCTTGCGGCGGAGATTCGGAAGAAGGAGCAGGTGCGAGAGGCGCGCCAGAATAGATCGGAGCGCTATGGCAAATTGGCAGCCATTCTAAATGAGTCCATTGCCGCGGACGCGACGGCCTTTGCCGACCAACGCAGTCGGTTTCAATTTTGGCGTGAAGAGGATCGCGAACGCGATGCGGATCTGCAAAATTGCCTAACCGAGCATGACGTGACTCTTCGACAAGGAAAGCAGGAGCACGATGAACTGTCGGCGGAAATCTACAGCCTGAAAGGTCGCCGCAGTAATATCGAAGCGCGACAGATTCAGATACGCGATGCTCTCTGCACTGCACTGGGATTCAATGCTGACGAAATGCCGTTCGCTGGCGAATTGATCCAGATTCGCGACGACGAGAAGGCTTGGGAAGGCGCTATCGAGAGGTTGTTGCGGAGCTTCGCGCTCACATTGCTTGTACCCAATTCACATTACGCAGCGGTCGCGGAATGGGTGGATAGTCATCAACTCCGAGGTCGCCTGGTGTACTTCCATGTGCAGGCGCGCAAGGCAGGCAATTTACCGGAACAACACCGCAACTCCGTGGTACATAAGCTACTACTTAAATCGGATTCGCGCTATTACGACTGGGTGGAGCGCGAACTTGCCCACCGCTTCAACGTCGCCTGCTGCGTGACGCAGGAGCAGTTCCAGCGTGAACCACGTGCCATCACGCGGGCTGGTCAGATCAAAGATCCGAGTGGTCGGCACGAAAAGGACGACCGCTACAACATCGATGATCGCAGCCGCTATGTGCTCGGCTGGAATAACAGCGAGAAGATCACGGCATTGGAGGTCAAACTTAGCCATCTCGGAACCCGGATGGGCACAGTGATGGACGCGAGAAACGAAACGCTGAAGGAACGGAAGGCGCTCGCGAGCCGACTGGATGCGCTTACGCGTCTTGATGAGTTGGACAATTTCGAAGAACTGGACTGGGCTAGTGTTGCCTCCGAAATAACCCGGCTCACAGACGAGCGAAAGAGGCTGGAAGCGGCCTCGGACGCACTCGGGCAGCTGAATGAACAATTGCGGGAGCGCCTGGAAGCGCGCAAGAAAACAGAGTCCGAACTGCTAGCAGCGCGGGCGAGGAGAACAACGGCCGAGGAACGCCGAAGAGTCGCATTGGAGCAACGAACTGAGGCTGAGACGCTGTCTGGCGTGGCCATGAATGAAGCTCTATCGTCAAAGCTGGAAGCAATGCGCGCCGAGGCCTTGGGTGAGCACCAACTCACTGTGGAATCGTGCGAACCTCGCCAGCAAGATGTGCGTAATTGGTTGCAGGCGCGGATAGATGCCGAGGACAGAAAGATCAAGCTACTGACGGAACGAATCATCAAGGCCATGGTTTCATTCAAGGAGGAGTTCAAACTTGATACGGCGGAAATTGATGCCAACTTGGAAGCGGCTTTCGAATATGACAACCTGCTAACCCGTCTGAACCAGGATGACCTGCCGCGCTTTCAGGCGCGCTTTAAGGAACTGCTCAACGTCAACACGATCAATGAAATCGCCAACTTCAACGGGCAATTGGCGCGCCAGCGTGAAACCATCAAAGATCGAATCGCGCAGATCAACCAATCTCTTTCTGGAATTGACTACAATCCCGGCCGCTATATTGTGCTGGAATTACAATCCAGCCCAGACGCCGAGATTCGGGATTTTCAGCAGGACTTACGCACCTGTACTGAAGGGGCGGTAACCGGGTCGGACGACGTGCAATACTCCGATGCAAAGTTTCTTCAGGTCAAGGCCATTATTGATCGCTTCCGCGGGCGGGAAGGTTTGACAGAGCTTGACCGGCGTTGGACGGAGAAGGTCAGCGATGTCCGCAACTGGTTTCTTTTTGCTGCGAGTGAACGCTGGCGGGCGGACGACAGCGAATACGAGCACTACTCCGATTCGGGTGGCAAATCTGGCGGGCAGAAGGAAAAGCTGGCTTACACGATTCTTGCTGCCAGTCTCGCCTATCAATTCGGTCTTGAATGGGGGGCGGAGCGTTCGCGCTCCTTCCGTTTCGTCGTGATCGACGAGGCCTTTGGCCGAGGGACGGATGAATCCGCGCAGTATGGTTTGAAACTATTTAGGCAACTCAATTTGCAACTAATGATTGTCACGCCACTGCAGAAAATCCACATCATCGAACCCTTCGTCTCCAGTGTTGGATTTGTTCACAATGAGGGAGGTAAAGATTCAAAGCTCCGGAACCTGTCTATCGAGGAATACCGCGAGCAGAAGAAAGCGATTGGGCCACAACCCCCGCAGGAAGTGGCGCAGTGAACTGGAGCAGAACGGCGGATCTGAAAGCGAAGCTGATGCGGTTTTGGCAAAGCGGAGATCTTCTGCGTGAAGCCTTGGCCGACAACCACCGCTTTCCTTTACGCCTATCACTGAAAGCTCCAGACTCTTCCGACCTATCAAGTCATTTCGACGCAGTGCGTTCGTGGGTTGCCGAACTGACAGGAAATCCTGTTCTGCGTCTGGAGTTCAGGGAGGTTCAGCACCGCGTTCAAGGCGCGCAACGATTGCCGACGAGCGCGTGGGTCGACTCGTTGGAGGGTGCTCTGAGCTGGCTCGACAAGCGCGATGAATGGAACAGCTTCTTGGGCATGGTCGAAACCACTCGGCATTCTCTTCCTGGCTTGCTGCCTTGGCTGGATAAGCACCCTCTGGCTGCTCTGGAATTGGCGGAGGATTGGCCTCGGCTCTTGACTGTGGCGACTTGGCTAATCAACAATCCACGTCCCAACATTTACCTGCGGCAGGTCGACCTTCCGGGTTTGCATACGAAGTTCATCGAGGCGCATCGCGGTGTTTTGGCAGAATTGCTCGATCTGGCTCTACCTTCGGAAGTTGTGGATAACACCAAGAGCGGCTCGCGCCAATTCGCCGCTCGCTATGGGTTCCTGGATAGGCCTATCCTTATTCGCTTCAGGGTGCTTGATCCAGAGATCATGTGGGGGCTCGGTCCGCTCTGTCCAGACATCGCACTGGACCCAGAATCCTTCGGTCGGTTATGCATCGGCGCCAAGCGGGTCTTTATTACAGAAAACGAAATCAACTTTCTGGCATTCCCGCGAGTGAGCGGTTCTATCGTCGTTTTTGGAGCTGGCTACGGATGGGAGGCTCTGGGCCGATGCCGTTGGCTGCATCAGTGTTCAATTCACTATTGGGGAGACATCGATACCCATGGATTTGGAATACTGGACCAGTTACGAGCTCACTTCGATCATGCCGATTCGTTTCTAATGGACAGAGCGACACTCGACACGCACAGACTGTTCTGGGGAGTCGAGGATTCGCCTCTACGAGCGAACCTGCTTAGGCTGACACAAGAGGAGCGAACTCTTTATCACGGTCTGCGCGACAACTCGATCCGGCTCGGATTACGGCTCGAGCAGGAGTACATCAGCTTCGGCTGGCTCAAGCAACGCCTTCGGGATCTCATCTGCGACACCGCTGCTTCGCGTATCTCAACTCCATGACTTGTTAGGAGTGCGATTCGCCGTGATCCTGGAATGGCGATAGCAGGGCAACGCGCTCATTGACCTCCTATGGCCGTCGGTCTAGGGCCGGTGATCAGCCAACAATTAGGAACGGCTGAGAACGCAGCAGATGCGGGTCACCCGTCTTCGCGTTCGCGAACATCGGGTGACCCGGTTTGACAGTTTGAGCGAGAGCTGGCGCTTGGGATGAATTTACACTAGCTCTGGAGTTGGAGCTTCAACCCAAGTTCAACCCATCCGCCAAACTCCTTCAAGCTTCTGCTGATTCCGCGAAACTATTTACATCAACCAACCATGCCTGCTAACTCTATGATATTGCTACATTTAAGAACTCATAACCCGAAGGTCGCTGGTATGCGTACGGCTAAACACACAGTTGACTCAGTGAGGCGCTGAAGTTTAGAGTTTTGCGGGATTCTGTCTTGCGGCCCATGCGGTAGGCGTGAGATCGGCGACGAGTTGGATGGACCTGTCGGCAAGTCCTGGCAGGATCTCATTCAGGTATTTGCGGACAGGGATAGCAAGCCTGCGGCAGCTTTCAACCACGGAGAGGATCGCGGCTACACGCGGCCCGGCCTGTTGGCTGCCGATATGGATCCAGTTCTTTCTGCCCAACGCTACGCCGCGCATTGAATTCTCCGCCAGGTTGTTGCTAAGTTCCAGCTGGGGATATTCGAGGAAGCGCGTCAGTTTCTTCCATAGCTTGACCGTGTAGGCGCAAGCCTCACCTACGGCACTTTTCGGCAACACGTTCTTACTGAGCGCCAGGATCTGGGCGTGTATTTTGTCGAGCAGCGGCGGAGCTTCCAGCTGGCGCAGCAGATGACGGGCAGCGTGGTCCATCTTTTCGTTGCGTGCCCGAGCGTCGATGGCAAACAGCTTATCCATCAACTCCACGATGCTGATCGAGGCGGCATCCAGCTTGTTGAGTTTGATCGCGTCGACAAAACCCCGTCTCGCATGGCTCCAACATGCCGCATGCACCATCTTCGGACCGCCCACACCATTGATGTACGCGGCATATCCGTCGGTTTGTAAAATCCCCTCGAACTTGTCCAGAAAATGCGCCGGACCTTCGCGCCCGCGACCCATTTGAAAATCGAAGATCGTCGCGCCACCCGGCGTGCCGTATTGCCACAGATAACCCTGATGATTCTTGCCGCGTCGATCATGCATCTGCACATCGACCGTCGTCTCATCGGCCTGGACGTAACTTCCGGCGAGCAACTCGCGCCGCATCGCTCCCACCACCGGCGTCAGCATCTCGCCTACCGTCATCACCCAGCCGCACATCGTAGCCCGGCCGATGTCGATGCCCGCGTCGCGCAGGAAGATGACGCTCTGACGATAAAGAGGATTGTGGTCGGCATATTTGCTAACGATGGTGTCGACGATGATCCGGTCCGAAACCAGGCTCCTGGCGATGATCCGCACCGGCAGCGGCGCCATCGCTACTCCTTGCTCCTCACACTTTTTGCAGGCACGCTTCTCGCGCTTGGTCACTTCGACGAAGTACTCGGCCGGCTTCACATCCAGTACTTCGCTGACTTCGTAGCCGATCACCTTCGTGTCGGCCCCGCAGCTTCCGCATACGCACTGTTCCGGCGTGCAGGCAATCACCCGCTCCACGCGGGGAAGATCGGCGGGCAGGGTCTGGCGGCCAGGATGCTTGCGCCTCTTCTTCTTTTCTGGAGTAGGTGGCAGCGCGTTGCGCTCGCTCTCGGCGGCCACTTCCGTGTTGCTGACGCCGGGCTCGAACTCCAGCAACTCCAGCTGTAAATTGCTTAACTTCTCGCTGCCAGGGCCGTACTTGGCGATCCGCTGCAAGCGTAGCTTCTCTTCAAGAAGCTGGATCTTCAGCTTTGAATACTCAAGTTCGTTTGCATACGCATTCAACTTGCCCGTCACGGCCGCAAACAGCGACTCCGGAAGCTGCGTTTTCAGTTGTTCGAGAAGGTCGGAGGAGAGAGAATAACTGTTGCCCGGAGTGGACATCGAAGCAGGTTGGGCAGCCTCACTCACGATGTCTATTTCATAACAGAACCAAAGCGCACATGCAAGCACTTTATGCAGTGTTTATGCGGAGATTCGTAACTTGTCCGATCCCGCTTCACGTACCTTGCGATACCATCTCCGGCTCCTGGTTTGCTTCAGATCGATACCACCCAGAAGAAGCGTCAGTTCTTCATGACTCAGCACGATTTTAGTAACCGTGCGGTCGGTTTCCGGCCAGCGAAAGCGGCCCCCGTCTAACTTCTTCGAACAAATCCATAGGCCGCTTCCGTCATATACCAAAAGTTTGAGGCGGTTGCGCCGCGCATTCGCGAAAAGAAACACGTGGCCGCTTTCCGGATCGCAGCCCAGATGATCGCGCACCAAGCCGTAGAGGCCGTTGAAATTCTTCCGCATGTCCGTCGCTCCGGCAGCCACATAAATCCGCGTCGCCGGTCCAAACCCGAACATCGCCTACGACCTGTCCAATACAGTCAATAGGCGCTCCAACGTTTCCGCGTCGAATCCACGACGCACTTCAATCCGACGTCCGCTTCGCAGCTCAACCACCAGAACACAATCGTGCCCGCTATCGCTGCTCGAGGTTTGGGCAGTGGACCAAACTACCTCCACAGGAAGCATGGGCCCGCCACTCGATCGCCGCACCGACTGCGCGCGTCGTCGATACTTATCCAGCGTTCCTACGGCCAAGCCTCGTTGCCGGCAAAACGCCTCCCGCTTCAACCCACTCGCTTCAAATTCCCCAACCAGCGCTTCGGCTTCGGCACGACTACGCCGCCTCCGCACCACTCCCAATGCG
>Ga0255350_1000967_pt1 | contig 10187 bp, 14 predicted proteins | sample HBST25r1metaG_FD_186028 | JGI IMG/M metagenome (GOLD analysis project Ga0255350, IMG submission 186028) | Peat soil microbial communities from Stordalen Mire, Sweden - H.B.S.T-25.r1 | ecosystem: Environmental > Terrestrial > Soil > Wetlands > Peat | place: Sweden: Norrbotten County, Stordalen...
CAACAATGCCGTAGTTGCGAAAGTGAACGCCGCGTTTCCTGAACTATTGCCCGTCCAAACAACAGGTTGATGCGTTACAAATGGAGTTAATGTCGATAAAAATATGGTTATGGAACAATAATTCGTAGCGGGGTAAAGATACGCACCAGTTATGATGCCGGTGGCCCCTGAAGATACTTGGCTAACACTGTCGCCAGCAACAGGGGCGGCGCCAGTAATAGAAGAAGACAATTGTAGCTGCTGCGTGTTTGTATTGCTGACGATAATACCCTTAGCGCCGGTTACTGATCCGACCACTTCGTCACCAATGTTGATTGCTCCCTGCGATGTCGACACCGTGAAGGTCTGCGACGGCGGCAGCGGTTCGACGACAGATGCCGTGCCATATTGCGAGGGGCCGGCGGTTGCGGTCGTAAAATCGGAAAGAGTGACGCCTGTAATAACAACTTGTCTGCCGCAATATGTCAGACGTGTTTCAACCATCCCTAAAACAAGAATTGCCGAAGACATCGTAATGTTAATGTTCCCTGTTGTAGCGCTTGGCAAGAGGGTTACATCTTGCGGAGAAATACGATCGAATATTGTTCTTTTTTGTCCTGATGGCGTAATTGTTTCGGAATAAGTGGCAAGTGTCCATGTCGACGTTTGGGATATACCATCCCACGTCAAAACCTGTGGCGGGTTTGTTGGAAATCCATCAGCAAAAGCAATGTATATAGCAAGAGCTGCGCCGGCGGCGGCGACGAACGATACGTTGTGAATTGTCGTCGAGGTCCATGGAATGGCCGTAGAGCCATCGCCGAGATTGGTCGAATTGAAAACCTGCGTCCCCGCCGCGTTGTAAACCCTGAGATAGCCAGCGCCGAAGACGAGATAAAAGACGTTTCCCGGCGACATCAGGACTTCTTCAACCCGTCCTGCTTCTGGAAACAGCGCGCGTCTGCCGGGGCGGTTCTTCACCGCTCCACCATGCAGCACACGCCAATTGGAAAGCTGACGGCAACCAATCTTCATGATCGGGTTTTCGTCGGCGCGCTTCATCGACAGGTCGAGCTCTCCCCCCGAGAAGTCGCGCTGCGCCCCGATGATCTTGGGGATTGCCATCGGCTATCAACCCGGTCCGCCGCTGCCGCCCCAATTGTTCAGGCCGTTGGGCGGCCACGGGCGGCGGACGCGGCGCGCGGCGGCCATGCGCGAATTGAAAAACTGCCGCTTCGGTTTCTGCTGGTCGTAGCGCGTGCGCGCCATCTGGAGCATCTTTTCGCCGGCCATCCACATCTTGTCGGCCTCGCCAGGGTCCTCGTGGAGCCCGCGGTAGATGCCGGACATGACGAAGGATTGCAGGGCGAGCAGAAGCGTCGGCGTGCCGTTGGTCGAATCGCACAGCGCCCCTGAGTTCGAGATGTAGCAGAGCGTGACGGTCGCAGGGACCTGCGGCGCGGCGGGCGGCGGCGGCCCGCCTTGGGCGTTGCAGACGATGACAGGGCCGCTCGGCGTCCCCATAATGTCGTACAGCGTCAGCGTCGGCGTGTTGACCGTCGGTGCGTCCTGGTTGATCTTGATCCAGATGATGTGGACGCAATCGCTCGGGATCGGGTAGGCCGTGTCCCACGTCACGTCTTGCGGCGCCGTCGGACTGGCGGTCAGCGTCAAGACTTGCTTGGCAAATCCCCAGCTATGGCTTTCCGCAGCGTACCCTAGGCCCGCCTGATAGGCGGGGTCGCAGGTGTTCCACTCGTCAGAACCGTCGTCAGCTTGGGCGACTTGGTTGTCGCCGGTAGCTGACAAGGCGCGGTTGACGATGCCAAGCTCGTCGAGCGGGAACTGGTAAGCCATGCCGCACCTTTCTCCGCACGGCAGGGCTCACGCAATGATCTACTGGTAGAAGCACTGCGCGTTGACGGTCGCGTTCGTAGCGCCAGCGCCGAGAGCGGGCATCGACACGGAGATCGCCGTGTTGACGGCGGACCCCTGGAGCGGCGGGTTGAAGGTCTGCATCAGCGGCTGTGCGGCCACGACGGCGCCCAACGGCGCGGCGAACGTCATCGTGCGCGTGCCGCCAAGAAGGCCTGTGATGGTCGGGTTGACCACAGCCGCGGCAGTCGCGCCGGCCGCCTCAATGTCATAGCCCGTGAGGTAGTTCGTCTTGGCGGGCACCGCGGCGCACGTCGCGGTCCCGGCCGGGTTGAGGCACATCTGCACAGAGCTTGGCGCGTTCACGCTTGAGTTCGGTGTCGGGAACCAAATCTGAGCGCAAGCGAGCGAGGCCGACAACAGCCAAACCGTGAGCGTGGTGAGCAGCTTTTTCATCATCCACTCCAACAAAAAAGGCGGCGGCGATTTCGCGCGGCCGCCTCTCGCGTTGTTCCTCGGCAAGCCTCAGATGGTGCCGGTCGCCGCAACTTCGTCCCAATCGACCGAGACGGAGAAGTTCCACACGCCGGTCGCCGGGACCGTCGCCTGAATGACGATGCCTTCGTTCGCGGCCAGGATCAGCGGCCATGCGTCGGGACCGTAGCGCAAAAGATCAGTCGGCGGGACAAGCTGGGCGCCGGCCGTCGCGACATTCTGCGTGACTACGCTGGCGATGGGCGTCGAGTCGAGCGTGCGCGTGCCGGCAGTCAGCGTCGCGGCCTGGGAATAGCGGAAGTCCTGGAGCGCGGTCGTGCCAAAGGCGGTGCGGCGCTTGGCGTTGTTCGTGGTCAGGGTCGCCGCCGCGCCGCCGGTGTCGGAAGCCGAGAAGGCCCGAGCAACGAACAACTGGAAGTAGCCGGGCGTGTTGGCAAAAGCGGTCGTGCCGACGTTGGCCTCGAATCGCACGCGCCGGATGACCACGAGCGGCCCGGCCGCGGCGGCGCTGCGCAGCGCAAAAATTGGGGCGGCGGCGGCAAGGCCCGCAGCCATGACGGTCGTGCCGTTGACCGCCGAGGCCGAATAGGAGCCGTAGGCGCCGACGTTGATGCCGCGCTCGTTGACGCGCATGGCGTTCGTGTTGGCTTCAATTTCCAGGCCGTTGCCGGTGGAGTACCCTTGGATGGCGAGCATCAATCTCTCCTACGAATTGAAGGACCAGGCGACCGACCACGCGCCGTAGGGCTGCGGCTGCTGGAGCCCGATCGGCTGCTGACTGGCGGCCCCACCAAACGGCGTCCCGGCCGGCGTCGGCCAGTCGCGCCCGCTCGCCGCAGCGTTGATCACGATGTTCCCGGCGACAACCTGTGCCGAAACCATCGGCGGGTCGGCCGAGTGCTCGTCGGCGGAGTGATCGCCGGTCGCGATTGGCGTGATGGCTGCCAGGAGGGTCGCCGCCGGATCGTAGGCGTCGGCAGCGACGATCGTGACCTGAGTGTTGGGGGAACCTGGAAACACGCCAAAGTTTACCGTTGCGACCCCGTTGTTAGGGGCGCCCGTCAGATATTCGAGTTCGGCGTATGCCCAGCCTTGGGCCACGAGCGTCGGCGAGTCAAGGGTCGATACGACAACGCGGCCGAGCGGGTCGACGATATAGAGAGCGCCCGTCACGGGGCCAAAGATCGACTGCTGTTGCCCCATTGCAACGTTGGCGTCGATCTTTTGAAGTGCGACAGTCGCCATCGTTTCGTCTCAGGTCGGGGAATACAGGCTGTAGAAAACGGTCAGGTTGACCTTTGCCGCATCCGACCAATTGGTGTGGGCATTGATGTAGATCGGGAAGGCCTTCGGCACGCCCGTGCCGGTGGTCGTCGCGCCGACGGTGCGAACCAAGATCGCCGAGTCGGCGACGTGGACGAGACAGCTCGCCGCGCAGGTCACGGCCGAAGCAATCGTCGCGTCAGACGAACCGGCGATGCCGATGTCCAATCCGCCGGTCACAGCCTGTCCGGCCGTTTCCTGAATGACGAGGCCGACGATGTAGGACCCCGCCGGAAGGACGGGCGCCTGAGCGGCGGTCGTCTGCGCGGTGATGCCGACCAGCGAGACGGAGAACAGGTTCGGGCCGGGGAACCATCCCTGCGACTTGAAGTAGCCGACGTCCTGGTTAGAAACCGCAGCGCAACCTTCGGAGTTGAGCGTGTAGAGCGTCTGCGACGGGACAGCGGAGTTCGTGCCGCCAACAGTCCCGGCGTTGCCATCGGGCATGTTGCGCGGCGTGCAGAGAATTGCGCCGGCCGAGGCCGGGGCGGCCAGGCTGATGGCGAGCGCGGCGGCGGTAAGGGCGCCAATGAGCCAGTGTTTCGTGTTCATGCTCGCATCTCCCTGGAGCCGAATACCGGGTCGGAGCGGCGGGCTTCATCGAGGTCAGCCTCGCCCGCGCGTTCGCGGTTCAGATTGTCGAAATGGGCCTTGCCGGGCTTCATCGCGCCAGGCAAGCCCTGGTTGGGCAGCGACTCGAAGCCGCGCGTGCGCGACGAAATGAAGTAGCGCTTCGCCGGCTGGCGCCCTTCCTTGACCACCCGCTCATCGATCTCCAGCGCGTCGCGCGCGTCGACCGACCACATCTTGATCTCGAAGGGGCCGCCGTTCTGCGTCTGCCACTTGGCGAACTCGTCCTTGCGGGCGCCGTAGGTTCGCAGGTCGGCCTCGTAGTCGAGAAGCGCCTGACGGAAGTCGACCATTGCGAGATCAAACTCCGGGTCGCCTTCCTTGCCGCGCGGGGCAACCGGGCGCTTGGGAGCGCTCGGCGCGGTCGGACCGCAGTCCCACAGATAGACCATCGAACGTTCGCGGTCGGCCATCGCGGCCAGCCCCGGCCCGACGTTCGAGAGCTTGACGTACTCGTTGAGTTGGATCGCTTCGACCATGTTACTGCATCGCCGGGAGGATGGCCATAAAGGCCTTGAAGGTGATGGAGGCGTTCGAGCCGCCAAGGACGACGTACAGCTTGACGTACTCGTACTTGACGTTGTTCTGCTCGTTGGAGAACAGAATCTCGTAGCGGTTGCCGCCGATCGCGGGGACCGCCGGCGGGGTGAAGTTGTTGGGGACGTCGCCGGTGCCGGCGATGGCAAGCTGGAGCGCGCCGGCCAGCATGACGTTCGTGGCGCCGAAAGCCGGGTCGTTCGAGACCAGCACCATCAGCTTGTAGTAGCAGCCCGACGTGACGACGATTGCGGTGACATCGATAACCACAGCGGCGTCAATGCGCTGTTGCTGCGGCGTGATGCTGGACGAGGCGGCGATCGAGGGCAGCGTAACCGTGATGTTCTGGTTGCCGCCACAATCGATGATGCCGTCCGCGCCGCCATACTGCGCGTAACCGGATACCGTCAGAGCGGCGGCGCCGTCGGACAGGAAGTTGTTGGCGTCGACTGCGTAGGTTCTGTCACCCATCGTCGTATCCTCTCATGCCGCTCGGGCGAACTCGCCAAAAATCTCGTTGGCCTTCTCAACGTAGGCCGCGTGCGCCGCCTCTCTTGACGCAACGAGCCGTCCTGACCTTCCAGAAGAACTTTCCGGTCTGCGGCTCGTAATCGAGCAATTCTCTAAGTCTTTGATAAGTAAGCATTTTCTTCAAGCAACGATGGGAGCATTTGTCCAACTCGTCATCCGAGTCAGGCAATACTTGAACTCGTCGACCAGGCCGACGTCCCAAGAGATGTGGGTCCTATACGTTTTTCTGTCTTCCAGCAGGCCGACGTCTTCGGGCGTCAGGTTGCGGACGTAGATGCCGCGCAACATCCCTTCGCCGAGGGTCATGCCGTAGATCGACGACGTGACCGCCGAGCCGGTGCCGTAGGCGACTTCGTTGAACTGGAGGACGGGAACCTGGTCGTCCTTGGGGTAGCCGTAGAGAAGCCGGATGCCTGCGTAGGTCAGTTTCGGCCGCCCGATCTCGTCCCAGGTCTGCATGACGTAGCCGGTCAGCGCCTGGTTGCGCGCCGCCTGAATCCACAGCGGCAGCGACAGGAAGGGAACGAATAGGTAGCGCGTGCCGGACTTGCCCGACAGGTTGTTGAGCATCGTGTCGAGGTTGGCGAGCGACAGGGCCGCGCCGCCGGAGGCCGTCGAGTTGTAGTAGAGCCGGCCGAACTTCTGCGCGCGGACCTGGAGGCCGTTGAAGACGCGCGCGTTGACCGACTGATCGCCCTTGACGAAGGTGTCGATCCACAGGCGGGCGAAGGCGGTGATACCCATTCGCTCTTCGTAATTGCGCCGCTCGGGGCCGAAGCGATCCTGGATCGCACGGTCGATGTCGATGTCGTGGTCGATGATGTAGGTCGCCTCGTCGAACGGCGAGATCACGCCATGCCCGGACGAAGACGCCTCGTTGACGGCGCGGAACACCGGCGTAGCCAGCGCGGCTTCGCGGTAGCCGACGTACTTCGATCCCTTGAGCCCTTCAAAGGGCATGACCTCGAAAACGTCGCTGTACTGCGTGAACATCTCGATCACGGGGCGGCGAACGTCCTCCGGCGCCATTCCCTTGGCGTATTCCGTGAGGGTCATGAGGTTCGAGACGGCCATCGGAATTCCCTTTCAGATCACGGATTGGACGCGCTTGCCGTGTAGGTCCACGAAGCGACAGCGGTGTTCGCCGTTCCCGCCGCGTTGGGAAGCAGCACGGAGGTCGCGGCGCTGACCGTCCCCTGCGTCTTTTGGACATCGTCGGCCATCTTGCGCAGCATGCGCGCGATATAGGTGACCTCGGCCGACTTCTTGTCGAAGGCCTGGTCGACGAAGGTGGCGACGAAAACGGTCATGTCAGGCGACCTTCTTGCCTAGCTTCGCAGCCGTTTGGGCGCGCGCGTAGTCGAGGCGTTCCGGCAGGCTGAGCTTGCCGTAGGCTTCCTCGGACAGCTTACCAAACGCTTCCGGCGGCTCGCGTCCGCCGCTCTTGAACGTGCCCGAGCCGGTGAACTTGGCGATCAGCGATTCGGCCATCTGGACGTCGGCGGCGGTGAACAGGCGCGAGACGAAGCGCGCGCCGGGCTCCTGGCCGAGCAGGCCCTGCGCCCAGGTCTGGATCGCGGTGACGCGCGCCGGGCCATTGGCGCCAAGCTTGCCGATCTCGGCCTTGCGCGCCTGTTCGATCTGCGCGGCGGTGCCGACGCGGTCGCCGGCGACGAGGGCAATGGCTTCCTGGAAAGCTTCCTGCGTCAGGCCGTTTTTCTGCGCCCATTGCTGGCCTTGCGCCCACAACGGATTGTCGGCGTCGATCTTGAACTCGACGCCTTGCGGCAGAGTGAAATCCTTCGGCAGTTCGATCTTGTAGTCTTCCGGCTTGGCCGGGAGCGTCAACCGGCGCGATTCATCGGCGGCGACGCGCGTCTGCAATTCGTTGAAGTGGGCGGCGAACTCGGCGTCCTTGACTTTGCCGGCGGCGGCGTCCCAATACGCCTCGGGGATATAAGCCGGCCGCTCGTTACTCGGAGCGGCCGGAGTCGGCGTGGGAGTTGGGGTCGGCGTCGGGGTCGGAGAAGCCGGGGACGTAGTCGTCGCGGCTGACGAGACGGGCGCCGGGGATGCGACGGCCGGAGCGCTCGACGGCGCTGGCGAGACGGAAGGTGACGGGGCGGCTTCGGTCACTTAGAGCAATTCCCTCGGCCATCAGGGCCATTAGATCACGCGCAAAACTGCGGCGACCGTGGTCGGCTTGCAATGATCTCTCTGACCCATCGCTGATGACGCCGCAGAGCGCCTTCTGCAAATAGAGGTAGAGCGTCACGCCGTCGGGCGTGCGCGCAATGCGGTCGATCGCCAGTTTTAGATCGTCGTCGGAAACTTCGTTCATGAGACAGGCCCTGGGGTCTCGTTGGGCGGCGCTCCAGCATGGCGCGCGCCGGCCAGTTGGGCGATCGCCGCGGTTGCCTGTTTGACCTGGTCGGGATTGCGCCACTTGATCAGGCCGACGCGCATCTTGTCGACGATCGCCTTCATCGTTCCGGCGCCGTCACAGTACATCTTGAATTCCTCGGGGAAGGTTGGCGCGATGATTTGCAGCGCCTTGATCGCCATCCCGACTTCCTGCTGTTCGGCGGCGGCCTGCGCCGGATTGCGCGGCATGGTCGCGACGGCGCGGCCGTCAACGCGGATCGGCTGAATCGCGCCGGCCTTCTCAAGCAGCCACTTGAAGCGGAGGAAAATCTGCGCCGGCCCCTCGCGCCAGAACGGCAGACCGGGCGTCCCAAGGCGGCGCTGCGCGCGCGCCATCTCGTCGAGCCACTGGCCGAGCGTTGGCGGCGTGTCGCCGGTCTGCTCGGGGTAGTCGACGAAGAACAGCTTGCGCAGCTTCTTGATCTTCTCCTGATAGGCGTAGTTTGCGACCTCGGGCGGTGGCACCGTGAAGATCGGTTTGACGGCGCCCTCGGAGCCCGGCCGAATCGGATAGGCCATGTCTTCCTCGACGCCCTGTTCGACGGCGGCGAAGGAATCGTCGGGGTACGTGATCGGCGGCATGATCGAGCGCGCGGCGTGAACCGTCCGCATATATTCGAGTTCGTCGATCTGGCGGAAACTCGGCAGGCCCTTGATCAGCGGACCGACGCCGTGCGGCCAGTCTGCCGTCGCGCCAAATCGCATGACCAGCAACGGGCACGAGCCCTCGCCGACACATTTGGCGTCGTGAATGACCTCGTTGCCAATCATGATGACGTGCTGCCAAACCTCGTCCGATTTGTCCTCCCAATCACGCCAGAAGGCCCAAATCACCTGCGTCCGGTCGGACGGCTTGTCCTCGTGCTTCTTCTTGACCTCGGGAGGCACCTTCTTCCACACTTCCTCGCCAACGAGTTCGCGGACGTAGTGGTTCCTAGTGAAACGCACGGCGGCGCGGTAGTCGACCTCGCCATAGGGTCCGAGGTCGATTTCGAGTTCTCGGAAAGGAATGGCTGAAACCGTGATCGCCGAGGCCGGATGCGGGCGCTCGACCCACACGGCAGCCGTGCCGATCGCGAGGTCAGGGTTGAAGGCTTTCGGGATTTCAGGATAAAGGTTCGACGCCTTCATCGCGGCGAAGATCGCCTGATCGTCCTTCTTGATCTGGTCGCGGACCTTGCGCCAAACCGGCCCTTCGGCGCCGCCCGGCAGGTCCATGCCCGGCCCGCGCTCGCACCACGGCTCGGCTTCCGGCATGAACGCGCCGACGACCGCCGTGACAAAATCCTCAACGATGATAAAGGTTTCGTCGGTGTTGAGTTCAGGCGCATCCAACATGCGCGCCTGGCTCGGCGACGTCATCGAGGAAATCTGGCGCTGGCGATTCGGCGCCGCCAGAAAATAGCACTCCTTCACGTCGAGTTCGATGTATGACTTCCATGTTCGCGCCGCGGCGAGACGCGCAACTGCCTGCTGTTGCAGGTCCTTCGCCTGGCCGGTCGAGGCGGCTTCGCTCTGAACGGAATTGGTCGTCGAGGGGATTTCTGCCATAGGTCAGGCGGCCTTGCCGGGCGCGATGCCGCCAGTGAGGGTCGAGACGAGCGGGGAAGTTGTGCCGCCGGCGATCGCGAGTTGCGTGCCGTAGCGCGCCATCAGCGACGCCATGTCGCCCTGCGTCTGCGTCTGGAGTTGGTTATCGAGGCTGGTCTGCGCCTGCTGTTGCTCTTGCGCCAGCATCGGGTCGACAGGAATCTTTGGTGCGCCCATCGAACAACTCGCCTCCGTTGGCGAGCAGATGGCGATAGAGTGCGTCAGGCCGCAATGATCCGGTCCTGACGCGGAGCAAATGCTTGACCGCCGAGACGCAGGTGAAGCCGGCGCGGCCGCGCCAGCTCATCGGGGCGTCGGCGCGCCTGCATTTGACGATGACGCAGTGAGCGGCGTAGCGCGCGATCTGCTGGCGCGCGATCTCATGCTTCGCGTGGACGATCCGCAGCCCGGTCCACTCGGCGTCGAGGAACAGCCAGCAGTCGCCGACCGGGACATAGGTGAAGGCCGAGACGTGCTTGAAGTGGCCCATCGCCAGCGCGGACAGCCAGCGCGACGAGGCGTCGGGGTGGAAGACGACGAACCATCCGGCGGGCTCGGCCGCGCCGACCGGCTCGATCTGGTCCATCAGCCGGCAATCCGGCGCATCGTCCGGCGCATACGGCCGATCTTGGCCGGCATGACCAAGCCGATCGGGCTGAGGCCCATCATGCGGCGCCCGTCGCCGAGGCCTAAAATTAAGTATTGGAGGGCGTCACACAAGTCGGAGTACCTGTCTTTTGAAGGCTTTAGCACGCCTTTTTCTTCTCGTTCCAAATGGTAGCAGCCGGACATGCCGACGACCA
>Ga0255350_1000968_pt1 | contig 10181 bp, 8 predicted proteins | sample HBST25r1metaG_FD_186028 | JGI IMG/M metagenome (GOLD analysis project Ga0255350, IMG submission 186028) | Peat soil microbial communities from Stordalen Mire, Sweden - H.B.S.T-25.r1 | ecosystem: Environmental > Terrestrial > Soil > Wetlands > Peat | place: Sweden: Norrbotten County, Stordalen...
GAGGCCAGCCACGGCGACCTCGGCATGGTGCAGAACGGCGATGTCGTCATCGCCGTCTCGTGGTCGGGCGAGACGCCCGAGCTGGCGGCGGTCGTCACCTACGCCAAGCGCTTCGCCATTCCGCTGATCGCCATCACTTCCAACGGCGACAGCGCGCTCGGCCGCGAGGCCGACGTTTGCCTGTCTCTTCCCAACACCCAGGAAGCGTGCCCCAACGGCCTCGCGCCGACCACGTCGACGACGATGCAACTCGTGCTCGGCGACGCGCTGGCGATGGCCCTGCTGGAAGGCAAGGGCTTCACCGCGCGCGATTTCCGCGTCTTCCATCCCGGCGGCAAACTCGGCGCGAAGCTGGCGTTCGTGCGCGACGTCATGCATCGCGGCGACCGCATTCCGCGCATTGCCGTCGGCGCCAAGATGGCCGATGCGATCCTCGAAATGAGCGCCAAAGGCTTTGGCTGCGTCGGCGTGTTCGACGATTCGGGCAAGCTGGTCGGCATCATCACCGACGGCGACCTTCGCCGCCACCTGAAGTCGCACCGCATCGTCGACACGCCGGTCGAGGAGGTGATGACCCGCTCGCCCCGCACCGTCGCTCCTGACGCGCTGGTCGCCGAGGCGCTGGAACTGATCAGCCGCAAGATCTCGGCGCTGCTGGTGGTCGAAGCCGGGGAAGTCGTCGGCATCATCCACTTCCACGACCTGCTCGGCGTCGGCGCGGCTTAGGCGAGCGGCGGCCTGCGGCGGGTCTTCCCGCGGGCGGCCCCAACGAGCCGCCGGCGCGCCTGCGGCGGCGCTTCTCTTGCCTTGACCGCGCCGCTATGGCAAAAGCCGCCGTCCGCGCGGCGCGAAATCCGCGCGTTAGAGCTGCAGTAGCTCAGTGGTAGAGCACTCCCTTGGTAAGGGAGAGGTCGAGAGTTCAATCCTCTCTTGCAGCACCAGCAAAATATTCAACAAATTCAAGCGTTTGCTGGGCATTAAGGCTTTCGTGACCCCTGGACTGGTACACACGGGTGGGTCACATTGCCTCTCTCCTGTCCACGTCCGATGCGCGTCAACGGCGTCTACTACTTCCGCCAACGGGTTCCCCTCGACCTGATCCCCACGGTCGGCAGGCGCTGGATCAAGGAGAGCCTTCGAACCAAGAACGCGACGCTCGCGAAAGGCCTGCATGCGCAAGTGGCGGCGAAATACGCCGCCCGATGGGAGGAGCTGCGCAAGAACCCGATTCACTATCTCGATTCACGCGACTCGGCGGCGATCGCCGGAGAAATCTACCGTCAGATCCTTGAGCGCGAGGGCGAAAAGCCGCGCCATGCCTGGTCGCGTCGCGAATGGTTTATGCGAAGAGCCGGTCTCATGTTCGGGCTCGACCACTTTTCGCCTTCCGCGTTCATCGCGGAAGACTCCAATGTTGCGGAAGTCGAAATCCCGCGCGTTGATGGGGAAAAGACCCCAGCCGTGCCGGAGGTCGAGACCGCAGCAGTGACGGACAGCGACGTCTCGGAGGGCGACGCATCAGCCGATCCGCGCCGCCAGCTGAATGAGGAGTTCTGCGGCGCAGACTATGTCGCAAAGGAAATCGGCAGGGATCTGGACGCCCTTCTCAAGCGAGCCGGCATCGTTCTCGAACACGACAAGCGCGAAGACCTGCTTTTCCAGGCCGGTGAAGCCGCAATCCGCGCCTACGAAAAGCTGATGAAAGAATCTCACGGCGACTTCAGCGCCGATCCGAACGCCAATCGCTTTCCGCCATTCGTCGCATGGGCGGACGCTGTTCGGCACAGTTCGCTTGCCGAGGACATCTGGAGAGGCGGCGAACCGCATTGGGCGCGGGCAACGCAAAGGAAGTATCGACACGCTCTCGACGACTTCCTGGAGCAGTTCCCCTCATATGCGCTTCACCGAACTCGTGGCGATTGGGACCTAGCCAAAGTCACGACCGATCACGTTCGCGCCTGGCGCGACAATCTCCTCACTCGCCTGGCGGGCAAAACGTCTGCGCGAACGATTCAGCGCGAGTATCTAGGATCTTTGAAGTCGATCTTCGCCTACGCCGTCCGCAACGGGCGGTTGCGCGAAAACCCAGCCAAAGGGATCTACGTAGAGGAGGCGTGGGGCAAGAAGGCCGCCAAAATGCGCGGCTTCTTCGACGAAGAAGCAAAAGCCATTCTCCGCGCAAGTCTCGCGACGCCCCCCACTCGTATGTCCAAGCACCAAGCCGACGCGCGGCGTTGGGCGCCGTGGCTCTGCGCATACACCGGGGCGCGGGTGAACGAGATCACTCAGTTGCGCGGCCAGGACGTCGTCGAGCGCGACGGATACTGGTGCGTTTCAATCACGCCGGAAGCAGGCAGTCAGAAGCAGGGAATGGCGCGTCTCGTGCCTCTACACGAGCATCTGATCGAGCAGGGCTTCGTCGCCTTCGCTCAGAAATTCAAGCCAACGCAGCCGTTGTTCCATACCTACGAGATACCAGAGTCGGTCAACTCCGACGAAGAGAAGGAGCAACACCGGCGGCGCGCGGCAGTCGCCGCCGCTACGACCAGCGGCAGGTTGGCGACTTGGGTGCGCTCGCTCAAAGAAGTTACCGCCGGGGACGTGCACCCGAATCACGGGTGGCGCCACCGATTCAAAACTGAGGGCCGCGCATGCGGCATCGACCCGATCAAGCTCGACGCCATCCAGGGCCACGCGCCGGCGACGGAAGGCAACAAGTACGGAGACAATCCGCCGCGGGTCACGGCACCCGAGATCGCTAAGTTGCCGAGGATCGAATTCTCCTAGACGTCGGCAATTGCCATCTCTCTGCCGCCATCGGCGAGCGACGTAGAGATCGCGCGCAGGCGAAGATCAGCGTTCGAAGTCGATCTGCACGCGCGGCCAGGCGAAACCGAAACGTCCTCGGTAAAATTCATGAAAGAGGAAGTCGAGATCCTCCTCCCAATCCTCCACGGCCTGGTCCATTGCGGCGTCGTCGCGCCGCTTGCCGTTCCTGGCGAACGCCGCCAACGTCTCGGCCATCTTTCTTAGGCGACCCGGAGCGCTAGGGCGGGACCATTCCGCCATATACCGCCTGGGGAAAACTGGCGGAAGCGGGCCGTCGAATATTGCCGCCAGCAGCTGCTGGCGCTCATCGACCTCCATCCCGTTGGTCGAGCCGACGCGATAGCCCATGAAGCTGAGCATGCCCTCCTTGAGCCAGCCCGCGGAATCAATCGCACCGAGACCGCGCGGCGCTCGCGTCGAAGGCCAGGGGAACCCGTCCTCAGAGGCGAGAAGTTCCGCCTCGCGCCGTTCCCATTCGTCTTGCACCGCGCGCAGCACCAAGCGCGCCGCTGGGTGCCAGGCGACGCGAGACTTGTCGCCGAGCTTCTTCACAGCATTCCGCCACAGCGAAACCGTCTCCACCGCGCTGAGTTCAGAGATCGACGCAACGATGCCGCTGACGTCGGGCGCCTTAGAAGAGATGTTCGGTGCCGGGGCGTCCGGCCTGGGTTCGAACACTGGCGCTCGTGCCTTCCGGGCGCAATGCCTCCTCATTTGGCGCGGGCTCTCCTTCGCTTTGCGCCCACTTGCCTTCCCGGCCATTCCACCAGCCCAACAGACCCCAACGAATTCAATCTAGCGCTCAATCCTCGAAACGTGCGCACCAATCGAGCGCGTCGTTGCGACGCGCCCTTGCGGCCTTCGCAAGCCGATCTCAAACTCCGGTTCGGCGGCGACGGAGGTCTCCCGCACTGCGCATGGCGCCCGCCCGACGGCCTCGCCCAGACTCCCGCGAGCCACTGCACACCTCCCCTTGGTTGGACCCCCCTGACCACTTGCGTTGTCGCCGCCAGGGCCGCCGGTCTCGCCGGCCAACGTCAGGTCTCGACGCCCCTAAGTCACCTCGCAGAAACCAAGCGAACGTGGGGTTGTTGCCTTTTTGTTCCGCTTCTGCTATTGCCCCGCGTCATGACGTACTTTCGCGCCATCCTCCTCGAACGCGCCCCGGTAGCTGTTGCTGCCGGCACGCGCGTCTGCGCGCGACTCGGCGCCAAAGCCTGACCCGGCCCTAAGGCGCCCCATCACCCTGATCGTCATCGACAGACCAGCCCGTCCGGGCCGGCGTCGCCGTTTTCGAGGAGGCCGCAATGTCGCGGCTGTGGATCTTTTCGGACCTGCATCAGGACTGGGCCGACAACGCCTGGGATCCGGCGGCGCGCGCGCCAGCCTTCGACATCGCCGTCGTCGCCGGCGACGTCCACTCGCCCCTGACCAAGGCGATCGACTGGCTGAGCGACCGGCTGGCCGGCGCGCCGACGATCTACGTGCCCGGCAACCACGACTTCTGGTGGGATCGGGGCGACGATCGCTACACCTACGCCGACCAAGTTTCACGTGGACGGGACCTTGCGGCGCGCCGAGGCGTCCATCTGCTGATCGACGACGCGGTGATCCTGGGCGGCGTCCGCTTCTTGGGTTCGACGCTATGGACAGACCTGCGGTTGGATACGTACTCCGCGGCGGCCGCCGCGCGCGACGCGCAGCGCTGGATGAATGACTACCGGCGCATTCGCAGGCGCTCGTCTTCCAGGCACAAGTATGTTCGTCCGTCCGACACCGTGGCCTTGCATCGCGCGAGCCGAGCCTGGCTTGACGACCAACTCGCGCTGCCGCACTCGGGATCGACGGTCGTTGTGACCCATCACGCGCCACACCCGTACTCGTTGCCTGCATCGGGGCTGGATCTCGCGCATTGCTTCGCGAGCAACGTGGGGACGTTGATCGACGCTGGGCGGCCAGACCTCTGGATTCACGGCCACGTGCACAGCCGGGTCGACTATCGACTCGGCGCCACCCGGGTCGTCTGCAATCCGCGCGGGCACGTCGAAGAGCCTTCGTCTCGGACGTTTGACCCTTCCCTCGTAATTCAGGCTCCATCATGAATACTCTTCAGAAGTCGCCCAATTCGCCAATCGATCACCGACTGGCGCACTGGGCCCCGACAGATGATCTCGCAGGTCTCGACCAGATCGTTCGAATCGCCATCGACGATCCGCGTCTTGCCGCTTCCCAGCTCGCGTATTGGCTGGACTGCAACACGACGCACCATGAGGGCTCGGACGGGGCGAGGGTTCTCGACGACTGGGCATATGACCCCTGCAAAGACTCCCTCGACGTTTTGGCTTGGTACGCGCGGAATTCGAAGGATCGCTTGCCCGTTCGCCTGACGATGATGGCGATCATTGCAGGCGCCGTCGCCATGATGGCAGACGATCCGCCCACCTCGAATTGGGCGGCGAAAGATTCGGCGTCGTCACGGGAGACCTAGCCATGTGGAGGTGACCGTGGCGACGCCTATCTTGACGTTGAAGCGAGCGTAGTGGACGCGGCGAAACGTCTTGAACCGGCAGTGCGTCAGCCGCGCGTTGGGCAGATCGCTCCTGCCTACGCGGCAACTGGCGCCACGGCCTCCTAGGGCGCGGCCGCGCGACGCGCCGATATGGCTTGACGCCACCGACGGTGTTCACATTCTGTTCTCATGGACCGGACCTCGCGCCTGCGCGACTACCCTTACGTGGTCGTGCGCTTCGCCTGCCGCGATTGCCCGCGGCTCGGGCGCTATCGGCTTGCGATTCTCGCCGAGCGGTTCGGCGCCGAGGCGCTGATGATCGACGTGCTGGAGGCAATTTCAGCGTCGTGCCTGCGCAACAAGGAGCGACATCCTGGTCGCCGCTGCCAAGCCTATCTGCCGGACCTCACGGACCCGAGGCCGCCCGACCTCCCGGCGGCAGTCCCAAAGCGCCTTCGGCTCATTTTCGGCGGCAAGCGGTGATGGCGTCGGCTCCCGAACGATCCGCGGCGCCTATTGGGCGAACGGTTCAAGCGCCGGGAACGCCGGACTCCCAGGCGTCCAGAACTCGACGCTGTCGGCGTGCAATTCGAAGAATTCACGGTCCGTTGTGACTCGGATCGGCTTCTTGAGATCGCCGTTTTCGTAACGAAAATCCAGATTGTCGAGCGGCGCGGCGTGGATGCCCTTCGGGAGCAAAGCGGGGCGGACAAGAATGGCGTGGAGATCGGCGAGGGACAACGCAGGGTCGGGTCGCGCAGGCATTTCGAGATCGGCGTCCGCGAAATCATCGAGGTCGATGCCTTCGGCTTGACCAGAGTGGATTGCTTCGTCGAGCTGGCGAAGCGCCGCTTCTGTGCGTCCGGGCTCCGCCGCCGTGTCCAGAACGGTGCTCTGGATCAAGGTAGGCAGCCTGGCGAGGATCGGTTGTAGCCCGCCGACTACAGCCTCGAACAGACGAATGCGATCGCGCGCGGCGCGGTAGACGTCTGCTTCGACCGTGTCCGCGTAATGCAGGTTGATGATCCGGATGTCGGCGAACTTTTGGCCGAGGCGGTCAATGCGGCCGATTCTCTGTTCGACCCGCATCGGATTCCAAGGCATGTCAAAATTCACCAACGCGCCGCAAAACTGGAAATTCAGCCCCTCGGCGGCAGCGTCGGTGCACACCAGGATTTCCGCCTTGCCCTCCCGGAAACGGCGTTTGACGTCTTCGCGCGTGATGGTCTTCCATGCTCCGTCGGCGCCCCGCACTTCTCCGCCGCGCCCAGAAAAGCACATGATTGAGCGCCCCGTCGTTCTCGACAGATGCTCGCGCAGGAAGTCCATTGTGTCCGTGAACTGAGTGAAGACCATAGCCTGCGGATAGCCAGCGGACTGCAACTCCGCCAGAGCGGCGAGTAGTTCGTTAGCCTTCGTGTCGACTGGGAGAAGGCCCACCTCTCGAACGAGGTCGTCGATCGTCGCGGTCTCTTCGGCCTTGAGCGCAATTTGCTCCAATTCCATCAGAGCATCAGTATCAATTTCCTCGCCGGCTTCGACAAGGTCAGCAGCGTCATCATCGAGGCGTAGCTCAGCCTCGGCAGCCGAATTCACTCCTGACTTCCTTGCCTCAAGCGTCTGCCGAAGGGCGTAGAAGCTCGACGCAAGGCGACGCCGATAGATCGTCATTACGAAACCGACCGCAGACCGCTGGTTCTGGGCTGCGGCATTGTAGGCGTGCGAGATGTAGTCCTCCACGCGCCGATAAAGCGATCGCTCTTCGCGCGAAAGATTGATGAAGCGGTCTTCCACTTTGCGGCTTGCGATGCGCGCATCGATTTTCCCGGCCTGTGCATATCGTCGCAGCAATTGTCGGGTATGGCGGGACACCAAGTAGCGAACCGGAGTCGTTCGACGAATAAGTGCGACCGCACCTCGCCTACGCTCCGGGCTCAATTGCCGGCGCGGAATTGACGATTCGTCCCGAAGCGCCTCTAGAACCTGCTTGGCGCCAAAGCGCCCGAGTCCACTTCGACGCTCCGACTCTTCGCGGGTTATCTGGCCAAAGTGGCGCTCGCACGCGCGGAAAAGTGCCGACAACCAGTCCAGAGACTCGTTGGTAACCGTCTCGCGCCGAACTTCCAGGAAGAACCGGCCGAACGCGTCAGCCGTCCACTCCGGCGGCATCCCGAGAAGATCTAGCAGATCCCAAAGCTCGACAGCGTCGACCTGAAGTGGCGTCGCCGTCAGAAGGACCAGACCCTCGGTTCTCGATTTCAGTTCGCGCATCAGCCGCAGCAACGCATTTGGCCCACTTTCTTGAGCGGTGCCGGCGCCGCGACGACGAGCGTGATGCGCTTCTGTTGATTTCCACTGAGAGCTGACCCGGGCAGCGCAGGTTTTTCCACCAAGAACTGACCCATGTTCGAACTTCGCCCCCTTGGCCTACGCGGGGGGCATCGGAGTGATCGACATGGAGCTATTGAGCGTCATCCGACGCTGGCGATATCGGGACCACTACTCGATTCGGGAGATCTCGCGGCGCACCAAGCTGTCGAGGAACACGGTTCGCAAATACCTGCGCTCGGACAGCGTCGAGCCTAAGTTCCAGGCTCCCGATCGGCCGAGCAAGCTCGACCCCTACGCCGACAAACTGTCGCAGATGCTGCGCCAGGAGGCTGGGAAGCCGCGCAAGCAGAAGCGGACGATCAAGCAGGTTCACGTCGATCTGGTCGCGCTTGGCTATGACGGCTCCTACAACCGCGTGGCCGCCTTCGCCCGCGAGTGGAAGGCCGCCCGGCAGCGAGAGCAGCAGACCTGCGGCCGCGGGGCTTTCGTGCCGCTGGCGTTTCTGCCGGGCGAGGCGTTCCAGTTCGACTGGTCGGAGGATTGGGCGGTCATTGCCAGCGAGCGAACCAAGTTGCAGGTCGCGCACTTCAAGCTCGCCTACAGCCGCGCCTTCATTCTCCGGGCCTATCCGCAGCAAACCCATGAGATGCTGTTCGACGCCCACAACCACGCCTTCCGCGTGCTCGGAGGCGTGCCGCGACGCGGCATCTTCGACAATATGCGGACCGCCGTTGACAAGGTCGGGCGCGGCAAGGAACGCCAGGTCAACGCGCGCTTCTCGGCGATGGTCAGCCACTTCCTGTTCGAGGCCGAGTTCTGCAATCCGGCGTCCGGTTGGGAGAAAGGGCAGATCGAGAAGAACGTGCAGGACGCCCGTCATCGGCTCTGGCAGCCGATGCCGAGCTTCCCCTCTCTAGCGGCGCTCAACGACTGGCTGGAGGCGCGCTGCCGCGAACTGTGGGCCGAGATCCCGCACGGCTCGCAACCAGGCGCGGTCGCCGACGCCTGGCGCGAAGAAGTCCGACACTTGATGCAGCTTCCAAGGCCGTTCGACGGCTTTGTCGAATACGCCAAGCGCGTCTCGCCGACGTGCCTCATCCATCTGGAGCGCAATCGCTATAGCGTGCCGGCCTCCTTCGCCAATCGCCCGGTCAGCGTGCGGGTCTATCCCGAGCGCATCGTCGTCGCCGCCGAGGGTCAAGTCGTCTGCGAGCATCGTCGCATCTTCGCCCGCTCCCACGATCCGAGGAAGAGCGCGACGGTTTACGACTGGCGGCACTATCTCGCGGTCCTCCAGCGCAAGCCGGGCGCCTTGCGCAATGGCGCGCCCTTCGCCGAACTGCCGCCCGCCTTCCGGGCGCTGCAACAGCGCATGCTCAAGACGCCAGGCGGCGATCGTGAGATGGTCGAGATCCTGGCTCTTGTCCTCCAGCATGACGAGCAGGCCGTGCTCGCCGCGGTCGAACTGGCGCTTGAAGCCGGCGCGCCGACCAAGACCCACATCCTGAACCTGTTGCACCGCCTGGTCGACGGCAAGCCGACCGACGCGCCGCCGGTGAAGCCGCCCAACGCCTTGGCGCTGACCACCGAACCGCAGGCCAACGTCGAGCGCTACGACGCCCTGCGCAAAGTTCGGGAGGCGCGCCATGCGTCATAATCCCGCCGCCGGCGCCGTCGTCATCATGCTGCGCGGCCTCAAAATGCACGGCATGGCGCAGGCCGTCGGCGAGCTGACCGAACAGGGCTCTCCGGCGTTCGAAGCGGCCCTGCCGATCCTGTCGCAGCTTCTGAAGGCCGAGACGGCCGACAGGGAGGTGAGATCAACCGCCTACCAGCTCAAGGTCGCGCGCTTCCCGAACTATCGCGATCTCGCCGGCTTCGACTTCGCCAGCAGCGAAGTCAATGAGCCGCTGGTGCGCCAGCTCCACCGCTGCGAGTTCCTGGAGGACGCCCACAACGTCGTCCTCGTCGGCGGTCCCGGAACCGGCAAGACGCATCTCGCCACGGCGATCGGCGTCCAGGCCATCGAGCATCACCGCAAGCGCGTCCGGTTCTTCGCCACCGTCGAACTCGTCAACGCGCTCGAACAGGAAAAGCTTCAAGGCAAGTCCGGGCAGATCGCGGCGCGGCTCGCCCACTCCGATCTCGTCATCCTCGACGAGCTTGGCTACCTGCCGTTCAGCGCCTCCGGCGGCGCGTTGCTCTTCCACCTGCTCAGCAAACTCTACGAGCGGACCAGCGTCATCATCACGACAAACCTCAGCTTCGGCGAATGGGCCACCGTGTTCGGCGACGCAAAGATGACGACCGCGCTGCTCGATCGCCTTACCCACCGCTGCCACATCCTCGAAACCGGAAACGACAGCTTCCGCTTCAAGAACAGCTCGGCGAAGGTCGCCAAACCCGCAAAGGAGAAGCCCCGAACTTGACGAACGCCTGACCCTCAAACCAACATCAAAGCCGGGTCAGTTCTCAATGGAAATCCCGGGTCAGATCTCCGCGGAAATCGACA
>Ga0255350_1000969_pt1 | contig 10180 bp, 10 predicted proteins | sample HBST25r1metaG_FD_186028 | JGI IMG/M metagenome (GOLD analysis project Ga0255350, IMG submission 186028) | Peat soil microbial communities from Stordalen Mire, Sweden - H.B.S.T-25.r1 | ecosystem: Environmental > Terrestrial > Soil > Wetlands > Peat | place: Sweden: Norrbotten County, Stordalen...
CGGATGTGGAAGTAGCCGCCCATAAGGCGGCCACAATAACATCGGGGCCGCGTCAGCGACCCCGCTCAAGCCGCTTTGAGCGGCTCACACCGTAAAGCCTCCGGCTCTGCCGGAGGATACTTACAAACTACGGGCTTGGGCGTAGGGAATAGGGAATCGGGCGCGCAAAGAGAGCTGCGTGCGGGAGGAGAGGTTTTTTTGCGCAAATTTGGGCAGATTCGCGAAAGCGCGGTCAGCTTTCCTTGCGGTAGAGCATTTCACGGATGGTTCGCCGCCGGGCTTCGTTCATTTCGCTCTCGGCCTTGCGGGCGACAGCATCCAGATGGTTCTTTTCTGCGGGTTCGGTGGGCTCCGGTTCGCTGCATGAAGGGCAGCGGTTGGCGAAGCCGGGCTTGTCTGGCCTCAACTCGAACTCTTCAGAGCAAATGACACAGGTTTTGATCGGAAAAGTCATACACAATCATGATAACGCGGACGATTTTCTCTTGCCAATTTCGCTGCGCCCGAGTTTCAGGAGTGAATGTGGAACGGGCGCCATTGAATTCAAAAAAATAATGAAGGGTTGCAATACGGTGAAAAGAACTGAGAGTTTTAAAGTGAAGAGCTCCTGCTTTCTGGAACCGTTTCAAGCCGGACAGCATGGCCCCCATGATAGCTCGCTACGACCCGCTCATCGCGATAGAGCATGTCATGGAACTTGACAATAAGACCGCGATGAACGGGGCACCCGGCGGTTGATGAGCGGGGCGCCTGCCGCGCAGCCCTACTTGGCCCGTCGATTCGATACACTACATATACGAACCCTGCCGCCCTCTTTTCGCATCCATTAGAGAGCGAACAATTTCAGGGCCAACAGCGCTTCACTGAGAGTCGAACGGTATAGATGCCCGCAAATACTTCAAACAACAGCTCGATTGGTCCCCGCGCCTGCGCTCTGGCGCTTGGCCTCATGGCGCTCACTCCCCTGGGGCTGGCCGCGCAGACGCCGCCCAGCGCATCGGTGCAGCCGACCGCGCAGAGCTTTCAGGGCAGCGTGGCAAAGGGCGAGGTTTCAGCGCAGCCTATTGACCTCACGCTGGACGACGCCATTCAGCGGGCGCTGAAGAACAATCTGGGCGTGATTCTGAGCAGCGCGCAGACGGCTGCGGCGCGCGGCGAGAGGCTGAGCCAGTTGCAAACCCTGCTGCCCTCGGTGGACGGCAGCCTCAAGGAAACGGTGATGCAGGTGGACCTGCCCGCGGAGGGGTTGCGCATTCCGGGTTTTCCAACCGTCATCGGGCCTTTTGGATTTACCGATCTGCGAGCTACGCTGACCTGGTCGCTGATCGACGTGGCTTCGCTGCGCCACTACATGGCTGCTCGCCACAACTTTGCCGCAGCGCAATTGTCGGCGCAGGACGCGCGCGAGATGGTGGTGCTGGCGGCGGGCAACGCATACCTGCTGGCGCTGGCCGACGAGACCCAGGTTTCCAGCGTGGAAGCGCAGGTAGCCACGGCAAAAGTATCGCTCGACCAGGCGGCTGCCAATCATCAGGCAGGCACTGCGCCGCTGCTGGACGAGCTGAGAGCGCGGGTGGATTACCAAACACTGGAACAGCAGTTGATTGTGGCCAGAAACGCTCTGGAGAAGGACAAGCTGGCCCTGGCGCGGACGATCGGAATTCCTCTGGCGCAGAGCTTCAATCTGGCCGACAAGGCGCCCTATGCGGCTTTCGATGAGATCGATGTGGATAAAGCCATCCGTGAGGCCCACGCCAACCGCAAGGACCTGGCGGCGATGGCCGAGCAGACCAAAGCAGCCGAGGAGCAGCGCAAGGCAGCGACCGCCGACCGGTTGCCCACAGTCACCTTTAACGGCGACTACGGCGACATTGGCGTGAATCTGAAAAAGTCGCACGGCACCGGCGACGCAACGGGCGCACTGAGCGTTCCGCTTTTCAGGGAATATGGGCTGCGCGGCGAGGCACAGGTGGCCCAGGCGCAACTGGACACGGCGCAGGATCAATTGAGCGACAAGAATGCGCAGGTGGACGCGGATGTGCGCGACGCCCTGCTGGACATTGCCTCCGCGCAGAAACAGGTGGAGGTTGCCCGCTCGTCAGTCGAGTTAGCCAGCGAGGCGCTCAGCGAGGCCCAGCAGCGCTACGCCAACGGCGTCAGCGATAATCTGGCAGTCAGCCAGGCCCAGCAGTCCGTGGCCCAGGCCAACGATCAATACGTGACCAGCCTCTACCGGCACAACGTGGCCAAGCTCAGTTTGGCCCGTGCTCTGGGAGCAGGCGAAAACTACAAGAACTATCTGGGAGGAAAGTAACCGTGGCGGATTCAACCCCAATACCCCCAAACGACGAAGGCGAAGAGATCGAGAGCGCGCCGCCGCAATCCCGCCGCAGAGGCATCATCATTGCCGTGGTTGTGGTACTGGCGCTGGTTGCCATCGGCCTGTGGTGGCGCTCGACCTATAGCGAAAGCACCGACGACGCGCAGGTGAACGGCCACCTGATCCAGGTGAGCGCGCGCATTGCAGGCCAGGTGGCCAAGGTTTATGTGGATGAAAATCAGGTGGTGAAGGCCGGCGACACGATTGCCGAGCTGGACCCTGCTGATTATCAAGTCGCTGTGGAGAACGCCGAGGCGGCTCTGGCGAGCGCCCAGGCCAACGCCGCGGCGGCCAACGTGAATGTGCCGATTACCACCGTGAATACCGGCAGCAATCTGCGTTCGGCCAATGCCGATGTGAGCGGCTCGCAGGCCGGCGTGGGGCAGGCGGAAAAGCAACTGGACTCGGCGCACGCTCGCGTGGCCCAGGCTCAGGCCAACTTCACCAAGGCGCAGGCCGATCTGGAGCGCTACAAGCCGCTGGTGGAAAAGGACGTCATCAGCAAGCAGCAGTTTGACGCCGCCGTGGCCGCGGCTGACTCGACCAAGGCAGCTGTGGCCGACGCCCGCGCCAACGAGCAGGCTGCCGTGGACGCAGTGAAGGTTGCGCTGGAGCGCGAGACCCAGGCTCAGGCCGGGTTGAAGTACGCAGAGACCGGGCCGCAGCAGGTGGCCGCGCAGAGCGCACGCGCCAAGCAGGCTCTGGCCCAGGTAGCTCAAGCGCAAGCACAGCTCGATCAGGCCAAACTCAACCTGAGTTACACGAAAATCGTGGCTCCGGAGGCGGGCATCATCACGCGCAAGAGTGTGGAGATCAACCAGAACGTTGCGCCGGGGCAGAACCTGCTGATGCTGGTTTCCCTTGAGGGTTTATGGGTGACGGCGAACTTCAAGGAGACGCAGCTTCGCCACATGTCTTCCGGTCAGGCTGTCGAAATCGAAGTGGATTCGACCGGCAAGACTTATCACGGCAAAGTAACTCAGATTGGCGGCGCTACCGGCTCGGTGCTCTCGCTGTTTCCGCCGGAAAATGCGACGGGAAATTATGTAAAAGTCGTGCAGCGCATTCCGGTGCGCGTCGACTTCACCGACCTGGCAAACGAAGATTCGAATCACGAGCTGAGGCCGGGATTGTCTGTCGAGCCCAAGGTGAGGGTGAAGTAAGAAATAGCTTCGAGCTTCATGCTTTTTGCCCCCGGCCTTGAAACCAAGGCTGGGGGCTTTGTCTTTATGGCAGTTACCGGTGCAATGTTTGAAGGGCAGAGAAGAGCACGCGCGGATCGTACTGGCCCTTGTAAAGCGGAGAAGGCTTCTTATCAAGTTTCAGCAGGGAATAGACGGCGGCCTGCGCTGATCGAACCGAGTACTCGACAGTAAACACAACGTCGTCGGGCTGCTCGGCAAACTGGCCGAGGAAAGCAAGGTTTGTCGATCCACTGGGAACCACATCGGGCCGGTCTCCGGCTTTCCTCACCAGAAACTGACTTGTGATGTAAGGCATCACGCAGGGAATCACGTTCGCTGTCGCCAGTATCTTCTCCTTGTGCTCGCCGAACCTCAAGTGACCCAGGACCTCTTCGAGAATCTCTTTTCCGGAGCACTCCGCCAGGGTCTTCCTGACATACTGGCCAACCCTGTCGTGGTACAAGCCGTAACCCCACCAGACGACCACGTCCTTCGGCTGGCCCGGATAAAAGGGCTGGTGAAACATGGACAAGGTAAGAAGCCAGTTAGAGTCCTTGAATGTGATCAGACCACCCTTGCCCGCTTCGCTGCCGCTGAACTGCTGCATAAGTTGGAAGAATGTTGGATCATGCATCGTCACCGTGAACGACTCCCATAAGGACTCGTCGATGTGGCTGTCGAACGCCGCCGGATTGCCGAATTCCGGACGCCCCGCCGCAATGGTCTCCCACAGCCGCCACGCTCCGCTTCGCTTGCCGCGCTCGATTGCAGGCGGCTCGGTCATCGAACCGAATTTCTTGTCCGCCGTCATGGAACCGTTGGTGACAAACACCAGGTCGCCTTCCTCAACCGGAATCTCGCTTTCCGTTCCAGAGGTTCTATATCGAAGCGAATTCACGGTAATAGCGCTGCCTGCGGCCTTGAATCCCAGGTTAGTCACCTCGGTCCCCAGGCGAAACTCGACCCCCTTCGCTCGCAGCCAGTTGACCAGCGGAACCGCCATCGAGTCGTACTGGTTGTAGCGTGTCCGGAAGATGCCTTCTTGAGTATCGATGGTCGAGAAGTGATGGACGAATCTTCGCAAGTAGCGCCTGAACTCGATGGCGCTGTGCCAGCTCTCGAACGCGAACAGAGTGCACCACTCGAACCAGAAGTTCGTATGAAAGAAGTCGGCAGCGAAACAGTCAGTGATGCGCTTTGAATCGAGCGACTTTTCCGATCCCGCCATCAGCGCCAGCAAGTCGAAGCGGTCCCTCTCGCTGAAGCCGAGTTTGTGAAAATCGACGATCTTTCCCTCCCCATTCACCAGCCGGGCCTTGTTATGCCACAATGCGTCCTTCTCAGCCAACTCGGTTTCCTGCTTCACAGACAAATTCGGGTCGCTTGCGGACGGAATAAACGAGAAAAGATCGAAAGTAGCGTTGTACTTGTGTTCAAACATTCGGCTGCCGCTCATGAAATAGCCGGTCTCCGGCGATCCATGCGCATCCAGCGCGCCGCCAAATTCTTGCGACTGCTCGAAGATGATGATGTCAGTACCGTTGACATTGCCATCGTGAATCAGATAGGCCGCGCCGGCCAGCGATGCGATGCCGCTTCCTACAAAATAATATTTGCTCATTTCAACCTCTTAGAACCTGTTCAAAAACCATTTCTTGAAGGGTACGGGCTTCAGCCCGTACGTTGAGGGCCCATCTTTGATTTCCGGCTTTAGCCGCTGGGGGAACGCGAACTGCCGAAAAAGCATACCTCAGGGGCTAAAGCCCACAACTATTCCTGCCTTTGAAGTACGGGCTAAAGCCCGTACCCTTCACCAAAACTGTACCCTTCACCAAAACCGAGCTATTGGACAGCTTCTTAGGGAGTTAGAAAAACTCCGGTCGTTGTCCGTGGAATTACTTGCAGTCAGTCCGCCGCTTATGGCGGCGAGACGATTCCTTACTGCCTGCGATATAAGACTCTTCCTGCCGGGACTTTGAAGTTGAGCAGAATGGACCGGCATGGACGAAGCGGGACTCATCCAGGAAGATGGCCGGCGTCACGCTGATAACTGGTTCACCGTATAGACTGATTGCAGTCCGCGATGAAAGACGCCATTTACGAATCGAAAGAGAACTACCTGAAGGCCATTCTCGAGGCCGAGGCCGAGGGGCGCCAGGTGATTTCGGCCACGCTGGCGCATTGGCTTGAGGTTTCAGCGCCGGCCGTGACCATGGCGCTCAAGCGGCTGAAGCGCGACGGCCTGGTGGAAGTGGGCGCGAACGGCATCGTGCGGCTGACCGCGACCGGCCGCGAGACTGCCTATCGCACCGCGCTACGGCATCACCTTATCGAGCGCATGTTGAGCGAGATGTTTGGCATGGAGTGGCACGAGATTCACGAGGAGGCAGAGCGGCTGGAGCACGCCGTCTCGCCTGCCTTTGAAGCCAAGCTCAAGGAGAAGCTGGGCGAGGGCGGCGCCTGTCCGCACGGCAACCAGGTGTTGCCCGAGAACCCTGCCGAGCGCAAAAAGCGTGGCGAGATTCAATTGTCGGAGGCCGCCGAGGGGCGGCGATACACGGTCATCAGCCTGCACGAGCGCGACCCCAGGCTGCTGCTTTTTTTGCACAGCAACGGCATTGGTCCCGGCCAAAGTCTGCGCGTGGTGAGCCAGAATTACGATAAGACCGTTTCGATTGAGCTGCCTGCGGGAATTTCGATTCTTGGTCATCCGGCGGCGGAAGCGGTCTGGCTGCGGCCGGAGAGCCGGAGATAATTCAATTTAAGAAAAATGTGTTAACCATAGTTAACTAGTTGTGGCATACTCATTGTATGAGCGTTACGGCCAAAATCCCGTTGCCCGTAATTCCTGGCCTCGCGCCGGGTCCCGAGCACCAGACGCCTTCGCTGGGTGAGGTTCATGCGACGGTGAACATCTCCCGGTCGCCGCAGTATTGGCGGCGGCTGCTGGGCTTTCTTGGCCCCGGCTTTCTGATTTCCGTCGGCTATATGGACCCCGGCAACTGGGCCACGGACATTGCCGGCGGCTCGCGATTCGGCTACACGCTTCTGTTTGTCATCATGGCCTCGAACCTGATGGCCGTTCTGCTGCAAAGCCTGAGCCTCAAGCTGGGCGTGGCCACGGAGCGCGACCTGGCGCAGCTCTGCCACCAGAGCTACGGGCCCAGGGTCAGTTACGCATTATGGATCGGCGCGGAGATTGCCATTGCCGCCTGTGACATGGCCGAAGTAATCGGCTCGGCGATCGCGCTGGAACTGCTCTTCCACATTCCGCTTTTCTACGGCGTGCTCATCACCGGCCTGGACGTGCTGCTGATTCTGCTGATGCAGCGCTGGGGATTCCGCTACGTGGAGGCGCTGGTCATCACGCTCATCGGCACCATCCTGGGCATGTTCGGCGTGCAGATGTTTCTTTCCAAGCCGGATTACTGGCCGGCGCTGCACAGCCTTTTCATTCCCTCCGCCGCCATTGTCACCAATCCCGCCATGCTTTACATCGCCATCGGAATATTGGGCGCGACGGTGATGCCGCACAATCTGTACCTTCATTCATCGATTGTGCAGAGCCGCAAATATGAACGCACGCCCAAAGGCAAGCGCGAAGCCATAACCATGGCCAATATCGACTCGGCGCTGGCGCTCACTTTGGCGCTGTTTGTGAATGCGGCCATTTTGATGGTGGCGGCGGCGGTCTTCAATCGCCACGGCCTGTACGATGTTGCGGCCATACAGGACGCATACAAACTGCTCAGCCCGCTGGTGGGCGCGGCCGGCGCGAGCACGCTGTTTGCCGTTGCACTGCTGGCCAGTGGGCAAAATTCCTCGATCACCGGCACGCTGGCCGGGCAGGTGGTGATGGAAGGCTTCATCCACCTGAGAGTTTCGCCGTGGCTGCGCCGGATCATCACACGCTCGCTGGCCATCATCCCCACCATCATCGTGGTCGCGGTCACCGGCGAGGAGGGCACGGAAAAGCTGCTGATCCTCAGCCAGGTGATTCTGTCGCTGCAGTTGAGCTTTGCCGTGGTGCCGCTGGTGCTCTTCACCGGCGACAAGAAGATCATGGGCGAGTTTGTGAATGCCCGCTGGCTGAAAGGGCTGGCGTGGATTGTGGCCGTGCTGATTGCGGGATTAAACGGCTGGCTGCTGGTGCTGATGGCGCAAGGGAAAGCGTGAGCCCGGCAATAGAGCTTCAATGGACGCTGGCCGATTCGCGGGACCGACACAAATTGGCAGAACTTCAGGCTGTAGCACGTCCGATGGCAGACCCAACGCGTCGCTGCAAACCTGCGCCCGGCGCGGGGTCTAGAGTATCTATCCGCAAACTCTCCGCTGTTTACCCTCTCGCTACCTTCCGCCCAATGAGACTTAAAGTCCGTAGACCTATGGTCCTCACGGCTGTTCCGATTGCTGCTATGCCTTCCAAACCAGTCGAGAAAATTCAAAAGCAATTTGGGGCACGGATGCGCGTTCTGCGCCGACTGAGGAGCCTTTCCCAGGAAGAATTGGCGTTCTCCTGCAACCTCGACCGAACCTACATCGGTAGCGTGGAACGGGGCGAGCGCAATATTAGTCTTATCAACATTCACACCATCGCAACGGCGCTGGGGGTTTCACCAAAGGAATTCTTTAATGACTGAACGAGAACCGATTCCCTTTAAGTTACTCCAGCGCATCGAGACCGTGACAAACAAGCGTGCCCGCATTGTCCTTGATGCGATCGTCAAAAACGGGAGCATTTCGACCGCCGAGCTCAAAGATATCGGATATGACCACCCTCCTCGCGCGAAGCGCGACGCGGTCGAACTAGGTTTCGCTATCATTCATAAAAAGGCGAAGCGCCCTGACGGTCAATCGATTGCGGCATATGTGTTCGACGTGCGCGAACTCGACCCCAATTTGACAGGGCGCGTCGTCCTTGCGAAGAAAGAACGTGATGCCATCATTAAACGCAAGGGCGCCAAATGCAACCTTTGCGGAGCCGTGCACAACATCCAGGTTGACCATCGCATTCCTTTTCAGGTTGCCGGTGAGTCACAGCGCGATGAAGCAGACCCGTATCAATTGCTCGACGGCGCTTGCAATCGAAAGAAATCGTGGAGTTGTGAGCATTGCCAGAATTGGCTTAAACTCAAGAAGCTTGACACATGCCTTTCATGTTATTGGGCGAATCCCGACGCGTACACCCATGTCGCCATGCAGCCGGAAAGACGAGTAGATATTGTTTGGAAGGGTGAAGAAGTAAACGCCTTTGCGCGACTGAAGCGCACCGCCGACCGGAATAAGAGATCGGTTGCAGACGAAATCAAAACAATGATTGCGCCATAGAAAGTTGTTCATCGAACTCATGTAGACCGATTGTCTGATTGTCTACCGTGGCGGGGATCACGTTATGCGAAATGTATAGCGATTCAATGGTCACGTGGTCGTGCCCATTCAATGTCGCTTGGCTGGAACGCCCAACATTAAGCAATATGCGAGATGCAAGTTCTCTTGGCAACCGGCTGCCATAGGTTCGGTCCCCACAAGAACCGTCATAGCTCAATATGAAGGGAATCCCCTGTTCATTAAGGACATTCAATCCTTCAATCATTCGCTTGCGAGTAACCCCGCCGATATACCGTGAATCGCGTCCTTCGCTTGTGCCTTGATAAGGAGGGTCCAAATAGAAAAAGTCCCCAGCCTGAGCGTTTTCAAATACCTCTAGAAAGTCAGCGCAGACGGTGCGGGCTTTCCCATGAAGCAACCGATGTGCCGCGAGTAGTTCTCTCCGCATTGCGTCCGGTTTTGTTCCTGTTCTCCGCTTATCCGGGGACTGGTTGAATTCTCCCGAAGGGTTGAAGCGTACCGCGTTTTTCACGCAGCGGGCGAGCAAGTAGAGAAGTTTCGCGGGATCACGGTCTTCATTGAACTGCGACCGAATGCCGTAGAACTCATCAATCGGCCTCTTGCGTTCTCGTTTCCAAAGGCTCTCGTATTCATTTGCAATGCCTTCCGGGTCGTCGATGATCGCTTGCCAAAGCATCACGAGAGGCTCAAGTCGATCACTGATTTCAAAACGTCTGAATTTCATCGAACTCGCTGCGGCGAGTGTCACGGCCGCCGACCCCGCGAATGGCTCGACCAGCCTCTCATATCGCCCCGCTTCTACATGGCTGAGAATCGCAGCGGCAAGCCTCCGCTTGCTTCCCTGATACGGAATGGGATGGGGAACCGAGAATCGCACGACTCACCTCAGACGATACGTAAAGTCATCTTACAGCACTTGGTGGGCGTTAGTGATTGCCCAACTAAAAAACCTACCACAGTTTCGTCGCCGATTCGCCAATTCCATCGATTGGTCTAGGAATATGACGCCATTTTGGAACATCTTCCTTAAACCGTACATTCGGTGACGCACCCGACGTGTCGTTGAAGCTCCGCAGATCCGCGCATATAAACGCCCATCTCGCCAAAAGGAAACTCAGGTTATCGCCAATCCGGTTCTTCCCTTTTATCCAATCCGCTCCCCCTCGTGCGCTACCATGTTGCCATGCAAGTTCTTTCCGCGGCCGAGATGCAGGCGTGCGACCGGCTGACTACCGAGAGGTTCGGGATTCCATCGATTGAGCTGATG
>Ga0255350_1000972_pt1 | contig 10169 bp, 9 predicted proteins | sample HBST25r1metaG_FD_186028 | JGI IMG/M metagenome (GOLD analysis project Ga0255350, IMG submission 186028) | Peat soil microbial communities from Stordalen Mire, Sweden - H.B.S.T-25.r1 | ecosystem: Environmental > Terrestrial > Soil > Wetlands > Peat | place: Sweden: Norrbotten County, Stordalen...
CGTCGAGACGATCGGCAATTACGCCGCGCGGTTTTCGTTCAGCGACGGCCACGACACCGGGCTCTACACCTGGAAACTGCTGCGCGAGCTGGCGGCAGGGTGAAGGCCGAGCCCGGCGGGCGCGGCGGAAAGCGGGCGCGGAGGCCCGCTCTCCTGCGGGGTGGGGCGGGCCTGCGCGCCCGCCAGTTCGCGCCTTACCGCTCCGGCGCCGCCGTCGCGCCGAGACCGAGCGAGCGCTGCATCATCACCGAGTCGGTCCAATGGCCGAACTTGTAGCCGACCGACGGCAGCCGTCCGACTTCCTGGAAGCCGAACGACTTGTGCAGCCTGAGCGAGGCCTCGTTGGCGCCGTCGATGTAGCCGATCATCTGGCGATAGCCGCCCGCCGCGCAGGCGTCGATCAGCGAAGCGATCAACAGGCGGCCGACGCCGCGGCCGAGGCGGTCGTTGCGCACGTAGATCGAGTGCTTGACGGTGTAGCGATAGGCTGGGCGCTTGCGGAACAGAACCGCGTAGGCGTAGCCGAGCACTTCCCCCGCTTCATCGGCGACGACGTGCGGCAGCCGGCCGCGCTGCATGTTCTTGCGGCGGCGCTTGAGGTCGTCGGCGTCGGGCGCGTCGATCTCGCCGTCGTAGTTCGGATCGACGCCCTTGCGGATATGGTGGAGATAGATCGCCAGCATCGCCGGCACGTCGGCGTCGCGCGACGGGCGCACGATCACGGACGGCTGGGCGAGCGGCGGCGTGAGGTCGGGCGCGGGCGTGCTCATGTCCGCTTTGTCCAATCAGACGGACGCGTCCGCCGCAAGAGGGAAGGGGTCACTCTTTGACGACATAGGTGCGGAAGCGGATCGCGCCGCGCTCGTCGACTTCCCGGTAAAGGCCCTGGATCTCCGACTCGAAGCCGGGAAAGAGATTGGCGGCGCGCTCGAAGGTCTTGAGATAGTCGATCATCGGCCGCGCCCGCGGACCCAGCCGCTCGCCCGGCACGATAGTCGCGATGCCGGGCGGATAGACGACGAACAGCGTCGTCGCGATCCGCCCTTCGAGCGCGTCTAGCGTGACGTAATCGACGTTGTTGCGCACCAAGTGGCGCGAGGCGGCGCGCGGCGTCATCACCATTTCGGGCAGGTGCTCGGCGCTGAATTGCGCCCGTTGCAGGCTGCTGACGTCAGCCTCGCGGAAATAGGCGTGCATCTCGGCGCACAGGTCGCGCAACCGCTTGCCGTGATAGCGCGCCGGCCGCCGCGCGACGAATTCCGGCATCAAGTCGTCGAGCAGCGCGTTGTCGTCATGCAGCCGCTTGAACGCCACCAGCGCCGACACCAGCGTACTGGCCTTGCTCGATTCGACGCCGGGGGTGAGCAGGAACAACAGCGAGTTGAGGTCGTTCTTCTCCGGCACGACCCGGTTTTCGCGCAGATATTGCGCCACCACCGGGGCCGGCACGCCGTGCGCCTCGTAAGCGCCGGTCTTGCGGTCGAAGCCCGGCGTCAGCAGCGTCAGCTTGGCCGGATCGGTGATGGCGAAGCCCGGCTCCAGTCCGCCGAAGCCGTGCCAGGCCTCGCCCGGCGCGAGCTCCCAGTAGTGCGCGTCGCGCGCCAGCAGATCGGTCGACACGCTCTCCCACGGCACGACATGCGCGGCCCCTTGGTTGGCGACGTCGGGAATGGCGACGCGGTCGGGCACGAACGGGTCGAAGAACCAGCGCCGCGCCGGATCGCGCTCCTTCTCCTCGAACTCTCGCTTCACCGCGCGCAGCTTCTTGCGCAGTTCGATGCCGAGCCGGATCGTGTCGTCCCACAGCACTTCGCCGGAACGGCCTTTCATCATCTGCGCGCCGACGTCGAGCGAGGCGAACAGCGGATAGAAGGGCGAGGTCGAGGCGTGCTGCATGAAGCCTTCGTTGAAGCGGCGATGTCCGACGCGGCGCTGCTGACCCTTGATGTGGCGGTCGCGAACGTGGATTTGCGACGCCTGCGAGAAGCTCGCGAGCTGCTTGTGCGCCGACTGGGTCGCCACGATCCCCGGCGAGGCCTCGCCGAGGCCCTTCAGTCCCATCGCGAATCGCCGCTCGTAGAGCGGGTGGAACTTCATGAAGCCGGCCCAGGCCTCGTCGAACAGGATGTAGTCGCACAAATGGCCGATGCGCTGGACGATCCGCTCGGCGTCGTAGATCGTGCCGTCGTAGGTGCACTGCTCGATCACGGCGACGCGGAACGGCCGCTCGCGCTTCCACGCTTCGGGGTCCTCGACCAGCGGGTTGACGCGGATCGCCTCACGGATCGCCGTCTCGTCCAAGGCGTCGGCGGCGATCGGGCCGATCAGGCCGTGGGCGTTGCGTTCGGTCGACAGGAAGATCGGCACGCCGCCGGCGATCAGCAGCGCGCCGTGATGAGCGGCCTTGTGGTTGTTGCGGTCGAACAGCACCAGGTCGTCTTCGGCGACCAGATTGCTGAGCACGATCTTGTTGGAGGTCGAAGTGCCGTTGAGGACGAAATAGGTCTTCTCGGCGCCGAAGATCGCCGCCGCCTCCTTCTGCGCCTTCAACGCCGGCCCCTCGTGGGTGAGCAGGTCGCCAAGCTCGAGCACCGAGTTGTCGAGGTCGTCGCGGAACACCGCTTCGCCGAGATGCTCGACGAAGATGCGGCCAATCGGGCTGCGCGAATAGAAGATGCCGCCGTTGTGGCCGGGGCAGGTCCACAGTTGGTTGCCTTCCTCGGCGTAGTCGACGAGGGCGCCGAAGAACGGCGTCTTCAAAGTTTCGGCGTATTGCTTCAAGCGCGAGACGAGATTCTTGGCGATGAACTCCGGCGTCTCCTCGGCGAGGAAGACGTAACCGTCGATGAAATCGAGCACTTCGACCGGAATGTCCTCGAACCGCTTGCGCCGCACCAGGATCATGATCGGCATTTCGAGGCCGCGTTTGCGCATCAGGTTGATCAGCGAGGCGGCCTTGCCTTCGAGGCCCTTCTTGCCCCAATCAACCACCATGCAGCCGATCGCCGCGTCGGTCTGCACGGCGATCTCGGCGTCCTCGAGCCGCCGCGCCTTGATGACCTGGAAGCCCATGCGCTCGATGGCGGCGATGATCTGGTTGACCCGAAGGCCCTCCAGATCGTCGGCGTCGAACATCGGCGCCGAGAACAGGAAGGTGAATCGCTGGAAGAAATTCATGGTTGCGCGCCTCGGCGGCTCGAATGCGCGCGCCCGTTCGCGTCGCCCGGCCGTTCCGCCCTGCTGTGGCGCCAACTCCATGACAGAACCATGACGGGAATGACAAGCCCGTCCGTTGAACGAGGAAAGAAAGACGATGTTGAAGCTCGAACCGAAACGCACAGCCTTGGTGGCGATCGACCTGCAAAAAGGCATTCTCGGCATGCCGATCGCCCCCCATCCGGCGGCGACGGTGGTCGCCCATTCGACCCGGCTCGCCGAGGCGCTGACGCGCGCGGGAGGCGCGGTCGTCCGCGTCCACGTCGGCTTCTCGGCCGACGGCGCCGACCGGCTGCGGCAGGCGGTCGACCAACCGTTGGCGGGCGGCCCGCGGCCGCCCGACTGGATGGAATTCGTCGCCGAGGTCGCCGCGTGGAAGGGCGCGCTCGAGATCGTCAAGCGCCAGTGGGGCGCCTTCCACGGCACGGAACTCGATTTGCAGCTCAGGCGGCGCGGGCTCGACACGATCGTCCTGACCGGCGTCGCCACCAATTTCGGCGTCGAGCAGACGGCGCGCGAAGCCTGGCAGCTCGGCTATTCGGTCGTCGTCGCCGAAGACGCGGCAAGCTCGGTCAGCGAAGCGGCGCACCGCTTCGCCGTCGAGACGATCCTGCCGCGGATTGCGCGGGTGCGGTCGACCGAGGCGATTGTCGCGGCGTTGGCGTAGCGGGCTTGCCCCCTCCCCCGCGCTTCGCGCGGTCCTCCCCCGCTTCGCAGGGGTGGATGGCGCGTCGCCTTCGCCGTTCTCGTGCGTCAGCCTAAGTGCGGCCCGATCAGCGCCAGGTCGGCCGGGCCGAGCCGGTCGTTCGCCGTCCAAGCCTGGTGCCAGTAGGGGTAGAGCAAGGTCGGCAGGCTGACCTTGTCGAGCCGCGCGCGCTCCTCCGCCGTCAGCTTGACGTTGGCGGCGCCGAGGTTGTCCTTGATCTGCGCCTCGGTGCGGCCGCCGATGATGATCGTCGTCACCGCGGGGCGGCCGAGCGTCCAGGCGAGCGCGATCTGCGCCGCCGAGACCTTGTGCGCGTCGGCGATCGCGACGAGTTCGTCGACGATGTTCCACAGCTTGTTTTCGTCGGCGATCGGCGGCTCCTTCCAGCCGGCCGCCAGGCGCGTGTCGCCCGGCGCAGCCTTGTTGCGCCGGTGCTTGCCCGACAGCAGGCCGCCGGCGAGCGGGCTCCACACCAGCACGCCGAGCTTCTGATCGATCGAGATCGGGATCAATTCGTATTCGGCCTCGCGCGCCTGCAGCGTATAGTGGATCTGCTGCGACACGAACGGGATGCGGCCTTCGCGGCGCGCAATCTCGAGCGCCTTCATCACGTGCCAGCCGGAGAAGTTCGAGCAGCCGACGTAGCGCACCTTGCCCGAGCGCACCAGCGTGTCGAGCGCCTCGAGCGTCTCTTCGAGCGGCGTCAGCCCGTCCCATTGATGGACCTGATAGAGGTCGATGACGTCGGTGCGCAGCCGCTTGAGGCTCGCTTCGGCGGCGCGGATGAGATGCCAGCGCGACAGGCCCTTGTCGTTGGGGCCGGGGCCCATGGTGAAGCGCGCCTTGGAGGCGATCAGCATGCCGGGCGGGCGCTTGCCGCCCATCGCTTGGCCGAGAATCTCTTCGGCCAGCCCCGCCGAATAGACGTCGGCGGTGTCGATCAGATTGACGCCGGCGTCGGCGACGAGGTCGATCAAGCGCCGCGCTTCGGCGAGTGACACCGCGCCGACCTTGGCGAAGCCGCCCTGGCCGCCGAACGTCATCGTTCCCAGGGTCAGTTCCGAGATCAACAATCCCGAATTGCCCAACTGTCGGTATTCCATCATCATTCTCCGTTGACGCAGCGCGATCGGGCGGCCGGCGCGATTGCCGTCCGCCACTTCGCCCTTGTGCGGCGATTGGCCGGGATAGACACGCGAACCAAGCCGGCGCGTCGCCGCCGGCCGGCGGCGGTTTACATTAGCCGCCCGCGCCGCGTGGCGGGAGAGAGGCCGGGGGGAAAACCGTCCGACCGTCGGTAAAAGCTTGCCGTGACGGCCAAGTGGGTACTAACATGCCAGCGCCACCCAAGCCAAATCGAACCGGATCACGATCGTGAGAGCCCTTCTCTGCCTCAGCCCGCGCAAACTTTCCCTCGTGGAACGGCCGGCGCCGGTCGCTGCGCCGGGCGCGCCGCTGGTGCGGATAAAGCGGGCTGGCGTGTGCGGCACCGATCTGCATATTTTCGAGGGCACACAACCCTATTTCGAATATCCGCGCGTGATCGGCCACGAGCTCGGCGGCGAGATTGCGGCGATCGCCGGGCCGAGCCGCTTCCGCGTCGGCCAGCAGGTCTCCGTCCTTCCCTATGTCGCCTGCGGCCAATGCGTCGCCTGCCGGCGCGGCAAGCCGAACTGCTGCCAGCACATGAACGTGATCGGCGTTCACAGCGACGGCGGCTTCGCCGATTGGCTCGGCGTGCCGGAGGACAATCTCGTCGACGCAGAGGGCGTCAGCATCGACCAGGCGGCGATGGCCGAGTTTCTCGCCATCGGCGCGCATGCGGCGCGACGCGGGGCGGTGGAGCCTGGCCAGAAGGTCGTGGTCGTCGGCGCCGGCCCGATCGGCCTCGCCACCGCGATCTTCGCCCGCGCGCTGGGCGGCGACGTGACGATGCTCGACACGCGCGCCGACCGTCTCGCCTTCGCGCGCCAAGCGACCGGAATCGAACATGCGATCGAGGCGGGCGAGGGCGCGCGCGACCGGCTGGGGACGCTGACGGGCGGCGATTTCTTCGATTGTGTGTTCGACTGCACCGGCTCGCCGCCGGCGATGAACGCCGGCTTCTATCTGGTCGCCCATGGCGGCAGCTACGTGCTGGTCGGCATCGCGCTGGGCGACGTCACGTTCGCCGATCCGGAATTCCACAAACGCGAGACGACGCTGCTCAGCAGCCGTAACGCGACGCGGGCCGACTTCGAGACGGTGTTCGCCGCGCTGCGCTCCGGCGCAATCGCGACCGAAACGCTCGCGACCCATCGCGCCCCGCTCGACGACGCGGCGCGCGCCTTTCCGCGCTGGCTCGATCCGGCCAGCGGCGTCGTCAAAGCCCTGATCGAGATCTGACTGATGCCCTTTCCCATTCTGCAGTTCGGCACGAGCCGCTTCCTTCAAGCCCACTTCGACTATTTTGTCGCTCGCGGCTTCGTCGACGGGCCGGGGACGCGGCGCATCGCCGTCGTCCAGACGACCGCGTCGGCCGAAAGCGCGCGGCGCGTCGCCTTCTTCGACGCTGGTCGCCCCTATCGCATCCATGTCCGCGGCCTCGTCGGCGGCGCGGTGGTCGATGAATGGGAGGAGGTCGACAGCGTCGGTCGCGGCGTCGACGCCAATCTCGACTGGACGGCGGCGGAAAAGCTGTTCCTCAACGCGCGCTGGATCGTCTCGAACACCGGCGACCGCGGCTACGAACTCGACCCGGCCGATCGGGCGGACGACGGCGTTCCGAAGTCGTTTCCCGCCAAGCTGACCAAGCTGCTCTACGCCCGTTTCGCCGCCGGCCGCCAGGCGCCGACGCTGTTCCCCTGCGAGCTGATCGAAGGCAACGGCGACCGACTGAAGGCGCTGACGCTGGACGTGGCGGCGAACTGGGGGCTGCCGCACGCCTTTCGTCAATGGCTCGGCGACGACTGCTTGTGGGTCAATTCGCTGGTCGACCGCATCGTCTCGGCGCCGCTGGAGCCTGCGGGCGCGGTCGCCGAACCCTATTCGCTGTGGGCGGTCGAGAATCGGCCGGGCCTGATCATGCCGTGTCGCCACCCGAGCGTCGTCGTCACCGACGATCTCAAACGCTACGAGCGGTTGAAGCTGTTCATTCTCAATCTCGGCCACACCTATGTCGCGGAATTGTGGAGCCGGCGCGGCGGCGCGGCCAATGAATTCGTGCGCGTGGCGCTCGCCGATCCGGCGACGCTCGCCGAGCTCAACGACCTCTACGATCGCGAAGTGCTGCCGGTATTCGATGGGCTCGGCATGGGCGAGGAGGCGCGCGCCTATCGCGCCTCGGTCATCGAGCGTTTCCGCAACCCGTTCCTCGACCACAAGCTCGCCGACATTTTCACCAACCATACGGCGAAGAAGCAGCGCCGCTTGGGCGGGCTCATCGCCTTGGCCGAGCAGCACGGCGTCGTGGTCGCCCAGCCGCGCCTCAGAGCGGCGCTCGCAGCTTGAGGCGCGCCGCCCAGGAGCGGTCTCCCGGCCTGAAAGGTCGGCCGACGCCCTTGCCGGCGACGGGGGAAATAGTCCAATCTCCGCGCGCGCCGGCGCTTAAGCGAGCCGCGCCCAACCCGGAGTCCCCTGTGATCGCTTTCCTTCCGTCCGCCGTCGTCCGTTTCGCCGCCGCGGCGGCGCTGGCCCTGGCGCTGACGCCCGCCATCGCCGCGCCGGCGCCGAGCGGGACGGTCGACATGGCGAAGGTGATGCAGCCGGGGCCGCTGAAGGAGCTCGAGCTCGGCGATCCCAAAGGCGTGACGATCATCGAGTACGGCTCGTTGACCTGCTCGCATTGCGCCACTTTCGCTACCGAAGTCTTGCCCGCCTTCCAAAAGGCCTATGTCGACGCCGGCAAGGTCCATTTCATTTTCCGCGAATTCGCCCGCAACCCCCTCGATGTCGCCGCCTTCGTGCTGGCGCGCTGCGAAGGCGACGACAAGGCGCTGGCGACGATCGACCTGCTGTTCGCCGAGCAGGACAAGTGGGCCTTCGTCGCCAATCCGCTCGACGCGCTGATCGCCGCCCTGCGCCCGACCGGCATGAGCCGCGACCAGGCGATGACGTGCCTCAAGGACCAGTCGAAGGCCGACGCGATGACCAAGATCCTCAACGCGGCGGAAGCGGACGTGAAGGTGCAGGGCACGCCGACGTTCGTCATCGACGGCAAGGTCTACGACGGCGAGCTGTCGCTGGCCGAACTCGACGCGATCCTGAAGCCGCTGATCAAGTGAGCGCGTCTTTTCCTCCCCCGCCAAAAGCGGGGGAGGATGGAGCGTAGCGCCTTCGCTCAGGCGTGCGTCGCCACTTCCGCCATTTTCGCCCCGCCAACGCGCGACGGTTGCGCCTACGCTCTCACCATTGCAGCCACTTGCGCCCGGCGAGCGCGCCCGCGGCGACGACGACCAGCGTCGCCAGCGGGTACCAGCTGGCGACGAACAGCGGCGAATCGTCGTTGCAATTGGTGGCGTAGATCGTCGCCGCGGCGCCCGCCGCCGCTGCGCCGGCAAGCGCGCCGGTCAGCGCCGGATGGCTCGGCGCGCCGGCCCGCATGGCGACGATCAGCGCGGCGAGCGGCGGGATCGACATCAGCGGGATCAGCGTCAGGCAGTGCAGGGCGTTGGTTCCGACCAGGCGCGTCATCCACAGATCGGCCGGGGTCACGACGAGTTCGACGACCGCCGCGCCGCCGAGCAGGACGAAGGGCGCGACCAGCGCCGCGATCAGCGCGCCCGGCCGCGCCTTGGGCCTCAGCAGCCTGACCGCCAGCAAGGCGCTCGGCAGCAGCAGCGCCAGCGTGTCGACGAACTTGAGGTCGAAGCGAAGGGTGTGGGCGGCGGCGCCGAAATCGTGCCGCGGCCCGAGCGCCGTCATGAACAGCGCGGCGCTGATCGCGGCGCCGAGGACGAGCGCCAGCGCGACGCGGCGGCCGAGCCGGAGCGGGGGCGGCGGCGGTTCGGCGGCGAGCGCGTTGATGAGGTCGGCGGTCTTCATTGGGTCGCGCTCCGCCAGGCGACCGCCAGCGCCTTCAGCGCGCGGTGCAGCGCCACGCGCACCGCCACTTCGCTCATCGACAGGCGCGCCGCGGTCGCGGCGATCGACTGGCCTTCGAGCGAGATCGCGGTGACGATGTCGCGCTGACGCGGCGCGAGCTTCTGCATCACCCGCTCGATGTCGCTGCGGACATGCGGGTCTTCGTCCGCAGGGGCTGCGAGCGTCGCCTCGAAATCCTCGATCGGCTCGGCCCGGCGCACGCCGCGTCGCCGCATCGCGTCGATGATCTTGTGGCGGGCGATGGCGTTGACCCACGGCGCGAGCCTGGGGCCGCCGTCCCAGGTGCCTCGCTTCAGGTGGATCGCCAACAGAGTTTCCTGCACGACATCCTCGATATCCGCGTCGCCGACTCGGGCGCGGGCGAAGGCGCCGCGCGCCATCGCCCTCACCGACCGGCCAATCTCCTCGAGCAACCGCCGATAGGCCGCCTCGTCGCCCGCCAGCGCGGCGCGCATGGCTGGCGCCCATTTGTCGTCGCCGGGACCCGGTGCGGGTGTCTCGCTCATTCCTGCTTCGTTCCGTCGCCGCGGTTTGTTACGCCGCCGGCGGACCCTTGGCCTGCGCTCCGGCGCCCCGGATCGCCCGCGCCGTGTAACACGCGCCGGCCGCCCCGCGAAGACGCCGTTGACGGTTCAACGGAGGTCGCCATGACGGGCCTGAAACTCGCCTCGGCGCGCGGCGCCGGCCCCTTGCCGAGCCGCGCCGGCGTCGGCTTCAAGCCGGAGCATTTCGAGGCGATCCTCGCCGGCCCGCGCGAGGTCGGCTTCTTCGAGGTCCACGCCGAGACCTACATGGGCGACGGCGGGCCGCCGCATCGCCGGTTGGAGGCGATCCGCGAGAACTATCCGCTGTCGCTGCATGGGGTCGGGCTGTCGATCGGCTCGCCGCGGCCGCTCGACCGCGATCACCTTGCGCGGCTCAGGGGCCTGATCCGCCGCTACGAGCCGGCGCAGTTTTCCGAACACCTCGCCTGGTCGAGCCACGACGAGGGCTTCCTCGCCGATCTGCTGCCGCTGCCCTACGACGACGAAACGCTGGCGGTCGTCTGCCGTCACATCGACGAGACGCAGGAGACGCTGGCGAGGCGCATGCTGCTCGAGAACCCGTCGACCTACGTGCAGTTCGCCGACAGCGTGATTTCCGAGACCGAATTCCTCGCCGAGGT
>Ga0255350_1000978_pt1 | contig 10146 bp, 4 predicted proteins | sample HBST25r1metaG_FD_186028 | JGI IMG/M metagenome (GOLD analysis project Ga0255350, IMG submission 186028) | Peat soil microbial communities from Stordalen Mire, Sweden - H.B.S.T-25.r1 | ecosystem: Environmental > Terrestrial > Soil > Wetlands > Peat | place: Sweden: Norrbotten County, Stordalen...
GGGCGGCCAATCGGCTCTCGAGGCGGCCGCCCTGCTGCGCGAGGCCGGCGCGCAGGCGCAATTGATCGCGCGCGAGGAGGTCATCGGCTGGCAGACCCGCACTTCGCCGCGGCGCACGCTCTGGCGCATGCTGCGTTCGCCGATCTCGGGGCTCGGAACCGGGCCGAAGGCCTGGGGGCTGGTCCATTTCGCCGGCCTCGCCCATCGACTGCCGGATCGCTGGCGAACCGAGTTCGTCAAGACCCACTTGCCCCCCGAAGGGGCATGGTGGCTGCGCTCTCGAGTCGAGGGCAAGATTCCGATCCATGCCGGCGTCGCCGTAACGGCGGTTCGTCCTGGCGCGGACGGCGTCGAACTCGTCCTGCGGCGGAAGAAGGATGGGGGCGAAAGCAAGCTCTTCGTGGAGCATGTGGTCGCCGGAACCGGCTATGTCGTCGACGTCGATCGCCTCGGGTTTCTCTCCGCGGATCTGCGGCGAACGATCGCGCGGCTCGAACGGGCGCCAAGACTGAACGCGACATTCGAATCGTCGGCGCCGGGTTTGTTCTTCGTCGGTCCCGCTTCGGCGATGAGTTTCGGCCCAATGTTTCGTTTTGTCGTCGGCGCCGAATATGCCTCACGACAAGTCTGCGGCAGACTCGCGTGACCGAGCCAATGGAAAGTGTGCTATTCCCTATCGCCATTCTGTCGGGCGCGGGGGGCGAGGCGCCGGTTCCGAGGGCGTTCGGCGCGACGGACGCCGAATTGAGGCGGCTCGAACCGGTGCTCTACCCCGGCTGGAAGCGCTATGTCGACGAGGATTTCTCGGCTGATTGGCTGATCGACGATCTTGCCGCGGCCATCGCGCGCCGCGCGGCGGGCGGCAAGGTCGGCGTGGTCGGCATCTCGCTCGGCGGCCATCTGGGCTATGCGGTCGCGCTGCGATTGCAGGAAATGGGAGTCGATATCGCCGGGTTCTGCGCCATCGACTCCTTCATGGTTTCTAGCGACGCCGCGAAGCCGGGCTGGCGGGGGCGATTTGTCGGACGGGTCGTCGCCCTTCTGCGCAGCCGTTCATTCGGGGAGCTGGCGGTCTTCCTGCGGTTGATGTCTTGGCGTGGCCTCATACGGCTTTTCGGCGCGAGCGCGCCCGCGTTGCTGCGCCAACTCCGCGACTACAGAGGCTTGTCCGTGGCGCTCGCCTTCGATCCGATTCTGGAGAAGGAAGTGACCTTGCGGCTCCTGTTGCGCGAAATCGCGCCCTGGCTGGCGCGGCTCGATCGCCAGCCAACGGCGCTCTCCGTTCCCGCCACCCATCTGCGGTCTCGGCATACGGAAGGCGATGATCTCAGTTGGCGCCGACGTTGCCCGAATATGAAGTTCGTCGAGATAGCCGGGGATCATGAAACGCTGTTCGAATCGGAAACCGTCGACGCGTTCCGCGCCGCGTTTCTCCAGGCCACGCGAGGCTGGAACTGAGCGTTTGCGACGGCCGACGCCGCGAGCGGACGCGCACTCTGTCGGGGCCTCTTGCGGGACGGGGCCGAGGAGAGGCGAGTCGGCCGGCTCCGGCTGGTCTGGTTTCAGTTTTCGCGGTAAGATTTCCCAGCGTTTGCGAGCCGAGGACCGATGCCAGCCGCCCTCCGACCCGAGCAGAGCGTCGCCATGCGCCGCAGCTTCGATGTGATCACGCCGAGGCGTCTCGCCCAGCGGGGCGACCAATGAAATGGGGCGCGCTGGCGCTCCTCGTCGCGTTGATCCTACCCTTGTCGCAATGGCTGCGACGGCGACCGCAGAAGATCGCCTGGGTCTGCTTCGCGCTCGGGCTGCTGCCGTTCATAACGGAATACTTGCATCTCTCCATGGCGACTGTCTCATGGCCTTCGTGGGCTGGTTACAGCACGGGAATCGAGATAACACTGGAGGATCTGCTTGCAGCCCTGGTTTTCGTAAGCATTCATAAAAAGAACTCAAGAATACCATTTTTGCTGCCGATGGCGTTGTACCTCACGGCGACGCTGATCGTCTCCGTCAACGCCATGTATCCAACTGCGGCGCTATTTTATAGTTGGCAATTATTGAGAATATTTTTCATTTATATTGCCGTATTCACTGCGGTGACCTCTGATTTCACGGCTGCTCGGGCGTTGTTGATCGGCATGGCCTGCGGCGAACTGGTGGAGTTGGTCGTCGCATCCTGGCAACGGTTCGGGTTGGCGGTGCTGCAAACCCACGGAACCATGGAGAGCCAGAACGAACTCGGCCTCGTCTCCCACTTCGTCATGTTCCCGTTTTTCGCCATTCTGCTGGGCGGACGGCGCGGATGGCTTCCCGGGGTCGTCGTGCTCGCCGGCCTCGTCGTCGAAACCTTGACGACTTCGCGCGGCACCGTGATGCTCGGCGTCGCGGGACTGGCGCTGACGTACGCGTTGTCGTCCATGTCGAAATGGAGTTCCCGGAAGGCGTTGGTGGCGCTCGCCGGGCTGGCGGTTCTTGCGGCGGCCGCACCGTTCGCGCTCGCTTCTTTTGAGCAGCGCTTTTCGGGTTCCGGCGGCGACCTTGGGCTGGCGGAGGACGCGGAGCGGATCGCCTACAAGGCCGCCGCGGCGATGATGGTCGAAGACTTTCCCGGCGGGGTCGGGCCCAATCACTTTACCGTGATCGGGAATGCGGACGGCTATTACATAAGGGCGGGCGAGGCGCCCTACGCAAGCGGCCTCGCCGGCCGCGTTCACAACGTCTATTGGCTGGTGCTGGCGGAGACCGGAATCCTCGGACTCGCAACCTATTTGGGCTTTCTGCTGTTCCCCTTGGTCATGGCGCTGCGCTACGGCGTCGGCGGCGAGCGTGAATCCAACCGCGATCTGCTGCTGGGTCTAGGGGTCACGTTGATTATAGTATACATCCACTCGTGGGAGGAGTGGGTTCCAATTACTTACACCATGCAGAATTTTCTTGCGATCAATTTTGGCCTGGTGGCGGCGCTCGCGGCGAAATATCGAGCGCCGAGGGCGTCAACGATCATCTTGTCGCCGATCATCCGCCTGCCGCCGATTTAAGCCTGCGTTCGCCCCTTGGGGTCGGGCGAGGGCGTTTTTCAGGCTTGGTTTCACCACGCCGGGCGCCGCCATCCGGAAGGTGGTCGTCCGCGCCGAACCTCTGACGTTCGTCACAGTTCGTTGGCGATCGCAAGGGCGCCAGGGCGTTCGCCCGCATCGGAGCGCGGCGAAATTCCCGCTCAGCTCGCTTCCTCGCCGCGGCGCGGCAAACCCACGATGGAGCGCAGCCGCGCCAACAATCGAGCCGCCAGCCCGACGCCGACGAGGATCGCAAAGGGGACATAGGCGATCAGATACGCGAGATCGGCGCGAACCGGCCGTTTGGCGAAATCCAACAGGAAGGCGAACGCGATGTACGTCATCGCGAGGCTGCGAAACCTCGATAGCGCGTGGCGCGAGAACAGCGCGCTCAACGCCGGAATCGACAGCAACGTCAGCAGCAATGTCAGCAGCGCGCCGAGCCCGAAGATGACGAAGACCCGCAGTGCGGGAACTGCGCCGCGCATGATGAGCCAGGCGACCAGGGCGAGATGCACGCTTAGCGCGGCGGCGAAGGCGAGGCCGAGTTCGCGGGCGCGCGCTCGAACGGACAAGAAGCCGGGAACGCCGAGCGAAGCGAGCGCGCCGCCGACGTAAGCCAGCCAGAAGGGCGCGAACGCGACCCGCGCCGACGCGCCGATCGCCGCGCGCAAGCCGCCGCCGCCCGCGCCGAGGACGATCAGCGCGACGAGCGCCGCCGCGGCAGTGGCGACGAACGCCGCGCTCATCGACAGCCAAACATTCGCTCGACGTCTCATCATCCGTTTCTGGCAATTTGTCGTTTCAACGCCGCGCCCGCCGCCGCGCGCAGGGGGAAAGCGCATCGCCGCGCCTGCGTCTCGGCGGGGCCGAGCGCAAAAAAGCCGGGGCGACCGCCCATCCAAGCCCCTTCGCTCGCCGCCCGTCAATCGCGCGTAGCCACGGAATCGCCGGGCGGCGGCTGCGCTGACGCTCGCCGACCGTTCTTCAGCAACGAAAGCCTTTCAACGGCGCCGGCGCTGATTGCACGATCGCACAAATCCTCGCCGCGGAAACGGCGGGCGCTCGCCGTTTCGTAGATTCTGCTCGGCGTGGACGCAATCGCGATGGAGATCGTGCATTCCGGTGGTTAATGCGTCGGTCGTTCGTATGTCGGAAGTTGGCGCACAGCGTCGGCGTTGTGTTTCAACTGGGCGCAAGTCTTGACGCCCGAAGAACCGTGAAGAAACACTCAGCCCTTCCTGTAAGCAGTTCAGAAACGACATCGTCATCTATCGCGCTCGATGCGTATGCGGGCGCCGTCGTGTTAAACTTAACCTGCCGTCGCGCTTTCATGACCGTCGTGTAACGCAATTGACATATAATTGAATTTACTCTTCAATCAAATTGACGGAGCCTCCTCCAGTTAAGAGGCGAATTGGATAGGTGCGATTTCGGAATGAAAGTTGCACTCGCCGATCGTTGACTGCGCCCCCGGATTCCTTGTTCATTTCCAACCGAGCGAGGACTGACATGACGCCTGCGAAGCTGAACGAGCGCATGGCCACGGTTCGAGACCTCATCGATCACATGGGGGCCTTGAAACCGAACGACGCGTTTCTCATCAGCCCGGAAACTCGGCGGTCGCTGACATTCGGCGACCTTGCCCGCCGCGCGCGCGCCCTGAGCGCGCGTTTTTCGCGCGAGGGTCTGACTCGCGGCGACAAGATCGCCTTCATGATGAACAACGGGCTCGACGCGGCGACGTTGTTTCTGGGCGCGATGTACGGGGGGTTCGTCATCGTCCCGATCAACGTCCGCGCCGGCGTTTCGCAAATCGCTTTCACGCTCGCCCACAGCGACGCCAAGGTGGTGTTCGTCGGCGACGAACACCAGTCGCTTCTCGACCAGGCGATGGCGGAGGGCGGCCATCCGATCGCGATCGTCAGGGTCGATCCCGAGATCGGCGTCGTCGGCGACGCCGCCGCTGCGGACTCGCCGCCGCTGAACCCCATCGCACCCGACGACCCCGCCATGTTGATGTACACGTCGGGCAGCACCGGACGCCCCAAGGGCGCCCTCCATACCCATCGCTCGGTGCTGGCGCACGGCCGCAATTCGATCGCCGCGCACAAGCTGACGGAGGCGGATCGCTCGCTGCTCGTTCTGCCGCTCTATCACATCAACGGCGAATGCGTGACGCTGGTGCCGACGCTGATGAGCGGCGGATCGGTGGTCGCGCCGGGCGCCTTCCTCGTCAGCGAATTCTGGAACTGGCTCGACGAGCACCGTTGTACCTGGTCGGCGATTGTGCCGACGATCGTCTCGCAGCTCCTCGATTGGGAGGATCCGAAGGCCGACGCGCGGGGACCGGCCTTTGCGCGCATCCGCTTCCTGCGGACATCGTCGGCGCCGCTGTCGCCGGCGCTGCATCGTGAGTTTCTCGACAAGTTCAAGTTGCCGCTGATCCAGGCGATGGGCTCGAGCGAGGGCGGAAACGTGTTCTCCAATCCGGTTCCCCCCGGGACCAACAAGCTCGGCTCGCCCGGCCTTCCCTGGGGTTTCGAGACGCGGATCGTCGATCCCGAAGGCCGCGGCCTTCCTGTGGGAGAGCCCGGCGAAGTGCTGTTTCGCGGCGATGCGATGATGCAGGGCTACTACAAGGACCCTGAGGGAACCGCCGCCGTTTTGGACAGCGACGGCTGGCTGCACACCGGCGATCTCGCCTATCGCGACGAGGACGGTTACTTCTTCATCGTCGGCCGCTCGAAGGAGCTCATCATCAAGAGCGGCATGAACATCGCGCCGAAGCAGATCGACGAGGTTCTCGAACAATTTCCAGCCGTGCTGGAGGCCGCGGCGGTCGGCGTTCCCGATCGCCATGTCGGCGAGGACGTGGCGGCGTTTGCGGTGCTGCGGAAAGGGGCCGCCTGCGACGAACGCGAGTTGCTGGCGTTCTGCGAAAGCCGGCTTGGGCCGTTCAAGACCCCGACCCGGATCTTTTTCGTGACCGACCTGCCCAAGGGACCGTCGGGCAAGGTGCAACGGCTGAAGCTGGTGGAAACGGCCGCGGCGCTGATGTCGTCGGGCCCCTCAGACTACCAGGAGGCCGGAGGGACGCCGGCGCCGCTCGCTGACGCCGTGGATGCCGCAGCGACTCCGATCGAGCAGATGATCGCGCAGATCTGGGAAGAACTGCTGGGCGTGCGCGACATCGACGTCGACGCCAATTTCTTTTCGTTCGGCGGCCATTCGTTGATGGCGATCCAATGCCTGTCGCTGTTGAGACAGCAGCTTCGCACCGCGCTTTCCCTTTCCGATTTCTTCGACAACGCGTCGATCCGGCAGCTCGCCGCCCTGGTGCGGCGCCGGCTGCGTCCGAAGGGCGCCGCGCCGGCCGAAGCGGGCTCGGGCCGGGAGATCGATTTGCTGGCCGGACTCGGCCCGCCCGTCGACGACGAGGCCATCCCGCGACGCAATCCCGCCCAAAGGCTGGCGCTAAGCCCCGGTCAACGCCGCATCTGGTTCATGGCGCAACTCGAGCCGGGGGAGCCCGTTTACAACGAATCCGACGCGGTGCGCCTACGCGGCGCTCTCGACGTCGATCGCTTGGAGGCGGCGCTCAATGCCGTGGTCGCCCGGCATGAGGCGTTGCGCATGATTTACCCGCTCGCTGGCGACGAACCGGCGCCGGTTGTGCTCGACGTCTGGCGGCCGCCGCTGAAGATGATCGACCTCGGCTCGAAGCCGGCGGCGCAACGCGAAGCCGAACTCGAGCGTCTGCTGGTCAGTGAGCCGCGCCAGCCCTACCGACTGGCGAGCGAGCCTGGCCTGCGCGTAACGCTGGTGCGCCTGGGCGAGGCCGACAATGCGCTGATCGTCATGATGCACCACATCGTCTGCGATTTTGCCTCGACAGGCATATTGTGGCGGGAGCTGTCGGCGCATTACAGCGCCGGTCTCCGCGGCAAAACGGCTGAATTGCCAACTCTGCCGCTCCAATACGGCGACTACGCCGATTGGCAGAACCGGGTCGACGTCCAGCGGAACTGGGAGACCGATCTCGACTACTGGAAGCGAAAGCTTGAAGGCGCGCCCGCGCTTCTCGACCTTCCCACCGATTGGCCGCGCCCGCCGAATTTCACGTTTCGTGGCGCTCGCAGGCGGTTCCTGATCGAGCCGGAGGAAACGGCGGCCTTGCGAGATTTCGCCCGCAAGCGGCGAATCAGCCTCTTCAACGTTTTCGCCGCTGCGGTCAACGTGCTGCTCTATCGTTACACCGGCCAGGAGGACGTCATCCTCGGTATCCCGTTGTCGCAGCGCGATCGCCCCGAGCTGCAGTCGGTCTTCGGTTTCTTCCTGCACACCCACGTGTTGAGGACGCAGCTTTCGGCCGACATGCCGTTCACTGAACTGCTGGCGGAGGTTCAGAGGGGAACGCTCGATCTCTATGCGCACCGCTCGCCGCCTTTCGACGAGGTGGTGCGCGTGGCGCGACCAGGACGGAGCGCCAGCTACACCTCGCTGATGCAGGTGATGCTGAATTGGCGGGACAAGGAGCAGTTGCTCTCGTCGATCGGGATGGAGGGGCTCGATGTCGAGTGCCTCGTCAGCGAGGCGGCGACCGCCAAATTCGACTTGACCTTCGTCCTCACCGACGCCGGCGACGTTTTCTGGGTCGACGTCGAATACTGCACGGATCTGTTCGAAGAGGCGCGCATCGAGCGAATGATTGGCCATCTGAAGACGATTTTGGCAGGGGTCACGGCTAACCCCGAGCAGGCTGTCTGCGAGGCGCCGATGCTGACCCTGGCCGAGCGCGAGCAACTGTTGATGGAATCGGGCGTAGCGGAGAGCGTTTGACGGATGGACATGATGATTGACGAGTTGTTTGCCTTGCAGGCCGCGCGGACGCCGGACGCGGTCGCCGTCTCGTTCGAGGGCGACCGCCTGACCTATCGCGAACTCGAGGCGGCCGTCGACCGGCTGGCGGCCGACTTGCGCGGCAAGGGGGTGGGACCGGGCGCGCTGGTCGCGCTGTTTCTCGACCGCTCTCTCGAACTGGTCGTCGCGATGCTCGGCGCGCTCAGGGCGGGCGGCGCTTATGTGCCGCTCGATCCGACCCATCCTGGCGCGCGGCTCGCCTACATTCTCGAGGACGCCAAGCCGCGCGTTCTGCTGACCCGGCCCGGCGGCCCGTCGGCGCCGCCCGCTTTCACCGGCCAGACGATCGCGGTCGACGCCAAGGCGCCGTCCGCTCCGCCTGCGTCCGGCGCCGCGCCGCCGCCGCCGCCGCCGCCGCCGCCCCGCAGCGTCAACGATCTAGCCTACGTGATCTACACTTCGGGGTCGACCGGCGCGCCCAAGGGCGTGGCGGTGGAGCATCGTTCCGTCGTGAACATGCTCCAGTCGATGTTGATGCGCCCGGGGCTCGGCGTCGCCGACGTCCTGGTCGCGATCACGACGCCGACGTTCGACATCTCGGTGCTCGAGATCTTCTTGCCGCTGATCTGCGGCGCACGCGTCGTCGTCGCCTCCGACGCCGTCGCGCGCGACGGCGTGGCGCTCGCCGCGTTGATCGACAGCGTCGGGGCGACGGTGTTGCAGGCGACGCCGAGCGGCCTGCGCATGTTGATCGACTCCGGGTGGCGCGGCGCCGCCGGGCTCAAGATCCTTTGTGGCGGCGAAGCGTGGCCGGAGCAGCTCGCGGCTGAGCTTCTCGAGCGCTGCGGCTCGCTGTGGAACATGTACGGACCGACGGAAACCACGGTCTGGTCGGCGGTCGCCAAGATCGAGGCCGGCCAGCTGGTGCGCATCGGACGTCCGATCGCCAAGACCGCGCTCTACGTGCTCGACGGGGGCCGTCAACTGCTTCCCGTCGGCGTGACGGGCGAACTTTACATCGGCGGCGCGGGACTGGCGCGCGGCTATTTCAATCGCGACGAACTCACGCGCGAGCGATTTGTGCGCGATCCCTATTCGCAGACGCCGGGAGCGAAGATGTATCGCACCGGAGACCTGGCGCGCCGGCATGCCGACGGGACGCTCGAATTCTTTGGCCGCACCGATCACCAGGTGAAGATTCGCGGGCACCGGGTCGAGCTCGGAGAAATCGAGGCGAAGCTGGCCGGCCGTCCAGACGTTCAACAGGCGGTGGTCGTCGCGCGCGAAGACGCGTCCGGAGGACTGGGCCTCGTCGCCTACTACATTCCCGCCCCGGAGGGCGCGCCTTCCATCGACGATCTCAGGCGTGCGCTTCAGGAGGCGCTGCCGGCCTACATGGTTCCCGCGGCTTTCGTGGCGATGAGCGCCTTCCCACTCACTCCGAACGGAAAAGTGGACAGAAAGGCGATGCCCGCGCCGGTCGCCAAGACCGCGGCGCCGGCCGCGTTTGTGCAGCCGAACGGCGAAGTCGAGGAAGTCGTTGCGCGGATATGGGGCGAAGTGCTCGGGTCCCAGAAGATTGGCGCCAATGACAATTTCTTCGACTTCGGCGGACATTCCTTGATGGCGGCTCGCTTTATCGCCAGAGTGAACAAGGCGCTCGGCGTCAAGTTGGGAATTAGCGCGGCGTTCCGCTTTCCGACCGTCAGCTTACTTGGCGCCGAAGTGAGCCGTGTCGCCGAAGCTCGCGCCGAGACTTCTCATATCGTGCAACTACAGAAGGGGGGGTGCGACACCCCGATCTATTTTATCCGAGCAGGCACGCTAGAACAGAAAGTCGCTAGTCTCATTGGCGAAGGCTACAATATTTTCGGCGTCGATCTCCTTCTGCCGATCGGCGATGGCGTTCCCCCGGCTAAGCAAGCTTCGGCCGCGACGCCAACGCTCAATGAATTGGCCGCAAGTTACGCCGACGCCATCCTGGGGCGCGCGGGGGCGGAGCCGATCGTCGTCGCGGGCTATTCCTTCAGCGGCAAAGTCGCTTTCGAAACCGCGTCGCTGTTGTTGGAGCGCGGCGCGCGCGTTTCGTTCGTTTTGCTCATGGACACGTATGCCTGGGGAGGGATGACAATCGGCACGGCGCGGCGCAATTTCGAAGCCATTCGTCGGGCCTATCGCGAGGACGCCGGCTCCGCGAGACTTTTCGCGCCGCGGCTCTTCCGTTGTG
>Ga0255350_1000979_pt1 | contig 10142 bp, 8 predicted proteins | sample HBST25r1metaG_FD_186028 | JGI IMG/M metagenome (GOLD analysis project Ga0255350, IMG submission 186028) | Peat soil microbial communities from Stordalen Mire, Sweden - H.B.S.T-25.r1 | ecosystem: Environmental > Terrestrial > Soil > Wetlands > Peat | place: Sweden: Norrbotten County, Stordalen...
CTGCCGATGTTCCATTGCAACGGCTGGTGCTTCCCGTGGTCGATCAGCGTCAAGGCGGGCGTCCACGTCTGCCTGCGCCAAGTGCGCGCCAAGGCGATGTACGACCTCATCGCCGAGCACCGCGTCACCCACCTCTGCGGCGCGCCGATCGTCATGTCGGTGCTGCTCAACGCGCGCCCGGAGGAAAAGCGGCCGTTGCCGCATTTGGTGCGCTTCTTCACCGCCGCCGCGCCGCCGCCCGCCGCGGTGCTGGCGGCGATGCGCAAAGCCGGCTTCGAGGTCACTCATCTCTACGGTCTCACCGAGACCTATGGCCCGGCGGTGGTCAACGACTGGAAGGACGAGTGGAACGCATTCGACGCGCCGACCCAGGCGGCGATGAAGTCGCGCCAGGGCGTACGCTACCACGCGCTCGAGGCGCTCGACGTCATCGATCCCGAGACGATGCAAAGCGTCCCCGCCGACGGCGAAACGATGGGCGAGGTGATGTTCCGCGGCAACGTGGTGATGAAGGGCTACCTCAAGAACAAGGCATCGAGCGACAAGGCGTTCGCCGGCGGCTGGTTCCATTCCGGCGACCTCGGCGTCAAGCACCCCGACGGCTACATCCAGCTCAAGGACCGCTCCAAGGACATCATCATCTCCGGCGGCGAGAACATCTCGTCGATCGAGGTCGAGGACGCCTTGTTCCAGCATCCGAGCGTTCAGCTCGCCGCCGTGGTGGCGGCGCCCGACGACAAATGGGGCGAGACGCCGTGCGCCTTCGTCGAGCTGAAGCCCGGCCACAGCGCCACCGAGGACGAGCTGATCGCCTGGTGCCGCACGCGGCTCGCCCACTATAAATGCCCGCATCACGTCGTGTTCGCCGAGATCCCCAAGACCTCGACCGGCAAGGTGCAGAAATTCGCCTTGCGCGCGCGGGCGCGCGCGGCCGCGTCGCTGTGACCGCCAGCCGCAAATCGGGCTGGCCGCCGCACTGCCGCGCCGCGCTGGCCCGCGCGCTCAGACTCGCTTCGCGCCAGTTTCCGCGCGCCGGCGAGGACGAGGCGACGCGCGTCCACGACGTGCGCAAGACGCTGAAAGCCGCGGCGGGCCTCGCCCGTCTGTTCGGCGATCTCGTCGGCGCGCCGGCCCAGGCGACGCTGGAGGCGATCAACGCGGCGCGGCGCAAGGTCGGACGCGCCCGCGATCTCGACATCCTGCCGGGCGTGATCGCCTCGCTCGATCTCCCCTCTGAAGTGCGGGACGCCCTGATCGCGGCGATCGCCGAGCAGCGCGAAGCGGAGCGACGCGCCCATCACGACCTCGACGTCGGCGGCCTCGCCGCCGAGCTGCGCGCGCTCGCCGATTCGGTCGAAGCATGGGACGTCGAGGCGGCGGGCGCGACGCCGCTGATCGCCGCGCTCCGGCGCACCTATCGTTCGGCCAGGCGGCGCGGCGACGCGGCTTTGCCGGGCGGCCTCCCGCGCGAATTGCATGCGATGAGGGTCCGGGTCGTCGACCTCGTCCATCAGCTCGGCGTGTTCGAACCGGCCTGGCCGGCGATGATCCGCGCGACGATGCGCGAGCTGCAGCGGCTGCGCACGGCGCTCGGCGATCACAACGATCTCTCCGTGCTCGCCGAATTCGCCGCCGGGCGCCCCGATCTGACGCCGGAGCAGAAGGTCGCCGTCGCCGTGCTGATCGCCAAACGGCGCCGGCCGCTGGCGCGCCGCGCCGCACAGCTCTACGCGCGCCTGTTCGCCGAGCGGCCGTCGGCCTTCGAACGCCGTCTCGCCGCGACCATCGAAAACCCGCGCCGCAAGCCGCCGGCGCATAAAGCGCCGCGCGCGCCCCGCCCCGCCGCGGCGGCGGAAGCGCCACCGGCCGGCTACGGCGGCGGAACGGCTCACATCCCGTAGACGACGCCAACTGAAATGAAGACAGAAGAGACAAATCTCACTCATTCGTTCCCGAATGACGAGGCACTAGCGGCCATAGGAAAAATTACGTTGTCTCATGCTTGGCTCGACAATGCGCTTCGAATGACGGTGATGGACTTGGCGGGCGTCGCCAAAGACGAGGCGCTTGATGGCGCCGCTCGCCAAGGCTCGCGCGAATTACGTGAACGCGTCCGGAGGCTCGGAAAGACGCGCCTCGGCGAGGGGCCGGCGCTTGTAAAACTAGACGCACTTCTTCATCGCGTCGAAAGGGCGACGGAGCAGAGAAATCATCTTCTCCACTCAGTTTGGGCAAGGAATCTCGATCGGGATGGTGACTTTCTGCGCGAGCCTGACCACAGCTTCCGCCCCGCTCCCACGGCGAGGAAGCTGGAGAATCTATCGGCAGAAATTCTCGACGTCGTCCACAGTGTTATCAACGCACGCCTTGACGGATTCCTGAAAGCGGCTCTGAAAAAGAAGCCCCTCCGAGAAGCCTAGCTCACTGGTCATCATTTTGATCGGGGACAACGAACTAGAGCGCGCAGCGTTTGGTTGGAATCGCTTGCCGCCTCAGCCCCTCGTCCTGAGGCGCCGCGAAGCGGCCTCGAAGGACGCCCCAGAACGCGCGCCAACGCGATCCCTGGAACGTCCTTCGAGGCCCTCGCTATCGCGAGGGCGCCTCAGGATGAGGTCCGCGTAAATCCAAATGTGATACGCCCTCGAACAAAATATGAACGTTTGGTCAAGCAAATGTTCTCAACCCGGCGAAGTTTTCTAACGTCGAAGCGTGCTTTTGCCACTTTGGGGGTAGCGCTCTCGCCCCTTACGGGTAACGCGCCTTGAGGTCGGCGACGCGCGCGGCGTCGCGGTCGATGATGCAGGCGAGGCGCGGATCGCCGCCCTTGGCGCTCATGCCGGCCTCGAACGGCGCCACGTCCTGACATTCGACGTCGCGCCAGCTCACCCACTGATCCTCGGCCTCGTTGAGCGAGCGCTTCCAGCGCGACTTCTGCGCGTTGAGCACGCCGGCGCGCGCATCGACGCTCTTCAGCGACGCGTCGACCACGGCCGCGAGGTCTTTGTCGGCGCGGTCGGCGGCCGTGCGCAGGCAATCGGCGAGATCGCGCGCGCCGATCTTGCGCGAGTCGCAGGCGGCCTGCGACGGCTTGAGATCCTCGGCGAAAGCGCCGGCCGAAGGCGCGGCCAGCGCAGCAGCGAGGATGAAGAAGATTCGCAATCGCGAAGCGTTCATCGGCGAAAAGACCTCCGTAAACCACAAAGGCGAAGTCCGCCCCGAACAACGCCCCTTCCGCTCGAAACGGCGCAGTGACCCGCGCGACGCGGGTCCATCATTAAACGCATGACCGCGGTGGGTCCATCGCCGCGGCCTTTCCGCGTCCCAAGCATGACCGGCGCGCGAACGCGGTCCGCGGCGGCGCCGATCTTTACGGTCCGCCAGCGCCCAACTCGGCGGCAGGCGCAGCGATGAAGCCGATCTGGATCGCCCATCCCTCGACGAAAACAACCGACGCACGAAAGGGCGAATCACGGCTCGGCGACTTGATAGCGGCCCGTCTCGACGTCCTGAATCAGCAGCGCGTCGAAACCGAGGCGCTTCAGCGTCTCGGCCGGAATCGTCACCGGCCCGCTGCACGGCCCCTCGGCCCAATGCAGCAGATTGACGGCGCGCATGGCGAGCCCCTTCGCTTTGGCGTCGGGCCAGAATTCGAAATCCATATCCTGCTCGGCGAACGCCTGTTTGCAATCCTCGCCGACGCCTTCCTTTTGCGACTCGGCGATGAACAGCGCGGTCAACGCCGGCGAGGCGATCGCCTCGGGCGGCGACGCGGTTCCGTCTGACGCTCGGCCCGGCTCGCCGCGCAATTGGCTGGGAAGCAGCTTGCGCCAGTCGACCCGTTCGCCCGTGCTCAGATCGAACGCCAACGCCTCGTCGATGAAATTGGGGTGCGCGCCGCCGCAGGACATATCGCCGTGCGCCCACAAGCTGACGAAATGCGCGCCGATGAGCGGCGCGTCGACGCTCTGCTCCCACCAGTAGCCGTCTTGTGGCGCGTCGCGCAGGCAGTCCTTCATGTCTTCGCGCTGTCTCGCGTTGGCGCCTCGCAAGGCGCGATTGATCTTGGCGATCGCCTGCGTCGCGCCGACCAGCGTCGGATAGGCTTCGGCGTGCCTGGCGAGGTTCGGCGTCTTGCGCAGGGTCGGCGGCGCGCCCGCGGCTGAGGCCGGCGGCGCGGCCAGCGCGACGACGAAAATGGCGAAGACGATTCCCTTCATCGGCGACTCGGTTCGTTTCAGCCGGCGCTTCGGGCGCGGACGCTCAGGCTTACGGTATGACGACCGAACCCCGCGAACGGGCCCGGCGTCTCGCGGCGATCACGCCGCCGGCGCGTGGGCGCGCAGAAAGTCGCCGATGCGCGCCAACGCGTTCTGAACATTCTGGCGCGAATTGGCGTAGGAAACGCGGATGTAGCCCTCGCCATAGACGCCGAAATCCGGCCCGCCGATCGTCGCCACGCCTGCTTCCTCGAGCAGCGCGCTGGCGAGCGCCTTCGCCTTCCAGCCGGTCCCGGAAATGTTGGGAAAGGCGTAGAAGGCGCCCTTCGGCGTCGCGGCGCGCATGCCGGGCAGCGCGTTGAGCCCGTCGACGACGATGCGGCGGCGCGCGTCGAATTCGGCGACCATCGCGTAAACCGCGTCCTGCGGCCCGGTCAACGCCGCCAGTCCCGCGAACTGCGCCGCCGCATTGACGCAGGAATAGGAATTGACCGCCAGCTTGCGCGCGGCGTCGTAGAGCGGCTGCGGCCAGACCGAGAAGCCGAGCCGCCAGCCGGTCATCGCGTAGGTCTTCGACCAGCCGTCGAGCAGAATCAGCCGATCGCGGATCTTGGGATAGGCGAGCAGCGTCTGGTGGCGGCAATCGTCGTAGGTCATCCGCCCGTAAATCTCGTCGGACAGGATGGCGACGCCGGGAAACCGCGCGAGACCGGCGACGAGCTTGTCGATTTCCTCGCGCGGCGTGACGCCGCCGGTCGGGTTGGCCGGCGAGTTGAGGATGGCCAGTCGCGTTTGCGGCGTGATCAGCGACAGCGTCTCCTCGGCCGAAAAGGCGAACTCGTTCGCCTCGCGCATCGGGATCGGCACGGGGCGCGCGCCGGTGAATTCGATCATCGAGCGATAGATTGGAAAACCAGGATCGGGGTAGAGAATGTCGATCCCCGGCGCGCCGAACATCAGGATCGCCATATGCATCGTCACCTTGCCGCCCGGGACGATCAGCACGAGGTCGGGCGAGACTTCGACGCCATGGCGACGGAACAGGTCGGCGGCGACCGCCTCGCGCAGCGGCGCGATTCCCGTCGCCGGCGTGTAGCCGTGCTCGCCGTCGCGCAGCGCCTTGACCGCCGCCTCGACGATGTGCGGCGCGGTTTTGAAATCCGGCTGGCCGATGCCGAGATTGACGATGTCGCGTCCCTGTCGCTGCAGCTCGGTCGCGCGCGCCAGCACCGCGAACGCGTTCTCGTCGCCGAGACGCGAGAAGGCGGGAACGACGTCGAGCATGCGCGGCCTCCCTGGGTCGTCCCTTCTAGGCCGGTTGGCGCGCGGCGAACAAGGGCGCATTGTCGGCGCCGCCAACGACAACGGGAGAGACCGTGCTATGTTGACCATCTGGGGCCGCAAGACGTCGTCGAACGTGCAGGCGCTGATGTGGTGCGTCGGCGAACTCAAGCTCGCCTATCGCCGCCACGACGTCGGCCACAAATACGGCAGCGCCGATACGCCCGATTTTCTCGCGATGAACCCCAACGGGCTTGTCCCCGTCGTGCGCGACGGCGACGGCGAGCCGCTGTGGGAGACCGGCGCGATCCTGCGCTACCTCGCCGCGCGCTACGGCGACGACGATTTCTGGCCTCCCGACGCTGCGGCGCGCGCGCATGTCGACAAATGGGCGGAATGGGCGAAGATCAACGTCGCGATGAATTTCACCGGCGGCGTCTTCTCGCGCGTCGTTCGCACGGCGGCGAAGGATCGCGACGAAGCGGCGCTGGCGGCCGCGCTCCGGACGCTCGCCCGCTTTCTCGACATCGCGGAAAAGGAATTGGCCGCCCACGCCTTTCTCTGCGGCGACGCCTTCACGCTGGCCGACATTCAGTTCAGCCACGTCCTCTATCGCTATTTCGACATCGCAATCTCGCGCGCAGACCGCCGCGCTCTACGCATTTACTACGACCGGCTTTGTGAACGCCCCGCCTATCGCGAGCACGTCATGGTCCCCTACGACGAGCTGCGAGTCTCCTAGCGCGGGCGATTCGACGCGCCGGCGACAAGCGGCCCGAAAGATCGCAGTGTCTCCAACTACTGAGACGCGGCGACGACTTCGTAGACGATCGCAGCGATCGTGGCCGCCGCCGGTAGGGTCAAAACCCACGCGACCACGATGCCCTGGGCGACGTTCCAGCGGACGGCCGAGGCGCGGCGCGCCGCGCCGACGCCGACGATCGCGCCGGTGATCGTGTGCGTCGTCGACACGGGAACGCCGAGCGCGGTGGCGAGGAACAGCGTGATCGCTCCGCCGGTTTCGGCGCAGAAACCGCGCATCGGCGACAGTCGCGTGATCTTGGACCCCATCGTGTGGACGATCCGCCAGCCGCCGGACAGCGTGCCGAGCGCCATCGCCGCTTGGCAGGACAGCACCACCCACAGCGGAATGTGGAAGCCGCCCGGCATATAGCCCTGCGAATAAAGCAGCACCGAAATGACGCCCATCGTCTTCTGCGCATCGTTGCCGCCGTGGCCGAGTGAATAGAGCGAGGCCGAGATGAACTGCAACGTGCGGAAGTGCGTATCGACGGCAAGCGGGGTCGAGCGCAGAAACATCCACGACACCGCCGCGACCAGCAGCAGCGCAAGCGCGAAGCCGAGCAGCGGCGAAACAACGATCGCCGCCGCCGTCTTGAGGAAGCCCGACCAGACGACCGCGTGAAATCCTGCCCGCGCGACCCCCGCGCCGACCAATCCGCCGATCAACGCATGCGAGCTGCTCGAGGGAATTCCGAGCAGCCAGGTCAGGACGTTCCAGACAATGGCGCCGCACAGCGCGGCGAAGACGACTCCCGCCGTCACGGCGTCGGGCGCGACGATGCCCTTGCCGACGGTCGTCGCGACGTTGAGCCCGAAGACCAGGAAGGCGATGAAATTGAAGAACGAAGCCCAGAGCACCGCGAAGGACGGACGAAGTACGCGCGTCGACACGACGGTGGCGATCGAGTTCGCCGAGTCGTGAAGGCCGTTGAGGAAGTCGAACAGGAGCGCGGTTGCGATGAGGCCGATCAGCAGCGGCGCGGCGAGGGTGGCGCTCATTCGCGACGGCGCTCAGAGATGTTCGATGACGATGGCGTTGACCTGGTTGGCCACGCGCTCGAACTTGTCCAGCACCTTTTCGAGATGGTCGTAGACCTCCAAGCCGACAATGAAGGCCATCGGATCGCTGGTCCGGTGGCGACGGAAGAGATTGCGAATGCCCTCGTCGTGCATCTGATCCGACCGTTCCTCCAGTTGCCCCATCGCAACGGCGTAGGCGTTGATCTCGCTGGCGTGGGCGGCGATTTCGCGCAGCAGGGGCACCGCTTGCAGCGTGACGCCGGCGGCGTCGATCGCCAAGTCGGCCAAGTCGCGCATGAGCGGATCGAATTCATGCACTTCAAACAGCGTGATCGTCTTCACGGTTTGGTGCATCTGGTCGATCGCGTCATCCATCGATTGGATCAATTCCTGAATGTCGCTGCGGTCGAACGGGGTGATGAAGGTCCGGCGCACCGATTGCATGACTTCCTGCGCGATCCGATCGGCTTCGTTTTCCTTGTCGACGACGATCTTGCCGAAGCGCGCCGCGTCCTCGCCGCCGTCGAGAAGCTTCCGCAGGGCGTCCGCGCCGGCCGCCAGAGTCTGGGCATGGCTCTCGAACAGATCGAAGAACTTGTCCTCCCTGGGCAGCAGCCTTTGAAACCAGTTCATCATCACCATCGCTCCCGGCCCGGGCGCTCGGCCCGATCGGCGCCCGCAAAAGCGATTCTCGAACCCTCGCGCGCGATTCGCTTAGCTCAGGCGCGCGGGGGTTGAAATCCGCGACTGAGCCTTATTCCACATCCGATCTCCCCAATTTGATTCAGATTGGCGCACCGCCGATCCGGTTCGAGGACGGGGAGCCGCACATCTCTCCGCCTACCCCTCGGGAGACCAGACGAGCTTCGGCGCAAGCGCCTTGCAGCGCGACCCTTCGCCCTGCCCACTCCGTCCACAGGGTATAGGCGGGCTCATCCCCCCTCAATCTCCTCGAGCCGCTTCTCCTCGTCGGCGCTCAGCGGCGGGGGCGGCGGCGGCGCGCGGCGGCGGGCGAGATAGACGCCGAGCGCGCCGAGCGCGAGCGTCAGCGGCCCGCTCAGCCACAGCAGCACGGTCGCCAGTTCGAACGGCGGCTTCAGCAGGATGAAATTGCCGTAGCGCGAAACGAGGAAGTCGCGCACCGCGTCGTTGCTCTCCCCTTGACCGATGCGATCGCGGATCAGCAGGCGGATGTCGCGCGCGAGCGGAGCGTCGGAATCGTCGATCGACTGGTTCTGGCAGACGAGGCAGCGCAGTTCGGCCGACAATGTCCGCGCGCGCGCCTCGAGCGCCGGGTCCCTCATCACTTCGTCGGGCTGCACCGCGCCGGCGACCGCGGCGGCCAGCAGGAAGCAAAGAGCGAGAAGCGCGCGAAGCCTGGCCATCGGCTCACCCCGCTCCGCGCGCCGCCGCAGCGGCGGCCGAACGCGCCGGCGCCGGCGCGCCGAAGCGCAACCGACGGTCGGCGAGCGACAGCGCGCCGCCGAGCGCCATCACGACGGCGCCGAGCCAGATCAGCGTCACCAGTGGCTTCCAATAGAGCCGCGCCGCCACCGCGCCCTCGTCGTTGGAGTCGCCGATCGCCGTATACACTTGGCCGAGGCGCAAGGTGACGATGCCGGCCTGGGTCGTCGCCATCTGCCGCGTCGCGAACAGCCGGCGCGCCGGCTCGACCGTCGCGACGACGACGCCGTTCTTGCGGATCGTCATCTCCCCCACCGACTCGCGATAGTTGGGGCCGGCGCGGTAGCCAAGCGAATCGAGCGTGATCTGGTACGGGCCGACCGTCTCGGTCGCGCCGGCCTTCATCATCGCGATCGTCTCGGCGCCGAAGCCGGTCGAAGCGAGGCCGAGCAGCGCGACGCCGGCGCCGAAATGGGCGAGCGCGCCGCCCCAGAACGACAGCGGCAGGCCAGCGACGCGCGACAGCATGACGCCGAGCGACGCGCCGCGCCGCCAGCCGCGCGAGACGACCTCGCTGAGCGTCCCGAGCATGACGAAGACCGCCAGCGCCGCGGCGATCGGCGCCAGCGCCGGGCCGCCGCGCAGGAAGGCGGCGAGCGCGACGAGAACGACCAAGCCGCCGGCGAAGGCGACCGCCAGCCGCTCGGCGACGCCGAGCAGATCGCCGCGCTTCCAGGCGAGCGAAAAGCCGAACGGCGTGGCGAAAGCGATCGCCATCATCAGCGCGCCGGCCGTCAGGTTGAAGAACGGCGCGCCGACCGTGATCTTCTCGCCGGTGACCTGCTCGAGCGCGAGCGGATAGAGCGTGCCGAAGAAGACGATGGCGCAGACCGTGGTCAGCAGCAGGTTATTGAGCACCAGCGCGCCCTCGCGCGAGATCGGCGCGAACAGCCCGCCCTGCCGCAGCATCGGCGCCCGCCAGGCGAACAGCGCCAGCGGGCCGGCGATGAACGCGGCGAGAATGACGAGGATGAACACGCCGCGGCGCGGATCGCTGGCGAAAGCATGGACGCTGGTCAGCACGCCGGAGCGCACCAGGAAGGTGCCGAGCAGCGAGAAGGAGAAGACGAGGATGGCGAGGAAGATCGTCCACACCTTCAGCGCGTCGCGCTTCTCCATCACCGCCGCCGAGTGGATGAAGGCGGTGCCGGCCAGCCACGGCATCAGCGACGCGTTCTCGACCGGGTCCCAGAACCAGAAGCCGCCCCAGCCGAGCGTGTAATAGGCCCAGTAGGAGCCGACCGCGATGCCGAGCGTCAGGAAGCACCAGGCGGTCAGCGCGAACGGCCGGACGTAGCGCGCCCAGGCGGCGTCGATGCGGCCCTCGATCAGCGCCGCGGCGGCGAAGGAAAAGAC
>Ga0255350_1000987_pt1 | contig 10110 bp, 10 predicted proteins | sample HBST25r1metaG_FD_186028 | JGI IMG/M metagenome (GOLD analysis project Ga0255350, IMG submission 186028) | Peat soil microbial communities from Stordalen Mire, Sweden - H.B.S.T-25.r1 | ecosystem: Environmental > Terrestrial > Soil > Wetlands > Peat | place: Sweden: Norrbotten County, Stordalen...
CAGACTTCCTCGTTCAGCTGATCGGTCCCCCAGTTCGGGTGATCCATGATCGGGTGGAAGAACTCTTTGTAGTCCGGCAGCTTGTTGCACATCTGCCAGAACATCCCGCGCAGGCCGGTCGGGGTCGAAGAGCCGTGGAAGGTGATGTTCTTGAACCGGCGCATCAGCGGCATGATGGCCTGGTAATCCTTGTCCGCCAGGTAGTCCTGCTCCTCCAGCCGGATACGCCGTGGGGATTGGCTACGGACGGAATCTGCGCCCTTGCCGGACTTCGATCCGGCCGTGAAGATCTTGATGACCGATCCGTTGCCGAACCGCATGTAGTAATAAGGTTGCTGCTTCTTCGAGATCAGGAAGTCGTTGCCGCCGAGCGCCGGAGAGTTCTCGATCTGGAAGACGATCTCATCCCACCACAGCTGGGCTTGCGCCTGGGAAGGCGCCACCACCATGACTTCGGTGTTCTTGTTGATGCTGATGAAGTGGAGTTCTTCGATGACGCCGCAGAGGGTCTTGCCCAGGCCACGGCCCCACCTGTCGACCTTGCGCGGGGAAGTGCAGCGAAGAGCCTCTTCCTGGTACACGCGCGGCGCGCAGGGCTCGATGTTGCCCTGATCGTCGCGCAGAACCATGTACCTGGTGGACCAGAACGCCGGATCGTAGATCTCACGGATCTCGTCCAACTCCATGTCATCACCACGGGTGCGCAGGTCCGCCTGCATCGCCTCGTAATCGGGAGTGTCATAGACACCGAAGCACTTGATTCCGAATGCTTTGCCAGGATGCTTCTGCTTGTAGCCTGCGACACAGTCCTGGCACTGCTTACAGCCCAAGATCCGGCGCAGGATTCCCTCCTGGTCGGTGCCTGTAGCTTCGTGATCTCGTTTGATGGTGTTGGCAAAGAAGGTCTGATCATCCGGCGTGAGGCCGGCAACCAGATCCGCCAACGGAACGAATCCGGTACTCAAGTGGGATTCCTTGGAGATATCCGCTGATTTACCAGGCTGGCTCAGCGGACGAAGCCTTTGTAAGGTGCCTACTCTGGGTAAACACCAACTCTTAGCCGGTGCGGCGAACCGAGAGGGTGATGGAGCCAGCGCCGTCGTAGTTCGAGACCTGAAAGACCAGGGAACCACCGCCGATGAGCTTGCGCTGCTCGGCAAAGCCGGCATACAGGTTGCCGCTGTTGAGAGTCGACACATTGTTCCAGGTGGCGACGACTGTTTCGCCGTCCGCGAGGAAGACCGTGATCGTGCAGCTGGTGTGCAGATCGCTGAAGGTCGCATCCAACTCGATTGCGTTGGCGGCAACGTCGATCAGCCCCGAAGTTGCATTTGCCGTGATGGCCGTGAACACGGCAAGGCCTGACTCGAATTGGGTGGGCAGATCACCCACGCCGAAGCCGGCAAGGTTCCCGCCATAGACAGGATGGGGTGTATTCAGCACAGCGCGCGGGTAGTTCAGATACGAACAGCCGGGAGCCGGGTTGGGAATGGTGACGGGAGATCCCATGAGGCGCTCACTTTCCGAAGGTTGAAGGTTGGGTTAGACGCGTTTTGCGAGGGCACGGGCTCCGAGCACAGAGCCGGCTCCGAGGACACCGAGGGTTGCGCCGATCCGGGCGGACCGGGCTTTGTCCTGATTCCCGCCGATGGACCAATTCTTGTAGGCGCCGCCGACTCCGCCGGCAATGCCGGCACCAGCGACGATGCCTGTGCCAATCGCAGCGTTCCTTGCAATTCCAGGTTGCGACACCCGGCCAGCTGTCCATTTGGCTGCCGAGCTGAGAGAACTCCAAATAGCATTGAGTGGATTGTTCACTTTGTCTCCATTACCGGTGAAGGAAGTAGGCCTCTTGGCCCAGGTAACGGCGGGCCGCCGAAGTGGCGCCGCTCATCTCATAGAAAGCCTGCATACGCAGGCGCTGAGCAGTCTCCGTGTCGGTGTAGTGCCCACCAAACTCCAGATGGCGGATCTGACGACCGAGGTCGGTCACTCCGCGTACTGCGCGACTGACTGAATTGCCAAGCACCGCATCCGGGTAGAGGGCTGCGATGCAAGCGAGGGGGCCCACGAGAGGAATCGAGAGCCCCATCACGGCTGCAAGAGTTGAAGTGCCGGCCGCAATCGTCCCGGCCAAAGCTGGATAGGTCACCAGACTCGCGCTACGCCCCAAAGTGGTGGGGACAACTTCGCCGCGCTGGGCGGTCGCCGCTTCGTGCGCCACCATCAGGACGCCAGAGGCAGCGCCAAATGTACCGGCGCTCGCCCCGCGCCAGAAGGCCTTCGATGGCGCCATCCGTACACTTTGGGTGGCATTGCCGAAGTTCGTTTGTGCAGCCTGATTGAGATCGACGGGCATTAGTGCCGCCTTGAATGAAGACCAAAGACAACATCTCCTGTGGCATTCATCGAATTCATGCGCCGGCGAACACCGGGATCTGTCTCGTAGCCTCCGGAACCGTCACTGACGGCATGATCCTCGGCGGCATAGGAATCTTCTTGTGTAAAGGCGCGCGTTGCAGTGCCAGCCCCGATGGCAGCGGCCGCGACCAGGGCAGCCTTCGCATACCAGGGAGATCCGCCCCAGAGTTTCGTTGCTCCGCGGACAGCCAGAGTCGTTACGCTCCCGATGGCCGCGCCGGCGGCAGCTCCTCTGACGGGGTCGTCACTCAACTTGGAACCGATCAGGCCCCCAGCGACCGCGCCGAAGCCGGCCATTGTGAGAGGGTGACTCAGCATCCCGGTAAGTCCCTTCGTCTGAAAGGCCCGGCTCATGGACCGGGTGGCACTCTCGCCGATACCCCTGGCAGTTCCCCAGACTGCGGGAGCCAGGATGTCACGGCTCTTCCACGCGACCGCTCCGACGCCGGCGGCAACGGCGGCCGTGGCCCCGCCTTGAACAATCGAGAATCCAAGCCGTTCAGGAGCAGGATCATCCTGAGCAGCGGCACTGGCGCGCGAAAAGCCGAATGCCCCGCCAAGAACTGCGGAGCCGGACATGACGGCGAGTGTTGCTGGAGCAAATCTGGGCAAATGGCCTTCCGAATCTCTTGGTTACGCTGCAGCCCGGAGAGCGCGTTGGGCCCATACAGAGAAGCCCGCTGCGCCCACGGTGCCGGCTGCACCTCCATACAGTGCCCCTCTTCCCATGGCGCTGACTTTGTGGTTCTTCCGTCCGACGATGGCGCCTACCGCTGCGGAGCCGGCAGCAAACTGAGCACCTCCAGAGGCCGCGGCAAACCCGGCAGCTCGCCAGTTCGTTGCCCTCATTGTGCTCAAGATCGGATTGAAGGGATTGTTCACTTCAGACTCCTGGAAGCTGTCTAGTATAGGGTTCTGTTGGCGAATCCCCGAACCGGCTTTTGCAAATTACTGCAAACGCCGTTTTACCAGCGTTGCGAAGCAGCAACCGTGATCAAAACGTCCCTGAATGAGCGACTTGGGCTGTTTCGCGCGGCGCATACTACGCGCAAATCTTCACCAACGACCGCGAGAAGCTGGGAGCGGCGCTGGGGCACGATGTTTCGCACAGCAGTGCGCATTCGCTGGAGATGATGCCAGAACAGAAGCAGGAGCAGGCAGTCACGCCGCAGCGGGAGATACGCCGGAGCAGAGCATGGATATTGGCTTGGGCCTCTAGGTAAGAGGTTGGGGATTGGAACCCCTGTCTTGGCGTACTATTTTTCCCGTTTTGTGAACCGACCTATTGGCTTTAAGGAATCTTGCCGGTTCCCCTGTTGTTCATTGAATTTGTGAAATGCGCCTTCAGCTCGGGATCGGCGTGTGCCCAGATTCTAAGGGCCGAGGAAAGGTGGTCCTGGGCCTCTGATGCTTGCCCCAACCCCTTATAACAAACGCTGATGTCGTACTCAGCCAAGGGGATCAAAGATGCGATGCTTTCAGAGAAAACTCTTGCCTTGTTTTGGAGTATGGAATTCAAGGAAATGATTGCGGCATCCCAATCACCCTTGCCCATCTCTGCTTTGGCCAGGAAGTATACGGTCTCTGGACTTTGGTCCATGCGAAACGACAGGGCCAACTGCTCTGTGGCCGCTTTGAAATCATGCCCTTTTAGTGATTCCATGCCGTCAATAAACGGCTTTGTTGCACCATACTTCAGTCCCATACCGGGCGAGGCGCTTTGTTGCCGACTGAGAAAGCTCTGGGCAGTGGCATGGTCCCCGAGCACCGCGAAGGTCCTCGCAATCTGAATCGCAAACTCTGGTGCATCAGACAGCTTGGTAGCCTCCTCCAGTTCTTCTTTTGCTCGACTTGGATTAACGTCCAAGGCGTCAATCTTTGCCAACAGAATAAGGTAATCCGCCTGTTCATATTTAGAATCGGTCTGCCTGATTGCGGTTGTGAGGTCATTGCGTGCGGCGGTCAATTTACCATCGAGAAGGTTTGCCGCCGCAATGCCGTCCTGTGCTGCCATGAAATGAACCAAGTTCCCGTCTCGACCCTGCGCGGCCAGCGAATTAAAGTGCTTGAGCGCTTCGGGGATATTGCCCCTCGCCAATTCTGCGTACCCGGCGGGTTCATCTAGCCAAGGATTATTCGAAACCCTCCGCAGTTGGTTGAATTCAGCGATTGCTGCGTCAAGTTGGCCTTCGTACGCGAGCACATAGATTCGCTCGAAGCCACAGAATGGGTCTAACCTGTCAAGCGCCTGGCATTTTGCTAGAGCCTTGTCTGCTTCCGGGAGATTGCCGTTGCTGATAGCAGTGTCTGCAACGTAGATCAGGGCGTCTATATTCGTCGAGTCCGTGTCCGCAGCCGATTGAAAATCGTCGAGAGCGTCGTCGGTTTGGTCGGCGAGAAGCTCTTTAAGTCCCTTAATTTCTCGAAGAGTTGCCTTGTCTCGCGGCTCAGTATCAGGAACAGCCTTGCCATCCTTCACGGCGGCGAGATAAAGATTCGCCTCGTCATCTCTGTCAGCTTGATACAACAGCCAGGCGGCTTTGAGTCTGGCCCGTGCGAACTCTGGATCTGACGGCGGCACTTCGTTTAGTGCTTTGATGGCCTGATTGTCTTTGCCTTCGGCCTCAAGACGGATGCCGCGTTGATATGAAGTTTTTGGGATGCTGGCCGCTAGGTGCCGGTAATGCAAGACCACGAAGGCGATTCCCGTGGCGACCAGGACTATCAAGAGGCCCGAAAGGCGGAGCCGAAAGCGCAGCTTTTCATCGGACGCGGGGGGAGGCAACGTTTGATCGGCTGGCTCCGTTTCGTCGCGTGACGGTTCGACAACGACGGATACCGATGCCACGAAGCGGTAGCCCTTTTTGGGGACAGTCTCGATGTACCGGTGTTCGGAATCCTCCTGGAGCGCCTTGCGGATCATCGAAATCGTAGTCGTTACATTCGACTCCGCGATGCTCACCTCCTGCCAGACCGCGTCTAGAATCTCGTCCTTCGTCACGAGCTGTTCGGCCTTACTGACGAGCAGAACAAGTAGATCGAAAGCCTTTGCCGTCAGCTCGATAGGGGAGGATCCTTCACCTAAAATGCGCCTCTCATCAGGTTCCAAGGTATAAGGCCCGAACCTGTATTGCGGGTTGTGGTTTCGCTCCATGTCGTTGTCCGGCAATTATTTGTGAATTCCTTGAGGTTTATTTTAGGACTCTTCCGCTCGGTCTGCCTACTGTCGAAATCAGGCAGACCATCGCGAAGGAGAGAAAATGAAAACCGCATCATCTGTTGGCATCAATATTGGTTGTCAGGACCGAGCACACCGGTATCAGGGAGCATCAAGACGGTCGGCGACACGACTTCGGTGGTGGCTTGGCATGATGGTCTTTCTTCTGACCTGCGGCCTGATCGCCGTTGCTCAACAATCCAATCAGACTGCCTCAGGCTATCAGCGCACGCTCAATCTGACAGCCTGTGGCTACGGCATCGGCCAGTGCGATGAAGGACTCCTATCGCCCGCCGAGGCCGCTCAGGTAAGCGCGGTTCGACGCCGGATGAACGTTCAAGCCTGTGGCTATGGCATCGGGCAGTGCGATGAAGGGCTCCTGTCGCCCGCCGAAGCTGCCCAGGTGAGCGCGGTCCGGCACCGGATGAACGTTCAAGCTTGTGGCTATGGATTCGGCCAGTGCGATGAAGGACTCCTATCGCCCGCCGAGGCCGCTCAGGTAAGCGCGGTTCGGCACCGGATGAACGTTCAAGCCTGCGGCTATGGATTCGGCCAATGCAGTGAAGGACTCCTCTCATCCGCCGAGGCTGCTCAGGTGAGCGCGATCCGACGCCGGATGAACGTTCAAGCCTGTGAATATGGTGTGGGACGATGCAGAAAGGCTCTGCTCACCCCGTCGGAAGCTGCGGTAGTGAGGTCCACAAAGGCGGAGCAAGAAAGTTTTGTGACCCCTTACCCATTGACGAGCATGGGCGAGACTTCAGCGGCACCGCCAACGGCACTCAACACACAGCTCAATGCGTTGCTCAAAATACTACCCACTCCAGCCATTCCGGCGGTTGCAGAAAACGGCTCGTACTATGGGGAACCGAACAATAATGGTGTTCCGAAGACTGTACTCGTTAACGGTTATACCAGGAGCAATGGGACTTATGTGCAGGGCTATTACCGCAGTGCGCCTGGTACGAATCCTGTTCGTTAGGAAATCAATAAGCCAAGAAAGAGGACAATATGACGGATCTCAGCAACGATTCAATCATCGGCTCCAAAAAGCAGCCGCAAGACCGGCAGAGCGCACGGCATTTAGCGCCAATTCTAGCAGAATCCGCAAATGGCAATGATGACATTGTCACTGAGAAGAAGAACCCTCTGCTATGGAGGCTTCTGGCTGTCTTCACTGGGACACAGATGTATATTGGCCAGATTGCGGAACTGAAGCGCTCCATTGCAGCCCGCGATCATACTGTAAGACAACTGGAGCAAGAGTTGGATGCAGAACGGCAGAAGATTTCGTTGGGAGAAGCCAGAAGACTCAGAATTGCCCGGAGCATATACCCCTATATTCAGCGGAAGTCGCTCAAACGGAGGATCGCGAAAATGGTCAGCGACTCCACGGCGGCATCAAAGGCTGACAGAGGTTCGAGCGAATCAGCCTGTGAGGTGACTCAGCGAAGAAGCGCATTAGATGAATCCCGAGATGGAATCGAAAGATCCATCGAATCGTGCAATGATCTCGTCGGGCAGGCCGAAAAGCGCCCTATGCGACGCATAGATGTGCATGAGCACTGGAATGTGACCAGACTCTTGGTCAAGCAGAAGATGAAAGCTTTGGCGTGTTAGAAAGCTGGATCACGCTTCCTCGTGTCCACGTCATCAACCCATTAGCCGCGTTATCCGACAGAGGAGCACTATGACTGTCTTTGCCAACGATCCCATCATCATTTGCCCAAAATGCCAAGCAGAGATCCGTTTGACCGAATCGCTTGCTGCCCCAATTCTGGCGGAAGCCCAAAGAGGTTTTGAAGACAAGCTGGCGGAACAACAGAGCGAGCTTCAAAAGCGAACTCAAGAGAGCCGTGATCTATCAGTTGCAATCCGAAAGAGAGAAGAAGAGTTGGATGCCGAGGTGGAGGCTCGCCTAAGGTCAGTGCGGCAGGAGATCTCCGCTGTCGAAGCGAAGAAGGCTCAACTCGTCTTGGGAGAACAAATCCAAGTACGGCAGGAGCAAATTGCCGAACTTGAACGCATCGTTGCTGAGCGCGATGAGAAGCTCGCGGAAGCACGCAAGCGGGACCAGGAGAGCCGCGAATTAGCCGAGGCAATCCGAAAGAGAGAAGAAGAGTTGGACGCTGAGGTCGAGGCACGGCTAGGAGTCGAGCGTCAGACTATAGCGAAAGCAGAATCCAAGAAGGCTCAACTCGCGCTGGATGTTCAGCTCAAGTCACGCCAAGAGCAGATTGTGGAGCTTGAGCGGGTTGTTGCCGAGCGCGACGAAAGGCTGAAGGAGGCACGAACAGCGCAAGCAGAGTTGAAGCGCAAAGAACGCAAGCTCGAAGAAGCCCGTGCCGAACTTGAGTTGTCTGTCGAAACTCGTGTTAGCGAATCTTTGGTGGCGTTGCGTGCGACTGCGGTCAAAGAAGCAGAAGGAAAGCTGAAACTGAAGATTACTGAAAAGGACGAGACCATAGCCTCTATGCTTCGCCAGATTGAGGACTTGAGGCGCAAATCAGAGCAAGGATCTCAACAGCTCCAAGGGGAAGCTCAGGAGATAGAGTTGGAAAATATCCTGCGAACAAAGTTTCCGGGCGATATTATTGAACCCGTTTCAAAGGGGATAGCTGGTGGGGATGTTCTGCAACGTGTCCTCGGCCTGAAGGGGCAAACCTGTGGAACCATAATTTGGGAATCAAAACGGACCAAGTCCTGGAGCGAGGGCTGGCTTACCAAATTGCGGAACGACCAGCGAGCATCCAATGCCGATGCCGCAATTCTTGTGTCTGAAGCCCTGCCAAAGGGACTCGAAACGTTTGAACTCCGGAACGATGTATGGGTAGCTGAATTCAGGTGCATCGTCCCGGTTGCGACGGCGATTCGACACGCTTTGATTGAAGTCTCTTCAACTCGCAAGGCGGAAGAGGGCCAGCAGACAAAGATGGAAATGGTCTACCGGTATCTGACCGGACAGAGATTCAGGCAACGTATCAGCGCTATCGTCGATCAGTTCTCCGAAATGCAAGGGGATCTCGACCGGGAGCGCCGTGCCGCGACCAGGCTCTGGGCCAAGCGCGAATCGCAGATCCGAGGAGTAATAGAGTCCACAGTTGGAATGTACGGAGATCTTCAAGGAATTGCTGGGCGTTCACTTCAGGACATTGAAGGCCTAGACCACATTTTGCCGCCGGAGCCGAAGAAGCTGAAAAGCTAATGCCGAGATTCCAAGCTGCCCTTACGTTTCAACCCTTGCGCTCATACTGGGTAAACGTTGAACGGTTCAAGCTAGGCAAGGATCATTCCATCACTGTAGCGAACTGAAAGAAGGTGCGACGATATGACAGACTCAAGCCAGAAGGAACGAGAGAACACGATGACGATCACAGTGCCCGCATTTTTGCGCCGCTGGGTTCAGTTAATTCCAAAATCTACCGCACGGGCAGCGCTTTTCTTTTGTGCTGTCGGCGTGGGCCTTGGTCTCACTGTCGCGTTTTCAAATGCGGCGATTTCATGGTACAAGGACAGACCACTTCCACCTCTTCCACAAAAGGTGTGGCAGGATAGCAACTTTGAAGGCGTCGGATTAAGAGCCAAAGTCGAGACAGACTGGGGAAATTCTGGCGATGAGCTGAGATATAAACTATCAATCAGACCTTCGGACCCTGCTGGTATAGACGAGTTTTCTCGTAGGCTCAATGAGCATCAGTTTGGAGGTATGATCACGGTTAACTTATATGATGATCGGCATTTTCTTGTTGCGAAAAGTGATGAATACCTGAGCGCCTTTACTAGAGTTCTCGATGATTCGGGAAAGGTCAAGACGGCTGTAGTCCAGGGCAAGTTTTTCATCAGTCGAGACCAGTACGCAAGTCTTTCAAGTTGGGACTTTTCGACAAACCTTCCGCTCATTCAGAAAGCAGATGGGGCGGGTAAGCCAAGCAGTTCAGGTCCCCAAAATATCAATTCTCATCTGCCTGGAACAGGCCAGACGGCCAGGGTTGGCACCGCGAAGAGCGGTCATGTTCCGGTCGGGGGTCCGCAGGAGGGAGATGAAATAATCAGCGGCTACGACGTAGCTAACGGCAATCTTGAGACCAGCTCAGGGCGCACATTTTTTATATACAGACCTGGCGAGCAGGAATCCGCAATCTTTTGGCCAGTCTCTTCGCAATTCCACTACCAATGCAATGAGACCTTGGTATGCACTCTGACTAGAGAGGGCACTGCGGTGATCTTGCACGCAAAACTACGAAAATAGATACCAGACAACGCCCGGTTGTGTTCCACAAAGGGCAGGTGTTGACCCCAAAAAGCTAGACCGTACAAATCTAAACCAACGTTTAGAATTTGTACAAAGGGCAATTGTCGCGCCAGCGGCGCGACAATTGAGGCGCTGCCGTGGCCGATTTCGTTGCCTATTACCGTGTTTCGACCGACCGCCAGGGCGCGAGCGGGCTGGGCCTTGACGCGCAGCGTCAGGC
>Ga0255350_1000991_pt1 | contig 10083 bp, 8 predicted proteins | sample HBST25r1metaG_FD_186028 | JGI IMG/M metagenome (GOLD analysis project Ga0255350, IMG submission 186028) | Peat soil microbial communities from Stordalen Mire, Sweden - H.B.S.T-25.r1 | ecosystem: Environmental > Terrestrial > Soil > Wetlands > Peat | place: Sweden: Norrbotten County, Stordalen...
AAAGAATATGCAGAACAGATTGCTGAGGCAGAGTGATCATCCGGACTTTAATACAGATTCTGGAGTCAGAATCGCCTCTCGTTTACTAGGTACTTTTATGGCTGCTTCCAAAATAAAAGCAGCCATCTTTCATCTGGCATGCGAAGGACAGCTCTGGCCGACAACTGGTCGGTCGAAGGGGGGGCGGGAGGATGGAGAGCCCCGGCAGACTTACATATATTTGTGCTATCAACTGGCCTGCATTTTCACGTAAGCCTGTGGACTCACCCCCAGTGCTTTGCGAAACAGGGCGGTAAACGCGGATGGGCTGCTATAGCCCAGCTCCAGCGCCACTGCCGTTACACTTTGCCCTGCCTCAAGTTGTCTGATGGCAGCCAGCAAGCAGGCCTGCTGGCGCCATTGCATGTAACTGATGCCGGTTTCCTTCCTGAAAAACCGGGTAAAGGTGCTACGGCTCATGGCCATGTGCGCGGCCATGGCATCGGTATCCATCTGCAGCGTAGGGGCTGCCAAAACTGACCTGCACAACGCAGCAAGGCCTTCATGTAGTGGCAGGGGTGCATGCAAGGGCAACACGGTGGCCATTGATATTTCGGTAAGCAGCAAGCCCATCAGATGATGGCTACGGCCCTCCAGCGGGTACTCCAGGGGAATCTCAACCGCCTGCAGCAATAGCTGGTACAGCAATGGGCTGACGGCACACACCTGGCAGTGCGTGGCCAGGCCAACCCTGTCTGCTGCATCCACACTCACAAAAGTATTGAGCATGACAACCGGCCCCAGCATCTGCATTTCGTGCTCGATACCTGCCGGCACCCACACAGCTCGCCCTGGCGGCACCAGCCAATGCCCGAAACGGGTCATCACACTGATGGAACCCTGTCGGGCATAAGCCAGCTGCCCGCGCTGGTGGCGGTGAGCCGGATAGCGGCTACCCGCAGCAAACGCGCGCTCAATCACCACGACATCGCGGGGTACATCGCCCAGCAATTCAAGTTCGGCATCTCTCATGACCCAAACTCTATGACATTTGACCAATAAACGAAAGCAGGTCAAACGCCAAGCACCTACCCTGTGTGCTTTACACCATGCACCAAACACAGGGGGAATAATGCCGAACTCGTATCATCGCGTAGGGAATGGCCCGCACCATGTCATCGTTCTGCACGGCTGGTTTGGTGACCGCCATTCTTTTGCACCGCTGGAGGACATGATGGATCAACAGGCATTCAGCTATCTATTCATGGACTATCGCGGTTATGGCGACATGCAAGACAGCAAAGGCAACTTTACGATTGATGAAATTGCCCAAGATGCCCTGGCACTGGCCGACATGCTGCAACTTGACCGATTCAGCCTGGTGGGTCACTCAATGGGAGGGATGGCCATCGAGCGGATCGCCAGCCTGCAAGCGCAGCGGGTGATCTCGATGGTGGGGATAGCCCCGGTTCCCTGTGGCGGAGTCGCACTAGGCGATTTGGCCATCAGCCAGTTGCACACCGCTGTGACCAGTGCAGAAAGACGGCTCACCATCATTGACCGCAGCACGGGGTATCGCCTACCCCGGAAGTGGCTGGAGTGGAAAGCGGCATACTCATGGCTGCACGCCACCCAGCAGGCCTTCGCGGCATACCTGACAGCCTGGCTGCACTCCGACTTCCGCCATGAAATAACAGGCAAGGCCATACCATTCAAACTGATTACCGGAGCGAACGACCCGGTGTTCAACGGTGCGCTGATGCAAGCCACCACCATGCCGCGCTACCCAAATGCCAGCCACGAAGCACTAGCCAATGCAGGCCATTATCCGATGAATGAAACACCACTAGCGCTGCTGGCCTGCATGGAAGCGTTTTTGCGTGGGCATGAAATCTAGATGCCAAACGCACTGACCAAAGCTTCGATAAAGCTCCGTATTTTTGCCGTTGGTTTGCGGTGGGAAGGGTAAAGGACATGCATGGGCCTGGAAGGGCCTGAACAAGGCAGAGCCGCTACTTAACAGGAGTGGCTCTCTAAGAATTTCACCCACCACTCCATCATCTTGACGCTCTCTTCCATGTGCTCAGCACGGTTGTAGGCAGCACGTACCTTGTTGGTTTCAACGTGCATAGCTGGCGCTCGATCGTATCCGGATTGAAGCCAGCTTCGTTCAGGATGGTCGATGCTGTTGTTTGGTATCGTAGCTGGTTGTCATCGCCACAACACATTCTTCGAAAGAAAATTTGAAGAATCTGGCAATGGCTTGCTCAAAGACGGAGCAGGGGGAATTTCAGGGGTAAGGGCTGATCGGCTGATCGGGAAATGCTAGGAGTCCCCCAGGAAGTCCCCCAGAGGTATTTTTAGTGCGATGATCTAGGAGCGAATCACTCTAAGTGTTTGATATTATTGGTGCACCCGACAGGGATCGAACCTGTGACCTTCAGCTTCGGAAACTGACACTCTATCCAACTGAGCTACGGGTGCTGGGATTTCTCAAGCAGGCGGATCATAACGCAAAGCGCGCCCGAGAGTCCAGTAGGGTTTTGCCATGCAGGTACGCTTCTCGTATAATCAACCGCATATCTTAAATTGTCATTATTTTCAGGCGAGGCATGGAATGAGTAATGAGAACGGAACGGCCGCGAGTCCGATCATCAAGGTGTTAATTGGTGCTGTAGTCTTCCTGGTTGTCGTGATTGCCCTTTTGGCCAAGCTGGCGACCAGCGGCTTTAACGGTGATAGCAGCTCCATGACCAAGGAAGCGCTTGCCGCTCGCCTGAAACCGATCGGCGCCTCAGTCGCCAGCGACGGTCTGCCGGGCAGCCGCAGTGGCGAGGCAGTGTTCCAGGCCGTCTGTATCAACTGTCACGGAGCGGGCCTGTTGGGTTCGCCTAAGTTCAGTGACGCCAGCGCCTGGGCTCCGCGGATTGCCAAGGGTTATCAGACTTTGGTTCAGCATGCCTTGAGCGGCTTTAACGCCATGCCGGCACGAGGAGGTAACACCTCGCTGACCGACGATGAAGTGGCGCGTGCGGTGGCCTATATGGCAAATGCCGGCGGCGCGAAGTTCGTTCCGCCCGCGATCGGTGGCGCCAGCGCCTCGGCTCCGGCTGCCAGCGCGGCCTCGGCTCCGGCCGGCGCTGCGGCTCCTGCTGCGGCTGCGACAGCTCCGGCGGCGGCGCCTGCCGCAGCGGCAGCGGGTGGCAAGTCTGACCCGGAAACGACTGGCAAGAAGATTTATTCTTCGATTTGCATCAACTGCCACGGCGCCGGATTGATGGGCGCGCCGAAGTTCGGCGACAAGGCTGCCTGGGCGGCTCGCACCAAGCCGGGCCTGGATGCGGTGCAAAAGATCGCGACCCATGGTCTGAACGCCATGCCTCCGAAGGGAACCTTTAGCGGCAGCGATGCCGATTTCCGTTCTGCTATCGAGTACATGGTGAACCATTCGAAGTAACACGGGATAAACGCCAGGCACCTGTACCAAAGGTCAGGTGTGCATTTCTGGCGCAGCGGGCAGAATACAGCCTGTCTGACTGGCCTGGATGTCAGCGAATCTAGCGGAGGCGTTTGCTCCGAAAGAATCGCCGGCAGACAGACCGGGTGATTTCTCACTGAACTCACCCTGCCAGAGATGTTCCTCATTCTTGTATTGGCGCCGATATCGGCGCCATTTTTTTTTGGTGCGTCTGCCAGGAGCAGGTCATTGGTGCAAGATCAAGCGGCTGCCGAATCGTGGATACAGCAAGGCGCGCGCTTCCGGGCCGCGCGCGGATTTGCCGAGGCATTGGCCTGTTTCCGCCAGGCGACCGGTTGCGTGGCGCAGCACCCCGTCGCCTGGTTCGGCGCCGCGGATGCCCTGTGCCACCTGGGACATCTGGACACCGCGCTCGCCTGTTTCGATCAGGCGCTGAAATGCCGCCCCGACTATCTGGAGGCGCTGGCGGGCAAGGGCAATCTGCTGAACCGGCAGGGGCACTGCCTGGCGGCGCTGGACTGCTTCCGCCAGGCAGTGGCGCTGAATCCTGCGCTGCCTGAACTGTGGTTGAATCAGGGGATCGCGCTGCATGGTCTGCAGCGCTACCCACAGGCGCTGGAGTCTTATGACCAGGCGCTGGCATTGCGCCCTGACTATCTCGAAGTGCTGGTGGGCAAAGGCGTCTGCCTGAATCAACTCAAACGTCCACAAAGCGCGCTGCGCGCCTTGCGCGCCGCACTGCGCATTGCGCCTGGGTTTGCCGAAGCCTGGCACGCCCAGGGCGTGGCGCTGTGTCTGCGGCAACGCCACGAGCAGGGCCTGGCCTCATTTCAACGCGCGCTGGAGATTTGTCCCGAACACGTACTGGCCTGGATAGGCAGCGGCCTTGCCTTGCATGATCTGGGCCGCTTCGAGACCGCGCTCGCCAGTTTTGATCGCGCGCTGGCCTTGAACCCGCAGCAACTGGATGCCTGGAAAGGCCGGGGGCTGTGCCTCAACCGCTTGCAGCGTCACGAGGAAGCGCTGGTCTGTTGTCAGCGCGTATTGCAAACGCACCCGGAATGTGCCGAAACCTGGTCCAACCAGGGCGCCACCCTGGTCGAACTGATGCGTCATGAGGAAGCGCTGGTCAGCTATGAGCGGGCGCTGGATCTGGATCCGGATTTGGCCGATGCCCACTGGAACGAAGCCCTGGCCAGGCTGCAGCTGGGGCAGTTCGGCATAGGCTGGAAAAAATATGAATATCGCTGGCGGCGGCGCCAGCATCCCCCCCTCCCTCCATACGGCATCCCGGCCCCGCAAAAACTGTCGCAGCTGCGCGGCCAGCGTCTGCTGGTCTGGGTTGAACAGGGGATGGGCGACATCATGCAGTTTTGCCGCTACATTCCCTTGCTGGAGCAGCTGGGCGCCCAGGTGCTGTTCCAGGTGCCGCCGGCGCTCAAGCGCCTGATGCAGTCGCTGGGCGCCGGGCGGGTGATCGCCGGCGGCGAACCCTGTCCGCCCTGCGACTTGCAGATTTCCTTGTTAAGCCTGCCGCTGTTGTTTGGCACCACACTGCAGAGCATACCGGCAACCCTGCCGTATCTGGCGGCGGAGGCAGGATTGTCCGCCAAGTGGCGCGCCAGGCTGAATCTGGAGACAGACAAACCCAATGTGGCGATTGCCTGTTGTGGCAACAGCCGGCATCTGAGCGATGCCAAACGCTCGCTGGCGCTGGCGCACTTCGCTCCGCTTGCGGATGTGGCGCATTTGTTTATGATTCAGACAGAGTTGAGAGCGGCCGACGCCGAATTTCTCGCGCGGCGGCCGGATATTCGCTGGCTGGGCGCCGAGATCGACGATTTCGCCGATAGCGCCGCCATCGTCAGTCTGATGGATTGCGTGGTCAGCGTGGATACCAGCCTGGCCCATCTGGCCGGTGCGCTGAACCGGCCGCTGTGGCTGCTGCTGCGCGAATGCGCCGAATGGCGCTGGTTGCTGGAGCGCAGCGACAGCCCCTGGTATCCGGGCGCCAGGCTGGTCAGGCTCGCGCGCGCTCAATCTCCCGCCGCGGCGATGGCGCACATCGCGGCGCAACTGCAGTCCATGCAAGCGGACCCTCTATCATGAACAGACTCCTGGCGTTGCTTTTGGCCTGTTGTTGTGCGCTGTCGGCCGGCGCATGCACCACGATCATCGCCGGGAAAAACGCCACGGATAATGGCGCGGTTCTGGTGGCGCGCACCGAGGATGGCCGTTTGGGCAATCATCCGGTGTACTACCTGCGGCACCCGGCGCGGCAACAGGGCTATGTTTTCGTTTCGGCGCGCAATCCGCGTTTCAGCTATCCCATGCCGGATCATTTGCTCAGTTACAGCGGCATGCCCGATTTCGACGGCCAGAACCGCTCCTATGAAGAGGCCGGATTCAATAGCGTCGGCGTGGCCATGTCGGCGACCGAAACCATCTACAGCAGTGCGCGCGCCCTGCATGTCGACCCCTATGTGCCGGGCGGCGTCAGCGAGAGTGAAGTCACCAGCATCGTGCTGCCGCAAATCCGTTCGGCGCGTGCCGGCGTGGTCCTGCTCGGGCAAATCATTCAGACCCGGGGTGCGACGGAGGGGATGGGCATAGCCCTGGCCGACAAGCATGAGGCCTGGTATCTGGAAAATGGCGGAGGACACCAATGGGTTGCCGTGCGGATTCCCGATGACGCCTATTTCGTCTCCGCCAATCAGGGGCGGATTCATCAGGTGGATCTGGGCGATCAGCAGAATGTCATGGCTGCGCCAGGTATCGCCGGCTTTGCGCGCGACAGCGGCCTGCTCCCCCAGTCCAGCGACACGCGGTTTGATTTTTTCCGGGCCTTCAGCAAAGACAGTGCCGATGACGCAAGCTACAACTACCGCCGCGTCTGGACCCTGCAGCAATTGTTTACCCCCAGCCGCCCCAGCCACAGCGATGTCGATGGCGACGCGCCGATGTTTCTGCGCCCGGACCGGGCGCTGTCGGTGTCCGCGGTCGAATCCGCCCTGCAAAATCACTATCAGGGTCAGGGGGATCAGTACGATCCCTATCTGAGCCCGGTGCCGCTCACCCGCTATCGGCCGATTTCGGTGTTTCGCGCCCAGGAAGCCCATGTGCAGATGGTGCGCGATCACTTGCCGGCGCCGATCGCCAATATCGAATACATCGAACTGGGCATGACGGCACTAGGCATCTATGTGCCGTTTTACCAGGGCGCAGCCATACCGGCTGCCTATCAGACCGGTGGCGCCAGCGCCGACAATGTTTCGGCCTGGTGGCGTTTCCGCAAGCTGCAGGTGTTGGTGATGCAGAACTACCCCAAATACGCGCCGCAGGTGCAAGCCGCCTACGCGCGCCTGAACCAGCAGATTGAGCTGCGTCAGCAGGCGTTTGAAGCCGCTTATCTGCGCGAATACGCGCGCAGCCCGCGGCGGGCGCAGCAGATGCTGGATGGGTTTACCCGCCAGACCGTAGAACAGGTGTTTGCCCTGACCGATCAATTGAGTAATGCGGTGATGTCGCAGCTGGCGGTGGATACCAGCGTGATCTGGCAGTATGCCGGCGGCTGAATCCGCTATGGCGCGGTATCCTTGCCGGCCTTGAGCCCCAGCATGGCGCTCAGGTTGGCCAGCTTGGCCTTGCCCTCGCTGCGGCTGACCAGCGGCTCGGCGCCGCGGCGACCGAAATGTTTGACGTCTTGTTCGTCGATTTCGCCGATGAAGCGCGACGGATCGACAAACTGCCATTCGCCGGCGCGGCGTCGCTTGAGACAGTAGCTCAGGGTCAGGCTGCGCTGCGCCCGGGTGATGCCGACGTACATCAGGCGGCGCTCTTCCTCTATCATGCCGTTATCCACCGACTCCTGGTGGGGCAGTATGCCTTCCTCGACGCCGACCAGAAACACATGCGGGTATTCCAGCCCCTTGGAGGCGTGCAGGGTGGAGAGCTTGACCGCGTCGACCTCACTGTCCTCGCGTCCTTCGAGCATGGTAATCAGGGCAATGGTCTGGGTCAGGTCGATCAGGGTCTTGCCATCCTGTTCGCCCTTTTTGCTCAGCCAGGCCACCATGTCCTGCACATTCTTCCACTTGCTTTCGGCCGGGCGCGGTTCTTCGCTGTCATAGAGCCAGGCCTCGTAGCCGATGGCGCCGAGCATCTCCTGCGCCAGTTCGCCAGCGGGCTCGCGCGTGGCGCGGTATTGCAAATGGGTGATCAGCCGGCAGAAGTCCAGCAGCGGTTCCAGTTGCGCCGGACCCACCTGGGGCTGAAAGCCTTCTTCATGGGCGGCGGCGAACAGGCTTTTATGCCGTTGACCGGCATAGGCGCCGAGTTTCTCCAGCGTACTGGCCCCCACCCCGCGTTTGGGGGTGGTCAGGGCGCGTATCATCGCCGGATCGTCATCCGGATTGCTGATCAGGCGCATGTAGGCAATGATGTCCTTGATCTCAGGCTTGTCGAAAAACGATTGCCCGCCGGACATCTGGTACGGAATGCGCTGGTTGCGCAGCGCCTGTTCGAAGATGCGCGCCTGATAGTTGCCACGGTACAGAATCGCGTAATCCTTGAACTCGGTGCGCGACTCGAATTTGTGCGCCAGCAGGCGCTGCACCACCACTTCGGCCTCGTGTTCTTCGTCCTTGCATTGCACCACATGCACCGGTTCACCCAGCCCCAGTTCGCTCCACAGCTGTTTTTCAAACATTTTCGGGTTGTTGGCGATCACGCTGTTGGCGGCGCGCAGGATGCGCGCGGTCGAACGGTAATTCTGCTCCAGCTTGATGATCTTCAAACGCGGGAAGTCTTGCGCCAACAGGCGCAGATTGTCCATGTTGGCGCCGCGCCAGGCATAGATCGACTGGTCGTCGTCGCCCACGGCGGTGAACATGCCGCGTATTCCGGTCAACAGCTTGACCATCTGGTACTGGCAGGTGTTGGTGTCCTGATATTCGTCCAGCAGCAGATAGCGCAGTTTGTTCTGCCAGCGCTCCAGCACCTCGGGATTGCTGCGGAACAATTCGACCGGCAAGCGGATCAGATCGTCGAAATCCATGGCCTGATAGGCGGTCAGCGTGTCTTGATAGGCCAGATAGGTGCGGGCGCACACGGTTTCCCACTCGTCCTGCGCCGCACCCAGCATTTCCAGCGGAGTTTTGAAGTCGTTTTTCCACAGCGAAATCTGGCTCTGCACCTTGCGTACTTCATTCTTTTGCGTGCTCTGCAGGATATCGGACACAATCTTGCCGGAGTCGAAGGCATCCAGAATCGAGAACTGTGGTTTGTAGCCCAGATGCCGCGCTTCCTGGCGCAGCAACTGCATGCCGAGCGAGTGGAAGGTCGAGACCGTCAGACCGCGAATTTCCCCCGAGTCCATGGTCTTGCTCACGCGCTCCAGCATCTCGCGCGCCGCCTTGTTGGTGAAGGTGATCGCGGCGATATGGCGCGCATTGATGTCGGCGTGGCGGATCAGATGGGCGATCTTGTGCGTGATGACCCGGGTTTTGCCACTGCCTGCGCCCGCCAGCACCAGTAATGGGCCGTCGAGATAGTGGATCGCCTCGCGTTGGTGCGGATTGAGTTGGGCTATGGCCATGGTGTTTCGCGCTAAAGGGGGAGGTGCGGTAGAGGGGCTGTATACAAGCGCATTGTAGCATGGGGTATGATGCACCCGACGTCCGGATCGCGCCGTCCCATTTGAATCAACGAGGATAGACCATGGCTACCTATGCAATCGGTGACATACAGGGTTGTTTCGCGCCATTTCAGCAATTGCTGCGCAAAATCGGCTTTGACCCGGGCAAGGACAACCTGTGGCTGACCGGTGATCTGGTGAATCGCGGGCCGGAATCGCTGGAAGTCCTGCGTTGGGTTTATGCCCATCAGGATTGTGTGCAGACCGTGCTGGGCAATCACGATCTGCATCTGCTGGCGGTCTCGGAAGGGTTTGGCAAGATACGTTCCGACGATACCCTGATGGCGGTGCTCAACGCCGCTGATGGCAAGGTTTTGATCGATTGGCTGCGTTGCCAGCCGATGATGATTGCCGGTGACGGCTATGCCATGGTGCATGCCGGCCTGATGCCGGACTGGACCATAGACCGGGCGCTGGGTTTGGCCGAAGAGGTGGAAAACGGCCTGTCCGGGCCGGGCTATCGCGAATTCATGTCGCGCATGTATGGCAACAAGCCGACGCGCTGGAGCGAAGACCTCAGAGGCGCGGAGCGCTTTCGCCTGATCGTCAACGCCATGACGCGCATGCGTCTGGTGACGCTCGATGGTGAACTCGATCTGGCTTTCAAGGGTGAACTGCCCGACGCGCCGGCCAATCTGGTTCCCTGGTTTTCCGCGCCGCATCGCCGCAGTATTGAAATGCCGGTGATCTGCGGCCACTGGTCGGCGCTGGGCCTGTATCTGCGCGACGATGTGCTGGCGATCGATAGCGGCTGCCTGTGGGGCGGCAGCCTTAGCGCGCTGCGACTGGAGGACCGGCAGGTGACTTCGCTGCCGTGCCAGGCCTATCAGTCGCTGGGGTGAAGGCGCGTTCGATTTCGTGGCGCGCGGCGGCGGAAAGGGCGAAGCGCGAGTGAAAATGAGCGCCTTCGGTGTGCAGCGGCTTGCAGAAA
>Ga0255350_1000992_pt1 | contig 10032 bp, 5 predicted proteins | sample HBST25r1metaG_FD_186028 | JGI IMG/M metagenome (GOLD analysis project Ga0255350, IMG submission 186028) | Peat soil microbial communities from Stordalen Mire, Sweden - H.B.S.T-25.r1 | ecosystem: Environmental > Terrestrial > Soil > Wetlands > Peat | place: Sweden: Norrbotten County, Stordalen...
CAGTTCCTTTTCGTGCGTTGCGCCTGCGACGGGACGGTTGGTCTTGGCGAACCGTCCGCCGCTCGCCTTGTTCCACGTCCACACTTTCGGCGGAACATATTCAGACGGCTCGCTCATCATCCGACCTCCAGAACGTTTGTCGCCGAGCCGCCGCCGGGCCGCCGGCGGAATCGCTCGACTGGCGGCGCGCGAGATCTCTTCGCAACGGCCCTCGTCCGCGGCGCGACTCGAAACGCCAACATAGCGGCGCCACGCCGCCCGGCCAGCCGTTAGATCCAGCCCGCGCTGCGGTCGAGCGAAATGGCCGCGGCGGGAGCGAAAGCGGGTTCAAATCTTCGCCATTCGCGCCAGGCGATTGGGGTCGCGCCGGCGCGCGTCGCGGCGGGTCGAACGTCTTTTCAGGAACGGCGCCGGCCCGCGGCCTACGAAGCCGGTCGTCGCCCCTTGGGAACGATCTGCAGGTAGCTGACGGTCATCGTGGTGTCGTCGTTCAACACGCCGATCACCGTCTTTTCGATCGCGTCCAAGGTGAGCTGGCTGAAATTCGGCGAGCTCGGGTCGGTGTCGAATTCGACTTCGATCACCAAAGTCTTGACCCACATCGCATCTTCCCAGCTCCATTCGAACCAGGTCCGGGAGACGTTGGAGAGTTTCGACAACGCCTCCCGGACGATCGCAATGTTGCCTCGCATGATCAAGTCTCTCCAGGAATTGTCACTTTGCCGTCTGGAGATGTGGGCCATCAAGTTTGCGCGCTGTCAATCCATCAGCGATTTGGGCCGACCCGCCGCGCCAGATTTGATTGGCGGCGTCGCAAATCCTTTGCCGCTCGGCGCCGTCTTCGCCGAGACGAGACGCGGCTCGGGCGCACGCCATGAAGCGAAAGCCCGCCCGCCGCCGGTCCAAATCAGAAAGGAACGCGGAGAATGGGCGACTGGTCGGCGGCTTGACCCGCCGCCGGCGGCGCTCGGACGAACAGCGCCGCCGGAGCGGGGGATCATGACAGTCTGTCGCCGGCGTTCAGATTCAGCGAATGAGCCGTGGACGCGGCGCAGCTTCGCGCCTCTCCTTTCGCCGCCAATGTTCTCCAGAAAATGCACACAAGAATTTATTTGACATAGAATTTATTTGACATTGCATAATTGCGCATTATGATCTCCTGGTCGAGTTTGGGAGATTGTCTTGAGCAAGCCCATCGCACACCACCGTCACGCAGAGCGGACGGAGTTGGCGCGTGTCTTCCGAACCGGAGCCAGTGTGCAAATGCTGGCGCCGCGTCGCATCGGCAAGACTTGGCTGATGCACAAGGTCGCGGACGACCTCGAGGCTGAGGGTTGGCTCTGCATCCGCATCGATGTCGAAGGCATGCGGACCGAGGAGGAATTTCTTCGTGCCTTATGCGGCGAGATCGAGAAGAACCAAGCCGTTTTCAAAAGAGTCGCTGCTCACGCCTTGCAACGTTTCCAGCAGGTATTGGGCGGCGCGTTCAACGGGACGCTCGCGCAGACGATTGGGCAGATCGATTCCAAACAGTTCTCGGAGGCCTTGATCGAGTCTTTGAACGACAGCGGCACGAAGACGCTCGTCCTGATCGACGAAATCTCGCTGTTCGTGATGGAGCGAGCAAAACAAGACCCAGACGGAACGCGTGCGTTACTCTATCACCTGCGGAAGCTCCGTCAGAAATACAAGAATGTCGTCTGGCTGCTCACCGGATCGATCGGCCTTGATGTCGTTAGCCGCGATCTCCAATTCGCCGGCGCGCTGATCGGTCTCGACACGTTCCCGCTGGACCCGTTTACAGCCGAAGCGGCTCGCTCCTTCATCGAAGAGTTGTGCGTCGAGAATCAATTGCAGCGCCCCTTTGATTTTGGGCCGGGGGCCTTCGAGTTCCTCGCGCGCGAACTCGGATGGCTCTCGCCCTACTATCTCAAGCATATTGCGCGGCTGGTGCGGCCGAGCACGCCCGCCGCCGCCGACAAACGCGCGATCGCCAACGAAGCCGACGTCGGGGATGCGTTCGCGGAACTGCTCAAGCCAGCGTACCGTGCCCACTTCGCCGCTTAGGAAGAGCATATCGAGAAGAACTTCGCCGAAGAACGGCGCGCACGCCTTCGGGCGATCCTCGACATCCTCTGCGAAAACGTTGACGGAGAAATCGAGCCGACGCTCCTCGCCCGCTTCTCGGGTTCCTATCCCGATATTCCTAGACGGGAATTGACCAATCTGCTGACAGTCCTCGCCAACGACGGTTTCATCGAGAAGTCTGCCGAGCGTTGGCGCTTCCAGTCGGGTCTCCTACGACGATACTGGGTGGAGTATATGAAGGCATGACGATCCTTCCGGGAATCGCGCTCTACAATCAGGCTCGTCAGCGCGACGAGGATTTCATCGAAAGTTTCGTCGCTCGGCGCGGTCTCCTGGAATTGCTGCTCAACGTCCTGCGCAAAGTAGCGCGAGACGGCAAGGGCGAGCACCAACTCATCGTCGGCCAGCGCGGCATGGGCAAGTCGTCGCTGCTGCGGCGCGTCGCGCTCGGGGTCAAGCAGGACGAGGAATTGCGCACACAATTCCTTCCACTGCAATTTCGCGAAGAGCAATATAACGTCAACACGCTCGACGTGTTCTGGCGCAACTGCGGCGAGTCGCTCGCGCAATGGTGCGAGGAGAACGATCGCAGCGAGATGGCGCATCGCCTCGACGAGGCGATCGAGAATCCCGAATGGCGCGACAGCGAAAAAGCGGCCAGCGCCTTCGTTGCGGCTTGTAACGAAATCGACCGGCGGCCCGTCCTCTTCGTCGACAACCTCGATCTTATCGTCGACGCACTGAAGCCCGGCGAGCAATGGGCGTTGCGACGTGTACTGCAAGCGCCGCATGGGCCGGTGCTGATTGGCGCCGCGACGCATTTTCTCACCCAGAGCGGCGACCGTGAGGCGACGTTCTACGAATTCTTTCATCCGCACGTGCTCGAACCGCTGACCGAAGCCGAGTTGATGCAGTGCATACGTGCGCTGGCTGAACTGCGCGGCGACGCAGGGGAGCCGATCAGGCAAATCCTGAAGCGCGAGCCCGAGCGTCTGCGCACGCTCTACGATTTGACCGGAGGCAATCCGCGCGTTCTTGCTTTGATCTATCAATTGCTCGAACGCCGTGAGAGCGGCGACGTCTTCGCCGATCTCGAAGCGCTGCTCGATCAGGTCTCGCCCTATTACAAAGCGCGCGTCGAGGAATACGCGACGGCGCAGCAGCGCTCGGTGATTGACGCCATCGCGCTCAACTGGGACCCCATCACTTCGCACGACCTCAGCGCGACAGCGGGGATCGAGATCACCACGACTTCGTCGCATCTCAATCGAATGAAGAGGGACGGATTTATCGAGGAGGTTCCGACATCTGGCGCCCGATCCGGCTATCAGCTTGCCGAGCGCTTTCTCAACATTTGGTACCTCATGCGCCACGGCACGCGGCGCACGAAGCAGAGACTGCTGTGGCTGGCGAAATTCCTTTCCAAGCTCTACGGTGCCGAAGAACTCGGCCGGATGGCGCTGGAGGCGCAGAATGACGCTGTCTCTTGCGCTTGGCGCCCGGAATATCGCGAGGCCGTCATTGCCGCCTACGAGGAGTCGAGAACAGCGTCTCAAGGCGCATTCATGAATGCGGCAGCAGATCGAGACGGCGAGAGGGTTTCGCATCGAGTCGCATTGGCGACGGTCACACGAAAACTGGAGCAAACCGAGCGACGAGAAGACGACGACGTGCGAGCCGTCAGAGCGGTGATCGATCAAGCGATCGCATTTTCAGGCAGTAAAGACTTTACTCGCTCGGTCGAAATCCTTGAGGCGATCGTCGAGCGCTTCGGCGCGTCGTCCGACTCCGCGTTACAAGAATGCGTCGCAGTCGCCTTGGTCAGCGAGAGTCTCAATCTCGGCGAACTCGGTAGGCGTGAAGACGCGATCACGGCCAGCGATGACCTCTTGGCCCGCTTCGGCGCGTCACCCGAGCCGCGGCTGTACGAATGGGTTGCAAGTGCGATGTTACTCAAGGGCATGAACTTTGGCGACCTCAATCGGTACGAGGAGGCGATCGCGGCCTATGACGAGGTCGTGGCCCACTTTGGTGCGTCGCCCGATCTGGCGCCGCTCGAAAGGGTCGCATGGGCCCTGGTCAGTAAGGGTGCCGTTCTTGGTGCGCTCGGCCGGCGTGAGGACGCTATCGCGACCTATGATGAGGTCGTGGCTCGCTTTGGCGCATCGACGGAGCCGGGGCCGCTCGAAATGGTCGCGCGGGCGCTGGTCAACAAGGGCGTTGATCTGGGTGCGCTCGACCGGCGCGAGGAGGCCATCGTGACTTACGACGAAGTCGTGGTCCGCTTCGGCGCGTCATCCGAGCCGGGCCTGCGGGAGCAAGTCGCGATGGCGCTTGTCAACAAGGGCGTTGATCTGGGTGCGCTCGACCGGCGCGAGGAGGCCAACGCGACTTATGACGAAGTCGTGGTCCGCTTCGGCGCGTCGTCTGAAACGGCACTGCATGAAACGGTCGCGAAGGCGCTGATCAACAAGGGCCGTAGCTTACGCGAACTTGATCGGCACGAGGAGGCGATCGCAGTCTTTGACGAAGTCGTGGCTCGCTTCGGCGCGTCGACAGAGTCGACGCTGCTCGAAAGTGTCGCGACAGCGCTGGTCAGCAAGGGCCACAGTTTGGGCGACCTCGACCGGCGCGAAGACGCGATCGTGGTCTATGACGATGTCATTGCTCGCTTCGGCACGTCGACAGAGCCGGCGCTGCTCGAAAATGTCGCGCGGGCGCTTGTCAGCAAGGGCTACAGTTTGGGCGGCCTCGATCGGCGCGAGGACACGATCGCGGTCTATGACGATGTCATCGCTCGTTTTGGCACTTCGTCCGAACCTGGGCTGGATCAATGTGTCGCAAGCGCGCTGTTGCTCAAGGGCCTGTTTCTTAGCGCGCTCGGCCGGCGCGAAGACGCGATCGCGGCCTATGACGATGTTGTGGCGCGCTTTGGCGCGTCGTCTGAGGCGGCGCTGTTCGAAAGGGTCGAGAAGGCGCTAGCCTTCAAGGGCGCGAATCTGAGCGAACTCGGCCGGCTCAAGGACGCGATCGCGGCCTATGACGAGGTCGTGGCCCGCTTTAGCGCGTCGACAGAGCCAGCGATGCGTGAAGCCGTCCATGAAGCATTGTGGACAAAAGGAAACCTCTTGTTCGATCGCCTCGGAGACCCGAAAGGTGCGGAATCAGCGTATCGCGACGCGTTGAATGCGGCCGCACCCTCCGCGATGGCCAACGCGAACTTCGCTTGGCTCCTCCTGATGACGGATCGCGCGGATGAGGCGCGGACATTGCGCGCGAAGACGAACGATTTGGGCTCCGTCGGCACCGCTCTGCTTGACGCCGGGCTCGAACTCGCGAGCGACAACTTCGGCTCCTCGGTCGAACATGTTGGCAAGGCGCTCAACGCCGGCCTCAATGCGATCGAAGCTGGGTTCTTTGACGATCTCTTGCGTTTCCTGCGTCTCGCCGAAGCGCGTGGATACGGCGACAGGCTCGTCGCCTGGTTTGAAAGCAGCGGCAACGCTGACAAATACGCGCCAATCCATGCCGCTTTTGTCGCCTACGTTAGGGGTGAGCGGTTCCTGCTCGACGTCAACCCGGAAGTCCGCCGCCCCGCCCGCGACATCTTCGTCAAACTGACCGCGCCCCGCCGCAATGCTCATCGGGATGAGCAACAGCCCAAGGCGAAATCGCCTCGGCGCCCAAAGCGGAAGCCGCAGAGATGAGGCGAGGAGGACAATCCCCAAATTCTGCGATGAACGGCCGCAATCGATAAGTATTACAGTATATTAATGTGTTATATCTTTGTCGCCAACCTGCATCACTGCCGCGCGGCGGAAGCAAACCGCTTCGCAAGCCTTTGAAATGGCGACTTCGCCGGAAAAGAGCGCGCCGCCGCCCCGGCGGCGGCGCCTGTGGCGCTTAGTCCGCCCCTTCCGCCGTCGTCGCGCTCTTGGAGCGCTCGGCGCGTTTGCGGTCGTTGGGGTCGAGCAGGGCCTTACGCAGGCGGATCGACTTCGGCGTCACTTCGACCAGCTCGTCGTCCTGAATGTAGGCGAGCGCCTTTTCCAGCGTCATCTGGATCGGCGGCGTCAGCCGCACCGCTTCGTCCTTCGAGTGGGTGCGGATGTTGGTGAGCTTCTTGCCCTTCATCACGTTGACTTCGAGGTCGTTGTCGCGCGTGTGCTGGCCGACGATCATGCCCTGGTAGACCTTCCAGCCCGGCTCGATCATCATCGGCCCGCGGTCCTCGAGGTTCCACATCGCATAGGCGACGGCCTCGCCCTTGTCGTTGGAGATCAGCACGCCGTTGCGCCGCCCGGCGATGTCGCCGCGCCAGACGCCCCAGTCGTGGAACACGCGGTTCATGATCGCGGTGCCGCGCGTGTCGGTGAGCAACTCGCCGAGATAGCCGATCAGGCCGCGCGTCGGGGCGAGGAACACCAGCCGCAGCCGGTCGCCGCCGGAGGGGCGCATCTCGATCATCTCGCCCTTGCGCTCGCTCATCTTCTGCACCACGACGCCCGAGTGCTCCTCGTCGACGTCGATGACGACCTCCTCGATCGGCTCCAGCAATTCGTCGGTCGTCTCGCTGCGCGTGGTGAGCACCTTGGGCCGCGACACGCCGAGTTCGAAGCCCTCGCGCCGCATCGTCTCGATCAGGATGGCGAGCTGCAATTCGCCGCGCCCGGAGACGACGTAGGAATCGGTGTTGGGCGCCGCTTCGACGCGCAGCGCCACGTTGCCCTCGGCTTCCTTGAACAGGCGGTCGCGGATGACGCGGCTCGTCACCTTGTCGCCCTCGGTGCCGGCGAGCGGGCTGTCGTTGACCGAGAAGGTCATCGACAGGGTCGGCGGATCGATCGGCTGGGCGAGCAGCGGCTCGACCTCTTCCGGGCTGCACAGGGTGTCGGCGACGTTGAACTTCTCCAGGCCGGCGATGGCGACGATGTCGCCGGCCGAGGCCTCGTCGATCGGCGAGTGCTCGATGCCGCGAAAGGCGAGGATCTTCGACACTCGGCCGTTCTCGACGAGATGGCCGAGCCGGTCGAGCACCTTGACCGACGCGTTGGTCTTGATCGTGCCGGAGAAGATGCGGCCGGTGATGATGCGGCCGAGATAGGGATTTGCTTCGAGCAGGGTGCCGAGCATGCGGAATGTGCCGGCGCCGACCTTGGGCGGCTCGACGTGCTCGAGCACCAGATCGAACAGCGGCGCCATGTTCTCCTTCGGGCCGTCGGGCGCATCGGCCATCCAGCCCTGCTTGGCCGAGCCGTAGATGATCGGGAAGTCGAGCTGCTCGTCGGTCGCGTCGAGCGCGGCGAACAGGTCGAAGCATTCGTTGACGACTTCGCTCGGCCGCGCGTCGGACTTGTCGACCTTGTTGACGCAGACGATCGGCTTCAACCCGATCTTCAACGCCTTGCCGACGACGAACTTGGTCTGCGGCATCGGCCCTTCGGCGGCGTCGACGAGCACGATCGCGCCGTCGACCATCGACAGGATGCGCTCGACCTCGCCGCCGAAATCGGCGTGGCCGGGCGTGTCGACGATGTTGACGCGCGTGCCTTTCCACACCACCGAAGTCGCCTTGGCGAGAATGGTGATGCCGCGCTCGCGTTCGAGGTCGTTGGAGTCCATCACCCGCTCGGCGACACGCTGGTTCTCGCGGAAGGCGCCCGACTGCTGCAGCAGCCGGTCGACGAGCGTCGTCTTGCCGTGGTCGACGTGGGCGATGATGGCGATGTTTCTCAGTTTCATGCGGGTCCAAGCTTTCGGCGCGGCGCGAATCGAATGAGGCGGCGGCTGGCCGCGCCTTCCCTCGATGGCCGATGTGACGGGAGTGCGACGAAACGCGCGCCCGTGAAGCCGCGCTTCCGATTTTGCGGCGCAATACACGAAAGGCGGGCGAAAGGGAAGGGCGGCGACGTCCGTCTTTCAGCGCGGCGGCGGTGCTGCTAGGCTGAAGAACGTGACGGGATCGCGAATTGGGAACGACCATGACAAAAACGACGCTTTACCACACCCCCAACGGAGCGCTTGCCGTCCACCAATCCGCCGGAGACGGCCCGCCGATCGTGCTGCTGCACAGCAATTCCAGTTCGGCCCGCGCCTTCTCCCGCCAGCTCGAAGGCTCGCTCGGCCGGCGCCGCCGCGTCGTCGCGATCGATCTGCTGGGTCACGGCCGCTCGGAAGACGCCACCGACGCGGCCGCCTATTTGTTGCCCGGCCACGCGCTGGCCCTGGTGGCGATCGCCGGCAATTTCGGCCTCGACCAAGCAATTTTCGTCGGCTGGAGCCTCGGCGGCCACATCCTGCTCGAGGCGGTCAAAGACCTGCCGCGGGCGCGCGGCTTCGCCATCTACGGAACGCCGCCGGTCAGCATTCCGCCGGCGATGGCGGAGGCGTTTCTGCCGAACCCGGCGATGGCGGCCGGCTTCTCAGGCGACGTGACGCGCGGACAGGCGGAAGCCTATGTCGCCTCTTTCTTCGCCCCGGGCTTCGACGACATTCCCGACTTCTTTGTCGAAGACGCGCTGCGCACGGACGGCCGCGCGCGCGAGCAGGTCGCCGCTTCGCTGGCGCCGGGCGTTTCGCGCGACGAAATGCAGGTCGTCGCCGGCCTGAAACAGCCGCTGGCGGTGCTGCATGGCAGCAAGGAGCAGCTCGTCAACGGCGCCTATTTCGGCAAGCTGAGCATGCCGACCCTGTGGCGCGGCGCGGTGCAGAGGATCGACGCCGCCGGCCATACGCCGCAATGGGAGACGCCGGTGGCGTTCGACGCTCTGATCGAAGCGTTCGCCGCGGACTGCGACGGCTGAGCCCGACGGGGGGTCTTGCCGGTTTCTTAAGCCTCGGCGCCTAAGGCTGACGGGTCTCCGCCCGCCGCCGGTCCGCTATGCGTTTCGCCCGTCCGCTCGCCGCCGCGTCCGTCCCCGAGAGCGCTCTCGCGCGCGTCGCACTCGCTGCGGCGGCGTGGGCGCGCGCCGCCGCGCCGCTCGCCTCAGCGCTGGCCGGGCTCGCCGCGGCGATTGTCGTACAGGCGCGATACGGCGCGATCGCCGACGTTTCGTGGATGATCACCATCTGCGAGAAATGGCTCGACGGCGCGGTCCCTTACGTCGATTTCATCGAGACCAACCCGCCGGCGGCGATCCTGCTCTACTTGCCGCCAGTCGCGCTCGCCCGGGCGTTGGGCGCCCACGCCGAATTCGTGGTCGCGGCCTGGGGCTTCGCCGCTTGCGGCGTGTCGGCCGCCGCCGCCGCGGCGATCCTGAGCCGCGCCGGGTTGCTCGGCGAGCTGGGTCTGGCCTCGTTCGGCGCGGCGCTGTTCGCTCTGACGCTGCTGCCCGGCCGCGCCTTCGACGAGCGCGATTTCTTCGTCGCGCTGTTGGCGCTGCCGGCGCTTGCGGTTGCGGCGGCGCGCGCGGCGGGCGCGGCGCCGGGCGCGCGCTCAGCCGTCGTCGCTGGCCTGTGCATGGCGGCGGTCGTCGCGATCAAACCGCCCTATGGGCTGCTGTTCGTCGGCCCGGCCGCCTATCTCGCGGCGCGGCGCGGCGTCGGCGCGGCGCTGAAGGCGGGCGAATATTGGCTCGCCGCCGCCGCGGCGCTGGCCTATGCGCTTGTCGTCGCTTGGCGTTTTCCCGCCTATGTCGGCGACGTCCTGCCGGCGGTCGCCGCCGCCTATCTGCCGGTGCGCGAGGCGGCGCGCGACCTCGCGGTCAACGCAGCGGTCGTCGCATGGGCGGCGCTCGCGGCGGCGCTCGCCCTGGTCGCCGGGCCGCGCTTGCGCGCGCCGCTGATCGCGACGCCGTCGCTCGCCTCCCTCGGCGCGCTGGCGACGTTCTTCATCCAAGGCAAAGGCTGGCTCTATCAGGCCTATCCGGCGTTGGCGCTGATCGTGCTGGCGTTCGGCGCCGCTGTCGATTTGCGCGGCGCGGCGTCGGGACGGCTCGCCGTCCT
>Ga0255350_1000998_pt1 | contig 9999 bp, 7 predicted proteins | sample HBST25r1metaG_FD_186028 | JGI IMG/M metagenome (GOLD analysis project Ga0255350, IMG submission 186028) | Peat soil microbial communities from Stordalen Mire, Sweden - H.B.S.T-25.r1 | ecosystem: Environmental > Terrestrial > Soil > Wetlands > Peat | place: Sweden: Norrbotten County, Stordalen Mire...
AAAGCAACGTGGGCTTCAGCCCCTGCCAAATGCTTGAGCGCCCACATCTGCCACTTGCTCAAGCACACGCCGTTCGCCTGACCAAGATTGATATTCATCCTCCTTAATGTGCTCTCCCGGACAGCCGATAGAGCAGTTATGAGTCTGCGGGGAAAAATTCGAGTGATTGTCGCCGTTTCCGCTATCGGGTTGTTGGTGATAGTGGGTTTGTGGTTGAACAGCGAGCGCACGGGACTGCTGTCTGACCGGATGCAAAGCGCGAAGGATCTGGTGAATGTTCCCTACTCGGTGCTCGTCGAGCAGTACCGGCTGGAGCAGGAAGGGAAGCTGACCCGCGCCGAGGCTCAAAGAAACGCATTGCAAGTCATCCAGCCCATGCGCTATGACGGCGATAACTATTTCTGGATCAACGACACGCATCCCACCATGGTGATGCATCCCACCAAACCTGAATTGGACGGTAAAGACCTCACCAACTTCAAAGACCCAGCCGGGAAAGCTCTCTTCGTTGACTGCGTCAACGCTGCCCGCAACCCGGAAGGTGGTTTCGTCTTTTACCAGTGGCCCAAACCGGGAAGGGACAAGCCGGTCGCCAAGCTCTCTTATGTTCGGGAGTTCGAACCGTGGGGATGGGTTGTTGGAACCGGGATTTACATCGACGACGTTGACACCGCCTGGAGGGCGAACGGCAAGGTGGCGGCGGCCGTCGGAATTGTGTGCCTGATCGTTCTGCTGATCGTCTCGAACAAGGTCTCCCGGTCGATCTCCCAGAGGCTGGGGGAAGTGATTGGCCGGATGAAGGATGTGGCCCAGGGCGAAGGAGATCTGACGCAGAGAATCGAGATCCAATCCAGCGACGAAATCGCGGAGTTGGGCAAGTGGTTCAACGTCTTCATGGACAAACTCGAGAAACTTGTTCTTCAAGTAGCCCGGAACACGCGGCGGCTCGCTTCAGAGAGCGAGGCCATCTCGGCCACCTCGCAAAAGCAGGCCGAGGGCGCGGAAGAACAAAAGTCTCAAACCACCCAGGTCGCGGCCGCCATGCAACAGATGTCGGCCACCGTCCAGCATATCTCGGAGAACTCCAACGCCGCGGCGGATGCCTCCCGGAGGGCCGCAGATACTGCGCGCCAGGGAGGCACCGTCGTCGAGGAAACGCTCTCGGGCATGCGCGCCATCTCCGACTCGGTCGGAGAAACCGCGCAAAAGGTCCAGGGACTTGGGCAGCGGGCGGAGCAGATCGGCCTGATCAGCAAGGTAATCAACGACATCGCCGCCCAGACCAACCTCCTGGCGTTGAATGCCGCCATCGAAGCGGCTCGCGCCGGAGAGCAGGGCCGCGGATTCGCCGTGGTGGCGGGCGAGGTGCGCAGGTTGGCGGAACGCAGCAGCACCGCCGCCAAGCAGATCACCGGAATGATCGAAGATATCCAGTCCGAGACCCATGAGGCGGTTTCGGCGATGCGAACCGGGACCCAGCAGGTGGAGATCGGATTGGAATCGACGAGGCAGGCCGGCATATCGCTCGAAGAGATCATCCGCACCTCCGTCGAGGCGGGCGAAATGGTCACCCTGATCGCGACCGCGGCCACTCAGCAGGCGGCCACCACGGAGGAGATCAACCGAAGAATCGATGAGATTGCCCGAATCGTCGTCGAGGGCGCCGACGTTACGCAGCAGTCGGCAAGATCGCTCGAAGAAATCTCGACTCTCGCCGTTGACCTCCAGCGTCTGGTCTCCCAGTTCAAGCTCGACGAGAGCCGCACTGCAAAGCCGTAGCGCCCGCACGGACAGGAACAATCCTCGATCGTTGCGCGGCGTTGGTTGACCAGGTTCTTGAGCGTTTGTTTTTATGCCAACTCAGGGTGCCCCAGGTCCCGATTTTGGGACCTGGGATGAGCCATGCAACAAACGAAATCACGCGGCCAGAGTTATCGAGCACGGAGTCCTTCAATGCACTCCCGGCGGCGGCGTCACGTGCTTTTCCGGCTTCTTGAAGAGCCAGACCGCGCCCGCGCAGAAGAAGGCCAGCAGGGCTGTCCAGCGGAAGATGTCCACATAGGCCAGCAGAGCCGATTGCTGCTTCATCAGGCCGTAGATGAAGTCCATGGAGCCGGGGCGGCCCTGTGCGTGGCCGAGTTGCTGGCCCAGATAGCCGGCCAGGACCGCCGACTTCTGCTGGAAGACCGCACTGGACCCGGTCAGGTGGGTGGCGAGATAGGTCTGATGGAGGTCCGAGCGGCGGATGATGGCCGTCGTGGCCATGGAAATACCCACCGAGCCGCCGATGTTGCGCAGCATATTGAAGATGCCCGTGGCGTTACCCATCTCTTCGCGGGAGATGGTGGAAGTGGTCATGGTGGCCAGCGGAACGAAGACAAAACTCAAGGAAAATCCGGTGATGGTGATGGGAATCAGCAGGGTCAGAGGGCTGATGCCCAGGTTGACCGTGCCGAAGATGTACGAGCAGATGCCAAAGCCGATGAAGCCGGCGCTGAGCAGCTTGCGGTTATCGATGCGCGAGCCGAGGATGCCGATCAGGGGCGAGCCGATAATCGAGCCTATGCCGCGCGGTCCCACGACCAGGCCGGCGGCAAAGGCTGTGTAGCCCATAACCTCCTGATAATAAAGTGGAAGAATGGCGATCGTGATGTAAATGCACATGCCCAGCAGGGCAATCAGGAAACAGCCTGTCCGGAAGTTGCGGTCCTTCAGCGCGTGCAGATTGACCAGACCCTTGGGATTGGCCCACGAGCGCCAGATCCAGAGAATCAGCGCCGTCACCATCGCCGCCACCGCCCAGCGCACCCAGGCGGCTCCGAACCAGTCGTCCTCCTGGCCCTTGTCGAGCACAATCTGCAGGCATCCGGTCCAGACCATCAGCAGGCCAAAGCCGATGTTGTCGAAGGGGCCGACCTTGGCGTTCTTGATGTACGGCGGATCGTGGACGAAGCGGGTGATCATGAAGACCGCCAGAATGCCAACCGGAATATTGATGTAAAAGGCGTAGCGCCAGCTAAAAGTATCGGTGAGCCAGCCGCCCAGCGTGGGCCCCAGCACCGGCGCCACCACAATCCCCAGACCATAGGCGGCCATGGACATGGAGCGCTTTTCCACAGGAAAGCTCTCCAGCAGAATCGATTGCGACAAGGGCTGCAGCGCCCCGCCGCCCGCGCCCTGCATCACCCTGGCCAGCAAAATGACTCCCAGCGAGGGCGCCGCGCCGCAGAAAAACGAGGCGATGGTGAAAATGATGACGCAGGTCAGCAGAAAGCGCTTGCGGCCAAAACGGCGGGCAAACCAGTTGGAGGCGGGCAGAATCACGGCGTTAGCCACCAGGTAGCTGGTCAGCACCCAGGTGGCCTCGGAGTTCGACGCCGACAGCGAACCGGCGATGTAGGGCAGGGCGACAGAGGCAATCGCGGTGTCCAGCACCTCCATGAAGGTGGGCAGCATCACTGAGGCGGTCACCAGCCACGGGTTCACCCCTTGGGTGAGCGGGTAACGGGCTTGGGCGGCGGCGGATGTCATGAAAAGGGGGAACTTCCTGAGGGTAAACGATTCAAGCCATCACCGCCAGAGGACCGCGCAACGCCCAAAGGCGGATGAACCAGCTTGAAAACCAGAAAAAAGGGGAGCGGATCGATCTGCTTCCCTCTCCGATTCAGATGCGCGCGCCCTCGCCCGCGGTCCATTTTCTCGGAGCAACCAAGTCAGCCGGGACCGAGCCGCCGGGCAGCGTCGCAGCCGATGGACAGATCCTGCAAGTTCCATTGAATCAATCATTTTTACTGTCCGCCGCCCGTCTGCCCACTGCGCCCCCACGACGCTGTCCGCGCGGCGCGCTGGAGTGCGGCCGGCATGGAGCCCGGCGAGAGCTTCGGCAGCCGCTGAGCGCGTTGCCCCGAGGACCGTCGCGTCCCTCTCTGATTTATGGAGATTGAGTCAAATAAAGTTGACACTAAGTCACTCAATCATGCATCCTAATAATGTCAGAAATTTTATAGGCAGGCAGGAAACCAACCATGGCAAAGATTATCGGCATCGATCTGGGTACCACCAACTCGTGCGTCGCGGTTCTTGAAGGCGGCGAACCCAAGGTCATCCCCAACGAGGAAGGCGCGCGCACCACCCCCTCCATCGTCGCCTTCTCCAAAAGCGGCGAGCGGCTGGTCGGCCAGGTGGCCAAGCGCCAGGCCATCACCAACCCGGAGAACACCATCTTCTCCATCAAGCGCTTCATGGGCCGGCGTTACAACGAAGTGAACGACGAGATGAAGATGGTGCCCTTCAAGGTGACCCAGCAGGGCGATCACGTGGGCGTTCTGGCGCAGGGCAAGGAGTACACCCCGCCTGAGATCTCGGCCATGATCCTGCAAAAGCTGAAGAACTCCGCCGAGGCATACCTGGGCGAGACGGTCACCGAGGCGGTCATCACCGTTCCGGCCTACTTCAACGACGCCCAGCGCCAGGCCACGAAGGACGCGGGCAAGATTGCCGGCCTGGACGTCAAGCGCATCGTCAATGAGCCCACCGCGGCCGCGCTGGCCTACGGTCTGGACAAGAAAAAGGACGAGACCATCGCCGTCTACGACTTCGGCGGCGGCACTTTTGACATTTCGATCCTCGAAGTCGGCGAAGGCGTCATCGAGGTCAAGAGCACCAACGGCGACACCCACCTGGGCGGCGACAACCTCGACCAGCGCATCGTCGAATGGCTGATTGCCGAGTTCAAGCAGGAGCAAGGGCTCGATCTGGGCTCCAAGGGCAACGAAATGGCCCTGCAGCGGCTCAAGGACGCGGCCGAAAAGGCCAAGATCGAGCTCTCGACGACCATCGAGACGGAGATCAATCTGCCCTTCGTCACCGCCGACGCCAGCGGCCCCAAGCATCTGGTCCGCAAGCTCACCCGCGCCAAGCTGGAGCAGTTGGTCGGCGACTTGCTCGATCGCTCGCTTGAGCCCTGCAAGAAGGCCATCGCCGACGCCGGCATCACCATCGACAAAATCGACGAGGTGGTTTTGGTGGGCGGCCAGACGCGCATGCCCAGGATTCAGGAGATCGTCAAGCAGATGTTCGGCCGCGAGCCGCATCGCGGCGTGAACCCGGACGAAGTGGTGGCCATCGGCGCGGCGGTTCAAGCAGGTGTCCTGGCCGGCGAGGTGAAAGACCTGCTGCTGCTCGACGTGACCCCGCTGACCTTGTCCATTGAGACGCTGGGCGGCGTGGCGACCACGATGATTCCGCGCAACACCACCATTCCGACCAAGAAGACCGAGACCTTTTCGACGGCGGCCGATTCGCAGACCGAGGTCGAAGTCCATGTCCTCCAGGGCGAGCGCCCCATGGCGGCGCAGAACCGCACCCTGGGCAAGTTCAAGCTGGCCGGCATTCCTCCCGCGCCGCGCGGCGTGCCGCAGATCGAGGTCACCTTCGACATCGACGCCAACGGCATCCTCAACGTGACCGCCAAGGACAACGCCACCGGCAAGGACACCCGCATCACCATCACTTCCAGTTCGGGCTTGAGCAAGGACGAGGTGGAGAAGATGGCCAAGGAGGCCGAGGCGCACTCCTCCGAGGACAAGGAGAAGCGCGAGGAGATCGAGGCGCGCAACGCTCTGGACGGCATGGTCTATAACATCGACAAGATGCTCAAGGACGCGGGCGACAAGATGCAGGGCGCGGATGCGGCTCCGGTCAAGGCCGAGGTCGAGACCGTGCTGGCCGAGTCGAAGAAGCTGCTCGAAGGCACGCCCACCTCAGCCGAATTGAAAGCCCAGAACGAGAAGCTGACCCATGCCAGCCACAAGCTCGCCGAGATCCTCTACAAGGCGAATGCGGCTGCCGCGGCGTCCGGACCAACCGCTGCTCCGGGAGATTCGGCAGCCGAGCCCGCCGCCGAAGCCAAGAAAGACGAAGGCGTAATCGACGCCGAGTACGTAGACGTCGAAGACAAGAAGTAGGCACCTGCGGTGCGGCAGAGCCGCCTTCGGCGGAAAAGCAATAACTCGGGGTGGGCGATGCATAATCGCCCACCCCTAACTCATTGCACGCTAATACACTGTCATCCGGCCGTAGACAACAAAAGTATTCATGGTCCCTGTAATAGTTGATAATTTCATCGAGGCCTGAAATTGAAAACCTCCAAAAGCGAAACGGCCGCCGAGCGTTCGGCGATGATGTCGCGTATCCGATCGAAAGACACGAAGCCCGAGATGCTGGTCAGGAAGGCGCTCCACAGGCTCGGTTTTCGATTTCGCTTGCATGTTCGTGATCTACCAGGACGCCCGGATATTGTGTTGCCGAAATATAAGACCATCATTCAGGTCAAGGGATGCTTCTGGCATGGCCACACCTGCCGCGATGGGAGGCTGCCAAAAACAAATCGCGAATATTGGGTGCCAAAGCTGCTTCGGAACAAGCAGCGGGACATCTCCAATGAACGCAAGCTCCGCCGCCTGGGATGGTCCGTTCGCAACCTTTGGGAATGCCGGATATGCGCTTTCAGCCAAGAAAGCCTTGATGAGGTGCTAACCAGCGTTTATCACAACAAGCATCTCCCCCGCGAAAAAATAGCGCATTACGGATACCAAGGTGGTACATTGGCTTTACGTTAATCATTATGGCCACGAATCGACCAAGCAGCCTCGAAAAAGTAGCGGCGCGGCAGCGGCGGAGAGATCCAGACTCACTGCTGGTCGAGCAGCTTGAGAAGGCAATTCTCAGAAATGCTGGCGGCCTTGAGAAATTCAAGAAGGAGATTCCTCTTCTCCTGCGCAAAGCCATCGATGAGGTCATCGATTCGGCCCGCACAAACCGCTCTACGCTCAACGAGACGAAGATCAACGAGAGGATTTATCTCGGAACCAAAATTAGTGTTCAATTGAGAAACCGTTTGAAACTGGCGAAGAGGAGAATTATCAATCCCTGCTTTGATAGAACCGAGATTGGAATCCAAAGCACCATCGGTCAGACTTGGTCCGTTCCACCCGAACTCGTTGGTAATACGTGCCTCTTGGTCAAATCCGACGAAAAACGCGCGATTTGCTCCGTTGGGACGATAATGATTCGGGACGAGGTTCTGAATGCGATCGGGGCATCATCAGGAAGGCGCGTGATTTCGAATGCCGGTATGGAGAGTATTCGCTGGATTCTTAAGGATGAACCGCTTCCCAACGTCCCTTCATAATTGTTCGGCGGGCATGAGGAACCGGACTTGACATCTACCTACGGAGACGGATCTTCAATCGATTCCGCCAATCGGGCCTGAATTGGTTTAGGCGCAATGCTTGCATGAACTTCTTTCAACAATGACTCGATCTCGGTCTTCGCGAAAATCTGACAGTCCGAGTACAAATCGATGAGCCTTGACGGCAAAGCTGTCATTAGTGCTGAAAGGTCATACGAAACCTCTGTGAACCGGTTCCTAAATAATTGAATTCTTGAGAGGCTGTCAGCTAGTTGAGTTTTCCGCAGTGATGCATCGGGCCAAATACGTTTCCAGTATTCGCATGTCATGCACATCAAGGCGCAACGGGTGCCGTCGTGTGAGAGAAACGAAGCCCAGCCGGAGCGTGCGAGAAGCGATGAGGCCGGTCTAGAGTCATCTGTGCGCTTTCTGTTGTTGCATTCCTTGCATGCCACCAACACATTTCCCGGCACATGAAGACCAGCGCGGAGCCTATTCATCCCGTCGAGGTGCTCAACAATAGAATTGTCCCAGGTCAACTCGCGTGAGCAATAAGGACACAGGTTATTAAAGCTCTCCCGCACCATTTGGACATACTCTTTGCTTTTAACTTTAACGGCACAGGTTTTGGAAAGTGACCTGCTCAGCTCGTGAAGGAACATGCTGATGAGCTTATTGGCCACATCCGATTTGGCGTTCGTGTTACCGCTGAGCAGCTTGGAAGCTGGATCTTTCAATCTTCGCCTCCAAGCAGCCAGTCAACCTTGACCTCCAGTACCTTTGCAATCGCTCGAAGTTCAAAATCAAGGACACGGCGAAGATTATTTTCAATCTTTGCAACCGCAGCGCGATCCATCTGCACTCCAACAAGCGCAAGTTTCGCGGAGAGATCGTCTTGTGTGAGCGGAGGTTTGGCTGCGGCACGAGCCTTGGCGATTCGCTTGCCAGAAATGTTCCTCTTGCTGGGAGTCTTGCTCACACCGAAAGGCTAAACTTTATGGATGCAATAAATGTTCTACAATAGAACAAAGGAGGAAGTTGCGGAATTATTTGATCTGGCTATTCAAATATGGACTGGATAAGATTCTGACTAACTAATTCGGGTTTCCTACAAAAACAGCGTCGAGTATGCCGCGCACATTCTCGATAATCACGGCGCGGGGCTGGACTTCTTCAATAATCCGCAGCGCGGCAGGAAAAAGATTGCGTTCGTCGAGCTTTCCCAGCTGCTTGCCAGCTTTCGAGAATGGCGGGCAAGGAAGCCCTGCTGCCACAACATCCACCCGCCCCCGGAATGGCTTGGCGTCGAAGGTGTTCAGGTTTTCTTCAATGACATTCCACGCGGGACGGTTGAAACGCAGCGTCTTGCACGCATGGCTATCGAGTTCCACCAAGCCAGCGTGAGCAAAACCGGCCTGCTCAAAACCGAGCGCCTAGCCGCCAGCACCTGCACATAATTCGAGGACTGAAATTGCGCTCATGATGTCATTGTGCATCGAAATGGGAGCAAGTTTCTCCACAGGGACCAATTAATTTAGCGCGATTTCCCCAAATAGTTGAATGGAAACGCCTTATATCCACTTTGGACTAATGAAGAGATAGTCAAACTCCAGGAATTGCCAAGTGCCCTAGGCCTGGATTTTCAGGCCTGGGATTCGTCACAACCTTCAGCAGCTCACCAATCAGTCCCGTAAAACGGATTGCGCGGAGTAGTGCAATGCACTACAATGAATCTTGCCACTTGTCACACCCATCACGGTCGTAGAAACGCACGAGTTCCTCAGTGCGACGAAGAAACTGATGGACGATGAGGAGCGCGCTGAGCTTGTTCGGTATATGGCTTTCAACCCCACCGCGGGCGATCTGATTCCGGGAAGCGGCGGCGTAAGGAAGCTGCGCTGGGGGCTGGAAGGGCGCGGTAAACGAGGCGGGGCGCGGGTAATTTACTTCTTTCACGATATGGAGATGCCGTTGCTGCTTTTGAAGGCTTATGCCAAGAATGATCAAGCGGATCTTTCATCCGATGAATTGAACACGATGCGGCAGTTTACAAAACTGATGGTTGACGAAATAAAGAGGCGGAGGCAAGGGCGATGAGCAAAGTTGGCGAAGGAATCATTCGTGGGCTTGAGCAAGCGTTGGCGTTCATCGACGGCACAGGGGACGAAAGTCAATACCGGGTGCATATTCCGCCCGAGATCGACGTGCGTGCGATTCGCGGGCGGCTGGGCTTGACGCAGCAGGAGTTTGCCGTGCGGTTTGGCTTCAGCGTGAACACCCTGCGCCACTGGGAGCAGGGCAGGCGCGTTCCCGAAGGACCGACGCGCGCCTATCTGCTGGTGATCGACCGTGAACCGCAAGCCGTGCAGAAAGCGCTGCGGATTGCCTGACGCAGATTCGAGATCGTCCGTTGTGAAACCCCGACTTACCCAATTCTCAGCGGTTCTCAATGCGCGCGCGGGCTTCTGAGCCTTTGCCGAGGAAACTTTGGCGACTCCGGTGATTCGGATGCAAGGAAGTCACGCGGTTGTCCGGTTCAGATGCGCTGGCTTTTGAGACGGGGCGCGCCAGAGGCGGGATTTGCCGTTGAACGTGTTCCGTGTTACGATAAACGATAAGCATGATTCGCTCGTTTGCCGACGCAGAGTCCGAGCAGGTCTTTTCGCATCGCCACAGCCGCCGGTATGCGGCTTTCGAGCGGGTGGCGTTGCGCAAGTTGCGGCAGATTCACAGCGTTATGCGGGTGGAAGAGCTGTTTGAGCCGCCCGGCAACCGGCTGGAGAAGTTGCAGGGCGGGCGGCTCAAAC
>Ga0255350_1000999_pt1 | contig 9988 bp, 10 predicted proteins | sample HBST25r1metaG_FD_186028 | JGI IMG/M metagenome (GOLD analysis project Ga0255350, IMG submission 186028) | Peat soil microbial communities from Stordalen Mire, Sweden - H.B.S.T-25.r1 | ecosystem: Environmental > Terrestrial > Soil > Wetlands > Peat | place: Sweden: Norrbotten County, Stordalen...
AATTTGTGCTACGGCCTTGGAGGTCTTGGAAGTTCATGAGGTCTAGGAGCAAATAGAATCTGTAACTTACTGATTCTATTGACGGCAAACGGGTTCGACTCCCGCCGCCTCCACCAATCTTATGTTATTCATAATAAGCATCTTAAGCGGACTGGATTTGCACCAAATCTGCCGAATACAGGTGTCGTTTCTTATACGAAAAGGGAAATATCCGAATGCCTCACTGATTCCATGATGGTTATGCCGATTTGACGTGGGCGGCTTTCCGCCTGGAGTCAGATGGTGATTGAAGCACGTCCTGCCTTGCAATTTCAGTTTCATGACCCTGCGGCATGACTTACTTGCGCCACTTCGCCAGCACCTCATCGACTTTGCCTGCGATCTGCCGGCGTGCGTCGGCGCGGTCTACACCGCTGGCCAACAGCTCATCGTACGGGGTGTGGTTGTGGCGAACTGCAGCGCCAACCGCCAAGGTCAACGCCTTTTCATCAAGATTTCGACCCGCCTCCGAACGGCCAACGCGGCCGCTGCCCCGGACCGCGGTGTGTTCGGCAATGATGGCAACTTCGGTCGCCGGACAGCCTGGGAACAGCTCCGCAATCAGCTTTTTCATCTGCGCAACCAGTTTGCGATCCTGTTCGCCACGCTGCACTGCAGCCCGTACCCGCGCTGCTGCCCGCTCGTCGGCGTCCTGAACGCATTCCTGCTCGGCCTTCTTCAGCGCGGTCTCTTCCACCAGAATGCCTTGCCGCTCGTAGCGCTTCCGAGCCCGGTTGAAGCGCACGACAACGGCGACTCGCTCGCTATACTTGGTGGCACGCCGCGTCAGAGCTGTGTCGCCAGCCGGAAGAAACTCCAGGCCGTCGAGGCGCGCACAGTGAAGGCAAAGCGGCTGGTCCGCCTCCATCAAGAGCATGGAACCCTGCGCAATCTCTGCTCCGCATTCCGAACATTGCGCGTCGCGCAGGTTCAGAAACACGACCGGCTGCGGAGCCTTTTCGAGCTTCTCCTGAAGCTTCTGCTGCTTACGCTCCGAGAGCGCGGGCGATACATAGTGCGTACGGAAGATCTTCTCGATCTGGGGGTCGCCGCTGCTGAAGAACTGCAAGGGCACGGTTCCGGACCGTGCAGGTCTCACGTAGTCGGTTTCACAGGGCTTTAGGCCCTTTTCTTGTGCCCAGCCCAGGAAGATCGCTATGGACGAAGAGAGCTTGTTCGGGCTTCCCTGAATCTCTGACTCCGGAAAATCGATGCGGCCCTTGCGCCAGGAGTCCACCGCAGAGGATGCCAAGAGTCCCATCCCACACAACAGGTCGACGAAGCTGACGTAGCGCTGGCGGACCAGGGCTGCCTCTGCTGCGCGATAGACGCGCTCTTCGAGCTTGGTCTGAATTGGAATCTCCATGGTGTGTAACTCCTTAAGCTATTTGATTGACGCGATTCTGATAGCAGTGTCAGCGAATCCCCAGCTATCTTCCTTTGCTCGCCCATTGGGCACGCGCCCTGTCGAGGAAGGATGGTCGCGGGAGTGCTCTTTTGCCGGCGACAATCTCCTCGAATCCGGGCATGAATCCATAGGAAGGTTGAGATCATCAAGCTTCGCGCGCAGTTGCAGCGCAAGATCAAAAAACAGAATCGGGAGCTTTCCGCTGCCGACCTGACGCGGTATACCGATGAAATTCGCACCGTCTACCTCGATATTCGCGATGCCCTGAGCAAACCGCCGAATTTGCAGAATACCGATGGGGATCCATTTCTCTCCCACAAGATTCATTTCAATACTCAATCGGGGTAGGCGGCCTTTGACGCTCTCGCTTCCCTGGCTTGGGGTGTGACCAGAGAAGAGTTGCTCGAAGAGGCGGAGCGAAACTCCGACGGCTCGCTTCGGAGCATCGAATTCGCGTGGATCAAGAAGGGAAATAAGATGAACAAGGGCTGGGAGAACACCGTCCTTGGCCATCTGAAGATCTTCGGAAAGACGCTACTGGTGGAAGTGAACTCAGCCAACCGCGCCAAACGGATTCGGGAAGAGATTGAGCAGCGCCTTGGCTCCCAGGCGACACACGTCGGCACGGAAACGGAGACACCGGAGCAGATGATGAAGCAGGCAAAGCAAAGGAAGCTCCTGCGCGGCGCCGAAGAGGAGACCGATCAGGACGATCTGATGCGCGATCCCGAAATCCGCCGTTAGGTCGAGGCGCAGATCCAGAAGCAGATCGAGGGATGGGTTCGCACCAAGATTCCCGCCTTGGGCGGGCGCACACCGCTGCAGGCGGTCGCCGATCCAGACGGAAGAGAAATGGTCGAGGCCCTGCTGCAAGGCTGGGAACGCCACAACGAAGCGCCGGGGAGCGCGGGTATTGTGCGTCCGGATATCAATGCGCTGCGTCGCTTGCTCAATCTTCCGATGAAGACGGATTCACCGATGAAGTGATGCGGTTCTGAAGAATGCCGCCTGCTTCTTCAAGGGGGCGCAGCCAGAGGATGATTCCATACCGGGCTTTCTCGGATTTCCGCTTGTCTGTGGACGGGGTGGGAAATGCGCTCCAGCAGTGCGCCGTTGAGGCGCTCGGGGCCGAAGATCCCGGTCCAATCCCCGAAATAAGATTGCTGGTTACCACGTCGAAGCGCGCTCGTAGCGCCGGCTTAAAGTCTCGAAGAGGCGATGTCCGAAAACGACATAAAAATGTCCGTTCGAAACCTGTCGCGTCTTGTTATTCAGTTCTTATCATCGTCCAGTTATTGATCGGATAGGGACTGAAGATGCAAAAAAAATCGCAAAGCAATCCTGACCTGCGCCATTACCGGCTCGGTACATACGCCGACTATGTGGGAGTATCTTCCCATCACTCCATCCCAGATCGTAGACAGCGCCGTCGAGGCTGCCGAGGCTGGGGCGGCAATTCTCCATATCCACGCCAGGAATCCAGAGAATGGCAAGCCTTCAGGAGATCCGGCGCTCTTCCAACAAATTTGCACCGCTCTGGCGGAACGTACAAACGCCATCATCAACATCACGACGGGCGGCAGTACTCAAATGAAGATTGAGGAACGGCTTGCTTATCCTCTCAAGGTCAAGCCCGAGATGTGTTCGCTGAACATGGGATCGATGAACTTTTCCATTCACCCTGTGGCCGAGCGGATCATAGAGTGGCGTTATGACTGGGAAAAAGAGAAGATCGAGGGCATGAAAGACCTTGTCTTCAAGAATACCTTCGCCGACATTGAATACATTCTTCGCAATCTTGGAGAGGGCGGTACTCGCTTGGAAATCGAGTGCTACGACGTTGGCCACCTCTATAATCTTGCCTACTTTGTCGATCGCAACATCATCAAGCCGCCGCTCTTCATTCAGGCCATCTTCGGAGTTCTCGGGGGGCCTTGGCCCGGACCCGGAGAACCTCTTCGTCATGCGGCAAACGGCGAACAGGTTATTTGGACGAGACAGCTATCAACTTTCGGTATTGGGCGCGGGACGCAACCAATTGTCCCTTCTGACCGCGGGAGCGATTCTCGGCACAAACATTCGCGTTGGACTTGAAGACAACGTCTATCTTGGCCCCGGCGTCAAGGCAACGAGTAACGCCGAGCAGTTCAGGAAGATTCGTCACATTCTCGACGAACTCTCCATCGAGATTGCTACGCCCTCTGAAGTCAGAGAGGTGCTGCATCTGAAAGGCCGGGAGAACGTCCACTTCGCCTGATTGCTTTGGCGGCATCTTTCCAACAGAACGAAGTTCAATGGGAGCTGAGATAAAGATGACATTCAAGGATCGACTTTACCCCCCTTCGGGGTTACGCGTACTGGTAACTACCGGCGCTTCCGGCATTGGAGCAACCATTGCTGTCGGCATTTGCGGAAACCGGCGCCGCAATCCATGTTTGCGACATCGACAATTCAGCATTGGCTGCATTTCAGAAGCGTTTCCCGTCCTGCAAGGCGACCAACGCCGACGTGGCCGATGAAAAGCAGGTCGCATCGCTCTTTAAAACGCAGCGGTCGGCATTCGATGGTCTGGACGTCCTGGTCAACTGCGCCGGCATTAGCGGCCCCACCGGCGGCGTGGATAAAATCGAAGAAGAGGACTGGAAGCGCACAATCGACGTGAACCTGGGCGGGCAGTACCGCTGTCTGCATCATGCCGTGCCGATGCTTCTGGAGTCCAAGACTCCCAACATTATCTGCATTTCCTCGGTTGCCGGCCGTCTGGGCTACCCCAACCGCACTCCCTACGCCGCAACAAAATGGGCGATCGTGGGCATCATGAAAGCGCTTGCCATTGAACTAGGGCCGCAGGACATCAGGGTCAATGCGTTGCTGCCAGGAGTTGTGGAAGGGCCAAGAATGGATGGAGTCATTCGCGCGCGCGCCGAGTTGGCGGGCGTTGAAGAGGCGGTCATGCGGGAGGATTATCTGAAGAAAATCTCGCTTCGACGTGTGGTGTCCGCGGACGACGTAGCTCTCATGTGTCTTTTCCTGTATTCTCAGGCCGGCCGCAACATTACAGGCCAAGCGATCAGCGTGGATGGAAATGTTGAGTATCTGTAGCTTGGAGCTGTCGTAGAGACGCGAGCTTCAGGAAACCTCTGCGCCGGCACATTCCGGCGATTTCGTCATGATGATCGGACAGGATTCGCGCAGAACAGCGAGCATTACAGCCATTTCGTTGTCTCTGGAGGCCTTTTTCCGGCCTCTGGAGACATCAACCCCAGAGGAACCAGACGTTGGCGGTGCTGCTAGAGATTCGCTTCCGCACAGCAGGCGCACAGACGATAGTGATTCTTCTTGAAGCCCCTGTATCTGAATTTGTCGAAGCCAAAGATGCGCTTCAGAATCCGGAACGGATGCTTCACCTTGGCTCTGATGTTGTGCCTTGGTCGTTTTCTGTGCCAGGATTCTTCGTCCACATGGTTCTTGAACCTTGTGCGACTACGGGTGATAAGTGTTAGATTCGGAATGGATTTGTCGTTATGCAACTTGCACTTTGGAACGAAAGAAGATACTCGCCGTACAAAGTAGCGGCCCTTGCTCGATCTGCATGGCTCAATTCCCACCTTCATTCACATCCCCAACGGCAAGGTACATGACGTCAACGTGCTCGACGAAATAGCCATCGAAGCCGGCGCCTTCTACGTGATGGATCGTGGCTATATCGATTTCGAACGTCTCTATCGCTTTACCTTGTCGTCGGCATTCTTCGTGGTGCGCACCAAGAGCAACGTACTTCTCGAACGGCGCTATTCGCGCCCGGTCGATAGGACTACCGGCCTGCGCAGCGACCATACGGTCATTCTGACTTCCCGCAGTTCGGCTACGGCGTATCCGGATGCGCTGCGCCGCGTCACCTATTGCGACCCGGAGACCGGCAAGCGTCTGAGGTTCCTGACCAACAATTTCGCGCTTCCACCGCTGGCCATCGCTGAAATCTACAAGAAGAGGTGGGCTGTGAAACTATTTTTTCGCTGGATCAAGCAACATCTCAGGATCAAAGCCTTTTACGGGACAAGCGAGAGCGCCGTGAAGACGCAAATCTGGATTTCGGTCTCGGTCTATGTACTGGTGGCCATCGTGCGCAAAAGACTCAACCTGGAGGCCAGCCTCTACCAACTTCTACAGATTTTCAGTGTTGCTCTTTTCGAGAAAACCCCCATTTTACGGGCACTTCAGAGATTCGATTCCAAGGATGAGTTACAGCCCTCTCCCAACCAACTGATTCTGTTCGACTTTTAACCGGACAGCCGTGATTCCGCCAATAGGTCGCAGAATCGAATTGAGCCATGTCCTACGCATCACGGGTTCTTCAATACTCCTCATGGAACAAAGGAAGTGGAGCACCGACGACAGCATCAAAGGGATATTGTCGTAGAAATTCACCCATGGAAAAGCGATCTTGATGATGGCCCACCGCGGTTGATCCTTGGGCATGGTTGCGATGAGTTCGTAGTTGGGAACCGAGTAAATGCCGATCACCCTGGCGGCATATTTCTCGCGCACTTTGTCTATCTCGCCCGGCACCCGGTACCAGGAGCCGGTGGATTGCTCGATCGCGATTGCAAGCGCGACAGTATTACTTGAAAGTATCGTGTTGACGTCCCGGCATACGAGTCAGTACCTTGGACAGCTTCAGCTTGCGGCGTTTCGCACAGCTTGTCAAGGACGGAGGGGAGCCACCCGCAGCTCAGCCGCAAATCGCCTGCACATGAAGGAATATTTCTCTGCAAGGATACCTTTTGGGATGAAAGAGCAAAGTTCATGACGCTTGAAGGAAAAAGACGCCGGGTTTTGATTACGCGATCGCAAAACATATCTGCAACCCTCCGATAGAAAGCAATTTCGACCGTGAGGCATGGAAAGAGCAATCAACGCGCTTGCTCATTGACCGGCTCGGGGTCACCCGCCGCTCACATCCCGGGGCCGAAAAGCGGGAAGTTCGCGCGCTTTGCGGTCCGGTTCCGCGTTTCCTTACCAGTCCCTTATGTGCAGTCTGGTAAATCTGAAAAACAAGGTTGTGCAGGCAGGAGCAAAAGTTCTTGCCCATTCGCGGCCTTGAATCAGAGGTAAGGAAAGCTGCCGGATTTGATGAGCGCCAGCCATCCAGTGGAATTGGATACGCTTTACGGAGAGTATCCTCTCGACGAGGCATTCGATGAAATGCGCCAGGCGAACGGCGGCGTTCGCGCTCACTACCGTGCGCTGTCCGACACCTTGGCGCGGCTGCCTGAAGAAGAGTTGCAGCGGTGCAAGCAATCGGCCGACCTCTCTTTTCTCACCCAGGGCATCACATTTACGGTTTATGGACGCGAAGAGGGAACCGAGCGCATCTTTCCCTACGACCTGCTGCCGCGGCTGATCACGGCCCCGGAGTGGGATCGCGTCGAGCGCGGATTGACGCAGCGCATTACGGCTCTGAATCTTTTTTTGCGCGACGTATACTCCGACGCGAAAATTCTGAACGACAAAGTCATTCCGAGCGAGCTGGTCTACAGTTGCAAGCACTACCGGCGCCAGATGCGCGGGCTGCAGGTCCCGCGCAACGTCTACATCGCGGTCGTCGGCTCGGACCTGCTGCGGCTGACGACAGGCGAGTTCGTGGTGCTCGAAGACAATCTGCGCGTGCCTTCCGGCGTGAGTTATATGCTCACCAACCGCCGCGTGATGAAGCGGACCTTTCCGCAGCTTTTTTCGAGTTATGGAGTGCGGCCGATCGAGCACTACCCGCAACTGCTTCTTTCGACCCTGCGTTCGCTTGCGCCGGAGGGAAGGCCGGAGCCGAATATCGTGCTGCTGACGCCGGGAGTCTTCAATTCGGCCTACTTTGAGCACACCTACCTCGCCCGCCAGATGGGCATCGATCTGGTGGAGGGCCGCGACCTGGTGACGCACGATAATATCGTCTACATGCGCACCACAGACGGGCTGAAGCGTGTGGACGTGATCTATCGCCGCGTGGACGACGACTTCAGCGATCCGCTGGCCTTTCGCGCCGACTCGTCGCTGGGCTGCGCCGGGCTGTTCAACGCCTATCGCGCCGGCAACGTGACGGTGACCAATGCCTTCGGCACCGGGCTGGCCGACGACAAGGCGATTTACACCTATGTGCCCAAGATGATCCGCTATTATTTGGACGAAGATCCGATTCTGCCCAATGTGGAAACCTATTTGCTCAGCGAAGACAACGAGCGCCGGCATGTGCTGGCCAATCTGGACAAGCTGGTGGTGAAGGCAGTGGGCGAGAGCGGCGGCTACGGAATGCTGATCGGCCCGCAGTCGACTGCCGGGCAGCGCGAGGAGTTTGCGCGCCAGATCGAAAGCAATCCGCGCAACTACATCGCCCAGCCCACACTGGCGTTTTCGCGCGCCCCGTGTCTGATCGGAAATCACCTGGAGCCTCGCCACGTGGACCTGCGGCCCTATATTCTTTTTGGCGATAAGGTGAACATTGTCCCCGGCGGGCTGACTCGCGTGGCTCTCGAACGCGGTTCGCTGGTGGTCAACTCCTCGCAGGGCGGCGGTAGCAAGGACACCTGGGTGCTGGAGTAAGTCGCGTTGAAGGGGACGGGCTTCAGCTCCTACGTTCAGTGCAGCAATGAAACCGGGCTTCAGCCCCTGAGGAAACGCCCATGCTTTCGCGGGTTGCCGACAGTCTCTATTGGATGAGCCGCTACCTGGAGCGAGCGGAAAATACCTTGCGCCAGCTCGACGTGGCCATGGGCCTGATGCTGGACACTGGCGCCGCCAGCCCCGAGACCCGCTGGAAGCGGCTGGTCGCCTCCCTGGGCCAGGACTCCGGACTCGACTGGAACGGTGATCTGGAATCGATGGCCGGCAAGCTGGTCTTCGACCAGATCAACCAGGCTGCTGTCACGTTTTGCATCAACGGAGCGCGGGAGAATGCCCGTCAGGTGCGCGAGGAGATTTCCAGCGAGCAGTGGCAGCGGCTCAACCGGCTTTTTCATTACATCCACTCGCCGCGGGCACAGACTGAGTTTCGCTCGAACATCGGCGATGCACTGGCTACGGTGCTCGACGGCATCCACCTCTTCACGGGAGTGAGCGCCGCCACGATGATTCATGGGCCTGGATGGCAGTTCATCCGCCTGGGCCGCTATCTGGAGCGCGCTTATGCCACGGCCACGCTGCTCGAGGTTTACCAGTCCGACCTTCTGCAGCCGCAGGAGCGTGAATATGCCGGCTACCAATACATCGAAATGGTCGGACTGCTGCGCTGCTGCACTTCCTTTGAAGCCTATTGCCAAGTGTACACGGCCGATGTTTCCCCCGATCGCGTTCTCGAATTTCTGCTCCTCAACCAGAACTTTCCCCACGCCATCCGCTTCTGCGTGGACAGCATCCGCGACGCCGTCGAAGCAATCCACCGCGGAGGCAGCCGCCGCCCCTCCGACGAGTTGACCGCCGGAATCGGCCGCCTGCACGCCATGCTGGGCTTTACTTCCATCGGGGAGATACTCGGCGGCGATCCGGCGGCCTTCCTGCACACCATTCGCGAACAGTGCCTGCGCATTCACGAGATCATCTACCGCTACTATGTGCATTACTCGATCCAGTCCGCACTGGCCAGCTGAGCGGGCGGGCATGAAAGGAAGCGAGCATGAACTTTTATTCCATTTATCACCTGACGCGCTTCCGCTACGCGCATCCGATCAGCGAGAGCATCATGGAAACGCGCATGAATCCGCGCTCGGACTCCAGCCAGCATTGCCTCGCATTTTCGCTTTCGGTCAGCCCGCGCTGCCGCGTCTTCAGTTATCGCGACCACCAGGGCAATACCGTGCAGCACTTTGACATTCCCGGCGAGCACAATCAGCTAGTCATCGTCGCCGAATCCGTCGTCGAGCAGCAGGCCCTGCCCGATGTGCCCGGCTTTCTATCGCCCGATGCCTGGGGCGCTCTGGACGAGATGGTCGAGGGCGGCGATTACTCGGAGATGCTGCTGCCCTCGACCTTTGCCGTCGAAACTCCGGCGCTTACGCTGCTGGCCAGGCAGATGGGCGTCACGCGGCGCGACGACCCGCTGATGCTGGTGCAGGAGCTGAATCAGCGCCTCTTCGATTACTTCGATTATGAGCCGCGCTCCACGCGCGTCGATTCGCCCATCGACGAGGCCATCGTCAGCGGCAAGGGCGTCTGCCAGGACTTTGCGCACACCATGATCGCCCTTCTGCGCCACGTCGGGATTCCCGCCCGCTATGTCTCCGGCTATCTGTACCGCAGCCGCGAGGACCACGACCGCTCTACCCCCGACGCCACTCACGCCTGGGTGGATGCGCTCTTGCCGCATCTGGGCTGGGTGGGCTTTGATCCGACCAACAATCTGGTCGCACACCACCGCCATATCCGCACCGCCGTGGGACGCGATTATGCCGATGTGCCGCCCACCCACGGCGTTTTCCGAGGCAGCACCGAGAGCGAACTCTATGTCGCGGTTCATGTCGATGCCAGCGCAGAGCCTCCCGCACTGGATCGCAA
>Ga0255350_1001004_pt1 | contig 9969 bp, 8 predicted proteins | sample HBST25r1metaG_FD_186028 | JGI IMG/M metagenome (GOLD analysis project Ga0255350, IMG submission 186028) | Peat soil microbial communities from Stordalen Mire, Sweden - H.B.S.T-25.r1 | ecosystem: Environmental > Terrestrial > Soil > Wetlands > Peat | place: Sweden: Norrbotten County, Stordalen Mire...
GCGCTGCTGTCCGCTTCCATCATCGGCATGTTCGTGATGGGCCTGGCAATGAAGGGCAAGATCTACAGCGGCGCCTCTGAAATTCTGGAGATGCTGGGCATGGCGGGCGAACTGGGCAACGGGCTGCTGTACTTTGCCGGCCGGACGATGGGCTGGGGCGCAGACCAGGTGATGGTGACGACGGCTGACTACGGGACGAAGTTCATTGAGGTCGCGGGCCTGCTGAACGTGATTGCCGCCGTCGATGCGCATAACCTGCGCACCGGGAGGAAAGCGTCGTGACGCACATCTCCCACTTCATGGCGGTGGTTTTGTTCGCGCTGTTCGCGTCGGTGGTGTTTGGCATTACGCAGCGGGAGACGCCGCGGCGCATGTTGCGCTACGGAACCTACTGCTTCACCTTGTTTGTGGGCTCGGCGATTGTGCTGAGCTGGGTGATGTTTTTCATCGCGCGTTAAGCGCGGAAAACACAAAGACAATCAAACGTGGATCAGGATCAGGCGACCTGGTCGCGCTGCCATACGGCGGCGTCGAACCTGTGCTTGCAGGTATAGCCTTCAGCCAGGTAAAGATCGACGGCCGACTCGTTTGCTTCAGTGACGGTGAGCGAGATCTCGGTGGCTCCCTGACGCATGAAGTGGAAGGCAGCCTTGGCCAGCAGCATGCGCGCCATGCCGTGGCGGCGAAAGTGCGGATGGACGCACACTTGTGTGATGTGTCCGCTTTCAGCGCTCACGCGCGAACCAAGGATGAGCCCGACAAACTCACGATTGGTGCGGTGAACGACTACGTGAGAGGTGGGTGCGGAGAAGGTTCCGCAGCCGGCGTAGCGCACGATGTTGTTGAGGAAGCGCATGGAGCCGTGTACAGAGCGGTACTGGTCGTTGATGAGGCTGTCAGGGTGGTTTCGATAGGCCTCTGAGATGAGCCGGGCGGCGGGGGCCAGATCCTCGTCGCGCCAGGGGCGGAGCTCGAGTTCAGAGGGCAGATCGACCTGCGGCGGGGTCCAGAGGTCCTTGAGCGGATGCATCATGAAGAGACGGCGGTAGAGCTTGCAACCGGCTTCGCGAAAGACTGCGGCATGAAGGCCGGACGGGTGGACGAGCAACTGGGACTCAATGCGCTCGACTTGGGGTGAGTTGACGAGCAGCTCCAGCAGGTGGCGCAGCAGAGTCTCTTCCAGTTCGTGCGTGGAAGTCCCGTTGGCGGGCTGGTCAGCCATGGCGAAGACATCGCCGATGACGGCCTTGGTTTCTTCGTAGATGCAGAAGACATAGCCGGTGACGAGGTCGTTGGCTACGGCGGCGTAGCCAGGGAGCATGTGGTTGTCAAGGTACTGCATGAGGAGGCGGGCGGAGGCGCGGTAGTCCCAATGCAAACGTTGATTCCAGAGTGCCCCTTCGGCCTCAAGCACCGGGCGCAACATTCCACCTGCAAAGTGCCGCAGGTCAAGAATTTCGCTGGAAGTGCTTGCCGCCATTTTTCTCCCTTGGGTTTGTGTGCATGCAAGGACACATTTGCAGACGCCTCACAGACCAAAAGACCCTTCCGGACACTTTGACACGAGTTGGAGCCAACCGCAACTTGGCGCTTGCTTTACCGAGTTACTTCTGTATGTGAGCGCCTACGCGGTACACTGCGAGACCCTGTTCAGGCCAACTGAAGACCTGTTGAAATTGGCGGCCCTGAAGATACTCGACGAGAGCCGCCTGTGTATCGAGGTCGGCGCCACCTCGGCCCGTGACGCGGGCTACGAGCAGGTGTTCCTCGTCAGGAACGCCGTCTTGCTCATAGTTGACCACTTCACTGTTTCGATAGAACGAGAGCCCGAATTCGACGTCGCGCCGGACGCGAAAGACGGCGATCGGTTCGCTTTGAGGCGCGATGGTCGCGAGCTTTTCAGCCAGCGGGCGGGCGGAGTAGGAGCGGTCTAGGAGATGAATGACGCGCTTGGAAGCGCCCACGGCAGGAATGCTGAAGAATGGGCCAACGCCGTAGAGAAAGATAACCAGAACGACCAACACAGCGCAGGTGACGAGCCGGAGCCGGGCGACGCCGTAGCCCTTGGTCACCACGAGAATGAGCAGAGCCGCACCGAAGGCAGAAAGCAAGGCAGCGACGAGGGCGTGCGCAGGAGGAACCACGGCGCCGTGAGCCACAAACCACGGAAGCAGGAGCACGGCAACGGTCATGACTCCGCAAAAGGCAGCGTGAGCGATCAGCATCCAGCGGTTGAGGCCAATGTGGCGGCGGCGATAGAGGAAGTCACCGGTAAGAATGGCGATGGGGGGAATGGAGGGCAGGATATAGCCAGGGAGCTTGGACTGGGAGAAGGAGAAAAAGACGATTGGAATGAGCGCCCAGAGGACAAGAAACTCAGGGAAGGCGTCCCCCGGCCGGCTGACTGGGGGAGATCCGTTTCTTGAGTGGCGCAGCCGCCACTCGGCGACCGAAGTGAGGACACCGTCCACGAGGGCGCGCACGGCAATGACGGTCCAGGGCATGGTGGCCAGCAGGACCACGACGATGTAGTACCAGAATGGCTGGTTGTGCTGATACCGATCGGTGGCAAAGCGCTCAAGATTGTGCTCGAGAAAGAACTCGCGGAAGAAGGTTGGATTCTGGTGCTGGACGGCAAGAAACCAGGGCAGGACCATGGCGAAGTAGAGCAGGACGCCGGGCCACCAGAAGGACCGGAGCACAATGCGCCACTCACGGCGCAGAAAAGCGAAGGCGGCGATGATGAGGCAGGCGAGGAAAGGGGCAACAGGTCCCTTGGCGAGGGTGGCGAGGCCGGTGAAGAAATAGATGTCGTAGAGCCAGAACTTGGAGCCGGTTTCGTACCACGCGTACCAGCCGAGGAGGCCAATGGCGAGGGGAGCGGCCATCTGCATGTCAGTGGACGCGCCGCGGGCAAAGCCGATGATGCCGGCACAGGCCACCGTGATGAGTGCCGCATCCAGGTGCCCGCCTGGACGGAATCGTCGCATGTGCAGGTAGATGAGGCCGATCATGATGAAGGCGAAGGTTGTGGAGGGCAGGCGCGCGCTCCAGTCGTGGACGCCAAAGTCCTGAAAGAGGAACATGGCGCGCCAGTAGTAGAGGGCGGGTTTTTCAAGCCAGGGATGGCCGTAGAGATAGGGAGTGACGCAGGCGCTGAGGCGGGCTTTGAGCGTTTGAGCGGAGTCGAAGCGGACCAGCATCTCATGCGCGATCTGCGCATAGCGGGGCTCGTCTGCACCGACCAGGCCGAGGCCATCGCCACCGAGTATGGGGGTAAGGCCGTAGATCAAAAAGAAGATGGTAAACGCGAGGAACACAGCGACCTCGCGAACGGTGGCCCAGCGCGGCAGCCGTTGAGGCCATTGTTCGTGGAGATCAATAGCGGGAGGTTCCAAGGTTGTTTCCACTTCCAGCAATTCTCCAACAGGGCGCACTCACCTGCTGCATTGAGCAAAACGACAATCTCTGCCTAGCTCAGGGCTGCTTCGGCCCGGCTCAGGGCTGTTCTGGCCTCGCTCAGGACGGCTGGGGTACCGATCTGGCCCAAGCACCGTTCGCGGCCTGAAGAAGGGCATCGAGGGTGCTGAAGTTTCAACTTGGTCAAGGCTATCAGATTCGAGCGACGAAGACAGGGAACAAGGGAACAAAGGAACAAGGGAACAGGGAACATGGGAGCGAGGGCGTTGCTCTTAGCTGTCGGCTGGCAGCTTTCAATTCTCAGCCTCGTTACTGTCCGTTGCGACGGATTGTTCTGGAGCAAAAATATCGTGTCCGGGCGCGACGAAATGCGTGCATGGACATGAATGGGTGCTTAGAAATACCCATGTTTTTGGCAATATTGGACATGAAGCACGTTTTTAGCGTGTTTCGCGCATTGTTGAAAAACACGCATAACTTATGGTTTTTGAATGCCTTGCGGGGACTTTTTGAGGAAAAGTGCGGTTGCAAAAAAGCGCATTTTTGCGCGTTTTTGCGCGCACGGGAGGGTGAAATGCAGGCGTATGAGCGGACGAATTTGTTGAAAGAGCTGGAGGAGCGGCTGTTGCCGTTGCGGCTGGCGCTGTTGCTGTCGCGGCCAGGTGGGGAGCGGAAGGGCAAGAGGCAGAGCGGGTGGACACAGGGTGGGTGGATAAGGGAGATGCGGCAGGCGATCGGGATGCCGGTGGATGACCTGGCGCGGCGGATGGGGGTGAAACGCCGGGAGGTTAACCGGATGGTGCGGGCAGAGGAGAACGAGCGGATCATGCTGGCAACTCTTCGGCGGGCGGCCGAGGGACTGGGGTGCGAGCTGGTGTACGGGCTGGTTCCGAAGGAGGGGACGGTGAAGGAGCTAGCGGCCGAGCAGACGCTGGCGCAGGAGATTGCGGCGGAAGAGAGGCAGCGGAAGCTGCAGAAGGCGAAGCAGCCGTTTCTCGAAGCAATCGGATGGGAGGAAACATGGATGCAAGCACTGCGGGCGAGCATGCGCAGGGACGGGTATCGTGTGCGAGAGGCCAAGACGGACCGCAACGTGAAGAATCAGATTGAAGAGTTCGGGATGAAGTTGAAGATGCTGGAGATGGCGGGGGCGCTGGGGCCGTTTGTGAAGAAGTACTTGGAAGGGCGGGATGCGAGGGAACGAGAGAGGGTGGTTGAGGTTGGCGGTGGGGAGGAATCGCGGGATTGAGGGGTGGTCTTGAATCTCTCGTCCGTTGATCTACAGTGGGACGGGATTTGGGAACGGTGGTTTGCGAGCGAGGTTCGGCAAAGCGTGAAATTATTCGCGACGCGCGCTTGCGGTTTGAAGATGATGCGAGACCGTGGGCAATCGCATGCTGAGTTCAACCCACGCCCCGATCAGGGCCCTTTACCAGGCGCTGGAAAAGTACGCGGCAGGCGAGTTTGATATTCAGGTCAATATCCGGCCGGATGTTCCGGTCTCTAAAACGAGCGCTGTTTTAGCCAGTTGTTGCGTTCATCTCCGAGCGTCCAGCTTGCCCAGTTCCCATGAAGCCGTGCGACAAATAGCACGTCGTTAGGGTAGAGGGTGGTCTTGAGGCTCTCGCGAATTTCCGACGCAGTGAGGGCTGACTCTACTAGCCAGACTGATTTCTGGAGGTGACACCAGGTCCCGAAGCTGGATTTAATTTGTGCAATCACCCGCTCATAATCCTGCGGCGTGTCATTCGGAGAACGGAGATCATATGTAACAAGGAAAGTCATTGCACCACCTCATCAATTCGGGCTAGGCAGCACCACTTATTGCAAATATAGCATATATAGCGTATATTGTGCTAGTGGTAGAAAAATTAAATGCGGCGTTTGGCGCAAAAATGATTTCTAATTCACTGCGAGTGCACTGGCAGTCAGAATGCAGTGGTGCGCACGGAGGGAAGCGCATGGAGGATCAGGGAAAATTGGCGGCGGAAGCGACCGGAATCTCTATTTCTGAGCAGGATCAGAGGGACATTCACGACCTTTATTCAAAGCTGCGCGCAGCGGAGGCGAAGTTGGTTGGGCCAGACGGCAGGACTCAGGTCTTGCCAGGAAGTCTCTATTCGTTCCTGTGCCAGCTTCTGGCTGACCTGAAGGATGGAAAGTCGGTCACTATTTTGCAGAGCGAGGCAACGCTCACAACTGTGGAAGCCGCGAAGCTTCTGGGCGTGTCTCGGCAGTTTCTTGTTCAAGAGATCGACAAGATGAGAATTCCGCACCACATGGTTGGCACACATCGCAGGGTCTATGCCCGGGATGTGCTCGCGTATAAGAGCAATAGGGATGCGGGCCGAAGAAAGCAACTCGATGACCTCGCCTTGGCGGAATTTGAGGAGGGTCTATACACAAGAGGGATAAATGATCCTCACTCCCGACAATGAGTACTGCGTCGTATTGGACGCCTGTGTACTCATGCCGATGCCATTATGCGACACACTTCTTCGTCTGGCGGAGGAACCTGCGCATTTTTGTATTGCTTGGAGTGATCAAATTCTGAGCGAAGTCCGGAGGGGCCTTGAGAGCCCAAAGTTCGGTCACTCTCCAGAGCAGGTTGGCCGCCGCATTCGCGCGATGCTAAGTGCATTTCCCGAATCACTTTGCACCGTCCCTCCAGGGCTGATCGAGGGCATCCTGGGGCTCCCGGATCAGGATGATCGTCACGTTGTTGCACTAGCAATCCATGCCGGCGCCAACACGATCGTGACCAATAATGTCCGCGATTTTCCCGCAGAGGCTTTACTACCTCACAATTTGTCGGCTCTTTCTGCGGACCAATTCTTGGTACACCAATATCACCTCAGCCCTCAGCTGATGTTGGAAAAGGTTGATAGGCAAGCCGCAGGGATACGAAAGCAACGTGGGGACATCCTGCTCCTGCTTGAGAACTTAGCCCCAATTTTCTGCCAGCTTTGCGCAAGGCGCGAACCTAGCTCCTGATCTTCGGCAATGGGTGCATGGCCTGTGCGGTTGCGCTCCAACCTCAGACCAAATATCAGACTAGTTTGCTATATCTGTTCATTCCTAAACGACAATCTTTTGTCTCGATTCTCCCGATCTCGCGCTAGATCATGCCGGGGACCTAAGCTTTAGTCGCGGCGTTGGGCATGTTGACCCCGCGTCGGACGCCGCACGCGGGTAAATAGATGCTGGGCTCAGAGGAGAATCGGGTGTGGAGTTCCTGAAGTTCGTCGCGGGAGTCAAATGCCTGAACAGCAGGTCCCCATTTGACTCCGATCACGGCGGGCTTTCGAGGTGTCCGGCCCTATCCTGCCGGGTCTGCGATGGGCTGCACTTGGGCGGCCGGGGTCTTTACGCGGCTTGCGCCGCGTTCACGATCTTTCGAGGATTCGGGGATGGTTTTTTGGCCCGACTGAAGTCGGGCCCTAACACAAGGCGCGAAGCGGAGTGCTCTGCGGTCCCACCCTTGATCACCCCGATAGATCACCCCAGCGGACAAAGGTCGCCCGCTGGGGCCCCGATTGCGGCAAAAACATGAACGCGCCGAGGATGGGGCACCCGGCGTGTTGACCTCGCGTCGGGCGCTGCGCCCGACGGCCCTGCATTTCGCGAAAACATGCGAAGGCTGGCTGGCACGTGATAAAGATAAAAGTCATGCGCATACCACTTGAATCGTTCACGGTTCTCTGCCTTGCCTCGGTCATCGGGGCCTCAGTTAGTGGGGCATTGACGCCCGCGTTGGTTGCTCAGTCTGCTGGCGTGACGCCGGACATGGTGCAGACAGGCTCCGATATTCCCGCGAAATGGGAAGAGCCGCATCCCGGCTATGGCTATGAAAAGCGCGAAGTGATGATTGCGATGCGCGACGGGGTGAAACTGCATACGGAGATCCTGGTGCCAAAGGGCGCCAAGGGAATGCCGATACTGCTGGAGCGAACGCCCTATAAAGCGGGCAGCACCACCCAGGACAAGCCGAAGATGCGCGATGCGGTGTGGGCGGCGCAGCGGGAGTGGGTGGACGACGGCTACATCATTGTGGACCAGGACATTCGCGGCAAATACGGTTCAGAGGGCGACTACGTGATGACACGGCCTCCGATGGGGCCGCTGAATCCGACGAAGACGGACGACACGACGGACGCATGGGACACGATCGAGTGGCTGGTGAAGAATGTACCGGAGTCGAACGGGCGCGTGGGCATGATTGGGTCATCGTATGACGGCTGGACGGTGACGATGGCGCTGCTGGGGCCGCACCCGGCGCTGAAGGTGGCCGCTCCGGAGAGTCCGATGATCGACGGGTGGATGGGCGACGACTGGTTCCACTACGGCGCGTTTCGACAGGTAAACCTGGATTACTTCACGGGACAGTCAACCCAAAGGGGCGACGGCACCGATGTGCCGCGACAGGGCGACGACGACTATGCAGATTTTCTTGAAGCGGGGACAGCCGGCCATTGGGCGGAAGTGAACGGCTTTGCGCAACTGCCTTGGTGGAACCGGCTGGCCGCGCATCCGGCGTACGACGCGTTCTGGCAGTTGCAGGCGCTGGACAAGCTGGTGACCGCGAAGCCCGCGACCGTGCCAACGATGTGGCTGCAGGGACTGTGGGACCAGGAAGACATGTACGGCGCGGTGCATACGTGGGAGGCGCTGAAGGCTGCAGGGCACGCGGCGAACAACCACCTGGTGATGGGGCCGTGGTATCACAGCCAGATCAACCGCTCGGCGGAGACGCTGGGGCCGCTGAAGTGGCCCGGGGATACGGCGGCGGATTTTCGGCGTGACGTCCTGATTCCGTTCTTCGATGCGTATCTGAAAGACCGCAAGCCTGCGGAGCAGCTGGCTCCGGTAATGATCTACAACCCGGCGGAGAAGCACTGGGACCGGTTTGCAGATTGGCCGGGCGAGGACGAGAAGCAGCTTACGCCGATGTACTTTCAGCCGCAGTTCGAGCTTGGGCTGGTGAAGCCGGAGGGGGGCGAAGACAGCTATGTGTCCGATCCGGCAAAGCCCGTGCCGTTTCTAACGCCGCCAGTGCCGGCCGATGGAGGCAATCGGTGGCAAACGTGGCTGGTGCAGGATCAGCGAGCAGTGGGAACAAGGACCGACGTGCTGAGCTACCAAACGCCGGTGCTGGACGACGAGGTGCTTGTGGAAGGCGCGCCGGTGGCGGACCTGTTTGTGAAGACGACAGGGACGGACGCGGACTTTGTGGTGAAGGTGATTGACGTGTATCCGCCAACCTTCGCCGAGCAGCCGGAGCTGGCGGGGTATGAGCTCGCGATCAGCATGGACATCTTCCGTGGACGCTACAGGAAGAGCTTTGAAAAGCCCGAGGCGATTCCAGCAGGCGAAGTGCAGGAATATCGTTTCCGGCTTCCAACCGTGAACTACACGTTCAAGCCGGGCCACCGGATCATGGTTCAGGTGCAGTCGTCGCTTTTCCCGCTGTACGACCGCAACCCGCAGACGTTCGTGCCGAACATTTTCTTCGCAAAGCCAGAGGATTTCCGCGCCGCGACGATGACGGTGGAGCGGGGCGCGAGCTCGGTGCTTCTGCCGATTGTTGAGAAGAGCACTGCGAACTGAGGATGATCGTTGGTTTTGATCTGGACTTTGGAGACGCGGCGCTAAGGGGTGGTGAGGGCAAAGGCGGCAACGCTCTGGCGGAGTTCGGTCATGACTTCGTCGATGGCGCGTGCGAGCGGTCCTTCCAGGGTGCATCCGGCGGCGTTGCCGTGGCCGCCGCCACCGAGGCGCTCTGCAATCTCTGCCACGTTGACCTTGCCCTTGCTGCGCAGGCTCAGGCGGATGTTGCCTTCGGGCAGCTCGCGGAGGAAGACTGCGACTTCAACCCCGGCGATGCCGATGGCTACGTTGACGATGCCCTCGCAGTCGTCGTCGCTGGCGCAGGTGCGGATCATGTCCTGGTGGGTGACCCAGAGCAGAGCGATGCGGCCCTCGCGCTTGAGGTTGTTGAGAGCCGCTCCGAGCAGCAGGACCTTGGACGTGGACGTGGAATAGAGGACATTTCTGGCGATGCCGATGGGGTCAGCCCCAGCCAGAACGAGTTCGTGCGCAATCTGGAAGGTGGAGGCGCGGACTGCGCCGTAGGTAAAGCCGCCCGTGTCCGTAAGCAGGGTGGTGTAGAGACAGGTGGCCATTTCAGCGGTGATGGTGGCTCCCGCAGCCTTGACCAGGCGGTAGACCAGCTCGCCCACGCTGGGCGCGTCGAAGTCAATCCAGTTGAGGTTGGCAAAGGGTCGACCGCTGATGTGGTGATCGATGTTGATGAGGAAGGAGTTTCCAAGTCCGCGTAGACCGGCGCGCTGGATGCTGTCGCACTCGAGCAGGATGACGGCGTCATACGGACCGTGAACGCGGAGCGCATGGCGGATACCGGAGGCGCCGGGCAGGGAGCGATAGATGCCGGGAACGCTATCGGCGGTGACCAGGTCAGCTCGTTTGCCCATTTGCTGAAGCAACATGCCCATGGCAAGGACGCTGCCGACCGCATCCCCATCAGGGCGC
>Ga0255350_1001009_pt1 | contig 9948 bp, 7 predicted proteins | sample HBST25r1metaG_FD_186028 | JGI IMG/M metagenome (GOLD analysis project Ga0255350, IMG submission 186028) | Peat soil microbial communities from Stordalen Mire, Sweden - H.B.S.T-25.r1 | ecosystem: Environmental > Terrestrial > Soil > Wetlands > Peat | place: Sweden: Norrbotten County, Stordalen Mire...
CCAGCGCTCCGATGCTCCGCCGATTTCGCCGCTCACCGATTTTCGAACGCCGGGACGCATCGAGGCGACTTCGATCACCCGCATCGGGATCAGCGAGCGCAGCGGCCCTGGCGGCAGGCCGTCGGGGATCGAGAACTGGCGAGTCTTCGAGCCGCTCCTCGGTCCGAAGACAACGACGCCGTCGGCTGCCGCAAAGGCTGCCTCCGCCGCCTCGGAGACAATGGGCAGACTCGGCGCGAGCACAAGCGCGTAACCGTCGAGACTGTCGCCTGGGCGCACGATGTCGACGTCGAGCCCCAGCCGACGCACCGCTTCGTACCAACGGAACGCCAGTTCGACGTAGTTGAACGAGGCTCCTTGCGGTTGGATCTTGCAGATCCAGTCCGCCTCGTAGTCGAAGACGAGCGCGACGGGCGCGCGGCGGCTCGCTGGCAGAACGCCGAGCTTCGCCAGATCGCGCGCGGCCATGGCCGCCTCACGCCCACCCGGCGACAAATCGCTCCGATCGGGAAGATTGAGCCCGGCGTGCATCTGCTCTTGCGCGAAGGGCGCTTGGCGCCAACGGAAGTAGCTCACGACCTCGGCGCCGTGCGCATGTGCTTCGAGCGCCCAGAGCTTCACCATGCCCGGCGCCGGGATCGGGTTGTAAGGCGCCCAATTCACCGGCCCCGGCTGCTGCTCCATCACCCAGAACCGGCCGCGCCCTGCCCGGCGATAGAGATCGTGATGGAACGGGGCGATATCGGGATGCGCTGTCTCCTGCCACAGGGCGCGCTCGGCGTCGCTGAACGGAAATTTCTCGGTGAAACCGATCGGGTAGGAGTCCCACGCCGCGAAGTCCAAATGCTCGGCCAGCGCGAAATGATCGAAGTCGGTGAAGAAACCCATGAAGTTGTGGGTGATCCATCTGCCCGGGGAGCAGCGACGGATGATGTCGACTTGCATGCGGTCGTAGGCGCGCACCTGCTCGGAGGCGAAGCGTTGGAAATCAAGACGCGCCGCGGGATTGGCCTCGGTGACGGCGAGGTTCGGCAGCGTGACGTCCTCGAAGCTTGCGACCTCCATCGACCAGAACACCGTACCCCAGGCGGCGTTGAGTTCGTCGGGCGACTGGTAGCGGCGGCGCAGCCAGTCGCGGAACGCCGCAAGGTCATGCGGTCCCCAGGACAACACGGTGCTGTGGCAGCCGTATTCGTTGTCCGTCTGCCAGCCGGCGAGCGCCGCGTGCCCGCCGTAGCGCCTCGCGAGCGCTTCGACGATGCGCGCGCTCTCACGGATGTAGACCGGCGAGGAGAACGTGTAGTGCCGGCGCGAGCCGAAGCCGCGCGGCCGCCCTTGATCGTCGACCGGCGCGATGTCGGGATGCTCGTCCATCAGCCACTTCGGCGGCGTCGCGGTCGGCGTGCCGAGCACGACTTTGAGCCCCGCTCCGCCGAGGACGTCGAAGGCGCGATCGAGCCAGTCCCAGTGAAAGTCGCCGCGTCGCGGTTCGAGGCGCGACCATGCGAATTCGCCGATGCGCACATATGAGACGCCCAGTTCGCGCATGCTCCGCGCGTCCTCGGCCCAGACGTCTTGCGGCCAATGTTCAGGATAGTAGCAGACGCCGAGCATCAGGACTCCATTCGCAGATTAGGCGGGGCTGTCCACGACCATCAGGTGGCGTGGCGCATCTGAATGATGCTGCACCCGTATTCTCCTAAATGAACCGCATGGCTCTCGACAGGCGTTCCCGTCAGCAGGTCAAGTCCGTCCGGCACGCCTCGGACGCGAATTGGCTGCTCGCGGGTGTTGAGAACGAACAGGAGCTGTCTGTCAGCCGCTTGACGGATGGTGACTTCCACACCCTCAGGCAGATCAGGCAGCAGCGGGTGAACATCGGCGCGGGAGAGAACGCCGGGCGCAAGATGCGCGACCAGGTCGGCGGTCAGATAGGTCCCGACATAGATGACTGTGCCTTCGCCAACCTGCCTGGCGGTGATCGCCGCCACGCCGGATGCAAAGCGATTGGACCAAGCGCCGATAACCTCGGTCCCCGCCGCCGGCTTGAGCAACTCATAGAGATGCCCGGCGGTCATTTCGTGGTTCTCGTAAGTGAATGTGTATCGGCGCCGTGACGACTCGGTGGCGAGCCGCGGGCGCCGGGAAGCCCCCACGCGCCTCTCGCCGAGCGGAAACAGCTCATCGGCATCGGCAGGCGCCAGCCGTCCGAATTCCTCCACGGTCACGCCGGCAAGCGCAGAGAGGCCAAAACCGGGCGCGGTCTCGCGAATGACATGGTTGTTCCCGTCGCGCGTCGCCGTGCGCGCGCTGAGGATGACGGTTCCCCCCTTCTGCGCGAAAGCATCAAGGCGTGCGGTCCACTCCGGCTTCCAGATGAGCCAGTGCGGCACGTAGAGGATTTTGAGCGGCGAGAGATCGTCCTCGGGATGAATAAAGCCGCAGGCGATCCCTTTGCGGTAGCAATGACGGTACAGCAGCAGGCCGTCGTCCTCCGGGCTCGGCAGGCCCATCGGATAGGCGCGGTGGGCTTCCTGATTGTCGAAATCCGAGCCGGCGATGCCGACATCCATGCGCACGTGCGTGCCGAGGATCTTGTCCTTGATTGCATTGATCTCGCTGGCGAACTGACGCGCCTCATCAAAGCGCCGACGCGGGACGTCATCGTGGTCGATGATCCCCATCCAGTAAATCTCGGCCCCGAAATGGGCCGGACGCCAGCGGAAGAACATGAGGCCGTCTGCGCCTCGCGCCACGGATGACATCGCCATACGGCGCATTTCGCCGGGTTCGGGCGTCAGGGTCGAGAAGCCGGGCTGCGCGCCCAGGCCGGACTGCTGCTCGGGGACGATGAAATTGCCGGTGAACCCGCGCGCGACATCGAGATAGTGGGCCTGCGCGAAAGCGTGTCCGCCCATCCTTTGCATCTCGTCATAGAGAAGCGGGTAGACGTCGAACCCAAGAAAATCGAGATCGCGGGAGAATTGCCCACGCAGGTCGATGTCGTCGAGCCGCCCCAGATTGTGGAAGACGAACCAGTCCGGATTGGCGGCGCGCAGGATCTGCACTTGATCGGCCTGGAAGCGCGCGGTGGCGAAGGCGAGGAAGCGATGGTAGTCGAGGACATGCCCCGGGCCGGCGAAACCCGGCGCCTGATCGAAGGGCAGAACGACCTGGTCGAAATCGCCGTAAGCCGTCGCCCAGAAATCGCCGCCCCATGCTCGGTTGAGGTCCTCGATGGAGCCGTACCGCGCCTGTAAGAACTCGCGGAATTCGCGTAATGTTGCGGACGAATAGGAGCGCGACTCGGTCGTGTTGAGTTCGTTGTCGGTCTGCCAGCCGATGACGAAAGGATTGGTCTTGTAGTGCTCGGCCATGGCGGTGGTGATGCGCTTCGAGTGGGCGCGAAAGACCGGGCTGCAGGTGTCGGCGTGTTGGCGCGAGCCGTGACTGGCGGGGCGCCCATTGCCGTCGACCCTCAGCACTTCCGGATAATTGGCCGTCAGCCAGCGCGGCGGGGTCGCCGTCGGGGTGCACAAGATCGTCTTGACCCCGCGGCGCCCCAGAACCTCGATCGCCTTGTCGAACAGAGCGAAATCGAACTGCCCTTCGCGCGGCTCGAAAATATGCCAGGCGAACTCGCCCATGCGCGTCGCGTTGAAGCCGGCCGCCGCCATCCGCTCGGCGTCGCGCTCCCAGTAGCTCTCGTCGACATGTTCGGGATAGTGCGGCGCGCCAAGATAGAACGTCTCGGTCCGAGTCGGACGCCAAACGGAAATCGGCGAGGCTGAGACGTGGGGCATCGGCGCAGTTTTCTCCTTCTATCGTTACCGCCGGACGGCTGAGGCTTACGTCGGCGCGCGCTGCTTTGCGGAATCCGGGAAACGTCAGCCTATTTGACCGCGCCCAGCGCCAAGCCTCCCTGCCAGAAGCGTTGAAGAAACAGGAACAGGATGATGACGGGGACGATGCTGACGAGCGCGCCGACCAGCACCAGCGAGAACATGGCCTGGCCGCCGCCGCCGCCCATGCTGGCGAGCCGGTACCATGAGGCCAGTCCCACGGTCAGTGGAAAGTAATCGGGGCTGCTGAGGACGATCAGCGGCAGGAAATAGTTGTTCCAGGTCGCCACGAAGGCGAGAAGCAGCACGGTCACAAATCCCGGCGTGACCAGCGGGAAGACAATGCTCCGAAAGATCCGCCACTCGCCTGCGCCATCCATGCGGCCGGCGTCGAGCAGCGCATCTTCGACGCCTTGCTCGATGTAGACGCGCATCAGATACACGCCGAGCGGCGAGATCATCGACGGAAGGATGACGCCGAGCGGCGAGTCGGTGAGACCTTCACGGGCGAGCAGCAGGAAGGTCGGCACGACCAGCGCCGTCTGAGGGATCATCACGGCGACGAGGATCGCGCCGAAGAGAACCTCACGACCGACGAAGGAAAATTTGGCGAACGCATACCCTGCGGCCGTTGCAAAGAGCGCGGCGCCCACCCCGGCCGACAGCGAATAGAGGAACGTGTTGAACAGCCAACGGCCGAATATCCCGTTGGAATGAGCAAAGAGATCCCGAAGATTGGCGAACAGGCTGAAATCGTGGCCAAACCACAGGCCAAAGGTCGAAAACAGGTCGAAATTGTTCTTGGTCGAAGCGACGAGCAGATAGAAGAGCGGAAAGAACGTGTAGGCCAGAAACAGACATAACAAGGCGGTCGTCACCCGCTTCGTCCGTCGCGTCGCCCGTTTGAACGATCTTGGCGCCGCTACAAGGGAAGACACAGCCGCCTCTGTCATCGGCTTGCTCCCCCTCCTCGACGGGTCGCCCATGTGAAAGCGCCGGCAATCACCGCAATGAGTAATCCGAGGACGAAGGAGACTGCAGCGGCGTAGTTGTATTGCTGGTTCGCCGCCGACAGGAAATAGGCGTAGATGTTCGGCGTGTAATGGGTGTTGATCACCGCCGGAGCGATTGAGCGCATCAGGTATGGCTCGTTGAACAGCTGCAACGTGCCGTTGATCGAGAAAATGATCGTCAGCAGGATCGCCGGCCATAGCATCGGCAATTGGACGAACAGCGCGTACTGCCAGGCGCCGGCGCCATCAATCGCCGCGGCCTCGCGCAGATCCGACGGGATCGCCTTCAGCGCCGCGTAGTATATGACCATGTTGTAACCCGTGAATTCCCAGGTCACGATATTGGCGAGGGAGAACAGCATGGTGCGGTCGGAGAGGAAGTCCGGCGGCGGCAGCCCCAGCCCTCTGGCGAGCTGAGAGAAGGGGCCGAACGCGGGGCCGTAGATGTATCCCCAAACAAGCGCGGCCACCACGCTCGGAACGGCGTAAGGAATGAAGAAGCCGAGCCTGAACAGTCCTCTCGCATGGAGTGCGCCGCGGTCGAGGACAATCGCGAGAGTCAGGGCGAGACTCAGCATGATCGGCACCTGCGTAGCGCCGAAGAAGAGCAGGTTCGAGACCCCTCCCCAGAAATCCGAGTCGACGGCGACGCGAAGGTAGTTGGCGAACCCAACGAACCGCCGACCGCCCACCAGCATGTCGCGAAACACGCTGGTGTAGAGCGCATAGACGAGGGGAGCGACAAGGAACGCGGCGAACACGAGCAGGAACGGCGCCAGAAAGAGATACGGAACGATAGAGACGCGAAAACGTCGCCTTTTCCGCAATGGCGGCTTCGGGGAAGCCGCCATTGTTCGATCCGGCGACGCGTCCGCCCCGCCGTTGTAGTTGCCGTTCACCGCTGCCGAGGCCTCGATCATTGGCGCTCCGCGATCAGGGCTTTCAGGTCTTCACGGTGAAACCCTGATCCTGAGCGTATTGCACCAGGGTGTCCTGGAGCGAGTCGAATGCTGCGGCCAGGGTTCCATTTCCGGCAGCGGCCGCGCCCAGTTTGTCTCCCATCGTCTGGTTGACGTAGTCCTGGAACGGGCTCCATTGGAACGACGGATCGACCGCTTTGGCGGACTCGACGAACACCTTGTTCACCGCCTGTCCGCCGTAGAACTCGAAAGGCTTGTCGGCGAATTCCGAGCTCTCGAGGATCGCCTTCCTCGTGGGGAAGAGGAATTGTTTGGTCGTGTAGAGTTCGGTCGCCTTGGGATCGATGGTCAGCCAGACCGCCAGCTCGGCCGCCTCCTTCGGGTGCTGACTGGCCGCCAGCGCCGCCAGCGTGGAACCGCCCCAGTTGGCCGACGCGACTTTGGTCGCATCCCACTGCGGAAGCGGCGCCGCCCGCCATTTGCCCGAGCTCTTCTTGGCGAAGGAGGTGAGAAAGACAGGGCCCCAGCCGGCCGTGATCCAGGTGGCATAGCGGCCCTCGTCGAGCGACGTGTACCATTCGGTGACGAAGCCGGGCTTGGCATCGATCGCCTTCGCGTCGATCAGCTTCTGCCAATAGGCGGCAAACTTCTTGGCGACGTCGCCGTTGACCTGAATGCGGATCTCGGCGCCGTTGACTTCGAACGGGCGCCAACCCGCCTGCCATAAGAGCGAGGTGGTCCAACCGCCGTCACTGAAAGTCGCATCGGTCAAAAAGACATCTGGCGCGGCCTCGTGCAGCTTGATCGCCTGGTCGGCGAACTCGGCCCAGGTCTTCGGCACAGTGAGGTTGTACTTGTCGAACACGTCGTTACGATAGAGCACCGCGGTCGGGCCGCTGTCCCACGGCATTGCGTAGACCTTGTCGCCGTCGCTCACTTGACTCCAAGCCCAGGCGGCGAATTCGTCCTTGTGTGCGTTGGCCGACGGACCGATGTCGGCTAACGCCTTGAGCTGCTCGAAACTGCGGACCAATTGAAACTCGAGGTGGCAGACATCCGGCAGCCCTGACCCCGCCTTCAGCGCCGCGCGCAACTTCGTGTACTCGTCTCCGCCCTGGCCGGCGTTGACCAGGTTGACCTTGATACTGGGATGCGCCGCCTCGAAGAGATCAACCTGGTCGCGGAAATTCGGCAACCACGACCAAAGCGTCAGCTGCACGGAGCTTTGCGCAAACGCCGGCATACTCGGCAGCGCAGCAGCCGCAAGACTGGCGCCGGCTGTTTTCAGGACGTCCCGGCGATTGAATCCATCGCCTTGAAAACCGACCTTGTCGTTCATGGCTTCCTCCTTCGCTTCGTCCCAGCCGTCTTGAACAGCCCAGGAATCCCCCCTCATCGAGACCGGCGCGAATTGATGGTCGGCTAGCCGTGGCCGCAGCTTTGAAGCGCGGTGGGCCGACGCCGCTTCGCCGGTTGATCTTCGCCTCCTTTTTAGCCTAGGTTGCGCGGCGTCTCAATTGTTAATTTACGAAAAAAATGCTGATGCGGGGCAATTCGACCACTTCCAGGGCGCTAAACCGGCGGCTCATTCTAAATTTGCTGCGCCGGCAGGGCGCAATCGCTCGCTCGGAAATCGCGACGATCACCGGACTCAGTCCGGCGGCGGTGACATTTGTCGTCGCTGAACTCCTGGACGAGTCGTTGCTTGTCGAACGAGAGGCCGTGGTCGGCGCTACAGGCCGGCGCCCGGTCCCAATCGACATCAACTATGAGGCGCGTCTTGCGATTGGGTTCAAGCTGCATTTGCGCAAGATCGACTGCGTGCTGACCGATCTCGCGACGACTCCGCTCGTTTCGCACGAGGCGCCCGTGACGGACCTCAGTCCGGGCGGCATGATCGAGACCATCGCAGCCACGATTCCTGCTTTGCTGGCGAAAGGCGAACGCTCGGACCGAGAGGTGATGGGGATCGGCGTATCCATTCCGGGCGAGATCGACGCCCTCAGCGGGATTTGTCTTCAGAGCCCGCGATTCGGTTGGCGAGACCTCCCATTCGCGCAAATGCTCGCTGAGCGAGTCCACGTTCCCGTTTGGATCGACGACGACATCAATGCATTCGCGGTTGCGCAGAAGTTGTTCGGGGCCGGCCGCAAGCACCGCAATTTCGTCGCGTTGGCGGTGGGCGCCGGCATTGGCAGCTCGCTCGTCATGAATGGCGAAATCTACCACGGCAGTCGTAGCGCCGCCGGCAAGTTGGGGCACACGATCTCCGTCCCCGGCGGACGGCTCTGCGAGTGCGGTCGCCGCGGATGCCTCATGGCGCACGCTGCTGAGGCGTTCATGTTGGAAGAGTGGCGAGCAAAGACTGGCGCCGCGGCGGCGACACGGACCGATTTCGTCGCTGCCGTCAGCGCGGGTCAGCAACTGGCTATCGCTATCCTGCAGGATGCCGGATCGCGGATCGGCCGCCACCTTGCGGATCTGGTCAATCTTATTGATCCGGAAGTGATTGTTGTCGGCGGCGAGTCGGTGCAGTTCGGGGAAGCGCTTCTTGGGCCGATTCGAGAGGCGATGGAGCAAAACGTCTTCTTCGCAAAGCCTCCGCTTCTGCCGGATTGGGTGCCGGGCTCCTGGGCCCGGGGCGCGGCCGCGCTGGTGACGCAGAACATCTTCGATTTCGAGCGATCGCCGAGTAGCCTTGCGATTCTCAGTCATGTCGAATACGGGAACGCCCGATTCGGTTGACCGATAGTCCCGCCGCGGTGGCGGCGGCGTTCAATCTCGTCGCGACCATTCGGCATCCAACGGGGCGTAGGCAGGGTCGTGCCCCCAGGAGTGGTGTAGCGCGGCGGGAGCAAGCCGCTCGCGAAGCGCGCTTTCAATAGCGCCGTAGCGAGCGAGCGGCTTGCGGTGGTCACCGGCGATTCGCCGGTAGGATCGGGTTGCGAGACACCAACGCAACCGAGGAACCACCGATGACCGACGAGATGATGAGCCTTCGCGCGCTCGTGGAGAAGGCCCCCGACGCTGATGTTCTGCGCGATATGATCGGCTTCGCCGCCGAGCGGCTGATGGAGCTGGAGGTTGGCGCCCTGACCGGCGCGCCCTACGGCGAAAAGAGCGCCTGTCCAACGCCTTCACCAGCGCCCGAGTCGCGACGGAGAGAAGCGTCACTTCGCGAAAGGGGCTCATGGGCGTGCCAAGTGAGCTGATCGCCGCGTCGCAGCCCTCGAGCGCGCGATAGAGCGCATCCTCGTCGCGCGCATCGCCCTCGACAATTTCAGCGGCGACAAGATCGCCGCCTTTGGATTTGGAGCGCACCAGCGCCACGACGGAGTGGCCCTGCGAGGTGGCCTCGCGCACGATTTGGCGACCTGCGCCACCCGTGGCTCCAAGAACGAGAACCCTCATCGGTGCTCCTTTGCGAGTTCGGATCGACGCTCGCCCTGTTGGTTCGAGCTACTCACGGAATGAGCAACTGCGTCTTGAATTTCGGCGCGAGTGCGAAGGCCTTCTTCATGAACGCGGCCTGTTCATCCTTGGTCAGCTTCGGCGCGGGACTGGTGCGGCTGTCGACCGGCGTTCCAACGAGAATGAAGAACTCCTCTTGGCCAGCGGGCGTGCACATGCACAGAAGGCGCGCCGGCTTGTCGGACATGTTCTTGAAGGAATGGGGCGCGTTGGCCGGGATGTTGACGGTCGAGCCTGCGCTTGCGCGCTGCGTCTGGCCGCGGAAGGTCAATGTAATCTCGCCATCAAGGATCGTGAACATCTCCTCGAAGTCATGGCGATGGGGCGGCGGTCCACCCCCCGGCGGCACATGCATATCGATCAGGCAATAGCGGCCACCCGTCTCCTCGCCGGTCAGGAGGATGGCGTAGGTGTCTCCGACAACCGAGACGAAGCGCGTCTTCGGATCGTCGGGATTTGCGGCCGCGAGCTTGCGGTTGGGGTCGTCAGCCGGAATTGCAGCCGGCGGCGGGGCGGTCTTGTCTGCACTATCGGTCATTCTATCTCTCCTGTGTTGAACTGAATCACGCCTTAGAATCAAACCGTGGCAGCCATGGCGAGAACGCTGTGTACGACTGCGTCCGCTGTCGCCAGCGACGAAGGGGCCATTGCGGACAGCCCCCGTTGTTGAATCCGGAATCGTGCAAGATCCTGGCGCGTCTC
>Ga0255350_1001012_pt1 | contig 9930 bp, 6 predicted proteins | sample HBST25r1metaG_FD_186028 | JGI IMG/M metagenome (GOLD analysis project Ga0255350, IMG submission 186028) | Peat soil microbial communities from Stordalen Mire, Sweden - H.B.S.T-25.r1 | ecosystem: Environmental > Terrestrial > Soil > Wetlands > Peat | place: Sweden: Norrbotten County, Stordalen Mire...
GTGCTGTTTAAGCACACAATGAATCACTGCGCGTTAGGCAATAAAAACTTCGGGGGATTCTGCTTTGTTATTATTAAAGCAGAATCCCCCGAAGTTTTTATTGCCTAACGCGCAGTGATTCATTGTGTGCTTAAACAGCACAGCTAGACTTTTGCCTGGGTCTTCCGAGTGGAAAATGGAGTCCCACCAGTGCTTGCTCTACGAGGCGCCTACAGAGAAATGGCAGTACGTAGTGTCCTGATTTCAATCCAACGGGCACCACGATCTGCAAAATCCATTACGTCGGCCTGCAACCTCCGTTTGCAGCCGAATGCGCATAGCGCCCACAGTGGTATTCCAGCCTGCCACCTGAATGCCTGGTGCAAAACACTGCTCATCATCATTTTCTGCTGCCTTCCTTTTGCACTTTCCAGCTGCGGTGGTGGCGTTCTTATCAATTTTTCGAGTAACGGAGTCCTCATAGCGTCTCCTAGCACCGTCACATTTGGATCTGTGCCGATCGGTCAGACGGCAAGCACCACAGTCTCGCTCCTGAATCAGGGCTCCTCACCTATCCAGATTGCTCAACTCAATTTGAGTGGGCAGCCGTTCTCGGTCGTTGGCCCAACCAGCCTTCCTGTCACGTTAGCTGCCGGAGCGACTTATAGCCTGAATATTCAATTCAACCCGACCGCGGCAGGTACGGCAACGGGGCAATTAGCGATTGCAAATAACTCCTTAACCACCGCTCCACAAGTAATCAACTTGAGCGGCACAGGGGCGAGTAGCACAGGTTCGCCTGGTACAGGCTCGGCGGAATTGAGAGCGCTATCGTGCAGCAACGGATCGATGACTGGATCGGGCACGGATGCGTGCACTGTGACCCTGACGCCTGCAGCACAAAGTGGTGGCGTGGCCGTGAACCTGTCAAGCAGCAGTTCGCTGGCAACGGTCCCAAGTTCGGTGACAGTGCCGGCAAATTCGACCAGCGCCTCATTCACGGCAAGTATTTCCCCCGTTGCTACAGCGCAGGCGGTGACGATGACAGCGAGTGCAGGCGGCGTAACGAAGAACTTTACTCTGCAATTGAATGCTGCGATCGCGACATTAAGCATCAATGCAACCAGCGTGGCTTTCGGCGCTGTGCCAGTCAACACCTCCGCAACTCGATCTGTGACCCTGACATCCTCGGGTTCTTTACCTGTCACGGTAAGTGCAGCAACCCTGACGGGTGCAGGATTCACACTTCCAGGGACTGGATTTCCGATCACGCTGAGCCCAGGCCAGACGACGACACTCACTGTGGAATTTGATCCCACCGCCGCTGGTGCCGCTACGGGTCAACTGACCATCGCCAGCAACTCTTCGACAAACAGCACGGCGGAAATCGGCCTTAGCGGTACAGGCTCGGCGGAATTGAGCGCGCTATCGTGCAGCAACGGATCGATGACTGGATCGGGCACGGATGCGTGCACTGTGACCCTGACGGCTGCAGCACAAAGTGGTGGCGTGGCCGTGAACCTGTCAAGCAGCAGTTCGCTGGCAACGGTCCCAAGTTCGGTGACAGTGCCGGCAAATTCGACCAGCGCCTCATTCACGGCAAGTATTTCCTCCGTTGCTACAGCGCAGGCGGTGACGATGACAGCGAGTGCAGGTGGCGTGACGAAGAACTTTACTCTGCAATTGAATGCAGCAATCCTGGCATTAAGCATCAATGCAACCAGCGTGGCTTTCGGCGATGTGACGGTCAACACCTCCGCAACTCAATCTGTGACCCTGACATCCTCGGGTTCTTTACCTGTCACGATAAGTGCAGCGACCCTGACGGGCGCAGGATTCACAATCCCAGGGACTGGATTTCCGATCACGCTGAGCCCAGGCCAGACGACGACACTCACTGTGGAATTTGATCCCACCGTCGCTGGTGCCGCTACGGGTCAACTGACCATCGTCAGCAACTCTTCGACAAACAGCACGGCGGAAATCGGCCTTAGCGGTACAGGCACTACACCGGCTGTAGTTTCTGTTGCCGTGTCTCCCACCACAGTGACACTTGCCGTTGGAGCCACACAGCAATTTACGGCTTCGGTCACTGGAACTTCTAATACAACTGTAAATTGGACGGCGACGGGATCCGGCTGCAGCGGGGTGGCTTGCGGAACGATTTCTTCGGGTGGGCTATATACCGCCCCAGCAACTGCCCCAGCTACGGCACTTGTAGCCATTACTGCGACTAGCGTATCGGACCCATCCAAGTCTGCAACGGCAGCCGTAACAATTGTTCTTCCGTCTGGCGCGACGTATTACTTAGCACCGGCCGCGTCCGGGGGCAATGACGCCAACAATGGCCTTTCCTCCGGTTCACCATGGCTTACACCAAATCACTCCCTCAACTGTGGCGATGTAATCATCGCGGCCGCAAGTGCTTCTTATTCATCGTCGAGCTTTGAAACTGGAAGTTGGGGCACTGTGAATTGCCCAGCTGGAAACAGCGTCGCGTGGCTTAAATGTGTGACCTTCGATGCCTGCAAGTTGATTGCCGGCGGTGGGCAGCCTGGTTTCTATGTCGACAAAAGCTATTGGGGAGTGCAAGGTTGGGAAGTTTCGGCCACGGGCCAGAACTCCACCTGGTGTTTTGGGGCGGTTCCCAGTCATTCCAACCCTTTAGAGATTCATCACATAATTTTCGCCAACGACGTCGCAAATGGATGCCAGCAGGGCGGGTTTGTCAGTTCCAATAACGGTCGCAATGCGAGTGTGGACTACTTGGCAATTGTTGGAAACATTGTTTACGATGCGGCCCAGAATGGCTCAAACTGCTTCAGCGGAATCAGTATCTATCAACCCATCGAATCGGATTCACTTCCAGGAACGCATCTGTACGTTGCTGGAAACCTCTCATCGGGAACTTTCGATGCCAACCCTTGCGCCGGAGGGATACCGACCGATGGAAACGGAGTAATCTTTGATACCTTCGATGGAGACCAGGGCGCCCTACCGGCCGCATACTCTGCACAAGCAGTTGCTGACAATAACATCCTGATTGCAAACGGCGGGCGCGGGTTGCAGGCGTCAAACAATAGTATTGGCGCAGGGCCGTTTGCCTCAATCTACCTTCGTCACAACACGTTGTGGGGTAATAATGGCGATCTCAACCAGGGCAGCAATTTCTGCGGAGAGTTGCTTCTCGATGCTTCTTTTTCGACCCAGGCCTTTAGTAATCTCGCGGTGACAAATGCAACGAATGGCTGCGGAAAGAGCCCGATTTATGCCTATTTTGTTGGCGACAGTACAACGACCACCGATCAGGTGTCTGAAAATTGGGGATACGCTGCTAGCGCGACCAATGCGGGGATTGAGAACAGCGCTGGGTTCTCCTATGCTTCGAACAACACATTCGGAGTAAACCCTGGCTTCGCAAATCCGAGTGCGCCCGGTGCGCCAACTTGTGGTAATTACTCCAGCGTGCCGTCATGCATGGCGGCAGTGATTGCCAACTTTACGCCCACCAACACTGCTGCAACGGCCTATGGCTACGAAATGCCGGGAAGCACGTCAGTTTATGATTCGCTGTTCCCGCAGTGGCTCTGCAACGTCAATCTCCCATCGGGCCTGGTAACGATGGGATGCAGTTCTCAGCCTTGATTCCAGCGCGTCATCCCTGTGAGAGGCGTCCTAAGACATCCGCGGGAGCCAGCTCAAAATAGCGGGTGTTGCGCTTGCCACTTAAAGAGGCAAGCTTTCCAATGTGAGATCGCGGGCTGCTTACGATGTGGCCATTCTATTTATTGAAAACCTGCTTCAGAAACGGGAAGTCGAATGTCAAAACACTATGAGATGGGATCATTGTCCAAAGTAGGCCATGAAATATGTAGAGCCTGCAAATCAGGGTCTTTAGAGACAGAAGCCTTCGTGACTTCATCGGGATCATGACCTTTTTGATCGCTTCTTCCAATGAAGAAGCCTGCACAATATGCCCGGACCTGCTGCTTAAATGCCCGCTTCTCTTTCGTCCTTAGCTTGTGGCCTTGCTTGATCAATGCGATGGGCTTGTCCTCAATGGGAACTGGACTGAGGTAGAAGCCGCTGGCAGTTTTATCCATCGCTAGTTTGGAAAAGAAATCATCATATGCGCTCTTGAAACACACTGCGAATCCTTCACAATAGGAGCTTTGCTTTTCCGCATCAACGGCCGCGATTTCTCTGACACCGAAACCGTCTGCTACTCCCTGCAAGGCTGCGAGGAGCAGTGCACTTGGGCCGACTTCATGCGAGGCCTTGGTTGCGAGTTTGATCTGCGCGTAGCATCCTGGCGCTCCTTGCAGCCTCGTGACTAACAAGACCTCAGCGGCATTCGCCCCTACAACACGTCCGGGGATGATTGCGAAAGACAGCACATATACGATGTCTCCATTTACCTTGAGATTAAGAGAAAGTTCGCCCTCCTTGTCGCAGGGCCGTGACCTGCCCATGGTAATTGCAATTTGATTACCGCCATCGGAGAAATCATGAAGAGTGATATCCCAATGTAAAGTCTGACGTAAGAGATGATCGGGAAGCGCATTGCGCAATCGCGAGTAATGATGCAAGAAACAGGTCACTCCTTCGATCCCCGTTGATCCCCGGACTAGATAGTTCGTGAGGAGAAATTTGAAAGCGAATCGAGGGTTGTTCCGAACAGTTTCGGGAAATGGTGGAAGCTTGAGGAGCCTGACGATCTCATGATACTTACCCAAGTTGATGAGCGCTCGCCACAGAAGGCTCGCAACCGAAGCTGCAGACGAGAACTTTTGGGGACGCACGGTAATTTGTTTCTTTTCAGGAATCATGTCAGTCGCACGCAAATCCAAAATGTTGTCTTCCATCATCAGTGAACTGCAAATCAATTTCATCCCGCAATCAATTTCCGAAGTTTTCGGAAACTTTAACACTGTGCAAAGTGATTCGTAACGATTCAATGAACCGGCGACGAAATTGATTTTCGAATTCGGAGAAAGCTAGGTATTTATTGAACAACCATTCCGGCTTCTAGCACATTCGATCTGACCTGGGTCTCGATCCAAGGATACGTCCTGGCCAGTCCGGCCGCCAAGCGCCCGGCCGGTTCCCATTTCAGAGTCTCCCGAATCAACTTGTTGTCAGAGTTCCTTCCCCGGACGCCGAGTGGGCCAGGGATATGCTTTATTGCTAGTTTCTTGCCAGCAATCTCCATAACCATCTTTGCCAACTGATTAATCGTAACCATCTCTTCCGATCCAATGTTCACGGGCCCGGTAAAGTTCGAATTCATCAGCCGACGAATTGCCTCCAGACACTCCTCGACATACAGGAAAGAGCGGGTTTGCTCTCCATCTCCCCACACTTCAATTTCGCCGCCGTTCGGCTGTTCAGCGATTTTCCGGCACATCGCTGCCGGAGCTTTCTCCTTGCCACCTTGCCATGTGCCTTCTGGGCCGAAGATATTATGGAAACGACCAATGCGCACATCTAGTCCTTTGTTCCTGGTGAAGGCCAGGTACAACCGCTCGCTGAAAAGCTTCTCCCAACCGTATTCACTGTCGGGCGCGGCGGGATAGGCGGTTTCCTCGCCGCACTTTGGGTTCTGGGGGTCCTCCTGGTTGTGCTCCGGGTAAATGCACGCAGAAGACGAGTAGAAAACCTTCTTAACCTTCCTCTGGACAGCGAAATCGGCCATGTGCAGATTAATCATGACTGAATTGTGCATTACATCTGCGTCGTTAGCCCCTGAGAAGAGATATCCTGCTCCCCCCATGTCAGCCGCCAGTTGATAAGTCTCATCGAAATCGACATTGAGGATCTCGGACCAGCTGCTGGCATTGCGCAGATCAGCGATGACGAAGTCGTCAGCAGCAGTTGTGCTGAAATCCGGATATTTCAAATCCGCCCCACGTACCCAATAGCCATCTGACTTGAGCCTTCTTACCAAGTGACTACCGATAAATCCCCCCGCACCGCAGACGAGCGCGCTTTTCGTTGACATAAGACTCTCCGATCTCAAATCGAATTGAGCTTGATTGGAGCCAGCTATTGTGGCATCTCGAAGTTGGAATGGCTACGGTGGGGGTAGTGGCCAGGTTGTTGTACTTAGGCAGAAGGTTCGAATCGCCGAAGTCTCGTAAGCTGAAGACCGAACATCACTAGGAATATGACGTTATACACGGTGTACCTGACCCACAGCCGGCGAAAATCTCTTGTCAAGCGATACAGCCATTCGAATCCGGAATCCCGAATCCATTTGGGTGCTTGTTTAATTCTCCCGCTGAAGAAGTCAAATGTTGCACCAGAGGCCACCATGATCGACCCTCGAATTTTGTCGCGGTGCTCGCTAATCCAGACGTCTTGTTTCGGCGAACCTAACCCAACCCAAACGATATCGGGACTAGAAGCATTAATCATGTCGCACACTGCTTGGTCTTCCTCTTCCGTAAGCTGCCGAAAAGGAGGAGAGAACTTTCCCACGATACTGATTCCTTCGAAACGCTCGCGAAGATATTCCTCTATCTTGTCTGGCGCATCCGGAGAGCCTCCATACAAAAAGAAAGTATAGCCATAGTCTTTAGCTTTGCTACTGGCTTCGAGCATGAGGTCTGGCGCATAGAATCGGTCGCTTTTCCAGTTATAGAATGCACGCGCCCAGCGAAGGAACGGCATGCTGTCTACCCCTACTAAGTCTGCCGAGTTGTAAAGATCCAGGAGCCGCTTATCAAACAAAGCAGAAACACAACAATTTACATTGACCAGCGCGAGCGAATGCGATCGAGAACTCTTGTCGCGCAACCAGTCGTTGAAAATTTCATGCATCTCTTGATATGAGAGACAATCCAGGTTAATGCCTAGAATGTTCATTTTCTTTCGCATAACAAGCTCCTTTCGTTTGTGACGCGAGAGCCGGCTAGTCCTAAACTTTCAATGGGAAACAAGGTTGCGCTTTTCTGGGTTGTCAAAATACTTGAGAGAGCCGCAATGACTTCATGAGAAGAGATGTCCTCCATCGCCAGACAGCCTTTAAGGGTGCAAGTAGGGTACGGGTAGCAAGGCGAACAAGGAGCCTCACCCTGGATAGTGCGACTTTGTGTAGTAAGGGGCCCAAACGACTCACGGCTGGTAGGTCCGAATAATGCGACTACAGGCGTTCCCAATGCAGTGGCCAAATGCATAGTTCCCGTATCGTTGCTCACAAATGCGTTGCATTGACGCAGCAACCATTGGAGTTCCGGAAGACGCGTTTTTCCGCACAGGTTCACAATTGGCACGCCAGAGGATTCAGCGATTGCTGAGGCCAACGGCGCTTCCTCAGATGTTCCAAATACGACGATCCGCGCCTGGCAAGTTATTGCGGCGTATTTTGCGACCTCGGCGTACCTCTCGACTGGCCAACGCTTCAAAGATGGCAGCCACCGTCCTCGATTATTCAGATCGGCTCCGGATGCCATCCCAACTATGCATTCGGAATTATCCAGCCCTGCGCTCTTCCAAAGCTGCATTGCGGAATCTCTGGACTCGCTGGAAGGCTCGATCGTAGGAGAGTATTCCTGAAATGACATATGAATGCCGACTGCAGTCAAAAGCTGTCTGAATCTTTCAAAAGCGTGGGCATTAGTCGGAACGTTGACAGTGCGATTGTAGAGAAAGCTTAGTCGTTCAGATTTCGCACCAACTCTCGTCTTTCTACAACAAAGGTAGGCAAGCAAAGGAACTCGGATTGAATTTAGATGTGCACCAGAAATCACTAAGTCAAATCTTCTTCGCCGAAGTTTTCTGAGAAGGCGAAGAGGACTCATCCATCCGGGCTGCTGGCACCGATTGAATACAATCACTTCGATATCTGGTGAGTTCCCAACGATAATCGCTTTTGCGGAATCTGTTGCGACAATAGCTACAATTTCTGAGCCAGGAAACTCTTTCCTCAGCGACCGCACGAATGGGATGTAGCATACTGCGTCACCTAACCCACAGATTGGCAACAGAAGGATCTTTTCAGGTTTATGCAATGGCTTCACCGTTCTGAGCTCTTTGGCTACGCTCTTCGAGTTCAGATAAAATCTTACCCCAGAGAAGCTCTGCTTTAGCATCCCAGGAATTGGCATGAAGAAACGTCATAGAAGCCTGATCGAGAGGATCGCTCAGACTCTGCTCGAGGGCTCTCAGAAACTCCTGAGGTGAATCTGCAATCCGGATATATTTCGTGAATTGCTGTAATTCAGGAAGTGCTGATGCCACCACCTGCCTCCCAGCCGCCAGATACTCGAAGAGCTTCAAAGGGAATATGCTCTCCGAAAGCGCACTACATATATAAGGAATAGTGCAGACGTCAAAACCCTTCAGATAGGCGGGCATTTCTGCATGACTGCACTTTCCCAGGAAGTAGACATTTGGCAACTGTCTAAGCCGCGACATGTCTTGAGTTCGTTCGTCCAAGGGCCCTACGATGACGAAACTCCAATCCGGCCTCGCGGTGGCTACAGCTTCATATAGCACTGAATTGAACCGTCCGTCTACATACCCTATGAATCCCACACGCGGCTCCGGAATCAAGGCGAGTTCGTCAGGCACACTAAGATCAGGATCCAGGGCTGCTCTGAATGACGCCACGTCGGCCCCGTTTGAAACCAAAATTGCGTCTCTACGGGTTTGATTCCACCGCTTCACAATCTTTGTAGAGGTTCCGACAACGAGATTGACCTTGGCGCCCAGCTCGTTTTCTCTCGCGCGAATATCACTTGCCCTGTTCCACCACTGACACCATTCCGCCCAATCGTCGGCGCAATAGTAGATGCTTAAGGACTCTCCTGATTTGCCGACGAGTCGACCTGCTTCGGGTGCATAGATCCACAAAACCGGCGTCCGTCCGCCGAATTTCTTAAGCGCTCGTTTGATGGAACGGAGACGAATCCACTCATTGATTGCATTCACAAAACGAACAAATCGAAAAGGCAGGACAGGTGGCGGAGCTAAGATTGTCAGCGTCGAACTCTCCGCTCTTATTCCACCTTTCAACCAGCGCCAGATCTGGCGGCCGGTCGGAGCATCGCTTGACTTTGTAAAAAAGCTGAACGGAGAAACCGGCCTCTCAACATAAAGCACGCGACAACGTTTCGATAATCGCGACATTAACTGTTGCTCGCTTGACCAATGCTCATCCCAGAACAGATCTGAAACGCACACAATCGGATCGGGGTACGAAGCCACTCGATCACGTGCGATTTTGTCAGGCGCTTCAATGTCGGACATTTCGAAGGTTTGCGTGGTCATGTCCTTTCTTCGCATTAACTTTTCCAGCTCCGCGCCGCGGCCGCTCTTTCATATTTAGCGGTGGCCTAAACGTTAATCCCGTTAAGTTGCTCTTGCAGCCCGACTCGAAAATCGGTGGGGTTATTGAAAGGACTCGTCTTGCGTCGGACCAAGAGCACGCACACCGCAATCGTTACCAGATACTCGGAAGCAACGACTGACCACGCCATCCCCATCTGTTGCCACCTTCCAGCGAGAAGCGAGGCTAAAAGCAGATTCAACAATCCCGCGGAAATGATGATTTTGTTGTAGGCAACGTCCATTCCCAAGGGCAACATCCACTGCAAACCCAGTACATTGCTCACCGCAATCGCCGGCAATAGCAAAGACAAAACACGCATTACGGGAATAGCCGATTCGTAGCCCGGTCCCAGCACGATCCGAGTGATAAGTGGTGCGGCAGCCAGCGTCCCGATGCAAAGAAGCAGGCTGCCGGCTGTCATCACTAAAAGGCTTACTCTCGTTAGCCATGCCGCGCGCTTGCGATCAGTCGTTAACAATCGGCTGAGTCGAGGGAACAACGCCTGGGTGAGTGGAGTGAGGAGATTCAGCATCGCCTTCACAAGCTTCTCGGCGCCGGAATAGAATCCGACTGCAGATGGTGTTGAAAGCGCCCCGAGAATAAGAGCGTTGGCCGTT
>Ga0255350_1001013_pt1 | contig 9922 bp, 9 predicted proteins | sample HBST25r1metaG_FD_186028 | JGI IMG/M metagenome (GOLD analysis project Ga0255350, IMG submission 186028) | Peat soil microbial communities from Stordalen Mire, Sweden - H.B.S.T-25.r1 | ecosystem: Environmental > Terrestrial > Soil > Wetlands > Peat | place: Sweden: Norrbotten County, Stordalen Mire...
ACGAGCGCGCGGCGGGTCACGGCTTCAGGCTGCGTCGCCGAGCTCGCATTCGGGGGGAATCGAATGCGGGCCGAGGTTTGCGTCGTAGACGAAACGCGTCGCGCAATAAGGGCAGATCGCCTCGGCGTCGCCGCCCATGTCGATGAAGACATGGGGGTGGTCGAACGGCGGCCGCGCCCCGGTGCACATGAATTCCCTGACGCCGACCCGGATCGTCGCCGCGCCGGGGTCGTTGTGGAAGTGCGGAATGCTGTGATCGGCCATCGCCGGCTGTCCCTCGAGGCTTTGCTCCGCCCGGTTTAAGCATGTTCCCAGTCGGGTGGGTAGTCTGCGCACGACAGCGTGGCGCGGGCCGCGCCGCCGGCGGGCCGCTTGCTTTTGGCCAAAGGCCGTCGCAGCATAGGTTAACAAGAAGTTGAAGCGGGCGGCCGGCGGCGTCGGCCAAAACGCGCAATCGCCGGCCGCGCTTGGGTTTCGGGGGGCGTGAGATGGGGCATCGCGTTTCGAAGGCCGCCGTGGCGGCGGCGATGGCGCTGTTCTGCGCGGGCTGCGCCTACAACGATCATTTCGACAATCGCGTCGACCGCTTCGACATCGCTTCGGAGCAGGCGCGCGATCAGATGATCCTCACCAACATCGTGCGTGCGAGCAAGGCGGAGCCGTTGGCGTTTCAGTCGCTCGGGCAGATCACCGGGTCCAACACGAGCTCGCTGCAGATGGGCCTGCCGTCGCTGGTTTTGGGCCCGAAAGCGGCGCTCAGCGCGTCGACGCGCGCTCTCGATCAGCAGACGGTGTTCGGCGCCAATCCTGGAGCTTCCGGCGCCCTCGCCAACGGCATGACGACAAGCGGTTCGACGAGCTTCAACGTGACCCCGTCGGAGACGCAGGACTTCTATCAAGGCCTGCTCGAGCCGGTCGAGCCGCAGACGCTGGCGCTGTTCAAGGAGCAGGGCATCGCGGACGAGATCTTGTTTTATCTCTTTACGCAGCAGGTCGTCGAAGAACGGCAAGGCGAGGCTCGCCAGATTCAATTCGTCAACGACCGGCTCGATCCGACCTTTGAAGGTTTCCACCACTACGTGGAGCTGGCGATGCGGTACGGACTGTCCGCCGAACCGACGCCGGGCGCCAAACCGGGCAAGTCGGCCAAGGCGGACAAGTCGGGCAAATCGGGCAAATCGGGTAAGTCGAGCAGCGACGATTCGACGAGCGAGCCGGGCACGGATTGGCGACTCTGTTTCAACCGCAAGGCCTGGGCGCCGGACACGCCCTACGCCGACAACCATCCGCTGTGCGGTTCGAACGAGAAGATGAAGGACCCTCGCACCGTGACGTTCCGCGACCCTCGAGGGAAACTGGTGACGGCGCACGTTTTTCCGCGTTCGACCTTCTCGATCTTCCAGTATCTCGGACGGCTCGTCGCCGCCGGCGACGAGGGCCAGATCCAGTTGATCACCGACCAGGCCAAAGGGCACGCGCCGCTCGAAGATGACACGCTCTTCGCGGTCGTCACCGGTGCCGCTCCCGTCGGCGGCGATTGCTTTCTCACGGTCAACTACCGCGGGGCGAATTACTGCGTGCCCGAGAGCGCGTTGAACACCAAACGCATTCTCGGGCTGCTGGTCCAACTGTTGGCGCTCAACACCTCGATCCGCGACGTCGGCATCACCCAACAAGTGCAGTTGCTGCCGTAGTGGCGGACGCGCGCTCGAATCCGAGCGTCCTCGTCGTGAGGAGCCTGCGCAGCAGGCGTCTCGAACGACGAGGCCGTCCGCTCGCGATTGCCATCGCCGCATGCGGGTGGTCCCGTCTCGTCGTTCGAGACGCGTCGCTGACGCGGCGCTCCTCACGACCAAGCGGCCGGGAGGCTTCACAGGAAGAGGGAACTCGAAGCTTGCGACGAGGATGGAGCGGCCGTCCGGCCGCGCCGCTTTATAGCTTCAACGCGTCCTTGAGCTCGCGCAGGCGGTCGAGCTTCTCCTGCCACAGGCGCTTCTGATCGTCGGGCGCGTCGGCGAAGTCTTCCTCGGTTTCGCGGATTTCCTGATCGAGGCGCGCGCCGTCGAGTTCGCCTTCCGGCAGCGCGGTCTCGGCGAGCACGATCAGGCCGGCGGCGTTGACGTCGGCGAAACCGCCGCGAACGAAAATGCGCTTGTGCTTGCCCGCTGCGTCCTCGATCGCGATCACGCCGGGCTTCAACGCCGTCATCACCGGCGCATGGTCCTTGAGCACGACGAAGTCGCCCTCGCTGCCCGGCACCAGCACCGACTCCGCCTCGCCGCTGAACATCAGCTTGTCAGGCGCGACGAGCTCGAAGTGAAAGGTGGCCATCGTTTTTCCTCGCGGGCTCTGAGCGGGCGGCCTTTAGGCCGCCTCAGCCGCCAGCTTCTGCGCCTTCTCGACGGCCTGCTCGATCGTGCCGACCATGTAGAAGGCGGCCTCGGGCAGGTGATCGTACTTGCCGTCGATGATGCCCTTGAAGCCCTTGACCGTGTCCTCGATCCTCACCTGCACGCCGGGCGTGCCCGTGAACACCGCCGCCACGTCGAACGGCTGCGAGAAGAAACGCTCGATCTTGCGCGCGCGGGCGACGGTGAGCTTGTCCTCTTCCGACAGCTCGTCCATGCCGAGAATGGCGATGATGTCCTGCAGCGCCTTGTAGCGCTGCAACACCTGCTGCACGCGGCGCGCCACGGTGTAGTGCTCCTCGCCGACGACGGCCGGGGTCAGCATGCGCGAAGTCGAGTCGAGCGGATCGACCGCCGGGTAGATGCCCTTTTCGGCGATTGAGCGCGACAGCACGGTGGTCGCGTCCAAGTGGGCGAACGACGTCGCCGGCGCCGGGTCGGTCAAGTCGTCGGCGGGCACGTAGATCGCCTGCACCGAAGTGATCGAACCCTTGGTGGTGGTGGTGATGCGCTCCTGCAACGCGCCCATGTCGGTGGCCAGCGTCGGCTGGTAGCCGACCGCCGACGGCATGCGGCCGAGCAGCGCCGAGACTTCCGAGCCCGCCTGGGTGAAGCGGAAGATGTTGTCGATGAAGAACAGCACGTCCTGGCCCTGATCGCGGAAATGCTCGGCGACGGTGAGGCCGGAGAGCGCCACGCGCATGCGCGCGCCCGGCGGCTCGTTCATCTGGCCGAACACCAGCGCGCATTTCGACGTCACGCCAGCATCGGGGTTCTTGGGATCGGCGTTGACCTTCGAATCGATGAACTCGTGATAGAGATCGTTGCCTTCGCGGGTGCGCTCGCCGACGCCGGCGAACACCGAATTGCCGCCGTGGGTCTTGGCGACGTTGTTGATCAGTTCCTGGATCAGCACCGTCTTGCCGACGCCGGCGCCGCCGAACAGGCCGACCTTGCCGCCCTTGGCGTAGGGGGCGAGCAGGTCGACGACCTTGATGCCGGTGACGAGGATCTGCGCTTCGGTCGATTGCTCGACATAGGAGGGCGTCGGCTGATGGATCGCGCGCCGTCCCTCGTTCGGCACCGGCCCGGCTTCGTCGACAGGATCGCCGATGACGTTGATGATGCGCCCGAGGGTGCCCGCGCCGACCGGCACGGTGATCGGCTGGCCAGTGTCGCTCACCTCCTGGCCGCGCACCAGACCTTCCGAGATGTCCATGGCGATGCAGCGCACGATGTTCTCGCCCAGGTGCTGCGCCACTTCGAGCACGAGGCGCGAGCCGTTGTTGGTCGTCTCGAGCGCGTTGAGGATCGCCGGCAGCTCGCCGTCGAACGACACGTCGACGACGGCGCCGATCACCTGGGTTACGCGGCCGGTGGAGTTCGCGGCATTGGCCATTTGCAGACGTCCTCGTTTCAATTCGCTCTTTCGCCGCCGACGCGGCAGGATGGGTCAGAGCGCCTCGGCGCCCGAGATGATTTCGATCAGTTCCTTGGTGATGATCGCCTGGCGGGTGCGGTTGTAGCGAAGCGTGTATTTCTTCACCATCTCGCCGGCGTTGCGCGTGGCGTTGTCCATCGCGCTCATCTGCGCGCCGAAGAACGAGGCGACGTTCTCCAGCAACGCGCGATAGATGCGCACCGTCACGGCGCGCGGCAGCAGCTGGGCGAGGATTTCGCCTTCGTCGGGCTCGTAATGATAGACCGGGCCGGTCTCCTCGCGTTCGCCGAGCTCGGCGGGAATGAGCTGCTGGGCGGTCGGGATCTGCGTGACCACCGACTTGAAGCGGGCGAAGAACAGGGTGCAGACGTCGAACTCGCCGGCCTCGAACATCTCGAGCACGCGCTTGGCGATCGGCTGCGCGGTGCCGAAGGTCACCGCGCGCGCGCTGCGCAGATCGATCTGGCCGATGATCGCCTTCTCATGGGTGCGGCGAAGCTGGTCGTAGCCCTTCTTGCCGATGCAGAGGATCTTGACCGTCTTGTCTCCGGCCGCCAGCGCATTGGCGCGTTCGCGCGCGAGGCGGACGATCGAGGTGTTGAAGGCGCCGCACAGGCCGCGCTCGCCGGTGCAGACGATCAGCAGATGAATCTTGTCGGCGCCGTTGCCGCCGAGCAGCGGCGGCGCCTGCGTTCCCTGCGCCACGCCGGCGGCCAGATTGGCCAGCACCGTCTCCATCCTCAGCGCATAGGGGCGGGCCGCCTCGACCGCGCTCTGGGCGCGGCGCAGCTTCGAGACGGCGACCATCTGCATCGCCTTGGTGATCTTCTGCGTCGATTTGACGGAGGCGATCCGGTTTCTCAGGTCCTTTAGGGACGGCATCGCGGCGCTCGGTTAGGAGATCAGGCGAAGGTGGCGGCGAAGGCGTCGACCGCGCCCTTGAGCTTGGCCTCGACGTCGCTCGGCAGATCGGTGGTGGCGCGGATCTTTTCGAGGATGTCGGCGTGCTTCGAGCGCAGCGTCGACAGCAGTCCGTCCTCGAACGGGCGCACCTTGGCGAGCGGCAGCTTGTCGAGGTAGCCGTTGACGCCGGCGTAGATCACGCAGACCTGCTCTTCCATCTTCAGCGGCGAGAACTGCGGCTGCTTGAGGAGCTCGGTCAGCCGGGCGCCGCGGTTGAGCAGGCGCTGGGTGACCGCGTCGAGGTCGGAGCCGAACTGGGCGAAGGCGGCCATCTCGCGGTACTGGGCGAGCTCGCCCTTGATCTTGCCGGCGACCTTCTTGGTCGCCTTGGTCTGCGCCGACGAGCCGACGCGCGAAACCGACAGGCCGACGTTCACCGCCGGGCGGATGCCCTGGTAGAACAGGTCCGTCTCGAGGAAGATCTGGCCGTCGGTGATCGAAATGACGTTGGTCGGGATATAGGCCGAGACGTCGTTGGCCTGGGTCTCGATCACCGGCAGCGCGGTCAGCGAGCCCGAACCGAAGTCCTTGTTGAGCTTGGCGGCGCGTTCGAGCAGGCGGGAATGGAGATAGAAAACGTCGCCGGGATAGGCTTCGCGGCCCGGCGGGCGGCGCAGCAGCAGCGACATCTGACGATAGGCGACCGCCTGCTTGGACAGGTCGTCGTAGATGATGACCGCGTGCATGCCGTTGTCGCGGAAATACTCGCCCATCGCGCAGCCGGAGAACGGCGCGAGGTATTGCATCGGCGCCGGGTCGGAGGCGGTGGCGGCGACGACGATCGAATATTCGAGCGCGCCGTGCTCCTCGAGCACCTTGACGAACTGCGCGACGGTCGAGCGCTTCTGGCCGATCGCGACATAGACGCAATAGAGCTTCTTGGTCTCGTCGCCGCTCTGGTTGAGCGCTTTCTGGTTGAGGATGGTGTCGAGCGCGATCGCCGTCTTGCCCGTCTGGCGGTCGCCGATGATCAGCTCGCGCTGGCCGCGGCCGATCGGGATCATCGAGTCGATCGCCTTGAGGCCGGTCGCCATCGGCTCGTTGACCGAACGGCGCGGAATGATGCCAGGCGCCTTGACGTCGACGCGCGCGCGCTTGTCGGCGACGATCGGGCCCTTGCCGTCGATCGGATTGCCGAGCGCGTCGACGACGCGGCCGAGCAGGCCCTTGCCGATCGGCACTTCGACGATCGCGCCGGTGCGCTTGACCGTCTGACCTTCCTTGATCTCGCGGTCCTCGCCGAAAATGACGATGCCGACGTTGTCGCTTTCGAGGTTGAGCGCCATGCCGCGCGTGCCGTTCTCGAACTCGACCATCTCGCCGGCCTGAACCTTGTCGAGGCCGTAGGCGCGGGCGATGCCGTCGCCGACGGAGAGGATCTGGCCGACCTCCGTCACTTCCGCTTCGGCGCCGAAATTGGCGATCTGCGTCTTGAGAATGGAGGAAACTTCAGCGGCGCGGATGTCCATCAGCCGACCTCTTTCATGCGAATGCGAATTGCGTTGAGCTTGGTCTTGAGCGAGCCGTCGACCATGCGTGAACCGAGCTTGACGACGAGGCCGCCGATGATCGCCGGATCGACCTTGGCGATCAGGCGCACGTCCCTGCCGCCCGAAGCGGCGCGCAGCGTGTCTTTCAGCGCCGCGACATTGGCGTCGCTGAGCGGGGCGGCGCTGGTCACTTCGGCGTGCGCGACGCCGCGAGCGACGTCGTACAGCAAGCCGTAGTCGCGGATCATGTCGCGGATTGCGAACAGACGCCGCTTCGAAGCGACGAGCTTGATGAAATTGGCGGTGATTCCGGCGACGCCGGCGCGCTCGAGGATCGCGGTCAACGCCTTGATCTGTTCGCGCGCGGAAAAGATCGGGCTGCGCACCAGGCGCTGCAGGTCTTCGCTCTCGGCGATCAGCGTGTCGAAGACGGAAAGGGCGGCGGCGACCTCGTCGGTTTTGCGCTCGTCGTGGGCGAGGGAGAACAGCGCCGAGGCGTAGCGCCCCGCCACTCCGCTTACGGTGTCCTGCTGCTCAGCCAATTCGTCGCTCTTTTCACAAGCAAACCGCCGGAACCTGCACCCTGCGGCGCGAATCGATTCCGTGTCAGTTTCCTCACTGATCGATCTTTCCCCGCGGCGCGACAGACGGAGCCGCCCCCGCCCCTGAGGCGCGGGTTGCCTAACATAGGCGATATGGCGGCGCAACGGGCGGGTTGGCTGATCTTTCGGCCAATGCGGAAGGCGCGGCCCCTCGCCGGCCTCGACAAAGCGGCGGGGCCTCAGCCATCGAGCCTCAAGCCGCGTCTGACCGCGCGCGTGACGGCGCTCGGCAGGTTGAGCAGAGTCGGCGAGCGCTTGGCGACCTGCCTGGCGAGGTAAGCCACGAGGGCGAGGAAGAGGAGGTCGTCGGTCCCCGCGTCCCATTTGTGCTCGGAGCCGGTGTTGCGCGGCCAGAACAAGAAGAGAATGACGGCGACGGCCAGCGCGACCGGATAGCCGTAGCGATTCGCCGCCGCCAGAAGCCAGGACATCCGACCCGCGCGCTGAGCGGCGGCCGGCGCGGGTTCGGAAAGGGCGGCCGCGACCGCGTCGAGCGGCGGCGCGCCGCCGCCTTTCGCCATCGCCGCGATTGTTCGCTCCTCGAGCTTCTTGGATCCGTCGCTCGCCAATTCCGTTCCTTCCGGTCGAGAAATCCGCCTTCCGCGCGCGCCGGTCGCAGCTCGAGGCTGGCACGTCGCGACGAGGCGGGACTATAGAGGAATTCAAGCAGCCGTGTCGGGGTCGGGGCCGGAGCGATAGAATACACGACGTGAATGTTGAATATGGCCGCCGCCCGGCCGTCGACGCGCCGGTTTCCTTCGCCCGTCCGCCCTGCTATCCCGCGGCCATGACCACCCACCCGATCGAGAACATCCGCAACTTCTCCATCGTCGCCCATATCGACCACGGCAAGTCGACGCTCGCCGACCGGCTGATCCAGCAGACCGGCGCGGTGGCGGAACGCGACATGGTCGAGCAGGTGCTCGATTCGATGGATATCGAGCGCGAGCGCGGCATCACGATCAAGGCGCAGACGGTGCGCCTCGAATACAAGGCCCAGGACGGCAAGACCTATATTCTCAATCTGATGGACACGCCCGGCCACGTCGACTTCGCCTACGAAGTGTCGCGGTCGCTGGCGGCGTGCGAAGGCTCGCTGCTGGTCGTCGACGCGAGCCAGGGGGTCGCGGCGCAGACTCTCGCCAACGTCTATCACGCGCTCGACGCCGGCCACGAAATCGTGCCGGTGCTCAACAAGATCGATCTGCCCGCCGCCGAGCCCGACCGCATCAAGCAGCAGATCGAGGACGTCATCGGCCTCGACGCCTCGCAAGCGGTGGCGATCTCGGCCAAGACGGGCCTCGGCGTCGACCTGGTGCTGGAGGCGATCGTTCGTCGCCTGCCGCCGCCCAAGGGCGACGAAACGGCGCCGCTGAAGGCGCTGCTGGTCGATTCCTGGTACGACGCCTATCTCGGCGTCGTCGTCCTAGTGCGCATCCTCGACGGCTCGTTGAAGACGGGCATGCGCATCCGCATGATGGGCGCCGACGCGCATTACGAGATCGACCGCGTCGGCGTCTTCCGTCCCAAGATGGTCGAGGTCGACGGGCTCGGACCCGGCGAGATCGGCTACATCACCGCCCAGATCAAGCAGGTCGCCGACACCCGCGTCGGCGACACGATCACCGACGACAGACATCCGACCGAGCGCGCGCTGCCGGGCTTCAAGCCGGCGCAGCCGGTGGTGTTCTGCGGCCTGTTCCCGACCGACGCGGCCGATTTCGAAGCGTTGCGCGCGGCGATGGGCAAGCTGCGGCTCAATGACGCGAGCTTCTCCTACGAAATGGAGACGTCGGCCGCGCTCGGCTTCGGCTTCCGCTGCGGCTTCCTCGGCCTGTTGCACCTGGAGATCATCCAGGAGCGGCTCGAGCGCGAGTTCAACCTCGACCTCATCGCCACTGCGCCGAGCGTCATCTACAAGGTCAAGCTCACCGACGGGACCGAGATCGAGCTGCACAATCCGGTCGATCTGCCCGACCTCGTGCGCGTCACCGAAATCAGCGAGCCGTGGATCAAGGCGACGATCCTCACGCCCGACGACTACCTCGGCGCGATCCTCAAGCTGTGCCAGGACCGGCGCGGCCTGCAGGTCGATCTCTCCTATGTCGGCAAGCGGGCGATGGTCGTCTACGAGCTGCCGCTCAACGAAGTCGTGTTCGACTTCTACGACCGGCTGAAATCGGTGTCGAAGGGCTACGCCTCGTTCGACTACCAGATCATCGATTACCGCCCCGGCGATCTGGTCAAGATGTCGATCCTGGTCAACGGCGAGGCGGTCGACGCGCTGTCGATGCTGGTCCACCGCGACCGCGCCGAGATGCGTGGACGCAACATGGTCGAAAAGCTCCGCGATCTCATCCCGCCGCACATGTTCCAGATCCCGATCCAGGCGGCGCTCGGCGCCAAGATCATCGCCCGCGAGACGATCCGCGCCTTGCGCAAGGACGTCACCGCGAAATGCTACGGCGGCGACGCCACCCGCAAGCGCAAGCTGCTCGAGAAGCAGAAGGCGGGCAAGAAGCGCATGCGCCAGTTCGGCAAAGTCGACATCCCGCAGGAAGCCTTCATCGCTGCGCTGAAGATGGATTCGTGAAGCGTCAGTGGTTCGTATTTCTCTTCGCGAATTCCGCTTCGATTTGCGATCGCACCTCCGTCAACGCGCACCCTCGTTCCGGTAGTCCGCATTGCGGAAATTCGTCGGCTACGTCATAGCACCGGCACTGGCCGAATTGCGCTTGACCGGTGCAATACACACACAACCACAACCGCTCGAAAAGGCTTGCTTCTCCGCTGCTTGATTCGCGTCCGCTGCGGCGCCGAAAGACCTCCCACGCGTGACGCAAGCTCGACCTGCTCTCACTGTCATGCGCCGCTTCGTCGGGGACAAAGACAAGGGCCGTCAATACGGCGAAGGGCTGTCTGTCGATTTCCGCGGAGATCTGACCCGGGATTTCCATTGAGAACTGACCCGGCTTTGATGATGGTTTGAGGGTCAGGCGTTCGTCAAGTTCCGGGGCT